>ERZ795054.22-NODE-22-length-353484-cov-13.222619_pt1 | contig 353484 bp, 275 predicted proteins | sample MGYA00375138_ERZ795054 | MGnify/ENA primary metagenome ERZ795054 (study PRJEB30183, sample SAMN05720215) | anaerobic digester metagenome | isolation source: active sludge of municipal wastewater-treating anaerobic digesters | place: USA | collected 2014-12-23 ... | reverse complement strand
CGCCCAGGAGCCATTTTAACAAGGACCCCATTCAGGGCTTAGATGAGAGTCAAGCCGCCACGCCCAATGATAGAGCGGTGATTACAAAGCCGATTGCCTTCATTGCGTGTCTCCTTTTTTCGGACAACTCCCCCTCGGAAAAGTTGCTCCGATACTGGAGCCTTTTAAGCCCGTCCTTTGGCTACGGTCAAGTTCCGAAATCGGAGCATGACACATGCCGGAAAATATCGTGGGGACGCAAGTGCGGCGGCTACGCTATCAGCAGGAACTTTCTCAAGCGTTGTTGGCTGCCAAGCTGAACCGGCTGGGGTGGGACATTAGCCGAGGAACACTGGCAAAGATTGAAGCCGGAATTCGTTGTATTTCAGACAAAGAAGTGTTCCTGCTGGCAAAGGCCCTGAAGGTGCCTCTCAACCAGTTGTATTCAGGCGGGCGCGCCTGATCTGGTGTCCAACAACCTGCGAGGGAAGGAGAGTCGCCGCCTTTTTTCGGGGAGACGACAACTCTGCGCCCCGCGAAGCCCCCGCCGGCGGGGACAACGGGCACACCCCCGCCCCCCCTTGGCGCGGTTCACGGCCACGATACCGGCCCGGCTTGGCGCGTCCCGTTGCCGGGTTCTAGCCGCCGTTATCCTGTGTGTAAAAAAAGCCGTCGGCGTCCGGCCCTTGTCCTGATACCTGCCGGGAGAGATCGGGCCGATTCTCTTTCACCATGCGTATCCCCTTGAAGCCGCTGGCCTGCTACAATGCCCGCTAGTGGCCTTTAAACGCCCGTGGCGGGGCGATCTGTAGGGTTAAATAGAATGGTGAACTACCGTTCAGTTTCCATGCTGCAACATTTTTTCGGGGGCTCGTGTCTTGCTCCCCGGCCCGCTGGCCGCCTGTCCTGAACACTTCCGCGAACGTCGGCAACCGTCACGGCTTTCAATGCCCATGATAAAAAAAGTGATATAAGAAGTGGCCTGAATCAGAGCCATGATTAAAAGAAAAGCCAATATTCACAAGGGTTTTGTGAGATTGGCGGGGACGACGGGACTCGAACCCGCAACACCCAGATCGACAATCTGGTACTCTAACCAATTGAGCTACGTCCCCGGCCCACGCAAAACGGAAGCAGTCTAGTCGGCGCGGCCCGTTTTTCAAGCGGAAACCACGCGCTTTTTTTCAGAACGATTTCAGAGGGTGGATCACCAGCCCGTCGCGCAGCTTCGGTTCGAACCACGTGCTCTTGGGCGGCATGGTCAGGCCGCGGTCCGCGACGGCCATGAGCTGCTCCACGGTGGTCGGGTAGAGCGAGAACGCCGCGGCGGCGCGCCCGCTCCGGACGCGCGCCTCGAGCTCCTTCGTGCCGTGGATCCCGCCGACGAACTCGATGCGCGGGTTCTTGCGCGGGTCGTCGATGCCGAGCACCGGCCCGAGCAGGCGGTCCTGGAGCACGCTGGCGTCGAGCGAGGCCACCGGGTCCTCCATCGCGGCGGACGGCCAGGAGAGCCGGTGCCACTGGTTGCCGAGGAAGAGGTGCACGCGGCCCGGGTGCTCCGGCGCGGGGTGGGCGGCCGGCGTCACTTCGAACGTCTCGCCGACGAGGCGGAGGAAGTCCGCCGGGGCGAGGCCGTTGAGGTCGCGCACGCACCGGTTGTAGGGCAGGATCTTCAGGCGGCTTGCCGGAAAGAGCACCGCGAGGAACCAGTCGCTCTCCTCCGCGGCCGGGCCGCCGGCCGCGCGCCGCTCGCGGGCGATGCGGGCCGCGGCGGCCGCCCGGTGGTGGCCGTCGGCAATGTACGCGGCGGGGACCGCGGCGAAGAGGCGCTCGAGGGCCGCCGGGTCCCGGGCCTTCCAGATTTCGTGCCGGATGCCGTCGGCGGCCGTCACGTCGTACAGGGGCGGGACGCGGCATTCCCCGCTCACGAGGCGGTCGACCTCGGGCTGGTCGCGGTAGGCGAGCAGGACCGGCCCGGTGTGGGCCTCGACGGCCACCAGGTGGCGCGTCCGGTCGTCCTCCGGGGCCTGCCGCGTTTTCTCGTGCTTGCGGATCACGTTGTGCGCGTAGTCGTCGGCGTGGCAGACGGCGATCAGGCCGGTCTGCGCGTGGGCGCCCCAGGTCAGCCGGTAGAGGTACAGGCCGGGCTCCGGGTCGGGAAGGAGCGTGCCGCGGTCGCGGAACGCGGCGAAGTTGGCGGCCGCGGTCCGGTACACGATCTCGTCGTAAAGCCCGGTGCCGTCGGGCAGGTCGATCTCCGGCCGGGAAACGTGGAAGAAGCAATCCGGGTTGCCCTCCGCCTGCCGGCGGGCCTCGGCGGTGTCGACGACGTCGTACGGCGGGCTGGCCACGCGGGCGGCGCGATCGGCGGGCGGGCGAAGGGCCTGGAAGGCTTTGATGCGCATCGAAACAATCCTTGTTGGTGCGGTTCAGCTCACTCGGCGGATGTCGTATAGCACGGGCGCGGCCCGCTTGTCCACCGCCGGCCTCACGAGGGCGCGGCGCCCGCCCGGTCGAGCACCTCCCGGACGGTGCGGGCGAGCGAGTGGGCCTCGAAGGGTTTCTGCACGATCCCCTGCGGCGCGATCGACGGGTCCAGCTCGGGCGCCCCGGGCTCCAGGACGTAGCCGCTGGAGATGATGACCGGCACGCGCGGCGCCAGGACGCGGATCCGCTGGAGCGTCTCGAGCCCGGACAACTCGGGCATGGTCAGGTCCAGCAGGATGAGATCGGGCGGATTGGCCTCGACGAGGCGCAACGCCTCCGGCCCGTTGGCGGCCTCCTCCACGGTGTAGCCCCAGCGATGGAGGATGACGCGGACGATCTCGCGGACGGCGGCCTCGTCGTCCACCACCAGCAGCCGTTCCCGCCCGCCGCGCACGGCGGGTTCCGCGGGGCCGGCCGGCTTCGCGGCGCCGGCCGGCTGGGCCAGGCGGGGCAGGTAGAGGCTGAAGGTGGAGCCCTGGCGGACCTCCGAGTAGCAGGTGATCCACCCGCCATGCTGCTTGACGATGCCGTAGGACATGGCCAGGCCGAGGCCGGTGCCGCGCCCGGGGCCCTTGGTGGTGAAAAACGGCTCGAAGAGGTGCCGCTGCACCTCCGGGGCCATGCCGTGCCCGGTGTCCTCGACCGAGACCTTCACGAAGTCGCCCTCCCGCGCGTCGAGCCACTGGCGGGCCTCGTCGCGCTCGATGCGGACGTTGCGCGTCCGGATCGTCAGCCGGCCGCCGGACGGCATGGCGTCCACGGAGTTCATGGAGAGGTTCATGAGGACCTGGTGGATCTGCGTCGCGTCCGCGGCGACGTCCCACAGGTCGGTCTGCAGTTCCAGGCGGAACTCGATCCGCGGGTTCACGCTGTGGCGGAGCAACTCGTGCAACTCGCGGGCGAGGCGGTTGACGGCGCAGGCCTGGAGCTGCAGGGTGCTGCGCCGGGAGAAGCCGAGCAGCTGGTTCACCAGCTCGGCGGCGCGGCGGGCGGCCTGGCGGGCCGGCTCGAGGTACTGGCGGAGGCCGGAGGCCCGGGGCAGCTCCATGTCGGCCATGGACAGGTTGCCGAGGATGCCGGTCAGGAGGTTGTTGAAGTCGTGCGCGATGCCGCCGGCGAGGCGGCCGATGGCCTCCATCTTCTGCGCCTGCCGGAGTTCGTCCTCGAGCTGCCGCTGGCGGGTCAGGTCCCGGAACATCCACAGGCGCGCGGTGACCTCGCCGCCGGGCCCGGTGGCGGGGGCGGAGTAAACGGAAAGGGTCTGGCGGCGCGGCGACATCAGCTCCCATTCCTCGACCGCGATGTCGGCGGGGTTCTCGGTGAACTGCCGGACGTGGAAGATGTCGCCGGCCCCGGCGGCGAGCTTGCCGCGGATCAGCTCCGCCAGCCGGTCCAACGTGCTGCCGGAGACCGTGTTCGGCGCGAGTTCGAAGAGGTCCTCGACCCGCTGGTTGGCCGTCACGATGCGGCCGGAGGGCCACTCCGCCATGAGGAGGCCGTCGGCGATGGACTCGTAGGCGGCGCGCAGGTGCGCGCTGATCTGCTCCAGCTTCTGCTGCGATTCGTGCAGGCGCCCCGTCCGCTGTTCGACCAGGTGTTCAAGGTCCGCGCGGCTCTGGCGCACCTCCCGGATCATGCGGTTGAACGCCTCGGCGAGGTGGTGGATTTCGCGGGGCCCCTGCTCGGGGACGGTGACGGTGAGGTCGCCCCGGCCCACGCGCTGGGCCGCCGCCGCGGCCTCGACGATGGGGCGCGCCAGCCGCCGGCTCTGCAGGCTGCCGAGCAGGTAGACGACGGCGATGGTGATGAACACCATGCCGCTCAACAGCAGCAGCCCCATCCACAGCGGGGTCAGGATCTCGCGGTGGGGGCGGAGCCCCACGAGGATCCAGGGGCTGGCGGAGCCGATGTGGTCGGGCCCGAGCACCATGGCGGCGTACGCGAAACGCTGGCCGTCGGGCTGCCGGTAGAATCCCTGGGGGTTGCCGGACCAGAAACTCGCGGGCCGGTCCGGGTCGAATTTCTGGAGCGCGCGGGCCGGGTCGGGGTGATCGAGGACGTTGCCCCCCGTGTCCATGAGCATCAGGTACCCGCCCTGGCCCAGCCGCAGGCCGCGGAGCGTCTCCGCGACGCGGTCGAAGGGGCAGCGCGCGCTCAACACGTAGCGGGTCTGGCCGTCCGCCCCGGTGATCGGCGCGAAGAAGCGCAGGAACAGGCCGTCCTGCCCGATGATCCGGCCGGGCGGCGAGACGCTGCTCTGCCCCTCGATCGCCTTCCGGAAGCAGTCCGTGTACTGTTCGTTCTCCCAGTTCTCGTAGCTCGAGGAGGCGACCACGCCGCCGCCCCGGTCGTAGACCGTGATGTCGGAGAACAGCCGGCTCATGGTCTTCATCTGCTGCATGTCCCGCAGCATGAGATCCACGTCGCCGCCCGGCAGGCTCCAGGCGGGGTTGGCGGCGAGCAGCTGCAGGTCGGCGGCGGCCCGCTGCATCACGTAGCCGATCTGGTGGCCGGCCACGCGGACCAGCGTGCGCAGCACCCGGATCTCCCCGCGCACCAGTGACTGGTAGGCTATGATCTCCGCGGTGACGAGGAAGAACAGCAGCGGCAGCAGTCCGGCGAACAGCGTGGCGGCGAGGGCCTGCGCGCGGATCGAGGGGCGGCGGACCGGCCTCATGGGTCCGCCGTCCCCGGCCCGAGCCCGAGCGCTCCCCGGAGGCGGCGGACCTCCGCGGCCGTGGAGTTGTACATGCGGAGGCGGGCCACGTCCGGCTTGAGGTAGTAGCTGCTCCGGGCGCGGATCGCGGCGGGCGGGAACACCGCCGGGTCCTCGAGGAGGGCGGGGGACATCAGGGCGCGCGCCGCGCGGTTCGGCGTGGCGTAGTGGAGGAAGGCGGCGTTCTGCGCGGCGATGTCCGGCTCCATCAGGAAGTCCATGAACGCCAGCGCCGCCTCGACGTTCCGCGCGTCGCGCGGGAAGCAGAAGCAGTCCACCCAGAGCGGCACGCCCTCGGGCGGGAGCACGATCCCGATCTGGCTGTTCGTGGCCGCGATCCGGGCCGCGTCCCCGTTGTACAGCACGCCCAGCGCGGCCTCGCCGGAATTCAGGGCCTCCTGGATGGTCGTGGCGTCCGTGTACTCGAGGACCAGGGGGGCCTGGCGGAGGATCCGCTCGCGGGCCTCCTCGAGCTCGCGCGGATCGCCGGAATTCATCGGGTGGCCGAGCGACAGCAGCGTCACCGCGAACACTTCCTGGAAATCGACGGGCATCATGATGCGTCCGCGGTAGCGCTCGTCCCAGAGCGCCTCCCAGGCGGCGGGCGGCTCGGGCGCCTGGTCCTTGCGGTAGGCCAGCAGCGTGCAGCCGAAATGGTACGGCGCCGCGTAGTCCGGGTTGATGTCGGGGGGCAGCGTCGTGCCGGGCGGATCGAGATGGCGCAGCCCGGCCAGGCGGGAGGCGTCCATGGTCCGGAGCAACTGGAGGTCGATGAGCGTCTGGATGACGCTTTCGTCCACGATGACCAGGTCGCTGCGGCCGGGATCGGAGCGGATCAGGCCGACGAGTTCGTCCTGAGTGGCGAAGGTCTGGTAGTCCACGGGGATGCCCGTCCGCTCGGTGAACTGCTCCACCAGCGCCGGATCGATGTAGTCCTCCCAGTTCAGGACCCGGAGCAGGCGCTCGGCCGGCGGCTCGGTTCCCGGCGGGGCGGAACTCCGCCCGCACCCGGCCGCCAACATCGCGGCGCACACGGCCAAGCCCGGCCAGGTCAGTCGGTTCATGGTGTCGGCATGCCTTGCTGGCTTGGATAGTACGGGCGGCGCGAGCGGCGGTCAAGACGGCGCGCCGCTGCTTTACACGGGGGGCGGGTTCCTTTACCATGCCGGGGAGTCAGGCGAAAGGAGCGGTGCATGGCCCGGGAGCAGAAAACGGCGCGGTCCAGGTTCAAGCGGGTATTGCTCAAGTTGAGCGGCGAGGCGCTCCAGGACCGCGAGGGCGGGCAGAGCTTGAGCCCCGCCATCCTCGCGTCCATCACGGGTCAGGTCCGCGCCGCGCGGGCGCTGGGCGTGCAGGTCGCCATCGTCGTCGGCGGCGGGAACATCTTCCGCGGCCTGCCGGGCGAGGGGCACGGCATCGACCGCGTCACGGGCGACTACATGGGCATGCTCGCGACCATGATCAACGCCCTGGCGATCCAGGCGACGCTCTCCCGCAACGGCGTGGACGCCCGCGCGATCAGCGCCATCGCCATGCCCGCCCTGGCGGATACCTTCTCGCGCCGCACCGCCGTCCACCACCTCGACAAGGGCCGCGTCGTCGTCTTCGGCGCCGGCACGGGCAACCCGTTCTTCACCACCGACACCGCCGCCGCGCTGCGCGCGAGCGAGATCGGCGCCGACCTGCTGCTCAAGGCGACCAAGGTGGACGGCATCTACACCGAGGATCCCGTGAAGAACCCGAAGGCGCGCCGGTTCACGACGCTGACCTACCAGGAGGCGCTCCAGCGCCAGCTCAAGGTCATGGACGCCGCCGCGTTCTCGCTCTGCCAGGAGAACCGGATACCGATCATCGTCTTCAACTTCTTCAAGAGGAACGAACTGGTCCGCGCGCTCAAGGGGGAGGCCGTCGGCACCCTCGTCCGCGCCGGTTGAACAAGGAGACCGCCATGGAATCGCTCGACGACGTGCTGCTGGAATCGGACGACAAGATGACCAAGGCCGTGGAGTTCCTTCAGCAGGAGCTCTCGGGGCTGCGCACCGGCAAGGCCTCGCCGAGCCTGGTGGAGAACGTCCAGGTGGAATACTACGGCACGCAGACGCGCCTGCGCCAGCTCGCGGGCATCGCCACGCCCGAGCCGCGCCTGATCGTGATCAACCCGTACGACCCCACCTCGCTGCAGGCCATCGAGAGGGCGATCCTCGCGGCCAACATCGGCATCACGCCGATCAACGACGGCCGGATCATCCGCATCCCGATCCCCGAGTTGAGCGAGGAGCGGCGCAAGGACCTGGTCAAGGTGGGCCACCGCATGGCGGAGGAGGCGCGCGTCGCCATCCGCAACGTCCGGCGCGAGGCGAACGACCAGATCAAGGCCCTGCAGAAGGGCGGCAAGATCACCGAGGACGAGCGGGACGAGGGGCTCAAGGAGATCCAGAACTACACCGATACCTACATCGGCAAGGTGGACGCCCTGATCGCCGCGAAGGAAAAAGACGTCCTGACGGTGTAGAAAGCCGAGCGTCCAGCGCTCACCATCCAACGCCCAAGTGTTGGAAGTTGGACGCTGGTTGTTGGACGTTGAAAAGGCCTTAACATTTTGTATTCATGGCCCTATTATAACGTTTAAGTCTCGGGTCGGCTGCAAAAAGGAGGTCGTCTCATGAAGCGGATACTGGTTTCCCTGGCGCTGGTGCTGTGTGCCGTTTCCTCCCTGGCGGTGGTGCAGATCCAGGGGTTCCCGACCTTGTACCTTCAAATTACCGATGCCGTGCACTGGGCGATCAGCGGAGACACCCTTCTCATCTCCACGGGCGTGTTCAACGAGGCCGTGGACATCACCGGCAAGGACCTGGTTCTGGACGGCGGCTATACCAACGATTGCTCGTACAAGATCAATGATGCGTACAGCGTCATTGATGCCGATGCCTTCTTCCCGGGGGCAGGGCATGGTTCGGCGCTGGACATATCAGGAAGCATCGTCGTGCTGAAAGACCTTCACATCCGGGGAGGCGAATGGGCGCTGGGCACGACGGCCGGCTATGGCGGCGGGTTGGACATCCGGTCCGACAGCACGGTCACGGCCCGCAATTGCCGGGTCTACAGCAACACGGCCCTGGGCAAGGGCGGGGGCATCTACGTCGAGGATTCCATTCTCTACCTCGTGAACACCGAGGTGGCCAGCAATCACACGTACCTCGCGTCGGGTCTTTTGGTGACCCCCTACGGTTGGGGCGGCGGCCTCTGCGCCGAGCGCAGCCGGGTGGAGGCGGGCGGGGACTCGCCCTTCTTCCTGAACTGGGCCGCCAGCGCGGGCGGCGGGCTGTGCGGCTCGGAAAGCCGGCTGTACCTGCATGACTCCTCCGTGGATATCAGCGATAACAGCGCGTCCAACGGCGGCGGGGTCGCCGTCTTCGGCGGCGAACTGGAGATCGCCACCAGCGCGGACATCCACCGCAATGTCGCCTCCAACAACGGGGGCGGACTCCTTCTCACGGGCGGGGCCACGGGCATCCTTCGCGGCGCGAGCACCACCGTCGGCACCAAGTCCGCCGGCTCCAACCGGGCCCTGGCCGGATCAGGCGGCGGCGTCTACGCCTCCAACGCGCTCCTGGTGGTCAGCAACGCGGCGGGCGTGTTCTGCAACACGGCCGCCAGCGCCGGCGGCGGGGTGTTCCTCCTCGGCAGCGCGTGCGTCGTGGACAACGCGGATATCGGCGTGGGCGGCAGCACCAACGGGGCCTTGGCGGGCGGCGGGCTGGCGGTGATCGACTCCCGGCTGGAATTCAGGGGCGCCGCGGCCGTGGCGGGCGGCCAGGCCTTCATGGGCGGCGGGCTCTTCGCTACCAATTCCCTGTTGATCGTGGGGCCCGACGCCGTCATCGGGGACGCGCAGCCGACGAATGCCAACGTGGCCCTGGGCGGCGGCGGCATCTATGCGGACACGTGCGAGGTGCAATTGCAGGGTAAGGTCTGGAACAACGCGAGCCTGGGCGGGGCGGGGATGGGTCTGATGCGCTGCTCCCTGCTCGCCAGCAACGCGCAGATCGTCGGCAACATCGGGTCCACGAATCCGACGGCCTACGGCGGAGGCCTGGCGATGACTGGCGGCACCGGCATCCTGCACAGCGTGACGATCGTCAGCAATGTTTGCTATCATGGCGGCGGGGCGGCCCTGCTGGGCGACGTGCGCGCGGAATTCTGGCCCGCGGCTTTCATCGCCTACAACCGCGCCGAGGCCGATGGCGGCGGCCTGTATTGCAGCAACGCCAACAGCCTCGTATGGCTGGACCAGGCGACCATCCAGAGCAACTCCGCGAGGCGGAACGGCGGGGCGCTGTGCGTGGTGACCGGGGAGGTCCAGGTCGGCAGCGCGTATCTCCACGCGAACTCCGCCGGCGCCGACGGCGGAGCCCTGTACGCCACCAATGCCCTGGTCACGTTCTGGTCCGATGCGGAGGCCGTCGCCTTCATCACGTAAAAATTCGGCGCAACGGGGCGGCGGTCTGGCCGCCAGCCATTCGGTGATCAATCTCAACGGGTTCACCAACCTGTATCTCACCTCCAACGCCGCCTCCGGCAACGGCGGCGGAGCCTGGTTGATGTACAGCTTCCTCTGGAGCGGGGGCCGGGTCGAGATCGGCGGCAACGACGCCGCCGGCTCGGGAGGCGGAGTCCATGCCGACAGCGGCAGCTTTGTCATGCTGCAACCCTCTCCGGCTGGCCGCCCCAACATCTACAACAACACGGCCGTGGACAACGGCGGCGGCCTCTGCGTTTTGGAGGCTCAAGCCAGCCTGAAAGATGTCCGCATCGGCCTCGATTTCAGCGGGAATCCCTCCGCCAACCGGTGCCTGGGATCGGCGGCCGGCGATGGCGGCGGGGGGCTGGCCCTGCTGCAGTCCCGCGCCTGGCTGACCAACTGCTGGGTGGCGTACAACCGGGCCGAATACTACGGCGGAGGCATCGAGGTGTCCGGCTCGAGGCTGACCATGAAAGGCAATCCGGCGCTCCTGTCGCCGGGTGATTTCCATCCGCCGAACAGGATATTCGGCAACGTGGTGTCCAACGGCAGCCTGGGCATCGGCGGCGGCTTGCACGCCGTGGACAGCACCGTCCGCATCGAGGATGCCCTCGTGTACAGCAACCTCGCGCTGTACGGCGGGGGATTGCATGCCGATGCGCCCAGCACGGTCCTGGTCGTCAACGCGGCCATCCTGCTGAACCAGGCCTCGGTCACCGGGGGCGGCGTGCGGGCCTACGGCAGCATTACGCATATGGATCTTCTCCACTGCGCGGTCGTGAACAATAGCCGCGGCGGCATCAGCGTGGCCTCTTCCGCGGAAGTGTCCCTGACCAACTGCATCGTGGGCCTGAACCAATCCGAACAAATCACCGCCGGCCATTCGGTCAGTTACAGCGACGTGGCCGGCGGTTATGCGGGCGCCGGCAATATTCAGCTCGACCCCTTCTTCATCTTGAGCGATGTGTACGATGTGCGCCTCGGTTACGGTTCCCCCTGCATCAACAACGGCGCGGTGGCGGCGGCGGTGGCGGCCGACGCCATCGGCGAGCCCCGCCCGTTCGGCGCCGGTTACGACATGGGCGCCTACGAGTACAACGGCGACACCTACGACACCGACGGCGAGCGCATGACGGATGGCTGGGAGGCGGATCACAGCCTCGATCCCTGGGTGGGTGACGCGCTCGACAACGACGATTCGGACGAGTACCTGAACATCGAGGAATATATCAGCGATACGGATCCCTTCGACGGGGACAGCCACCTGCAAATCACCTCGATCACCAACGGCGCGACGCGCGATGTCGGCTTCCTGTCTTCCACGGCCCGGGTCTATGCCCTCTACACGACGCCGCACATGACCAACGACGCGACGTGGACGATCGTGGGGACCAACCTCAACCTGCGCGGCAATGGCGTGACATACACGGCGATCGACACCAACGCGCCGGCGGGCCAGGCCTTCTACCGCGTGGACGTGCAGGTGCCGTAGGAGGATGAGGGCGGGACCCCTCGTCCCGCGCCATCAGGGCCCGGCGTCTCCGTTCCGACGTCACGGCCTGTACAGCGCGTCGAAATGGACGAAGGTCAGGACGAGATAGGCCAGGCCGAGCAGCGCGCCGAGGGGGAACGTGAAGAACCACATCAGGGTGATCTTCGGCTGGTGGAACTTCAGGCTGGTGGCCGTGGTCATGACGTTGGCCCAGAGCCACCAGAAGCTTGCCAGCGCCAGGAGGTAGAAGCCCCAACGCGAGCCCGCGAACGCGAGGATCACTCCGAGCGTGCTGACCGGGCAGGCGACGCAGACATCGGCGAGGGCGATGCCGTAGTGCGTGGGCTGCTCGTGCCAGTCGTCCTTCGAGCCGTCGCAGTTGTGGAACACGCCACCCCGCATCGTGCGGAACTGGAACGCGCCGATCATCAGGCCCAGCACACCCATCAGGCTCATCAGCCCGTACAGGCTCCACCGCGCTAGCCAGGGCAGGTTTTCCATGTTTCCTCGGCTTCCCCCGCGTCAAGGTTCGACCACGATCCAGTATTCGCCCGGCGGGCTGGAACGGTAAAGCCGCCGGGTCTCCGTCATTGATAAACCCAGATGCGCACGCGGACTTCATCAGCATAAGGGTCACTGGACGCCCGGTACACTTCCACACTCGTGGCCGTCAGTTTGCGCCAGAACGCGCCGACGTTGCGGTCCGCGGAGTCCGTCCACTGCCCGGACCCCTGATTGATGTCCTGGACGCCATCGGTATCGTTAAACTGGATGTCCACGACATAATCATCCGTATCTCCTCCCAGGCTGTGCGTGAGCGCAAGGGTTCCGCCCAACGAGATGGCCTGCCATCCGCTGTCGTAGTCCGGCCGGGGGTACGTGCCGCGGCAGGGGCCGGTGGCCTCGATGCCGGTGTTGTCAATGACCAGCTCGCTGGTTCCGCCGTTCAGGTGGATGCCGCCCTGGAAGCGGGTGTTGAGCGTGTCGGCGCCCGCGCTGGTGTGATCGGACATCTGGCTGTCGGTCAGCACGAACGAGCCCTCATGCGCGGCGACGGCATGCGTGCCGGCCGCGAAGGCGCCGTTGGCGTTGGCGGAGACCTTGCACAGATAACCGCCGGGGATGGTCGCGGCCTGCGCGTCCTTGCCGATCTGGTTCTGGTAGCCTCCGCCGATGACGGAAGCCCCGGCGTTGGTGCCGATGACATTATTGTCACCCCCCGATATCACGGCGTGAATCGCATTGGTACGAATCACATTCGCTTCCCCGCCTCCCACAAAAGACAATCGCGCACTGCTTTCGATCTTGTTGTTCCAGCCGCCGCCCATGAACGAATGGAACGCGTCGCCGGCCATGTCGTTATTCTGGCCGCCGGCCACCACGGCATGGTGGGATCCCCGTCCAAGATCATTGTCCTCGCCGCCGCCGATCACGGAGTGCCCGCAGTTGTTGCCCATGTCGTTCTGTTGGCCGCCGCCGATGACGGTCGAGTCGCAATTGGTCCCGGTCGTGTTTAAGTTGCCGCCGCCGATGGCCGCGCCGGGCGATTCATTTCCAATGCTGTGGGATGATCCTCCGGCAATGACCGCGGATCCGCTGTTGTCGCCCACCTGGTTGTTTTGCCCGCCGCCGACCGTCGCATAGGTGGCCCCGTTATCAACCGTGTTGCCGGAGCCGCCGCCGATCGTGCCGGCTTCCGCGCCGGTCCCCATGGTGTTGAGCGTGCCCCCACCGATAAAGCCAAAACGGGCTTGCGCATTCACATGGTTATCCTTACCGCCGCCGATGGCGGCATAGGCGGTGTTCGTGCCGATGCGATTGCCTCCGCCGCCGCCGATGGTGGCATAGCTGGCCACGTTGCTGATCATGTTGCCGGAGCCGCCCCCGATCGCGGCGTTTGTCGCGGAAGCATAGACCCGGTTCTGAAGGCCCCCGGCGATCACGGCGTTCCGCGCCTCGGCCGCGATGCGGTTGTTGTTGCCGCCCGCCACGGTGGCGGCTTGCGCGTTCGTGCTGACCTCGTTCTGGTAGCCGCCGCCGATCGTGCCGTACCAGGCGTTGTATCCCACCTGGTTGCCCCAACCGCCGACGAGGGAGGCATAGCTGGCCTCGTTGGCAATCCGGTTGCCGACCCCGCCCGCAAGGGCCGCGTAGTTGGCGTTGTCGCCGACGCGGTTGTCGTCACCGCCGGCGATCGTCGAGTAGTTGGCGTTGTTCGAGATGATGTTGTTCCGGCCGCCGCCGACCGCGCTGTAGTCGGCCCGGGCCACCGCGCCATAACCCAGGGCGATGGCGTTGTTGCCGATCGCCTGCGGGGCCGCCGCGAAGGCCCCGTTCTCGTCGTATCCCAGCGGCGAGTACCCGTCGTCCCCGTCCTGCAGCCCCGCGGGCATGGCGGCCCAGTCAATCTTGTTGCTGGTCACGGCCCCGGGGGCGATCTTCATGGCCGTCCATACGCCGGTCACGTCACCCTGGTGGTTCGCCGTGTCGAACACGGGATCGGTTTCCGCCGCGATCCCCTCCTGATCCCCGTCCTGCAAGCCTGCAGGCATCGCGGCCCAGTTGATCTTGTTGCTGCTCACCGCCCCGGAGGCCAAATGGAATCCGTAGATCTGATCCGCCCCGACGTGGTGCGTCTGCACCGCGTTGGCGGGGAGGCCGGCCGCGTAACGGGCGTAGCCCACGGCCACCATCTGTTCCCGAGGCGACAGGGTGTTCGTTCCGATCACCACCTCGATCCAGACCTGCGTCTGCATCATGGCGGTCTCCAGGCTGCCCCAGGTGATGTGGTTCCCGATGTAGGTCGAGTACAGGCCGTCCGCGACTGGCACGTCATTGGAGTCCACGCAGGCCGGGGCCCCGCCCGTGGGGGCGTCGAAGAATCGGAACGAGATGGATACCTTGCCGTTGAAGAGGTTCGTCCCGTTCAGCAGCCGGCCCTGGTAATTGATCAGGTTCGGAATGTTCGGCCCCTGCGCGGACGCGGTCAGCGCGGCGGCGAGGACAATAACGATGGACATTCTGCTCGTGCGATTGGTTCTCATGATCCCCTCCAAGCCTCCTGTCATGGCTTCCATTCTACCGGTCAGGTCGTGGCCCGTCATGGGAAAATCGCATCCTGCTCCCCGATGCGACAAATAAGCCCATCCCGACGACCAGAGCCATGGGAAATCGATCCCCGGCATGGGATGTGCTTGGAGGAGATGGAATGAAGCAGATCCTCATCGCGCTGGTGGCGCTGGCGGACAGCCTTGCCGGGAAGTCCGCGGCCGCGCCGGGCTATGGCGAGCCGATCTCGCTCACCACCGGCGTGGTCCGGCGGGTGGGGACGGTCACCGCGCTGCAGAACGCCGTCGCCGCGGTCAATGCCGCGGGCGTCCCGGCTACGATCCTGGTCTCCAACGGGACCTATGTCCTCACCGACTGGGCGCTGCCGGTCACGTGCGACGGCGTGATCATCCGCAGCCTGGGCGGCGACCGCGACGCCGTGGTGATCCGCGGGCCGGACGAGGGCGCGTCCGCCTCGCTCCAGCACGTCTTCTGGGTGACCGCCTCGCACGTCACCATCGCGGACCTGACCTTCGGCTGGTGCCTCTACCACGGCATCCAGGCGCACGGCGAAACGCCGTACAACGTCTCCCATCTCTGGGTCCACAACTGCCGGATCGTCAACTGCAACGAGCAGTTCATCAAGGGGACCTCGATCGACGGCGATCCCGAGGGCGTGACGGACGGCCTGGTGGAGAACTGCCTGTTCGAATTCACGAGCGGCTGGGCCTACCAGTTCTACACGGGCGGGATTGACGCCCACAAGGCGGCCAACTGGACCGTGCGCGACAACCTGTTCCGGAACATCCGCGCGACCGACGGCCTCGCCGAGCACGCGATCCATTTCTGGAAGCGCAACACGGCGCGCCCGCAGAACGTGGCCGTCGAGCGCAACGTCATCGTGAATTGCGACCGGGGCATCGGGTTCGGGCTCGGCGGCTGGGCGGACGGCCACGACGGCGGAACGAGCGTGATCCGGAACAACGTCGTCTACAACGACGGGGCGGGCCCGAACACGGACGTCGGCATCGGACTGGAATCCGCGACGGGCGTGAAGGCGGACAACAACACGGTGGTCGTCCCGTACTGGGCGCCGATCGAGTTCCGGTTCGCGGGCAGCTCGAACCTGGTCTTTCGCAACAACCTGGCCGGCGGGGCCATCACGGCCCGCGACGGCGCCCCGGCGCCGGCGCGGTCGAACAACCTGGAGAGCGTCCAGGCGGAATGGTTCCGGAGCCTGACGAATGGCGACCTGCGCCTCAAGCCGGGCGTCACGGGTGTCCTGGACAAGGGTTGCGCGATCGCGGCCTTCGCGGACGACGTGGACGGCGACGCCCGGCCCGCGGGCGCGGCGTGGGACATCGGCGCGGACGAGTACGATCCGTGGACGGCCGACTCCAACTTCGACGGCGTGCCGGACGGGTGGTACCTGCAGCACGGCCTGAACCCGACGAGCCTGACCGTGGCGGTCGAGGACGAGGACGAAGACGAGTACGACAACAAGGAGGAATGGATCGCGCTGACCGATCCGACCAACGGCGCGTCGTTTTTCCGCGTCGCGGGAATCGGTCAGGTGAGCCCATTTACCGTCACGCTGTCCTGCTCGACGGCGCGGGTGTACACGCTGGAGCAGGCCGCCCCGCCGGCTACGGGTGACTGGTCGCGGGTGCCCGGCGCCATCCATGTTTCCGGCGCGGCCCACGGTACGCTGGCCCTGGCGGACACCAACCCGGCCCCCCGCCGGCTGTACCGCGTGAGCGTGGGCCTGCCGTAAGCTTTTCGAGTGTACACACCGGGGAACTCCGTGATTTACTATTTCTTCGTCGTGCCGGGGGGAGGCCGTCTCGCATGGAGGGAATCATGATGACGATCCGCGTATTCCCGCGCCCGTTATCCGTTCGCTTCGGCCTGTTCATCTGGGGGGCGGCCGCGCTGCTGTCCGTTGCGCCGGTTCGGGCGCAGGACGATGCCTATGAGCCCAACAACGCGACGAACGAGGCGACGGACCTGTCCGCGAGTCCCGGGATCTGGCTTTCCGACAACCTCGGCCTCGGCATCCAGTGCGACAGCGACTGGTACAAGATTGCCGTGCCGGCCGGCCTCGAGCGGGTGACGGTGGACTGCCTCTCCTCCGCGGCGCGCGGCAACATCACCATCGCCCTGTACGACAGCAATGCCGTGCGGCTGGCCTGGTCCGACAGTTGGGAGGACCGCGACGGATTGGAGTTCGTCGTCCCGACGAACGGCACCTACTACGTGCTGGTCTACGGGGCCAACCGGTGCAACGCCTACAACCTGCAATGGGACCGGCAGTCGCCGGCGGGCGGGGCGGACGATGCGTACGAAACCAACGACACGGCCTCGGGCGCCTTCGACCTGAAGGCGCGCCGCGGGACGCCCCTCTCGCTGATCGCCGGGCTGGGCCGGCAATGCGACCCGGACTGGTACCGGATCTACGTCGCGCCGGGCTCCGAGCGGCTGATGGCGCAATGCGTGTATACCAACGATCCCGGCGCGTTCGGACTCGAACTGCGGAACGAGATGGGGCAGCAGGTGGCGCTGGCCGCGCCGCCGATGGATCGGAGCACCCTGGATCTCCGGGTGCCGGTGGCCGGGACGTACTACCTCCAGGTGCCGGGCGGGGCGGCATGCCAGGAGTACGACCTGTGGTGGACGTGCGCGATCCCGCCCAACCGGGCCGGCCCGCCGGTCGTCGTGGCGCTCTTCTTTAATGAGAACTTCGTGGACACGTCCACCCTGACCGAGGGCGAGGCGTACAACGTCTGGAAGGCCCTGGAGGCCATGTCGGTCCGGGTGAACACCTTCACCGGCATCACCGAGGCGGCGTTTTCCCTCGCCCTGGGCGGCGCCAACGTCCTGCTGATCCCCGAACTCGAGGGGGGCCACCTGGCGTCGTCCCTTGATCCGGCTACCCTGGCCATCCTCCGCGGCTTCGTCGCCGGGGGAGGGTGCCTGGTCATCCATGGTCAATACTTGGGAAACGACGCCGCCTTCGTGAATGCCGTGTTCGGATGGTCCGTTCAGCCGCAAGGCGATCATTCCGACGCGACCTCCACGAACAATCCCGGCGCGACGGCCGGGACCGCGTTCGAGGAGGGTCCGCCGAGCCTCGGCGGGGAGAACGGACTGTATCCGTGGCTCGCGGCCAGCCTGCCCCCGGGCAGTTCCAGCCTCTACCAGTTTGAGTCCGGCGGCGACGCGGACACCACCGTGGCCGTCATCCCGTACGGCGCCGGCCGCGCGGTCTTCCTGGCGTGGGATTGGTACAACGGCGCGCCGGTCGGGATGCAGGACAAGGGCTGGAACGGCATCCTGCTCTCCGCCCTGGCCCAGTGCTCCTGCGAGCCGCTCCTGACGGCCGAGCGGCGGTCCGGCCCCGACACGCTGGTCTGGCTCGACGGCGGCTTCAAACACACCTATGACATCATGTACACCGACGAGGACCTGAAGGGGAGCCCGGCCTGGACGCCCTTCGGCATCCTGGGCTCGCGGATCGTGACGGCGCCGCTAGAGGATTTTTCCTTCACCGACGACTACACGGCCCTGACCAGCGGCGGGCCGTCCGCGACCGGGCGTCGCGCGTACCGGGTGATGCGCCATCCCGCGGTGACCGCCCCCGAAGTCGCGATCCTGCTCGATGCGAATTACGTGGACATGACGTGGGGCGCCATCCCGGATGCGGAAGGCCCGAACCTGGTGGCGGCGCTGCAGCGCATGCGCTACGGGATCTCGTCCATCGCCGGCATCACCGCGCAGGACTTCGCCAACGCCCTCCGGCCGGGCGGGTTCCTGCTCATTCCGGAACTGGAGAGGGGCAACCTGGGCGCCGATCTCTCCGCGGGCGCGCGGGCGGCGATCAGCAACTTCGTCCAGGCAGGCGGCACGATGATCGTGCACGCGGATATCGGCGCCTCTGACGAGAACCTGGTCAACACACTGTTCGGCTTCGGCCTCGCCGGCATCGGCGACATGAGCTACATGGACACCACCAGCACCGCGGCGGTCGCCGGCACGGAGTACGAGCGGTGTCCGGCGACGCTCCCCGGCATCGACGGGCTCTATCCCTGGATTCCCGGTACGCTGCCCCCGGGCGCGTCCGTCCTGTACGAGACGCCGGCCAACGGCACCAACTATCCCAGCGTCGTCGTCATCCCGCAGGGCCTGGGCCGGGTGGTGCTTCTCGCCTGGGACTGGTGGCGTGCCGCGCCGCTGGGCAGGCAGGACGGCGGCTGGAACGAGGCGCTCGACTCCACGTTCAGGAACTGGAGCGACAAGAACCTCTTCGTGGGCTACTATGACCTGCAAGCCGGGCAGGGCGTCGTCCCCCAGCATGAGCCCATCGAGACGGCCGGGCACACGGGCGTGTGCCTTTTCGATCTGGCCGCCGAGGACCTGGCCGGGATCGACGTCCTCTTCGCGCAGAATCCCGCCAACGCCGGCTATGCCGAGGAATTCACCAACCGCCTCGACGCCATCCGGCAGGCCGTCATGGGCGGCATGACGCTGGTCTTCCACGACCGGGCGACGACCAATCTCACCGCCCAGATGCTCCCGGGCGGCCAGGGCATCGGCTTCACCCGCGACATGTCGCTGCCGCTGGCCAACGACATCCAGATCCTCACGGCCGGGACGTTCGTCACGGATGGCCCCGGCGGGGTGCTGAACAACGGCTCGCTGGACAACGGGAATGCCTCCTCGCACGGGTACGCGGACGAGGCCACGCTGCCGGCGGGCGCGGTCCGCATCCTGTCGCGCGGCGCGGCGACGGAGGTCGTCACCTTCGCCTATCCCTGCGGCGCCGGGTGGGTCGTGTACTCCTCGATTCCCCTGGACTTCTTCCTGGGCGGCGGCTCCACGAACTTCCGGGAGATCTACGCGCCGAACGTCGTGGAGTACGGCGGCTGGCTGCCCTGATCCCCGCGGCCTGAAAATAAATAGTCGCCTCCCGGCGGCCGGCCGGGGTAGGCTGGCCGGGTCTTTTCCAATGATTGGAAAAGCGCGGAAGGATTTTTCCAATGATGGGAAAACGCGGCGGGCTGATCCTGGCGGGGTGGCTGGCGGCGGGCGCGGCGGGCGCGGCCGAGCTCACGTTCACCGTCATGGCCGCCAACCTTTCCGGCTCCGATTTCGAGTACGACGAGTCCGCGGACCGGGTCTTCCAGGGCCTGAAACCGGACATCGTCGCGATCCAGGAGTGGACCGTGGCGGGCGGCGACCGGCGGGCGTTCGTGGACCGGAATTTCGGGAAGGACTTCTTTTTCTGCGTGGAGAACGAGCCGCGCGACAAGGTGCCCAACGGCGTCATCAGCCGCTGGCCGATCACCGCCTCGGGCGAGTGGACGGATCGCGTGGTGCAGAACCGCGATTTCGTGTGGGCCACGATCGAGCTCCCCGGGCCGCGCGACCTCCACGTGGTCAGCGTGCATCTCAAGTCCGGCGAAAGCTGGTACCAGAAGAAGGGCCGGCAGCGCGAGGCCGTCGCCCTGCTGGACTACATCCGGCGCGCCGGCTGGCCGGCCGACGATTACCTCGTCATCGCGGGCGACCTGAACACGGTGAGCCGTAACGAGCCCCTGTTCGATATCTGGGCGTCCCTGGTCAGCGACGCCCGGCAGCCCGCGGACCAGCAGGGGGACAAGGACACCAACATCCCGCGCCAGCAGTGCTACGATTATGTCCTGCCCGGTCCCGCGCTGGACGCCCTGCACGTTCCCGTCGAGGCCGGCGGCCTGACGTTCCCGGACGGCCTGGTCTTCGACAGCCGCCTCTGGTCCCCGCCGCCCGCGCCGATCCGGCCGGGGGATTCCGCCGAGGAAGACCTGCAGCACCTCCCGGTCATGAAAGCCTTCCGCCTGCCGTAACCTGGCCGGGAGTTGAATTCGCGTTCCGCCGGTGTACCTTGCCCATGGCATGGGATCGCTCATGAAAAGACCGCCGTTGATCCTGCTGATGGCGTTCACGCTCCTCGCCGCCGGGACGGCGCGGGGCGCGGCGCGGGAGTCCACGACCGTGAAAAACCGGGACGCCTTGAAGACGAAACTCACGCCCCTGCAGTTCCAGGTGACCCAGCAGTGCGGCACCGAGCCGCCGTTCCGCAACGCGTACTGGGACAACCACCGCGAGGGGATTTACGTGGACGTGGTCTCCGGCGAGCCGTTGTTCAGTTCGACGGACAAGTTCGATTCCGGCACCGGCTGGCCGAGCTTCACCAAGCCGATCGAGGCGACGAACATTGTGAAAAAGGCCGACCGCAGCCACTTCATGGACCGGGTCGAAGTGCGCAGCAAGGGCGGTGATTCCCACCTTGGCCACGTCTTCGACGACGGCCCGCGGCCCTCCGGCCTTCGCCACTGCATTAACAGCGCCTCGCTCCGGTTCATCCCGAAGGAAGACCTGGAGAAGGAAGGCTACGGGGCGTACCGGAAGCTGTTCGAGATGTAGGGTTTCTGGGGGAAGGCCATCGGCCGCTTCTGCCGGGCGCGCACCCGGCGGACAACACGGGCTCGGGCGGGGGCCGCCGCGTCCGCGCCGATGCCCGCGGGAAGAAAACACCCGCCTGCGGCGACAGGTATTCTCGTGACAACCCCTTTCTCCGGATGCGCGGCAGCCGGGCGGTGTTTACACCTGGGGCGTTTCCCTGTATACCTATACGTATAAGTCGAGGGCCCTTTTGAATGAAGCACTTGTTTTCCTGGCTGGGGTTGTCGAGCCTCGTCGGGCCGATGGTATGCGCGGCACAAGTGTCCATTTTCCGGCCCAATATAGGCGTACCGGCGCTGCCGTTGACCAATGGGACCTTCGACATCGAGATCCAGGCCGCGCCGGGCCTGGCCTCCAACGGATGGTCCGTGCTCCTCCTCAACGACTTGCGGAATTGGACCTGCGCCGTCGAGCGCGTGGACTACGGCTTCGTGGTCTACGGGAACACGGCCACGGGCTACCTGCTGACCGCGCGCGCCCCGGCCTCGGCGCCCGAGGAGGTCTTTAAGCTCCGGGTCGGCCACAGCGTCGCGGGCGGCGCGACCAACCGGCACTGCGTGAGTATCCTGTCGAACTACGAGACCAACTTCTACATCCTCCACTACGCCGACCCTCAGGTGGAGACCACCAACGCCACGGCGGCCAACGGCGCCGGTGGCTCGCACGGCAGCGTGCAGTCCGTCCAGTGGGCGGCCGGCGCCTTCAGCCTGATCCACCCGCGCTTCATGTTCAACACGGGCGACGAGGTGGAGAACGGCGTCGCGAGTTTCTACCCCCGCTACCTGGACGCCGTGGACGCCATCGGCGCCCCCCTGCTGATCACGCGCGGCAACAACGACTCGCAGGGCTCGTTCTCCAACTGGAAGCGCGACCTCGGGCAGTCCACCTACACCCTTGCCTTGGGCTCGTTCTACGTGGCGATGTGCGATTACTCGACGAACGAGCTCCGGTCATGGTTCACGAACGACTACGCCCGCTCCTTCACGAACGCCGCCATCCGGTACCGTCTGTTCGGTCAGCACTTCAACAGCGGCATGTCGGCCCACGCGCCGGCGGCGGGCCAGTATCCCGATCTCATGCTCGTCGGCCACAACCACATCTTCTCGACGCTGGCCTCCAGCCCGTACTATGTCCTCTCCTCCGGTCCGGGCTGGAACTACGGCAACGTCGGGTTCTTCGAGTTCCGCAAGTCCGGCGACGCGTGGTCCTGTTCCAACATCGCGGTCCACGGGGGGTCGAACAAGCTCAATGCCTTCGGCGACTGGGGCGCGCCGACGCTCGTCACCAACCGGTTCCTGGCCGCCAACGACGGCGCCGCCTGGACGAACACGGCCTACATCACCAACGCGCTGGCCCAGGATTTCTGGGATGGGCGCCTGCGTTTCCTCCTGCGCAAGTCCGCCGCCGGCTACTCCGTCAGCGGCGGCGAAAAACTCGCCGAGTACGACTACACGGCCAGCAACAGCGCCGTGCTGGTAAAGGTCAACATCCGGCACAACGCGCTGACCACGGTCACCGTCTCCCCAACCTTCGCCGATACCGACCCTCCGGCGCTGGCCTTCTCGGTGCCCACCAACGGGGTCGTGTACCGGACCTCGGCCTCCAGTTTCTGGATCTCCGGCACGGTCGCGGATGCCGGCGGCGTCACGTCCGTCACGTGGTCCGCTTCGGGCGCCACGACGGCCTCCGGCGGCGCCGCGACCGGCCTCGTCGCGCTGGTCGCCCCCGGCGCGACGTGGAAGTACCTCGACAACGGCAGCGACCAGGGCACGGCCTGGCGCGCGGCGGGCTTCGACGACGCGGCCTGGGCCTCCGGCCCCGCCGAGTTCGGCTACGGCGACGGCGACGAGGCGACCACGAACAGCTACGGCCCCGACCCGAACAACAAGTACGTGACCACCTACTACCGCCGCTCCTTCGAGGTCGGCGATCCGCGCGTGTTTACCAACGCGCTCCTCGTCGCCGCCGTGCGGGACGACGGCATCCTCGCCTTCCTCAACGGCGCGGAGGCGCTCCGGAATTACATGCCCGCGGGCGACATCGCGTACACCAACTTTGCCAGCTCCACGGCGTCCGGCGCGGACGAGACCAACTGGCAGGCCGGGACGGTGAGCGCGGGCGCACTGACCCAGGGCCTGAACGTCGTCGCGGCGGAGGTCCACCAGGTCAACCTCACCAGCAGCGACATCAGCTTCAACCTCGCCCTCGGCGCGGACCTCGGCGGCTCCTGGCTCGTCACGAACGCCGTGCTCGCCTCCGGCACCAGCATTGTTTCCGTGGTCGCGCGCGACGCCTCCGGCAACGCGAGCACTGGCACGCTGACCGTCGTCGTCACGGACGACGTGGACGACGACGAGCTGCCGGACGATTGGGAGATCGCGCACTTCGGCGACACGGAAACCTCCGGGGGCGGCGGCGACGACGAGGACGAGGACGGGTTCACGGACTGGGCCGAGTACGTGGCGGGCACCGATCCGATGAGCGAGACCTCATTCCTGGCGATGGAGGCGACCGCGTCGACGGCGACGGGATGGATCATCCGCTGGCCCGGCGGGACGAACCGCGCCTATGACCTCTACCAGACGACCAACCTGTTCCAGCCCTTCACCGAACTGGCGACCAACCTGCCGGCGGCGCTGCCCCTGACGAGCTACACCGTGCCGGTCAGCGCCGCGCAAGGCGTCTACCTGCGGATCCGGGTGCGGAATCCCTGAAGCACGGAAGCCTCCCGCCGCCCTCATTTTTTTCGATCCAGCATCCGGCCATACCCCATCCCCGCGCGACGCGCGAGCTCGGCCGCCAGCACCGAGGGCAGGTACAGCCACGCGGCGAGCAGGCCCTTCATCTGGATCGCCCGCCGGATCACGTGTCCCGCTCCGCCCGCCTCCGCGCCGGCCACGCCGCGCTGCGCGAGGCGCCGGTGATAGATGCCCGCGCGGAAACTCTTGGCCAGCATCTCTTCTCTCCACGGGCCGTACTGGTGGGCCACGGTATGAAAGGGATGGAAGTATATTGCTGCGCCGCGATCCCGCAGGCGGCGGCCCATGTCGCTGTCCTCGGCGCGGCCGAGACTTTCGTCGAACAGGCCCACGCGCTCGAATACCTCCCGGCGGTAGGCGGCCGCGCCCGCGGCCTCGAGCCGGTGGTCGGCCGTGATAGCTGGGGGGGGCAGGGGCGGGGGGCGCACGTAGAAGCGGAGCCTCTCCCGGAGCCCGCGCGGCGCGGGCCCGGGATCCGGGTCCAGCCGCTTGCGCAGGCTGATCTCGTAGGCGAAGTGGCTCAACCGGCTGGACAGGTTGTCCCGGGCCGGCACGATCCGGAAGCGCACCACGGAGGCGTCGGGCCGCTCCCGGAAAAACGAAACAAACGTGCGCACGTAGTCCGGCGCCAGCAGGTAGTCGTCTGCCACAATGGCGATGAACTCGCCGCGCGCGGCCCGGATGCCCGCGTTGCGCGCCGCCGGGATGCCCCGGTGCTCCCCGCCCGCTCGGCGGACGCGCGCGTCACGCGCGGCCATGGTCTGGAGATACTCCGCCGTGCCGTCGGTCGAGCCGTCGTCCACGACGACGAGCTCCATCCGGTCCGCCGGGTAGTCCTGGCGCAGCAGGCTGTCCAGGCACTGCGCGAGCAGGCGGGCCCGGTTGCGCGTCAGGACGACGACCGAAACGAAGGGGGCGGCTGTTCCGGGCGCGGTCATGCGTCGCGCCCGAACCCGTGCAGCCGCAGCCAGAGCCTCGACAGCAGTTGCAGCGGCAGGAAGGCCAGCCGATTCGGCGCGACCAGGCGCGCCTCCTCCGCGGCGACCTTTTCCGCGCCGTGCTTGCGCCGCAGTTGCCTTTCGCCCCGCGCATACCAGAGCCGCTGGTCGAGGAACCGGCGCAGCGTGGTCCGTGTTTCGATCCCGGCGGCCAGCTCGTCCGCCTTGTAGGCCGGTATGCCGAGGTCGCGCAGGCGCAGCCACAGGTCGAAGTCCTCGCGGGAGGTCAGGGTCTCGTCGAACAGCGGCCGCGCGAGGTCCAGCAGGCGGCGCTTGACGGACAGGAATCCCGACGAGATCCGGTCCACGGTGTACAGCGGACCGGCGCCCGGCCGGCAGAAGGCGGCCGCGTAATAATGCTGCCAGTAGCGGGCGTAGTAATCGCGGCGGAGGGGGCGAAGGCGCCCGTTCAACACGAGCACTTCCGGGTGCTGCGCGTGAAGGCGCCGGCAGCAGGCGAGGCTGCCGGCCTCCGGCAGGATGTCGTCGTCGATGAACAGGAGGATGTCCCCGGCGGCGGCTCGCGCCCCCGCGTTGCGCGCCGCGGATACGCCGCGCGCCGTCTCGTGGCGGAGCCGCCGCGCGTTCCAGCCCCGGGCGGCGAGCTCGGACGCCAGGTCGGCCAGGATCCGCGCGGCGGATTCCGCGCTGCCGTCGTCCACAAGGATCCATTCCGCCTCCGGAGCCTCCGGCTGGGCGGACAGGGCCTCGATCAGCCGGCGGGCCCGGTCCGGCCGGTCCCGGGTCGGTATGATGACGGAAAGTCGCATGGCGGCGCGTCTGGTCGAACAGTGTAGGCGGGGCTGGAAACGGGGTCAATCCGGCGCCTGCGCGGCCGGAAAAAATCCACTGGCGCCGGCCGGCCGCCGGGCGTATAAGGGGCGGGTGCGGTTCATCCTAGCATGAAAGGAGCATGTATGAAGAAGTTCGTAGCATTGTTCCTGTTGGTCGTCCTGCTTCTGCCCGCCGCGCGCGCGGCGGATCTCCCCCCCGTGATGGTGACCGTTGAAATCCGCGGCATCGACGCGCTGGCCGAGCAGGTCGGCTTGCTCGCCTCGGACGTCGGCGCGCCACTCACCAAGGAAGCCGTTCTCCAGACCCTCGGCGGCTTCATGATGGCGCCCGATTTCCAGGGCCTGGCCACCGACGGCACGATCCGCCTGTTCGTCATGGATCCCCAGTCCGCCGGTTCCCAGGGCGAACCCCCGGTCCTGATCTCCCTGCCGGTCAAGGGCGACGGCTCGGAATACCTCGAGGCCGTCTCGACCTTCATGAAGCCCGGCGAGGCCGTGGAGGGCGTGACGGAATACACCGCCGACCCCGCCTCCCCGTCGCCGCTGCCGTTGCAGAGCGTATTCGTGGCCCCCGTGGACGGCCAGTTGCTCGTTGGCGCCCAGCAGTCGCTCGTGCGCGACGGCGTGCAGGCCCTCGGCGAGGGCAAGCTGGCGTCCGCCAACCTGCCGGCCTCCGGCACCATCGTCTTCTCCGTGCCGTGCCGCCGCAATGCCGACAAGCTCGAGCCGCTGATCGAGCAGATCGCCCAGTCCGCGACCGCGACGCCGACCGAGGCGCCGATCGACGCCGCGCGCGTCGTCCAGGCCGAGTTCAAGGCCCTGATCAAGCTCCTGCGCCAGACGGAAAACGTCATGATCGGCCTCAAGGCCGACGGCAACGCCCTGACGCTCTCGACGCTGGTCGAGCCCGCCGCCGGCACCGTCCTGCAGCGCGTCATCGGCGAACTGCGCGTGCCCTCGGCGAAGGTGGCGTCGCTGGTCCCGGGCAACGCCCTGATGGCCGCGAGCGGCTTCTTCGTCCTGCCGGACGAGTTCCTGGAAGGCTACGCCGAGATGACCGACGAGATGTACGGCGCCATGGGCGAGCCGTTCGCCGGCCTGGCGCCGGTCGTCCGCGAGGGCCTCGAGGCCATCAAGGGCCAGTTCGCCGGCGACTACGCCTTCGGCGTCGTCCCGGGCTCCGGCAACCTGCCGGTGGATATCATCCAGGTCGCGGCCATCCGCGACACGGACCAGGTCAAGGCCGCCGTGGAGAAGATGACGGCCGCCATGCAGAAGATGATGGACGCCGCCTCCACGCAGGCCGCGGAAGGCGCCGAGAAGCCGCCCTTCAGCATGAAGTTCGACATCGGCGAAGCCCGCTCGTACGAGGGCGTGGACATCACCCCGTACCACTACGTCATCGAGCTGCCGGAAGAGGCCAAGAACGAGATCCCCGAGTTCCTCAGCAAGTGGTTCACCGACCTGAAGTACGAGCTCGCGTACGTCGACAACCATATCGTCTACACCCTCGGCTCCTCCAAGGCCATGGACGGCGTCATCGACGCGCTGAAGGGCGGGGGCGGTGTCCCCGTGAGCGCGGACGCGGCTTGCCGCGCCCTGCTGCCGGACCTGACGGCCTCGGCGACCGACGTCAGCTGGATCAAGATACTGGACATCGTCCGGACCTTCATGCGGGCCGTGCCGGATGTCCCGGCCGAGCTCGTGGACGGTCTGCCCGCCACGTCGCTGATGCTCGCCGGCTTCTCGCAGGCTGAGAACGGCAACCTGGCCTCCCACATCCGCCTGTCGCGCTCCGACCTGGCGGCGATGGCCCAGTATTTCCAGAGCATGGCCGCCAGCCGGATGCAGGCCGCGCAGGGCATCGAGGTTGAAGAGACCATGATCGAGGACGAGGGAACCGGCGAGACGATCGAGGAGATCGACGTCGAGGCCGCCGACGAGGCCGCCGCCGGCGAGGCGACGCAGGAAGAAGTGGAAGTCGAAGAGGAATAACGCGCGTCCTCGGTTGCGCGGTATCGACGGGCGGCCTCCGGGCCGCCCGTCGTGTTTCGGGGCCGGATTCAAGGCCGCGCAGCGGGCTTTTCCAATGTTTGGAAAATAATCCCGCGTTTTTTCCAAACATTGGAAAAATTTGCGCTGAATTTTCCAAACATTGGAAAACCGTCCCGCGGCGTTGCGCGGCTTCCCGGGCGCGCGCGTCCTTTGCCCTTTTCAAAAGCGCCGATGACGGGTACAGTAACGCCATTCACCGCAGGCAGAAATGAGGGAAAAGTATGAGAAGTAAAACGATTTTACTGTGCTGGGTGCTTGGCATGGTCCTTGGCCTGCGCGCGGGCGCCATCACGATCGGCGCCGGGCCGGCGATCGGGACGGACAAGCGGGGCACGACCTGGTACCAGGAGTTCCAGGACTGGGGGCAGAGCGACGTGCGCGCGCTGGACGCGAACGACGACGAGTACAAGTTCTACAACGCCGAGGACACCGGCCGCGACCTCGTCGCGCTCTACTCGCACGACGACGGCACGAACGTGTTCTTCCGCATGGATTTCTTCGAGCTCGGGTACGGCTGGGAGAGCGGCTCGGTGGACGTGTATCTCGCGATCGACTGCGCGCCCGGCGGGCAGGAATGGCTGCCGGACTACATGGATACGAAGACCGACCGGCCGTGGGAGGGCTGCGTGGGCGTGTACAATTCGTCGGCGGGCTCGCTGTACGACGCCGGGTGGACCAACCACGCGAGCGACTACCTCGGCAGTTACTGGCGGAACGACCTCGACGGCGTCGAGTTCGGGATCAAGCGCTCGTTCCTGACCGCGCGCGGCTGGAACGGCGCGGCCACGAGCCTCTACCTGCAGGCGTTCAGCTGCCGGGACGGGACAGACCACGGAAGCGGCGAGATCGACGTCGACGCCAGCGACATCGTGGACCACTTCGCGACGCTGGTCCGCGGCACGTCGACGACCAACGGCTGGCTGCTGGGCGGCACGCGGGCGGACGCGACGACCGGGCGTGCGAAGTACGGGGTGATCGCCCACGCGAACCAGTCCGTGGCCACGCGCAGCGGGACGCAGGGGCACATCTACACCGACCGCAGCGACATCAATCTGCATCCCGGTTTCGTGCGGCTCCTGGACTCGGCGGAGATGCTGAACACGCCGGTCAACCTGCACATCAGCGGCACGCTGCTGATGTCGTTCCTGTGGGCCGCGCAGAACCCGTCGGAATCCGGCTACCCGAACCGCGACGGGCCGACGTTCCTGAACCGCGTGAAGACCTTCGTCACGACGGGGCCGGGCGGGCTTGTCGGCGGGGTGCTGGCGGAGCACATCATGCCGTACTTCGAGGGCGAGGTGAACGCGAAGAGCATCGAGCAGAACAGCGAGCTGATCGAGCACCTGTTCGGGCTCTCCGAGAGCGACATGAAGGTCATGCACGTGCCCGAGCGCGTCATCCACACCGACACGAACAGCGCGCACGTGGATCCCGCCGGCCCGCTCGACGGCAAGACGTTCGAGGAGATCGCGGCCACCGATTTCACGGCGACGTACCTCGACGAGGTGACGCACCTGCACTGGTGGTTCTACTCCGGCGAGCAGACGAACGCGGGCTGGGACACGGCCAACTGCGGGCGCTGGGCGGGCGGGCAGGGGAACGACGAGGAGGCCTACCACCACAAGGTCCACAAGATCAACGGCGTGTTCTGCTTCATGATCAACGACCGCGAAGACCAGTCGAAGTTCGGCAACAGCGACGGCGGGATGATGAACGACACGCGCTATACGTTGCTGCAGAAGGCGCGGGACGCGGACTCGTCCAAGCTGACGCTGGTCTTCGACGACTGGGAGGCGTTCGCAGGCAACTCGTTCGCGTCGGCCACGCCGAACAACAACGCGGACCAGTTCCACGCCACCCTGCGCTGGGCGGCGAACCATCCGTGGATCGAGTTCGTCAAGTTGGGCACGGTCGCGGGCTGGGCGGCGTCGGACGCGAGTTGGGTGATCGACCACGGGTACGTCTACGACAAGTCCAACCAGAACTACGAGTGGCTCAAGCGGGCGAGCGAGCACGACTACGACCACTGGTATTACGGGAGCGCGCAGGAGGAGAGCTTCTACAGCCGCGTGCCTGTGCTGCACGACAGCTGGTCGCCGGGCGGGATGAAGATGTACGGCGACTTGAACACGCCGGGCACGCTGATGCGCGACTCGTGGGACGCGATCCAGTCCATCGCGGACTCGGACCAGCTGAAGAAGATCGCCGAGTGGAGCTACAGCGCGATGATCTACGAGACGGCCTGGCACGACGAGGACGCCAACCCGGACCAGTACAAGTCGCGGAACTACCAGGCGACCTTCAACCGGACGACGGCGGAGGGCAACTGCGATGATTCCTACGAGGATACCACCTGGGACGACACGTCGGACTGGGCGACCCGGCTGCACGGGCACGTCCGCGACATGGGCGTGATGGCGGACGCGGCCGGCTGGGTCGCCGACGTCCGCAGCGGCGCGCAGGGCCCGCGCGCGACGGTGTACGCCGCGGACGTGGACGACGACACGCTGGACGAGTACATCCTCTGCAACAACAAGGTCTACCTGTGCTTCGAGCGCTGGGGCGCGCGGCTGGTCAAGGCCTTCGTGTACGACGCCTCGATCGGCAGCGGCGACGGGCGGATGGTCGTCGGCGCGCCGATCAGCAATCCGCCCGAGGAGAGCGAGAACGAGGGGGCGGACAACAACCGGTGCAGCGCGTTCAAGGACCGGTACAGCACCGGGCAGACCAACGCGTACGTGGACATGGATTTCGCGTTCTCGGCGCCGGTCGCGGGCTCCAACTCGTGGACGTTCGTCTCGAGCGACGGGCGCATCGCGAAGAAAATCACCCTGCTGAACGGGCGCGACGTGGCCGTGGCCGAGTACGGGCTGGCGGCGGCCGTCGGCACGCTCTACACGCGATTCGGGCTCGGGCCGAACCAGCTGGACCTGATGTTCAACGGCACGCAGAACCTTCAGCGGGTTTCCGACCCGAGCTTCCGGGGGCTGCTCAACACGCAGGGCGGCGAGGCGTACATGGTGCGGGGCGACAACTGCGGCGCCATCACCACCGCGATCTCCAACGCCGGCTGGGACAACCGCGAGCTGCCGCTGACCGAGCAGTTCGAGGCCTACAACACGGCGACCGGGTTCAGCGTGGCCCTCGCCTTCAGCCAGTCCTCCGCGCGGGACGTGGACGGCGACGGGCTCGCGAACACCAACGAGTGGGGGATCGGCAGCCAGCACATGAAGGCCGACAGCGACGGCGACGGCATCCCGGACGGGTACGAAACCGGGAACGGGCTGGCGGTCCTCGTGGCGGACGGGACGGGCGACCTGGACGAGGACGGCGCGTTGAACTACGAGGAATACGTGATGAACACGGGGGCCGACGACTCGAACGACGTGCTGCGGCTGGAGCAGGCGGGCGTGGCGTCCGGCGCGTTCCGCATCGAGCATCCCGTTTCCGGGCCGCGGCAGTACCAGGTGCTCTTCGCCGACGGCCTGGGGGCGGGCTGGAACTGGCAGGCCTTCGGCAACACCAACGCGCCCGTCGGATCCTGGGCAACGACCAACGCGGGCGCCGCGCGGCATGTCTTCACGGACGACTTCACCGCGGCGACCTCCGGCACGATGCCGACGAACGGCCCGCGCGTGTATACGATCCGCGTGTCCGTGCCGGAATAGGGCCGCACGATGAAACGGGCCATTCTGCTGGCGGGGTTGTGGGTCGCGGCAGCGCAGGCCGGCCCGGTGTCCGACAACGCGGCCTTCTACTACTGGAAGGCCGTCGGCCTCCTGCGGCCGGCCCGGACGCCGGCGCAGCTGGAGTTGCTGCGCTTCGCGGAGGAGGATTTGCCCCTTCTTCCGCCCCGGATCCTCGAGGCGCGGCCTTCCGTGCGGAACTGGCTGCTCTCCGAGCAGGCCGTGGGAGAGGCGCTGGCCCAAGCCTCCGCCTGCCCGGAGTGCGATTTCGGCGCCCGGCAGCGCAGCGGGCCCTTCCTGGATGTCGCCCATCTTCCGCGGCTGGCTGCGCTCTGCCGGCGGGTGTGCGCCATGGCCCAGGCCCTGGACTTTGCCGGCCGCGAAGAGGAAGCCGCGCAGGCTTATAACCGGCTGCTGGATCTCATCCGCCGCGTGGAGGCCGAGGGGAACACGGCATCCGGACTGGCCGCGGCGGATATGATGCAGACCGTTCTGCTATCCCTCGAAGGATTCCTCGCCGGCGAGCCGGGGTCCGAGGCCCTGGCCGCGCTCATGAACGTTTTCAGCGCGTCCGCCGGGCCGCCGTTCGACCCGGCTTCCTGGCTCCGCGACGAGGCCGGCCGGTTGTCCGGCTGGATACAGCAGGACCCTGCGGGCGCGATGGAACTCATGAGGACCCGGATCGGGACCGGACCGCTGGCCCCGATGGCGGAGCGCGCCGCGTCGTCGGCCGCCGCGGAGAATCAAGCCGAATTCGTGGGCTGGCTGTCGGGGTACCGGGAGCGCATGGCGGAACTGGCGCGCGCCACGGATCAACCCTTCCGGACAGGCGCGCCGGTCCTGCTCCGGCTGGCCGCCGCGCGCGCGGAAGGAATCCGGGATCCGGCGTCGGCGCCCAACCCGCTGATCCCGCTGCTGGCGCCTCCGGCGGCGGAACTGGATCGACGGTGCCGCCTGGCCCGCGCGCAGTGGGACCTGGCCGCGCTCCTGTGCTCCGCGGCGGCGCACCGGGCGCGCGCGGGAGACTGGCCGGACCGCGCGTCGGCCGCCGCGCGGGAACTCGGCCGCCGCACGCCGAGGGACCCGTTCAGCGGGGAGCCGATCCATTACCGCCTGGCGCGGAGCGGGCCGACGCTCGGGGTGCGCGTGCCGAAGGAGATGGCGGAGGCCGGCGGGGCGCTCTACACGCTGGACCTGGCCGAGCGGCGGCGCCGGGACGAGGAGCGGTTCCGGCAAGTCATCCAGCGGGCCCGGGAGCTCGAGTTCCGGGAGCTGTTCGAGCCCGCCGCCCCGTGATCAATTCGAGGCGATCACTTCCCAGTAGGCGAGGAACCGCGCCGCGATCTCCGGCGAGTCGACCCGCAGCATGTTTTCCCAGTTCGCCGTGACGGCGGTCGTGGTGAAGTTGAAGCTCCCCGTCAACACCACCTGTTCGTCGATGACGATGAACTTGTTGTGCATCGCCGCGTAGTCGCCGGACATGGTGATCAGCGTGACGGGGATGCCCTTGTTCCGCAGCCACTCGATGGTGCGCACCGCCAGCGGATACTCGGCCTGCTGCGAGTCCATCTTGATCTGGATATCCACGCCGCGCTCGCGCGCCTCGACCATGGCGCGGGCGATGCGGCTGCGGGTGAAGGCGTAGGCGGCCACGCGGACCGTGCGCCGGGCCTCGCCGAGCGCCTGGACGACGACCGTCTCGCATTCCTCGTTGAAGGAACAGGTCACCTGGCCCGTGAGCGTCTCGGGCGGCGCGGCGTCGTACCGCATCCAGAGCGGATCGCCCTCGACGCGCTCGAACTTGTTCTTCACCTTCTTGCCGTACAGCGAGCCCGGCGAATCCGTCTGCTGGAACTCCTGCCAGAGGGCCAGGGGGACGTCCAGGTACGTGATCTTCTGGCCCTTGAGCTCGACGACCAGCATCCCGCTGTCGCCTCCCTTTTCGAGGTAGTAGGTGATGCCGCTGATCCAGGAGCTGTCCAGGTTCGGCAGCACCTGCCGCTCGTAGAGGTCGGGGATCACGGGATCCGCCGCGCCCGCCGCCAGCGTCCATCCCGCGAGAAGAATGAGAATAACGGTTTTTTTCACGTTGCGCTCCTGTCCCGCCGGTCCGTTCGGCGAGGGTCGCCAGCACTGTATCAGCTTCCGCGCGGGGATGGGAAGCCGCCGATTGACGGGAGGATGCGGCTGGCATACTCTACTCCCCGGAAAACGGCTCGCGGCGACGGGCCAGGAAGGTGCTATGAAAGCGTCGAAAATGCTCATCCTGCTGGGTATGGCGGTGGTCCTGGGCGCCGGCGGCTGCGCGACGACTCCCGGCCCGGCGGATGACAAAGCCCTGGCGGACGAGCGGCTGACGCAGGAAGTGGAGCGTCGCCTCGAAGAGGATCCCGTGACGGCGCCGTTTTCGTTCGGCGTTTTCGTGCGCGACGGGGTGGTGATCATGGAAGGGGCCATCTCCAGCAGCTACGTGCGGTCCCGGGCCATCGGCATTGCGCGCGCCACGCCCGGCGTGCAGAACGTCCTGGATAAACTGGCCCCGTGGTAATGTCCGGCGCGCGCGGCCAGTGCGGGCCCCTGCGAAAGGACCGGCGCCTCCTCCTGCTGATCCCGGCGCTGTGCGTCCTGGCCGGTTGCGCCGGGCCCGGGCCGGATCGCGATTTCCGACTGGCCGCGCGCCGCGAGCCCGAGCGCGCCGCCTGGGTCCCGAAGGTTCCGCCGGTTTCCGACTTCAAGTCCTGCGGCGAGCAGGCGCCCCTCGCGGCCGTGCTCCGCTTCTGGGGAAGGCCCGTGCGGCCCGGTTCGCTGGCGGAACCCGGCGCGGACCCGGCCGAGCTGCCGGATTCCGAGGAAGCCGTCGTGCGCACCGTATGGCGCCAAGGGCTCTGGGCCTATCCCTGCTCCGCGTCGGACGAGCGCCTGAAGGAATGGCTCCGCGCCGGACTCCCCGTGCTCGTGCGGCTGGAGGAGGCCGCGGACGGGGCGTCGCTCGTCGACGCGCTGGTCGTCGGCTTCGACGACACGAAGAGCCTCCGGCTGGTGGACCGCGTGCCCGGCGGCCGCGCCGGCCAGCCGTCCGCCGATTTCCTGCGCCGCTGGCGCGCCGCGGACCACCGCGCGCTGCTCATCCGTCCGCCGGACGACGCGCGCCTGGAACTGGGCGCCGAGGAGCGCATGTTCCGCGGCCGGTACTTCGAGGCGGCCGGCCAGGCGGCCCCGGCGGTCCGGGACTACGAGGCCGCCCTGGAGGCCGGCGCCCGTTCGCCGGCCATGCTGGTTTCCCTCGGCAACCTGTACCGCGGGCTGGATCGCGCCGGCGAGGCGGAGGAGCTCTATCGCCGCGCCATCCGGGAGGATCCCCGGCAGGCGCGGGCCTACAACAACCTGGCCTACCTGCTGGCCGAGCAGAACCGCGACCTCGACGAGGCCGCGCGCCTGGCGCGCCAGGCCCTCGTGCTCGATCCCGCCAACCCGTTGTTCATGGACACGCTCGGTTACGCCCTGATGGAGCATAAGCAGTACGACGAGGCGGCGCGCGTGCTGGAGCGGGCCTGGGGCCGGTCCCGCTGGTATCCGACCCATACGCAGATGGAGATCGGCCTGCGCCTGGCCCTGGCGCATTTCCGCGGCGGGCAGGAGCACCTGGCGTCCGAGGTGCTGCGCGACCTGCTGTCCATGGACCCGTCCCTGGCCCTTCCCGAGGAGCTTCGGCCGCTGGCGCCGGCCGATCGCTGACCGGCCGACTTCCCGCCTTGAATCCGCATTGGAAGTGCGTAGAGTGAGCCGACATGGAGCCGACGGGCGATATCTACCAGAAAGCGGACCGGCCGTATCACGTGTCCCGTCGGTCCCGGTTCCTGTTGCGTCATGGCCGGATGCCTTCGGCCTCCCAATCGCCGCCGGCGGCCGGCGCCGACCCGGCCACCCCGGGGGAGGCGCCCCCGGCCGGTCCCGCGCCTTCTTCGCACTACGGACGCCGTCGCCGAAAAAGCGGCAGCCGCCGGTTCCACTGGCGCTATTTTCTGTCTTCCCGCCTGAACAGCGCCCTGATCGCCTTCAGCCTGGTGGTTGGCGGCCTCATGCTGCTCGTGGTGCTGACGAATTTCATGAAATACCGCATCCAGATTCAGCGGGAGGCCCGCGAGGCCGATGCCCCGCCGGCCACGCCGCCGCCGGCCTCCTCCAACGCGATCCCATCCGACCTGGGCGCGCGCATCGCCGCGTGGCGGCAGATGCCGGATCGCCTGGCCGAGGTGGAAGGCCTCCGGCAGAAGAGCCTGGCGGGCGAGGCGGAACAACGCTTGGAACAGGCGTTGAAGGATTATCCCTCGGCCGTCGCCGTGCGCCTGACGCTGGCGCGGGTGCTGGCCGATGCGGGCCGCCCGGCGGAGGCCGTGGTTCAGTTGCGCGAAGCGCTCGATGCCCAGCCGGCCGATCCCGAGGCCCGTCTCCTGCTCGGCGCCGCGCTGGGAAAGCTGGGCGAGTATGACCTGTGCCGCCAGGTGGCCGAGTGGATGGTCGAGACGGATCCGTATTCGATGGAGGCCCACCGGCTGGCGGCCACCTCCTACCTGAAAACCGACCAGCCCCGCGCGGCCATCCCGCACCTGCGGAAAATCGTCAACATCGAGTTCGACAACCTTGATGTCCAGAGCGAGCTGGCCGACGCCTTGAGCCGCGCCGGCGAGCATGACAAGGCCCTGGCGACGCTGGAGGGCGTGTTGAACGAAGATCCCGCCAATGCCATGGCGCTTTTCACCCGGGCCGTGTGCTACGTGCGCCAGAACCGGACCGACGAGGCATGCGAGACCCTGCGGCGGGCCGCGGGTCACGTCGGAACCGACGCGATGGCCGACTGGATGGGGCGGCCCGAGTGGGAACTTCTGCGGGAGTTACCCTGGGACTCCGCGGAACCGCCCGCCCTCACGCCGGACGGCGCGACGGGGGAGTGAGCTCGCGGCGGTCCGGGATCAAGCCTTGGGCGGTCCGCCCGGCTTGCCTTCGTCATCCGGCTTGTCGGATGCGCCTTCCTGCTGGCCTTTTTTGAATTCCTGAAGGCTGCGCCCGAGGGAACGCGCCAGCTCGGGCAGCTTCTTGGCCCCGAAAAGCAGGAGGACCACCGCGAGGATCAGGATGATTTCCCACGCGCTCAATCGGTTCAGAAATGCGAGGTTCATAGATTGCTCCCGCTTGTCTCCGGTTCCGCCGTTATCCGGGCCTCCGCGCGGACCGCATCCCCGCGTTCGGGGGCGCCCTCGAGGACGTCCGCCGCCACGTACGGGGGGCGGAAGGGTCCCGTGGCCCGAAGCCGGCCCGCCGGCTCTTTACCCCGATACAGTGTGAGCGTGTCCCCCTCGGAAGGCAAGCGCTCACATTGCACGATCACGAACCGCTGCGCCGCGTTGACCCGGACCACGCGGCCCACAAAGCCCGGGGCCGCCGGCGCGGGGGCGGGCGCCGTCGTTACGGGGGACGTGCAGCCCAGCGTGAACAGGGCCAGGGCCAGTCCGAGGGCCGGTTCCAGTCTCATGGCCGCGGTCCTCCCCGCGGCAGCCAGGGCGCCAGCGGGCACCCTCCGCATAGCGGCCGGGGCCGGCAGCAGTCCTTGCCCAGCCGGACGATCAGGGCGTGAAACTCGTTGTACAGCCGGACGTTCCGCGGCAGGCCGCCCGCGAGCGCGCGGGCGGTCTCGTCGTACGTGGCTTTCGGAGCGAGCCAGCCGTGCCGCGTCATGAACCGGCGGGTGTACGCATCGACCACGAAGGCCGGCCGGCCCGCCGCGTAAAGCAGGATGCTGTCCGCCGTTTCCGGCCCGACCCCGTTGACCCTTAGCAGTTCGTCGCGCAGGTCGGGCGTGGAAAGCCGGAACAGGGCGGGCAGGGCGCCGTGCCGGTCGACGATCATCGTCGTCAGGGCGCGCAACCTTCGCGCCTTGACGCGGAAGTAGCCGGCCGGCCGGATGAGGCCTTCCAGTTGCCGGAGGGGCAGGGCGTGAAGGCGGGGCAGCGAAAGCGCGTCCGCGCGGCGGAGGCGGCCGATGGCCTTCTCGACATTGCCCCACGCCGTGTTCTGCGTGAGCACCGCGCCGACGATCACTTCCAAGCGCGTGCGGCCCGGCCACCAGCGCTGGGGCCCCCAGGCATTGAACAGTGCCCGGTACAGTTTCTTCGCCGGCGCGCGCCGCCGCGTGCCCGTTCTGCCTGCCGCCTTTTTCATGCCTGAACTTTCATCCTACCGCACCGCGGGAGTCGGCGCCACTGTAACAAAATACATTACGGCCGTGAATAATATTGTTACCTTTCTTAAAGGCGGCATCCCCGGCCGACGGGTTTCGGGACGGTTGCCTTCGCCGGGCCCGGACGGTAAGGTACGCGTTAAACCGGAGAGGCGGGATGCGCATACAATTTGTCGGCGGCGTCGATACGGTGACCGGCACGCAGCATATCGTGGAATGCGGCGGCGTCCGCGTCCTGCGCGATTGCGGGCTGTACCAGGGCCATCGCAAGGAGGCCCGCGAGATCAACAGCCGCCTGCCCTTTGACCCCTCGCGCCTGGACTCCGTCGTGCTCTCCCATGCCCACATCGACCACTGCGGCAACCTGCCCTCGCTGGCGCGCGCCGGCTTCCGCGGGCCGATCCACGCCACCACGGCCACGGCGGCGCTCTGCGGCGTGATGCTCCGGGACTCGGCCCATATCCAGGAACAGGACGCCGCCTACCTGAACCAGAAGACCAGCCGGAAGGACGAGGAGCCGATCGTCCCGCTCTACACCCTCCGCGACGCCGAGGCCGCGATCGCCCTGTTCCGGGGATACCGCTACGGGGAGCCCGTCGACCTGGGGGCCGGCCTGCAGGCGACCTTCCGCGACGCGGGGCACATCCTCGGCGCCGCCCTGACCGTCTTCACCGAGCGCAAGGATGGCGCGGAGAAACGCGCGGGCTTCGCCGTGGACCTCGGCCGGGACGACCTGCCGCTGATCCGTGATCCCGAGCCCATGGAGGGCCTCGACGCCCTCGTGCTGGAAAGCACGTACGGCGACCGCCTGCACGGCGAGGCCGGCGCGGCGGAGGACCAGTTGCACGCCGTGGTGGAGCGGACCCTGCGGCGCGGCGGCAAGGTCATGATCCCCTCGTTCGCGCTCGAGCGGACGCAGGAGGTGATCTTCCACCTGGCCTCGCTCGTCCAGGCGGGCCGGCTGTCCAACATCCGGGTCTACGTGGACAGCCCGATGGCCACCGCCATCAGCGGGCTTTTCGAGAAATACGCGGAGTACCTCGACGACGAGTACCGGAACCTGAACCATCGCTTCGGCTCCGTGATGTACCCGGAGTGGGTCCGCTACATCGCCAGCGTCGAGGAGTCGAAGGCGGTGACCGCCTGCCCGGATTCCTGCATCATCATCGCGGCCTCCGGCATGTGCGAGCACGGCCGCATCCTGCACCACCTCAAGCACGGCATCGAGAACCCGAAGAACGCCGTGGTGATGGTGGGGTACCAGGCGTCGTACACCCTGGGCCGCCGGCTGCTGAACGGCGAGAAGAAGGTCCGGATTTTCGGCGACTGGTTCGAACCGAAGGCCGAGGTGGCCAGCCTCGACGCGTTCAGCGCGCACGCGGACCGGAACGAACTGGTCGAGTACGTGCGGCAGACCCGGCCGCGGCGGATATTCCTGGTGCACGGCGAGCCCGACCAGCGCGAGGCGCTGGCGGCGGCGCTCCGGGAGATGACCAAGGCGCGCGTCGAGCTGCCGAAGCCCGGCGACACGGCGGAAATCTAGCGTTTTCCCATGCCTCCCGCCGGCACGCCTGAACTCAAGCCTTCCGCCCTCGTGGCCGTGGTCGGCCGCGCCAACGCGGGCAAGTCGACGCTGGTCAACGCGCTGGTCGGCGAGAAGGTCAGCATCGTCAGCCCGGTGGCGCAGACGACGCGGGCGCTCGTGCGCGCGATCCTGACCGAGCCGCGCGGGCAACTGGTCTTCCTGGATACGCCGGGTGTTCACCGGGCCACTTACGACTTGGGCAAGGTCATGAACCGAACCGCACGCGCCTCGGTCGAAGGCGCGGATATGGTCCTCCTGGTCGTGGACGCCGCGCAGCCGCCCCGCGAGGAGGACCTGGGCTGGATCAGGCGCCTGGGGAAAGAAGCCGTGCCCGTCGTGGCGGCGCTGAATCAATGCGACCGGAACACCGATCACGCGGCCGCGTTCAGGGCCGCCTGGACGGGCCCGGCTGTCCCGGTCTGGGTCGAGGTATCCGGCCTGACGGGGCAGGGGACGGGCGCGCTGCTCGAGGCCCTGTTCCGGCTCGCGCCGCCCGGCCCGCCGCTGTTTCCGGACGACGTCGTCACCGATTATCCCCGCAAGCTGATCATCGCCGACACAGTCCGCGAGAAGTATTTCCAGGTGCTGAAGGAGGAACTGCCCCACGCGCTGGCGGTGGAGATCGAAAGCCTGGAGGAAGGCCCGGGTGGCTGGATCGCCGAGGGCACGGTGTTCGTGCAGAAGAATTCCCAGAAGGGCATCGTGCTGGGCGCGAAGGGACGCCTGCTCAAGCGGGTGCAGGCGGCGGCGGAAAAGGAGTTGGCCGACGTCTACGGGCGCCCGGTGACCCTGTCCCTCTGGGTCAAGGTGGACCCGAACTGGAGCCGGAATTACTGGATGCTCAAGCGGCTCGGGTACGCGGAGTAGCCGCCGGCCGGTCGCCGGCTTGACTCGGGACGCGAACGCGGTATGGTCTGGCTGATCGCTCGCGGGGGAGCTTGCTCGGCAGGCTGAGATTCCTCCATGAAGGAGAACCCCTGGAACCTGTACGGGTAATACCGTCGAAGGGAAGCGGCGCGAACGGGGCCTCCCGTCGAGGTCCGTTGCATTCCCGCCCCCGGGCTCCGATTCTCCCGCGAAGCGCGGAAGGAGAAAAGCCATGGCCCCGCTCGGAAAAATCACGGACGACTTTTTCCAGAAGATCATCAAGCCCCGCCTCGGCGCCCGTCGGCCGGAGGTCGCGGTCGGCCCGGAGCAGGGGATCGACGTCGGCATCCTGGAACTCGGCGAGTATGCCCTGGCGATGACCGCCGACCCGGTGTTCATCGTGCCCGAGTACGGGTTCGAGCGCTCGGCCTGGTTCGCGATCCACATCCTGGCCAGCGACGCCGTCACCTCCGGCCTGCCGCCCGCGTTCCTCTCCATCGATCTCAACCTGCCGCCGGAACTGTCCGACGACGACCTCGCGCGGATGTGGGAGGTGATCCACCGCGAGTGCGAGAAGATGGGCGCGGCGATCGTCACGGGCCATACCGGCCGGTACGACAACTGCCGGTACCCGATGGTCGGCGGGGCGACGTTCATGGCGATGGGCCCGCGGGACGCCTACTGCTCCCCGAAGTTCTGCCGCCCCGGCGACCGGATCCTCATCACCAAGGGCCCCGCCGTCGAGGCCACGGGCATCTTCGCGGCGATGTTCCCGGACCGGATCGAAAAGGAGTTCGGGGCCGCCGTCCGGAAGCAGGCGGAGGACGTGTTCTTCCGGATGTCCGTCGTCGAGGACGCGCGCCTCGCGGCGTCGGTCGGCGTCCGCGACCGCGGCGTGGCCGCCATGCACGACGCCACCGAGTACGGCATCACGGGCGGCCTGCTGGAATTCGCGAAGGCGGCGGGGCTCGGCCTGGTCGCGCACTACGATGAGATCGTCATGACGCCCGCCGTCGCGGAAATATGCCGGATGTTCGATATTGAGCCTTTCAGCAGCATCAGCGAGGGCACGCTGATCGCCGCCGTGCGCCCGAAGGCCGCCAACGAAGTGCTGCGCCGGCTGCAGGATCAGGGTATCCTGGCCTCCATCTGCGGGGAGATGACCGACGCGGCGGAGGGGATCCACGCGGTGACCGGCGGGAAGAAGAAGCCGATGGAGCATCCCGGCGAAGACCCCTTCTGGGCGGCCTTCTTCCGCGCGCTGAAAGGGTGAGGTGTGACGCTGAGACTGAACCATCCCGTGGTGCCAGTCCTGCTCCTCGCGCTCGTGGCCGTTCTGCCGTACACGCGCGGCTTGGCGTATCCGTTCGTGTACGATGACCTTGGTTCGATCGCGGAAAATTCCTTCCTCCAGGAACCCGGCGCGTGGGGGCGCGTGCTGTCCGGCCGGACGCTGACGGATCCCGCCGTCCCCGACGGCCGGCGGCCGGCGGTCGTCGCGACCTACCTGCTCGACCGGGCGCTATGGGGCCTTCGGCCGGCCGGCTATCATGCCGGGAATCTCCTGCTGCACGCGGGCTGCGCGCTCCTGTTCTACGGACTGTTGCGCCGTCTCACGGGCGGGCGTTTCATTCCGTTCGGCGCGGCGCTGCTGTTCGCGTTGCACCCGGTGAACGTCGAAGCGGTGCAGTCGCCGGCGTTTCGCGAGGACCTGCTGGTCGGCCTGTTCGGCCTGGCCTTCCTGCTGGCGGCCTGCCGCCGCGACGCGTGGGGATGGTTGGCCGTGCCGCTGCTGGCGCTGGCGCTGCTGTCCAAGGAATCGGCGGTGGCCTTCGTGCCGCTGCTGGGCTGGGTCTGGTTATGCTTCCCCGAGGCGCGGCCCGGCCGCGCGCGGATGGCCGGCATGGGCGGCGCCGCGGCCGCGCTGGCGCTGGGCGCGGCCGTCCTGTGGTGGGCGAGCGGATCGGTGCAGGCCCTGCGCGGCGGACCGGACGGGGTGGGGCTGGCCTTTCCCCGGAACCTGTGGACCGCGCCTGCGCTCTGGCTCATGGCCTTGCGGCGGCTCGCGCTGCCGTGGCCGCTGCTGGTGGATCATGTCGTGGATCCGGTGGATTCCTGGCTGGCCCTGCCGTTCCTGGCCGGGTGGGCGGTTTGGGCGGGCTGGATCGCGGCCGCCTTCGCGCTGCGGCGTCGCGCCCCCGATCTCGCGCTGGCCCTCGGCTGGATGCTGCTGGCGTTCCTGCCCGTCTCGAACGTGGTTCCGCTCTTCAATCCCTTCGCCGAGCGGTACCTCCACCTGCTGGCCCCCGGCGCCGGCCTGCTGGCGGCGGGCCTGCTCGCGCGGGCGCCGTCTCCGCGGACGCGGGCCGTGCTGCTGGCCGCGCTGGCGGCGGCGGGGGCGGCGCTGATCCTCGCGCGCCTGCCGGACTGGTCCAGCAACGAGGCGCTATGGCGGAAAACGCTCGAGCAGGAGCCGCGCAGCGCGCGGGCGCATACGTGGGTGGCGCTCGACCTGAAGCATCGCGGGGCCGTCGGCGAAGCGCGGCGGCTCCTGGAGGAGGCGGACCGGCTGAATCCGCAGGACACGTCCGCGCTGATCAACCTGGCGGTCCTGGCGGGGCAGGAGGGGGACCTGGCGTCGGCGGTGGAGCGGCTGCGCGAGGCGACCCGGCGCCGCCCGGACAAGGCGGACGGCTGGTGGAACCTCGCCGTCGCGCTGCATCAACTGGGCCGCGAGGAGGAGGCGGCCGAGGCGGTGCGGCGGACGCTGGAAGCCGATCCGCGCCATCCGGCCGCCCGGGCGGTCACCGCGCCAGCCGCGGAATAATCGCCGCGACATCGCTTCGCCTGAACCCTGAACCCTGAACCCTGAACCCTGAACCCTGAACCCTGAACCCTCGCTCCTCCCTCTGCGTCCTGTCTCGTCTGTCACAAATTCATTTACACCCGTGAAGTAATTTGTTATCATTCTTTCCGGTTGTTGGATGAACGCGGCGGGTCATGGGGCGGACTAAACGGGTGCGGCGGCCGGATGCGCGAGGGCCCGATGGCCCTTGAATCCCGCCGCCCGACCGTGCATGATGAACGCATGACCACAGCGGCCCCATCCAAGATGGCCGTGCTCCTCGAGCGCACGGGCCTGCTCTCGCCCCCGCAGATCGAGGAACTCCTGGCGCTCTACGGGCAGGGCGGGCAGTCCCTGCCGGGCCTCGTGGTGAGCAAGGGGTACGCGCGCGAGGAGGCGTTCCTGGAAAAGCTGGCGGAGGTGCTGGGCGTGCCGTTCCTGCGCGTGGGCGAACAGCCCATCCCGGCGGACGTGCTGACCAAGCTCCCCCCGAAGGCCGTGTTCCAGTACAACGTCGTGCCGGTGGCGCTGGAGAACAACGTCCTGCGCGTGGCCACGCCCGATCCCTTCCTGCCCGGCCTGGTGGACAGCCTGCGCCTCGCCTCGGGGCTGCGGGTGCGCCTGGCCTTGAGCCCGGCGGCGGACCTCGCCAAGGCGGCCAAGAAGCTCTACGGCGTCGGCGCCGACACGATGGAGCAGATGATCCAGGACAACCGGATCGAGGTCGCGCCGGAAGAGGACATCCTGGCCAAGCAGGACTTGAGCGAACTCGACCAGGAGGCCTCGGTCGTCAAGTTCGTCAACCAGGTCATCTGGGAGGCCTACCAGGACCGCGGCACGGACATCCACCTCGAGCCGATGGAGACCGACCTGCGCATCCGCTACCGCATCGACGGCGTGCTGCACCAGACGCCGGTCCCGCCCCAGTTGAAGCGCTTCCAGGCCGCGATCATCTCGCGCATCAAGGTCATGGCCGGCATGGACATCGCCGAGAAGCGCCTGCCGCAGGACGGCCGCATCAGCCTGCGTATCCGCGGCGAGGAAATCGACGTGCGCGTGTCCACCATGCCCACCGTCTACGGCGAGAGCGTCAGCCTCCGCCTGCTCATGCGCTCCAGCGGCATGCTCGGCATGGACAAGCTGGGCTTGAGCGAGAAGGACGAGGCGGTGCTCAAGAAGCTGATCCACAAGCCCCACGGCATCCTGCTGGTCACCGGGCCCACGGGCTCGGGCAAGTCCACTTCGCTGTACGCCTGGCTGCACACGATCAACTCGATCGACAAGCGCATCCTGACCATCGAGGAGCCGATCGAGTACGAGATGGCCGGGATCAACCAGATCCAGGTGCGGCCCGAGATCGGCCTGACGTTCGCGGTCGGGCTGCGGCATATCCTGCGCCAGGACCCGGACGTGATCATGGTCGGCGAAGTCCGCGACAAGGAGACCGCCGAGATCGCGATCCGCGCCGCCCTGACCGGCCACCTGGTCTTCAGCACGCTGCACACGAACGACGCGGCCGGGGCCGTCACCCGCCTCGTGGACATGGGCATCGAGCCGTTCCTCGTCGCGTCGTCCATCGAGGCGCTCGTGGCCCAGCGCCTCGTGCGCCGGCTGTGCCCCGCATGCCGGAAGCCCTGGAAGGTGGACGACAAGCTCCTGGAGGCGGCCGGCTTCCCCCGGGAGCGCCTGTCGGAAGGCGCCATTTACGAGGCGGCCGGCTGCGAGGAGTGCCGCATGACGGGCTTCCGGGGCCGGACGGGCATCTACGAGATCCTCGTGGTTTCCGACCATATCCGGCCGCTGGTGATCGCGCGCGCCTCGAGCAACGAGATCAAGTCGGCCGCCATCCACCACGGCATGCGCACGCTGCGCACGGACGGCTGGACCAAGGTGCTCCAGGGTGTCACAACCCTGGAGGAGGTTCTGCGCGTGTCGGAAGAGGACGAGGCGATGTCAGAAACCTAGCCCTGGCGTCCGGGTCCGGACGGCTGGGCCGGCAGCGGGGACCACGCATAGCAAATGCCGCGATTTAAATATACGGCCCGCTCGCGCACCGGCGAGAAGGTGGAGGGGGTCATCGAGGCCGCGGACCGCCGGGCGGCGCTGGTCCAGATCGAGCGGCAGGGCCAGGTGCCGGTGTCGGTGGCCGAGGCGGCCCTCGCGGCGACGGCGAAGCCCGCCCGGCGCTCTTGGTTCTCGTTCGAGCGCAAGACCCCGCGCGCGGCCCGGATGAAGATCAAGGAAGTGCTGCTCCTGACCCGGGAATTGAGCGACCTGCTGGCCAGCGGCATGACCCTCGGCGACGCGTTGCACACCCTCTCCCGTCGGAAGACCGGCAAGGCCCAGGACCGGCTGGTCGAGGAACTCCGCGACGAGATCATCCAGGGGACGAGCTTGAGCGAGGCGCTGTCCCGGCGGTCGGACTCGTTCCCCCCGCTCTATGTCAGCATGGTGCGGGCCGGCGAGGCGAGCGGCCAGCTGGCCGAGGTGCTCGAGCGCCTGAGCGCGCACTACGAGCGCGTGCAGGAGACCCGCGAGAAGGTATTGATGGCGCTGATCTACCCCGCCATCGTGCTGGGCGTGGGCATCCTGACGCTGGTGTTCTCCATGATCTTCGTCGTGCCGCGCTTTACGGCCATCTTCGAGCAGCTCGGCAGCTCGCTGCCGCTGCCGACCCGGATCCTGATCGGGATGAGCGACGCGTTCGTGAAATACGGGTGGGCGCTGCTGGGCGTGATCGTGGCGGCGACCGTGCTCGTGCGCCGCTACCTCGCGACCGCCGCCGGGCGCCGGGCCTGGCACCGCCTGCAGCTGCACGTGCCCGTGATCCGCCTCATCGTCACCTCCAACGCCTACATCCACTTCGCGCGCACGCTTTCCTCGCTGCTGGAAAACGGGGTGCAGGTGCTCCAGGCGCTGTCCATCGTCGAGGATACCGTGGGCAACGTGGTCATCGCCGGGGCGATCCGCGACGCCCGCGAACAGGTGACGGACGGGGCGACCATCTCCGGGCCGCTGGCCGCCGGCAAGGTGTTCCCGCCGCTGCTGACGGACATGCTGGCGGTGGGCGAACAGGCCGGCGACATGAGCTCGGCGCTGAAGCACATCGCCAAACGGTACGACGACGAGCTCAACCGGGCCGTCAAGATCCTGACGACCGTGCTGGAGCCGGTCCTGATGCTCCTGATGGCCATCATGGTCGGCTTCGTCGCCGTCAGCATGCTGCTGGCCGTCTTCGACATGACGAACGGGCTGAACGTGTAGCGCGCGGGACGCCTTGCGGCCCGGCGCGGGATCGGGTAGGGTGCGGAAGGGGAAGCCGGCGGTTGAACCGTTGCGGCTTCCGAGCGGTCCAAAGGATATGAACATGAAAAACTACGAACGCCAGGCCGTCCGCCGGGCGCGGCAGGGCGGTTTCACGCTGATCGAGATGCTGCTGGTCGTGGTGATCATCGGCATGCTGGCCACCATCGTCACCGTGTCGATCCCCAAGCACATGCGGAAGGCGCGCGAGAGCAAGGCGGCCGCCGACATCCAGTCCATCGGGATCGCGATCCAGTCCTATTACATGGAGGAGGGGAAGTACCCCGGCAGCCTGGACCTCCTCACCAGCGGCGACGACCCCTACCTGGACAAGGGGATCCCCAAGGATCCCTGGGGCAACGCCTATACCTACAGCTATCCCGGCGCGCACAAGCCCTTCAAATTCGACCTCGCCTCCATGGGGGAGGACGGCGTCCCGAGCGACGATGACGTGGCCAACTGGAAACAGGACGCATCGAAGCCCTAGTCGGCGCGCCGCGGGCCGGTCCGTTCCGCCGCGGGGGGAACGGCGCCGGGCGGGTTTCACGCTGATCGAGCTGCTGCTCGTCGTGGTCATCATCCTGCTGGCCTCGTTCGTCGCCATGCCCTCGCTGGTGCGCTCCATGCGCGGGGCCCGCCTCCGGTCCAGCCTGCGGACCACGATCATGGCGCACCGGTACACGCGCAGCCTGGCCGTCCTCGAGCAGAAATACGCCGCCATCTCCTTCGACACCGAGAAGCAGACGATCGAGGTCGTGACCGTCGCGACCAGCGGGGGCGGAATCCCCGACAGCCGGTTCATCGAGGACCTGGCGCAGCCCGAGGAGCCCCTCGAGGCCCAGGTGACGCCCGACATGGCCCGCTCCCTCGAGGAGGGGGTGCGGATAAGCGACTTCCGGTTCGAGGGCGAGGGTATCGAGAAGGAGGGCGTCTACCTCGTCCGCTACTATCCCAACGGGATGTGCGACGGCTACAGCCTGCGCCTGGCCGACGAGAAGGGCAAGGAAGTGGAGATCACCGTCGAGCGGTTCTCCGGCCAGGTCGAGGTGAAAGACCTGTGAGGCCTCATTCCAACGCGCCGGGCCGGATGCCCCGCCGCCGCGCGGGGCTGACCCTGATCGAGGTCATGCTGGCCATCGCCATTCTGGGGCTGGGCCTGGTCGCCCTGATCACGACGATTTCCCGCTGCCTCGGCGTCGTCCGGCAGGCGCGCAATTTCCAGACGGCGCGGCACCTGCTGGCCCGGGCCGAACTCGAGAATGCGCTCCAGCTCGAGGAGCAGATCGAGGAGGGCGCCGAGGAGGGCGGATTCGACGGCGCCCCGTCCGAGTACCGCTGGAGCCGGACCGTCGAGCGTTTCGGCCGCGAGGAGGACGGGCTCTTCACGGTGACCTGGCGGGTCACGTGGTCGGAGAAGGGGCGGGCCTCCTCCGAGGAGGTCGTGACGCGCCTGTATGCCCCGGAGGTCAAAGAAGGCGGCAGCTTCACGGGGCCGGGAGGGCCGCGTTGAGCGGCGGGCGCCGCCCCGCCGGAACACCATGAGCGCGCGAACCACAAGGACGGGCCGGGCGGCGTTCACGCTCATCGAGGTGCTGGTCGCCGTCGCGATCATGGCCGTGGCGTTCGCCATCGTCTGGAGCACCTTCACCGCGGCGGTCAACGGCTGGCAGCGCGGCACGAAGCTGCTCGACCAGCTTCACCGCGGCGACTTCGTCATGGAGCAGCTCGTCCTCGCCCTGCGCTCGGCGGCGTTCTTCTCCAACCGCCCGGACAAGTACGGGTTCCGCCTCGACGAGAGCGGCGGCGGGGAAGGCTCGCGCGACACGATGAGCTGGGTCACCTCCGGCATGGCCTTTCTCCCGCCGGATTCCCCGCTGGCCAACGGGCTGCACCGGCTCGAGTTCGGGCTGGATACCGACGACGAGGGCCGCCCCGCCGTGGCCATCCGGGCCTGGCCGCACCTGGCCGACGAGGAGGAGTCGGACGTCAAGGGCGAGCCGTGGTTCGTCTCGACCGAGATCAAGGGCTTCCGGTGCCGGACGTACAACGCCGAGGACGAGAAGTGGGAGCACGAGTGGGAGAACACCAACTCCGTCCCGCGGCTCGTGGAGCTCACGTTGTATCTTCAGCCCTTCGAGGATTACGAGGAGCCGCAGAAGATCCAGCGTCTCGTGGAAATCCCCATCGCGCCGCCGCTGGACGAGGCGGCCAAGTCCTCGGGGGAGGCGGGCGGGGCGGCGGAAACGCCGACGCCGGAAGCGGGCGGCGAAACGCCGGCGGGGACCGAGGGGGAAACGGGCGGGGCCGGCGCGCCCGCGCAGGAGGGCGGGAAATGACGCGCCGACGACATCCGGCGCGGGCCGCCAACGCCTCTCTTCCTCCTTCCTCCAGGCGGGGCTCCGCGCTGATCATCGCCCTCTGGGTCCTGCTGGCCCTGGCCCTCCTGGTCAGCGGGTTCGCCTTCGACATGGCCGTGGAGGCGGGCGTCACCGGCCATTACCGGAACCGCCTCAAGGCCCAGTACCTGGCCCAGGCCGGCGTGGAGCAGGCCCGGTCGGTCATCATGCGCAGCCTCGACGTCAAGAGCGACGCGCCCGAGGAGGACGAGGACGAGGACGCGTGGGTCCGGGCGCTCAATCTCTCGCGCGGAGTGGCGGTCTCCGGGATGACGATCGAGCTGGGCGCGGGCCGCTTCACGCTGGATATCATCCCCGAGCAGGGCCGGCGCAACGTGCACATGCTGGCCGATGAGGACTGGGAGGAAATCCTCGACCAGGCCAACATCCCGCAGGAACGGTGGGGCGCGCTCATCGACTGCTTCAACGACTGGGTGGACGAGGGCGACGAGCACCGGCTGCTGGGGGCCGAGTCCGACGATTCCTTCTACGAGGACCGCGGCTACGAATGCAAGAACGCGGCCCTGGACACCATCGACGAACTGCTCCTGATCAAGGGCTTCTCGCAGGCGGTGGTTTTCGGCGGAGTGTCCGAGGAGGACGACGGGGAGACCCTGGAGGGGATCGCCCGCTGGCTGACCACGTGGGGCGACGGCAAGGTCAACCTCAACACCGCCTCGCGCGAGGTGCTGCTGACCGTGTCCGGGCTCAACGAGCAGGATGTCGAGGCCCTGCTGGAGGGGCGGAAGGGGCCGGACGGCGTGGAAGGAACGAAGGACGACGGTTTTGACAGCGTGGAAAAGGCCATGTCCTACATCGGCCTGACGAACCCGGCGGCAGCCGAACGGCTGACCACCAAGGGCGAAAGCATCCTGCGCGTGGTTTCCATCGGCGAGGTCGAGGGGGTCCGCAACGGGATCTGGTGCATCCTGCGGGCCGCGGACAAGAAAGTCACGCCGCTGTTCTGGAGGGAGGAGCCGTTGGAGTAGAAAAAGGAATCGGGTCCTGAACCCTGAATCCTGAACACCGGCGCCTTCCGGCCTGTCAGACTTCTTGCTTTGAAACATGGGCCGAAAGCTCTATTCTGCGCGCGGTAAAACACCGATGGGCGTGCAATATACAACGGGCATGGCGCTGCGGCCGGGCGCGGCCGAGTGGACGGTCCTCCGCGAGTCCCGCAAGGGGCAGGAAGTGGTGGAGCACGGGCGCGCGGAGTGGGAGGTCGCCGGCGACGGCAACCCCTATGCCTCCCCGGAGGCCCAGGCCGCCCTGCGCAAGGCGGCGGGCCGGGTGCGCGGCGAAATCTCGGTGGCCGCGGAGTCCGCGAAAACACTCATGCGCGTGGTGGACCTGCCCTCGACCGACCCCGCGGAGCTGGCCGGCATGGCCGAGTTGCAGGTGGACAAGTTCAGCCCTTTCCCGGTGGAACAGATGGGGATCGCCGTCGAGGCCCTGGTCGCCACGGAGAAGAGCACCCGGACCCTGATTGCCACGACCCAGCGCGAACTCGTCGAGCAGATCGGCGTCGCGCTGCGGAAGGCGGGGGTGCACGCCCACCGCGTGGACGTGGAGGTGCTGGGCTGGTGGCAGCTTCTGCGCGAGGCGAAGGCGATCCCGCCGAAGGGGCGGAAGGCCTTCCTCCTGATGGGGCCGGGCGGCGCCGAACTGGTCCTGGCGCGCGACGGCCAGCCCGTCCTCTTCCGTTCCCTCGGCGCGCCCGGCGCAACCCCGGAGGGCTTCCTGGAGGAAGTGGTCGAGGAGACCGCGTACACGCTGACGGCGGCCGAGTCGGAGATCGGTTCGGGCGATGCGGTGCCCCTGGAGATCCGCTACGCGAAGGACCGGCCCGCCGACAACCTGGCGGTGCGCCTGAAGGACGCCTGCGCCGTGGAGCCCTCGATGCTTTCCCTCGAAAGCCTGCCGCCGTTGAGCGAGGGCCTGGCCCACCGGGCGCTCGACGCCAACGCCCGCCGGTTCAGCCTGGCCCCGCCGGCGTGGGGGACGGAGGAGCAGAGCCGCGAGGTGCGGCGGAAGCTGCTGATCTGGTCGGCGGGGTTCCTGCTGGTCTGGCTGGCGGTGGTGGGCGGGCTGCTGGTAGGCCTCCGGATCCGCCGCCACCGGCAGGCCGGGCTGACCCGGAGCGTGGCCGCCCTCGAGGGCCCCGCCACGGAAGCGCGGGCCGTCCAGGACCGGGTGGAGGCGTTCGAGCGGTACACGGAGCGCTCGTTCTCCGCGCTCGAATGCCTGCGGACGGTCAGCTCCCTGCAGCCGCAGGGGATCGACCTGACGAGCTACGAATACAGCAAGGGCGAGGAGGTCGTGCTGCAGGGGGTGGCCGAGGTGGTGGATACCATCTTCGATTTCTCCGAGGAGCTGAAGAAACAGTTCCCCTCCGCCAAGTCCTCCAACATCAATCCGTTGTCCAACGACCCGCAGAAGCGCTCCTTCACCATGACCATCGGGCTGCCGGGCGGCGCGGTCCCGGAGGAGGAGGCCCCGTGAAGATCAACCGGCGGGAAGCGGTCCTGGCCTGGTGCACGCTGGTGGTCGTGGCGCTGGGCGGCACCTACTGGTGGGGCCAGCCCGCATGGCAGGAATGGAAGGGCTTCACCCGGGATTCGGACTCCCTGCGCCGCCGTCAGCGGATCGCCCAGAAGCTCCTGGATGAGCAGCCCCAGGTCGAGGCCCGCATGGCGGAGTTGCGCAAGAGGCTCCCGTCCTACCCGGCGAACCGGGACATGTCGGACGAGATGCAGCGGCTCCTGCAGCAGACCGCCCGGGAGACCTCGCTGACCCTGAACCGCGGGAATCCGCGGGGCGAGAAGAACGCCGGCGTCCTGTACGAGCTGGCCCTCGAGTACACGTGGGAGGCCGACCTCGAGCCCCTGGTCCGTTTCCTCTATGCTTTGCAGACCCGCGATGTTATCTTGGACATCCGGAAGCTGCGGGCGAGCCCGGTCCCCGGACAGCCCGGCCGGCTGAAGGGTTCTTTCACGGTGGATTGCGCGTACACCCGGGAAGAGGCCGACGCGGCGCCGGCTTCCCCCGGGGCCGGACCGGGGGCACAACCATGAACAAACCAGGCCGACATAAGGGGATCCAGGTCCTGACGTGGTGGCTGATCCTGTCCTTCGCGGCGGCCGCTCTTCCGCTGCGCGCCCAGCCGCCGCCCGGCTTCCCCCCGGCCCCCGAGACCGAGGCGCCGGCCCCGTCTTCCGAGCCGGCGGGTGACCAGGATCTCATCTCGCTCAATTTCCGCGATGCCCCCATCGACCAGCTGCTGCAGTTCTACAGCGAGCAGGTCAACCGCATCCTGCTGCGGGCGCAGGGCCTGCCCGGCGGCACGATCACCCTGAAATCCGACACGCGGCTGAGCCGGCGCGACGCCCTCGATGCGATCGAGAGCGTGCTGGCGATGAACCAGGTGGCGCTGGTGCCCATGGGCGAGAAGTTCCTCAAGGTCGTGCCCATCGGCAACGTGCGCGGCGAGGGCATGAAGCTCGGCCTGGAGATGCCGGAGGCGGCGTTCCCCGAGAACGACCAGCTCGTCAGCCAGGTGGTGCCCCTCAAGTACATCGAGCCCGCCGAGGCCAACACGATCCTCGCCAGTTTCCTGCACGCCGCGTTCGGCAAGGTCCAGGTCCTGGAGCGGACCAACAGCCTGCTCATCACCGACACCGCGTCGAACATGCAGCGCATCCTGGAAATCCTCGCCTACGTGGACCAGCCCACGGTGACGGACGTCATCGTCCGCATCTTCCCCATCCACCACGTCGAGGCCTCGAAGCTGGCCAGCAGCCTGAACGAGCTGATCGCCGAGAGCCAGGCCAAGGAGGAAAAGCCCCGGGTCGCGACGGTCGCCCCGGCCGTTCCCACCCCGCCCGGCGTCATCCGCGCCCGCCAGGCGGGCGCGGGGGGGGCGACCGAGCAGGACATCGAGGCCGCGCTGGCCGAGCGCGGCATGGTGCAGGGCAAGGTCAAGATCGTCGCGGACGACCGCACCAACATCCTGATCATCATGTCGAAGCCGGCCAACTTCAAGTTCTTCGAGGACATCATCAACGCGCTGGACCAGGAGGTGAACCCGGAGGTGGAGGTCAAGGTCCTCCCGCTGGAGTTCGCCAAGGCGAAGGACATCGCGGGCATCCTCAACGAGTTCATCGGCGCCGCGACCTCCGAGTCCAAGGACGCGCCCGCCGCGGCCACCGGGCAGACCCCGGCCGAGGGGACCACGCCCGAGGCGGCGCGCAGCCAGGCGCTGCAGGAGTTCGTGGCGCAGCGGGCCGAGGCGCGCATGCGGCAGATCGCGGCCGGCGAGAAGACCCGCATCGGCGAGCTGTCGCCCAACACGAAGATCCTGGCCGACGAGCGCACCAATGCCCTGCTGCTGATGGGTCCCGTCAACGACATCAAGACGCTGATGGAGATCATCCAGCAGCTCGACACGATGCTCGCCCAGGTCCTCATCGAGGCCGTGATCCTCGAGGTCAGCCTCACCAAGAGCCTCGACTACGGCGTGGACTGGCTCCAGCGCTCCATGGCGGTGTACGAGGACCGGAACGCGGGCGCCAACGGCGGCGTCACCGTCAGCCAGCCGCTCTATTCCTTCGGGGGCGGCCAGCGGCTCAACGACGGCACGGTGTACAAGGACGGCAGCCAGATCACGCGGTCCGACAGCGGCATCGGCGCCGGCGGGCTCACCTATTACACGACGCTGGTCAACCTCAACATCGACGCGGTCATCCGCATGGCGGCCGGCTCCTCGGACGCCCGGATCCTCTCGACGCCGGTGATCCTGACCACCGACAACACCGAGGCCACGATCGTCGTCGGCGAGGAGCGCCCGGTGGTCACCTCCACCAGCACCTCCAGCGGCGGGCAGCAGACCTCCAGCTACGAGTACCGGAACATCGGCATCGACCTCACGGTGACCCCGCGGATCAATCCCGCCCGCTTCGTCACCATGGAGATCAAGCAGTCGGCCGACAACGTCGGCGGCTTCGAGCTGATCGACGGCAACCGCGTTCCCGTGATCACGAAGCGCGAGATGGCCGCCCAGGTCGCCGTCGGCGACCGGTCCACCATCGTGCTGGGCGGCCTGGTCAGCAACGACCGCCGCGCCTCCCGCGTCAAGGTGCCCATCCTGGGCGATATCCCGCTGCTCGGCACCCTTTTCCGGGCCGACACGCGCAACGATAACCGCACCGAGCTGCTGGTGCTGATGACGCCCTACGTGCTGATGGACCAGGACGAGGCGAAGAAGGAAACCGCGCGGCTGCACCGCGCGACGCGCTATTCCCAGACCCGCTGGCAGCGCGGGTGGTCGGACAGCGAACTGGCCGGCCCGGCGAAGACCCGCGAACTGAAGCAGGCGCCCGCCCTCCTGGACGATCCCGGCACGCGCAAGCCGCGCAAGGCGAAGAAGGCGGACGAGGCGCCCGCGGAGGCGCCGAAAGCCGCCGCCGAGGCCGCGCCGGCCACCAACGCGCCGCCGCCGGCCCATTTCATCGTCACCGTGCCCGAGGACATCTCGTCCTCCCTCTTCAGTTCGCCCGCGCCGGCCGGCGACGCCGGGGCGGAAGCGGCGCCGGAGGGCGGGGGAGAGGATCCCAACGCGCCCGTGCCGCCGTGAGCCTTCGGCGGCCCGGCTTTGAGCCTTGACGCGTGCGCACCCCGGCCGTAGTGTTTCCCGGTTCGTGTAATGGAAAGGAGCACCGGTTATGGCAGTCATTGATTTCGGCGGCGTGAAGGAGAAGGTCATCACCCGCAAGGAGTTCCCGCTCTCGAAGGCCCGCCAGGTCCTCAAGGGCGAGGTCATCGCGATCATCGGCTACGGCGTGCAGGGCCCCGCCCAGTCGCTGAACCTCAAGGATAACGGCTTCAAGGTCATCATCGGCCAGGCCCCCGAGTTCAAGCGCGACTGGGACCGCGCGGTCGCCGACGGCTGGGTGCCCGGCAAGACCCTGTTCGACATCGAGACCGCCGTCAAAAAGGCGACGGTCATCCAGTTGCTCGTCTCCGACGCCGCCCAGCGCGCCGTCTGGCCGACCATCAAGAGGAACCTGAAGAAGGGCGACGCGCTCTACTTCTCGCATGGTTTTTCGATCACGTACAAAGACCAGAGCGGTGTCGTGCCGCCCAAATGGGTGGACGTGATCATGGTCGCCCCGAAGGGTTCGGGCACGTCCGTCCGCCGCAACTTCCTGTCCGGCGCGGGCATCAATTCCAGCTTCGCGATCTACCAGGACGCGACCGGCCGCGCGAAACAGCGTTGCCTGGCGCTCGGGATCGGGATCGGCTCGGGCTACCTCTTCCCGACCACGTTCCCGCACGAGACCAACAGCGACCTGACCGGCGAGCGCGGGGTGCTGATGGGCTGCCTCGCGGGCGTGATGGAGGCCCAGTACGACACGCTCCGCAAGAACGGCCACTCGCCGAGCGAGGCCTTCAACGAGACCGTCGAGGAACTGACCCAGAGCCTGATCCGCCTCGTGGACGAGCGCGGCATGGACTGGATGTACTCGAACTGCTCGGCCACGGCCCAGCGCGGCGCGCTGGACTGGAAGCCGAAGTTCAAGGCCGCCGTGATGCCGGTCTTCCGCAGGCTGTACAAGCGCGTCTGCAGCGGCCAGGAGGCCGAACGCGTGATTAAGATCTGCGGCAAGAAGAACTACCAGCAGCGCCTGGCGAGGGAACTGGCGGCCATCCGGGATTCCGAGATGTGGCGCGCCGGCGCCGCCGTGCGCGCGCTGCGCCCGAGGGAAGTCGGGCGCGAGATCAAGAGCGGCACCAAGGGCGTCGGCGGCCGGGCTGCGAACTGAAATAGAACCCGGTAATCAGAAAAGGCCGCGACCCTCGAGGGCGCGGCCTTTTTTTTCGGAGATCGGCCGCAAGCGGCCTTCCTACGGGGCGGGGGGAGGCGGGGGGGCGGGCACGGGTTCCGCCGCGGCCGGGTCCGGGGGCGGGGGCGGGGGGGCGGGCGGCGCCTCCGCGTGGGCCGGCGCCTCCTCGCCCTCGTCCTGCTCCCGGCCGGCCAGCTTCCGGCGCTTCAGGAATTCCCGGGCGAGCTGGCGGTAGGCGGCCGAACCGGTGCAGTGCCGGTCGTAGAGGATCACGGGCTTGCCGTAGCTCGGCGCCTCGCTCAACCGCACACTGCGCGGGATCAGGGTCTCGAACACCCGGTCGCCGAAATGGTTCAGCACTTCCTGGACGACCTGCTGGGATAGGTTCGTCCGCACGTCGTACATCGTCAGCACGATGCCCTCGATGCGCAGGCCCGGGTTGGCCCCGCTGTCGCTGATCCGCTGGATCAACTTCGCGATGACGCTCAAGCCCTCGAGGGCGTAGTATTCGCACTGGATCGGGATGAGCAGCGATTCCGAACCGGCCAGCGCGTTCATGGTCAGGATGCCCAGCGACGGCGGGCAGTCGACGAGGATGTAATCGTAGCGGTCTGACGCGGCCACGGGGGCGACGGCCTCCTTGAAGCGGTGCAGGTAGCGGTCCGCGCGGGCGATGTCCACCTCGGCGCCGGCCAGGTCGAGCTCGGAGGGCACGACGTCCAGCCGGTCCATCGCGGTCTTCTGGATGAGCGGGTCCAACGGCATCTCGCCGAGCAGGGCGCGGTAGATGCTGGCGCCGTCCTTTTTTTCCAGCCCCAGGCCGCTGGTCGCGTTGGCCTGCGGGTCGAGGTCGATCAGGAGGATCCTCTTGCGCCGCTCGGCGAGGCAGGCGGCCAGATTGACACACGTCGTGGTCTTGCCGACGCCGCCCTTCTGGTTCGCCACCGCGATGATCGGAATCGCCATAATCGGGCCGAGAATACGGGGGAAAACGGTCCGGCTCAAGCCGCAAGTTGGAGACGGGAGGCCCTCGTCCCGCTTACGGCGACCACACGCGCACCCGGTAGTACCGCGACGTCACACTGGCGGCGGAGAAGGTCGTGTCCGTGTAGGTGGTGGAGCCGGCCGGGCCCTGGAACGGCGAGTCCAGGTAGGCCCACCGGTTCGTGGAGTTGATCGGAGGGGCCTTGTACATGATCTGGTATCGCCGGTTCGTGCTGGTCAAAAAGCCGAGCCGGGCATGTTGGCCGGACAGGCGGGCGGGGTCCAGGAACAGCAGGCTGTCCCCGGCTTCCGGATCCGTGTCGGCCATGTACTCCTCGAAACTGTCGAACCCGTCTTCGTCGTTGTCCAGCGCGGCGTCCGCAGCGTTCGTCGGGCTCAAGTTGCGCCCGGGGGTCTCCCAGTCGTTGGGGATGCCGTCCCCGTCGATGTCGTCATCGCAGGCGTCGCCGTAGCCGTCGTTGTCCAGGTCGGCCTGGTTGGCGTTGGCGGCGAAGGGGCAGTTATCGTTGACATCCACGTAGCCGTCGCTGTCGGAGTCGAAATTGGTATCGCACGTTTCGCAGTGGAGCACGACGTCGTCCACTTGCCAGAACATCTCGTTGCGGGCATTGGCATAGCGGAAGCGGACCACCAGGCCGGTGTACCCGGCGGCATAGCCCGTCAGGTCGAAGGTTTCCGTGACCGGCCCCCGGTAGTCCGCGTAAGATTTCTGCCAGATGTTGGACCATGGCCCCGCCAGGCCGCTCCGGCTGACGTAGACCGTGCAGGTTTCCGAGCGATTGCCGGAATACCAGTCGAAGTCGGTCTTGAACTGCAGTTGCACCGTGCTGACCGATTCCAGATTGACGACCGGGGTGCGCAGTTCGACATCCATGGTGATCTTGGAATAGAAGCGGCTGTCCGCGATCGCCATGCCGTTGGTGCCGCCGGTCCCATTCACGACATCCCTCGGATTGTCGAACCGCCACCGGGCCGTCCCGACATTGGTCCACAGGGTCCATCCCGTGGGCAGGACTTCCGAGGAGAACGATTCGTAAATCAGGTTGGTGACGCTGAAGCCGCCCACGCAATCGTCGCAGGCGTCGCCGATCCCGTCGCGGTCGGCGTCGGCCTGGGTGGGATTGTAGGCGCCGACGCAGTTGTCGAGGCTGTCATGCACGCCGTCGGCGTCGGCGTCCACGGTGCAGGCGTCGCCAATGCCGTCGCCGTTGGTGTCTTCCTGACCCGGGTTGGAGGTGTTCGGGCAGTTGTCCAGTTCGTCGGGCACGCCGTCGTTGTCGGTGTCGGTGTCGCAGGCGTTGCCGTAGCTGTCGCCGTCGGTGTTTTCCTGCCCGGCGTTGAACGTGTCCGGGCAGTTGTCGGAGGCATTGGCCACGCCGTCGCCGTCCCGGTCATCGTCGCAGGCGTCGCCCTGGCCGTCGCCGTCCTGGTTGGCCTGGTCCGGGTTGTAGGTGGTAGGGCAGTTGTCTTCTTCGTTGTCGATCCCGTCGTTGTCGGCATCGGTGTCGCAGGCGTCGCCGGCCCCGTCGCCGTCCGTGTCCGTCTGGGTCGGGTTGTAGGTGTAGGGACAGTTGTCGCTGGCGTTCGACACGCCGTCGTTGTCGATGTCGTCGTCGCAGGCGTCGCCCTGGCCGTCGCCGTCGTTATCGCTCTGGATCGGGTTCCACGTATCGGGACAATTGTCTTCGCTATCGAGGAAACTGTCCCCGTCGGTATCCTGGTCAGACAGCACCAAGTTGCCCGAGGTCTGGGTTCCGTTGATGGCCCCAGGGGTGGCGGTGTTGGTTGTCCAATTCCCAGTGTTCCCGAACACGTTGTTAGGCGCCTGCAGACTGGTGTCATCACCCGAATCCGTCGGCAAAATATGAAGATAAGTTGTCCGGCCCGGTGGAATATTAGTCGCCACGCTGGATGGATATTTGGAAACGATATTCGTGCCGCTTCCTGCCCATGCAATCGCATCCAGGATACTTCCCGACGGGTCAAAAAGGATCAGGCCATCGGGTCCGTTTTGCAGTCCGCTGGAGTGCAGGGTCATATCCACATTGGGTATGGGATTCGTGGCATTGTTCATGCCGACGACGAAAAATCCTAGAGGCGCGCCATTGGTATCTGTGATGCCATCATTCGGGACAGTGAAGGAGGGCAAAGTAACCCTCCAAATAGTGCTGGTACCATCAGAACCATTCCAATGCCAAACCTCATAACCATAAAGATTGGTTCCCGCAGGTGCAATTATTTCATAGAACTCAATATCATCGGTGGATGCGTCATCCGGCCGCACCTCGTTGAAAAACGGCTGTGCGCTGGCACTTGCCGAGGCAGGAAACGCGTACTGGTTGGTGTGCGTGAACCCCGGGCTGACGGCGTTGGTGCCCTGGAAGGTGTATTGGACGTAGTAATCGAAGCTGTCGCCGGCGCTTGGCGAGATGGACAGCGTGCCGGTCTGCCACTGGTTGCTGGCGCCGGCGGTCATGTTGGAGCTGGCCCAGGCGCCGCCGGCAATGCTGTAGTACGCGGTCGCGGCCAGGTTGCTGGCCGGGAGGTTGTTCTGGAGATTCACCGCGATAACCACGTCCGTGGTGTGATAGGGGGCGGAGGGGATCAGCCGCAGGGCGGAATCCAGGACGTCCGCCTGGTTGCAGGCCACGTGGGCCTTCGGGGTGGCGGAGGTCCCGGCCACGAGGGTCCACTCGTTGGTGTCGAATTCCGACAGGGGATCGCAAACCCCGGCCTTGCGGTACACCGCGTTGCTGCGGTAGGCCCAGCTCATGGTGTAGTCGTTGGTGCTCGCGGGCTCGCCGGGCACGCCGTAGATGTCGAATTGGTTCCCCGCCGACGACTTCAGGGCGACCACGTCGTTGCCGTTGAGGAACAGGAGGTTGGTGTGGCCCAGGTCCGCGGCCGCTCCGTAGGCGTTCTGGAAATCGGAGGTCCGAGCCGCGATGACGAACGCCTGGCCTGCGCCGATGCTCTTGCTCAAGGGGATATTCAGGGCCGTGACGCCGTCGCGGTAGATCACCAGGCTGTAGTTGGTCAGCGAGTAGGAGGCCGTCCCGGAGTTGTAGAGCTCGACGTAGTTCGCGCCGGCATTGGTCGGGTGGTCCACGACCTCGCTGATGTACGCCACGGGATTCAGGCAGGGGAGGGCATCAATGAGGTTGATATCGGAGAAGAGCAGCAGGTGATCCGAGGCGTTGGTGCTGGTGCCGGCCGGCAGCGGGGAGCCGTATTTCGGAAGGCCGCCTCCCGCGTCGTACGCCGAGTTGTAGACCTCGCCCGCCGGCGCCCCGTAGGGGCTGTTCATGATCTCGTCGCTGAAAAAGATGTAGTCGAGGCGCCGCCCGGAGGAGGGATAGGTGACGACGTTGGTGCCCCCCTCCTGGTAGATGTTCATCTGTCCCATCTCGATTTCCGCCGGGCGGTCCGTGGGGTGCAGCTTGTATTTCACGGAGAAGACGATGTCCGTGCCCAGGGTGTAATCCGTCGGGAGGCCGGTGGGCAGGGTGTCGAAGGAGGCCGGCTGGTAGTCGCGCACATCCTCGTTCCAGTCGCCCATGATCACATACTCGGTGTCCAGGGGATACGATTCGCACCACTCGGCGATGTTGGTGATCTCCCGCATGATCTCGATCGCCCGGCGGAAGCGGTCCGCGCTGGTGGAGGCCGACTTGTTGTGGATTACGTAGGCGTTGAACGGATTCAGGGCCCCCGGGACGTCCACCACGATGTGCAGCGGCCAGCGCGTCATTTCCTTGGCGCCCGTCGGCTCCTTGACCTCGTAGGAGGCCGTGATGGGATAGCGGCTGTAGAAACCCATTCTCAACGTGCCGGCATACGTGCCGCCGGTACCGTAGGCCAGGTAGGGATAATTCAATTCCGCGGCAAGGGTGACCCAGTCGTTGTAATCATCATCAATCAATTCGCAGAAGCCGACAATGTCCGGGTTGATGCGCTGGAGGATCGCCTTGACCGCGTCATAGTCCTCCGGCTGGGTATCCGTGTTGATTCCGTAATAAACGTTGAACGAGGCCACGCGCAGTTTCACCGCGTCCGCCGGAATCGCCGCGGCCATCAGGCCCAACACGCAGGCACGCCCGAGCAGGCTGCGCCATCTGGGAACGCTTACCATGATCACGACCTCCAAGCCCGTCGCCAATGTCCCTCGAATGACAATCCAAGTCAATTCAGCAGGAAACGCGCCATCAGGCACGCTACCCTCGCAAGCCGACCGCCGATGCCTTCATCCCCGCCAAAAATGCGCGGAACGCCGTGGAAACGGCCGGAAAGACTCTCAAAATGTAAAAACTGCAAACAGGGCCGGGCGAGGTTTCAGGGCTGGAGCGGCGCAGGCGACAACGGTGGCGTCGTGGCCTCGAGCCCCTTGGAGGTGCCTTCGAGCTGCTCCATGTGCCCCTCGATCCGCGCCAGCCGCTTTTCGGCTTCCTCGTACTTCTTCTTCGAGTTGTCGAGGTGCTGGCCGATCAGCCGGAAGGCCTCGTCGAATCGCTCCATGTCGCGGCGCAGCCCGACGAGCTTGTCGAGCAGCTCCCGCGCGCTCTCCTCGATCCGCAGCCCCTTGAGCCCGAGCAAAATGGTCTGGAGGTAGGCGTAGAAGCTGTTGGGCGAGACGGGGATCACCCGCTTCTTCAGGGCGTACTGGAACAGGGCCGACTCGCCCTCCGCGGCGTCGTCCTTGATGATGGTCTCGTAGTACACGTTCTCCGCCGGGATGTACATCAGCGCGAAGTCGAACGTGCCCTCGTCGGTGCGGATGTACTTCTCCGCGATGGCGTCCACGTGCTTCTTCACGTCGCGCGCGAACAGCTTGCGCGCCGCGGCGCGCGCCTCGTCGCCGGCGGCGGCGACGAGCTGCCGGAAGTTGTCCAGCGGGAACTTGGCGTCCACGGGCACCATCCCGCTCCGGAGCACGATCACGGCGTCCACGACCTGTCCGTCGCGGAACGGGTGCTGCATCCGGTAATGATCCGCCGGCAGGATTTGCCCGAGCAGTTCGTCCAGGAACAGCTCGCCGATGTTCCCGCGCAGCTTGGGCGCGCGCAGGATTTCCTGCAGGCCGGCGATGTCGCGCCCGACGTCGAAGATGCGTTTCGAGGCCTCGTCGAGCTGGCCCAGTTTCACGCTGACGCCCTGGATGACGCGCGCGGCGCCGTCGAGCCGTTCGTCCATGCCCTTGCGCGTGGCGTCCAGGGCCTGCCCGATCTGGCCCGAGAAACCCCGCAGGGCGGCCTGCAGGGCCTCGGCCTGCTGGGCGGTCTGCTGGGCCACGGCGTTGACCTGGTTCTGGAGCAGGGTCAGGGCCGTGTCGTTCCGCGCGCGCTCCAGCGCCTGCCGGATCGCCCGGGAAATCCACCAGGCCGCGGCCAGCAGGACGAACGCCAGCAGGAGGGCGGGGAGGAGATAGGGCATGGACGCTCCGGGATCAGCGCACGAGCATGACGGGGAGCGGCGACCGGGTTACCAGGGCTGTGGTCGTGCTGCCCAGGATCATCTCCCGGACGCGGCTGTGCCCGTAGGCGCCCACGACGATCAGGTCGCACTGCTCCTTTTGCGCGGTTTCCAGGATCGCCGGCGCGGCCCGCCCCGCACCGATCGCCGCGCGCGCGCGGGCGCCGTGGGCCCCGACCAGGGCCATGGCGTCCCGGGAGAGCGTTTCCGCCTTGCCGCGATCCTCCGTCTCGGCCACGGTGAGCACCACCAGCTCGAGATCGAGCGCCACGGTGAGTTCGGCGGCCTCGCGCAGCGCCTGGCTCGCGTGGAGGCTGCCGTCGTACGCCGCGAGGACGCGCGCGAATGGTTTGAACGCGTCCGGGACGACGAGGCACGGCTTGACGGAGTGTCGGATCACCCGTTCCGCCGTCGAGCCCATCAGGTCGCCCATCCAGTCCGCGTGCTCGCCGCGCTGGCCCATCACGACGAGCTCCGCGCGGGTCTCCTCCTCGAGGATCACGCGCGCCGGGTGGCCCATCTTGAGCCAGCTCTCGGCCTGCACGCCGGCCCGGGCGCACCGGTCGTCGAAGGCGCGGACGATGGCCTGGCCCTTCTGTTCCATGAGTTCGCGGAACTGCTGCAACTGCGCGCCGTACGGCTGCGCGCCGACCCAGCCGGAGAGGTCGGCCATCAGGGGCCCTTCCAGCATGCGGGAGTCGAGCACGTGCAGGCCGAGCAGCCGCGCCTGCAGCTTGGAGGTGAGGTGAAGGGCCAGTTCGCAGGCCGCGTCGCCGTGCGGGGATCCGTCCATGCAAACCAGGATGCTTTTGATCATGGGTTCTTCCTTTCTTTCCGGATACGCTCCCTCTTTATCATTCTGCCTGCCTTGGCCCCCCGTGTCGAGGCCGGACCGAGTGACATGTTTTATAAAACATGTCACTCGGGGGCCGGCACGGCGCTGCCGACAAAGGCCCGCTTGCTAGAGAGGCGCGGGGATTGCTATGGTACCCGGCATGGCGGCCATGAAAGAAATCAGTCGCACCGGCTGGCGGGACGCCGGCGGCATCCTGCTGCTCGCCCTCGCGGTGCTCCTGATGTTGAGCCTGGGGTCCTACCGCGCGGAGGACATCTCCGTCATCCAGGAACCCCCGAACGACCCGACCATGAACTTCGTGGGCCCGGTGGGGGCGTGGCTGGCCTTCCTGCTGTTGATGGGCCTGGGGCTCGGCGCCTGGCTGACGCCGCTCCTGCTGGCAGTGGCCGGGCTCTATCTCCTTTTCCAGCGCGAGGGCCGGTTCTGGCCCAAGGCCGCCTGGATGTTCGGGGGGCTGCTGGCCGCCGCGACACTGCTGGACCTGCACGGCGCCGGCGCCGAGTCGTGGTTGCGGCGGGTCAACGGAGCGAGCGCGGGCGGCCTGGTGGGCGCCGGCATCGGGGAGGGCGCCCTGGTCCGCCTGCTCGGCCGGCCCGGCACCACCGTTATCGCCGCGGCCGTGCTGCTGGCCAGCGTCATCTTCATCGCCGAGACGCATCCGCTGCACGTTCTGCGGAAGCTGGGCGGCTGGCTCGCCGCCGCCGGCGCCGCCCTGTCCGCCCGCCTGGCCCTCCGCCGGGAGCGTCGCGAGGCCGCCGCGGCGGAGCAGAAGGAAAGCGACCGCCGCCGGCAGCGCCTCGAGGAGGCCATGCGGGGAGCTTCCCTGCGACGCGCGGAAACCGCGCGCCCGGCGGCGTCCGCCCGGACACCCGCGGCGGAGCCGGCGCCCATCTCCCGCAAGCCGGAACGCGAGCCTCCGCCCCCGGTGGAAGCGCCCAGGCCCCGCCGGCCGGCCAAGCCCCCGCCGCCCCCTGCTCCGCCCCCGCCCGCGCCGCTCGCGCCGCTGGGCGCCATGGCGCTGCCCGGCCTCGACCTGCTCGACCCAATCCCTCCCGATTCGGAGCGCGAGATCAAGGGCGACTACAGGGCCGGCGCCGAGATCCTGAAGGAGACCATGTCGGAATTCGGCGTCGAGGTGGACGTCACCCACGTCGAGAGCGGGCCGGTGGTCACGCGCTACGAACTCCTGCCGGCCCCCGGCGTGCGGGTGGAGCGGATCGTGGCCTTGAGCAACAATATTGCCCTGGCCATGAAGGCCGAGAGCGTCCGGGTGCAGGCGCCCATCCCCGGCAAAGGCGTCGTCGGCATCGAAGTGCCCAACTCCAAGACCACCATGGTCTGCCTGCGGGAGATACTGGAGAGCCCCGCCTGGAAGGAATCGTCGGCCGCCCTGCCGCTGGCCCTCGGCAAGGACGTCGGCGGGCACGACATCGTGGCCGACCTCGGCGACATGCCGCACATGCTCATCGCGGGCGCGACCGGCTCCGGCAAGACCGTCTGCATGAACTCCATCCTCGCGGGCCTGCTGATGAGCCGCACGCCGGACCAGATGCGCCTGATGCTGATCGACCCCAAGATCGTCGAGTTCTCCGTCTATAATCACCTGCCGCACCTCGTCGTGCCCGTGATCACCGACTCGAAGAAGGTCGGCATCGGGCTGCGCTGGGCCATCAACGAGATGGAGAAGCGGTACAAGCTGTTCGCCAAGGTCGGCGTGCGCAACATCCACTCGTTCAACCGCCGGCCGCTGGCGAAGCAGACGGAGCTGTTCCCGGAAGGCGGCGGCGCGGAGACGCCGCCCGAGGAGAAGGTCCCCGACCGCCTGCCGTACATCGTGATCATCGTCGACGAGCTGGCCGACCTCATGCTCGTGGCGCAGGCGGAGATCGAGCTCTCCATCACCCGTCTGGCCCAGCTCTCGCGGGCCGTCGGCATCCACATGATCCTCGCGACCCAGCGGCCCTCGGTCAACGTGATCACCGGCACCATCAAGGCCAATTTCCCGGCGCGCATCAGCTTCCAGGTGGCCCAGAAGGTGGACAGCCGCACCATCCTCGACGCCAACGGGGCGGACAAGCTGCTGGGCAAGGGCGACATGCTGTTCCTGCCGCCGGGCACCAGCAAGCTCATCCGCGCGCAGGGCACCCTGACCACGGACGCGGAGATCCGGCGGCTGACCGAATACTGGCGGAAGCAGGGCGCCCCCAGTTACGAGACGGCCGTCAAGGACAAGATCGAAGGCAAGACCGCCGACCTCCCGGAAATGGAGGAGGACGACGAACTGCTGGACCAGGCCATCGAGGTCATCCGCCAGACCCGCCGGGCGTCGACCTCCTCGCTCCAGCGCCGCCTGCGGATCGGGTACACGCGGGCCGCCCGCCTGATCGACCTGCTCGAGCAGCGGGGCGTGGTCGGACCGCCCTGCGGTTCCGACCCGAGGGAGATTCTCATCGATCTGGACGGCGAAATCCCGCAGAATGAGCCCGAGGAGGAGGCCTGATCGGCATGCCGGACATCGGACAGATGTTCCGCGAGGCCCGCGAGCGGAAGAAGGTGTCCTGCTCCCAGGCGGCGTCCGCGACGCGGATGAAGGTCCAGCACGTCGAGGCCCTGGAGCGGAACGACTTCTCCCGCATGGCCGCGCCGATGTACGCCAAGGGCTTCATCCGGCTGTACGCCGACTACCTCGGGCTGGACCCGGAGCCGCTGATCCGCGAATACGCCGCGCAGCAGGCCCCGGGGAAATCCCCCTCGCTCAAGCCCGAGGAGCGGACCTTCTCGGGGCCGTCGCTCGCCGACCTGGTCCGCCGGCACGCTCGGCAACTCTGGGCCCGGGTCCGGCCTCGGCTCCAGGCCTGGAGGCGGCCGCTGCTGATCGCCGCCGTCATCGTGGCGGCGGGGGTGATCGGCCTGGCGCTGCTCCGCGGGCGGGGCCGTCCCGCGCCGGCCCCGGCGGCGCCGGTCGAACCGCCCGCCGCGGCGCCGGCAACCCCGGGTCTTCCGCTGCCCTTGCTTCGCGAGCCGCCGGACGCCTACCTGGACGGCTCCAAGCCCCTGTCGGAGCGGACACCGGCGTCCGGATCGGCGCGATGAACCTGCCCAATATCCTGACCATGAGCCGCCTGGCGCTGGCCGCCGTGATGATGGCTTTCCTGTCGCTGGAGTTCCCGTACTCGCGGACGCTGGCCCTTCTCGTGTTCAGCGCCGCGGCGATCACCGACTACTTCGACGGCTACCTGGCCCGGCGCCACTACGGCATCACGGCGTTCGGGCAGCTGATGGATCCGCTGACGGACAAGGTGCTGGTGTGCGCGGCGTTCGTAAGCTTCGTGGAGATGCAGCTCGTCCCCGCGTGGATCGCCGTGATCATCATCGGCCGCGAGTTCCTGGTGACGGGCCTGCGGCTGCTGGCCGCGCACCGGGGGGTGGTCGTTTCGGCCGGCCGCTGGGGCAAGCACAAGACCGTCTGGCAGATCACCGCCATCGTGATCGTCCTGCTGGGCCTGGCCGTGCGCCAGGACTACCTGGCGTGGGCTGCGCCGAGGATCCTGGCGGGATTCGACCTGTGGTTCGCGCGCTTCGCCTACGCGATCTCGCTGGCGGTCGCCGGGATCACGCTGGTCTCCGGCGGGCTCTACTTCCGCGAGCACCGGGACATCATCGACGCCCGGTGAGGGATCAGCCGGCGCTCTCCGCCTCCGCCTCGATGGCCTTGCGGATGCGGTCCAGGCAGGCGTCGTACGCCAGCGCCGTGGTGAGAAAGAAATGGCAGGGGCGGCCGATGGTGCGCCGCACCTCGTCGCGCAGCTCCGTGTCGTAGGGATTGAGCAGGACCACCAGCGCGTCGGAATCCATCAGCTCGAACACCATCGCGGCGCGGCGCGTCATGAAATCCAGCGGCAGCAGGGTGTAGGCCTCCCGCGGCACGTCGAACTGGCCGAGCGGGAGGATCGGCAGGCCGCTGTTCGTGGACATGAACTGCAGGATCTTGTCGATCTGCTTGAAGCCCCGGTCGTAGAGCACGTGCTGGACCGTGACCGGGACCACCACCGTGCGCGTGGAGTTCTCGCTCAAGTCGTGCGCGATGGCGGCATAGTCCTCCTGGGAAATTTCGCCGGCCTGCGCGAGGTTCCAGGCCAGCGCCAGTTCGGGAGAGATGTCGACCGCGCGGCGCCGGACGGGCTCGGCGGCGGCCGCGGGCGTCGCGGGCGCTGCGAGCCGGGCCAGACGCTCCGTGAGTTCGACGGCCGCCGGATGCTCCGCGCCCAGCTCGCGCAGCCGGTCCAGCACCTTCGGCGCGGCCTCGGCATCCGCCTCGTCGGCCACGACGCGCGCCAGGCGGAGGAGATACTGGAGGGTCTTGGGGCGGTCGCCGATTTCCGCGTAGGCGTCCAGCAGGGTCTCCAGCGCGAGCCGGTCGTCCGGCAGCGCCTCGAGGATCTGCTCGAAGGCGGCGATGGCCTCCCGCACGTTGGAGGCGTCCCCCGCGTCCTCTGGCTTGGTCTTGTCCATCCGCCTTTCCTGCCGGGTCCTTTCCCTATATAATACACGCGCGGCCATTTGTCATCCAGCGCCTGCGAAGGGGCGGGCCGGATGGCGGTTGGCATTCCAACTGCTTTTAAGGCAGGGAACGGGAAGGAAGGCATCATGGAAGCCGGCAGCCTGGGTGAAAAAGTCCTGGATATCCTGCTGAAACGCCGGGAGATCCCCGCGGAGCCCCTGCGCGAGGTGCGCCAGGAGGCGAGCACGTCCGGCCGCCGGCTCGAGAAGCTGCTGGTGGAGAAGAACCTGGTCTCCGCCCTCGACATGACCCTGGCGCTGGCCGAGCACCTCAAGCTCCCGCCCATCACCCTGACGCATTTCACCCCCAGCCCGGATCTGCTCCAGATCCTGCCGATGGAACTGCTGGCCCAGCACGCCATGCTGCCGCTGGACCGGACGGGCTCGATGCTGACCCTGGCCGTGGCCGATCCCTTCGACGTCGTCGGGCTCGAGGAGGTGCACACCCACACGCACCTCGAGATCGTGCCGGTCGTCGCCGCCGAGAAGGAGGTCACGGACCTGCTCCAGCGCTTCACGAAGGCGCCGGGCCAGGGCCTGGAGGAAATCATCCGCGACGTCAGCGAAGGCGAGGTCGAACTCGGCCGGGAGGAGAAGGAGGAGATCAGCCTCGAGGAGATGCTCGAGAGCGCCGGCGACGCCCCCGTCATCCGCATCGTCAACTCGATCATGATCGAGGCCATCCGCAAGCGCGCCAGCGACATTCACCTGGAGCCGATGGAGAAGAGCATCCGGCTCCGCTACCGCATCGACGGGGCGCTCTACGAGACGCCGAGCCCGCCGAAGTCGCTGCAGTCGGCCATCATCTCGCGCGTGAAGATCATGGCGAACCTCAACATCGCCGAGCGGCGCATCCCGCAGGACGGCCGGTTCCGCATCCGAGCGGCGGGCAAGGAGGCCGACGTCCGGGTCAGCATCCTGCCCACGGTGCATGGCGAGAAGATCGTCATGCGTATCCTCGACCGGGCCGCGCTGGCGCCGAACCTGGCGTCCCTCGGGCTCGACAAGAAGGCCTACGAGGACTTGCGCTACTCGATCGGCCAGCCCCACGGCATGATCCTCGTCACGGGGCCGACCGGCAGCGGCAAGACCACGACCCTCTATTCCGCGATCCAGGAGCTGAACACCCAGGACGTGAACATCATCACGGTGGAGGACCCCGTCGAGTATCAGCTCCCGGGGATCAACCAGGTCCAGACCCATCCCGAGGTGGGCCTGACCTTCGCCACCGGCCTGCGCTCCATCCTCCGGCAGGACCCGGACATCGTGATGGTCGGCGAGATCCGCGACCAGGAAACGGCCGCCATCGCCGTGCAAGCCGCCCTGACCGGGCACCTGCTGTTGAGCACGCTGCACACCAACGACGCTGCGGGCGCGGTGGCCCGCCTGCTCTACATGGGCATCGAGGCGTTCCTGCTGGCCTCCTCGCTGATCATGACGCAGGCCCAGCGGCTGTACCGCAAGCTGTGCCCGGCCTGTAAGAAGGAGCGCCGGATGCCCCTGGACATCCTGCGCCTGAACCATATCGATCCCGAGCGGTTCGCGGACGTGAAGATGTACGAGGCCGTCGGCTGCCCCAAGTGCTTCAATACGGGCTACCGGGGGCGGGCGGCGCTGATGGAAGTCCTGCTCGTGGACGACGCCGTTCGCGCCCAGATCCTGGAAGAGGCCAGCGCGGGCGCGATCCGGGAGCAGGCCGTCAAGGGCGGGATGCTGACCCTCCGCGAGGCGGGCCTGCAGCGCGTCCGCGAGGGCATCACCAGCATCGAGGAAGCGCTGCTGGTCACGAGCGGCGAGTAGGAGGAGAGGAGAACCATAGATGGCCACCAGCACGGCAACCGCAGCCCGGTCCCGGATGGCGGGCAACGCCCCGGCCCCGGCGTTGCGGAAGCGGAAAATACCGGGCGCCCAGAAGATCAAGGCCAAGGAACTGCCGGCGTTCACCCGGCAGCTCGGCGCCATGCTGTCGGCCGGCCTGCCCGTGGTGCAGACCCTGGAAGCCCTGGAAGAACAGAACACGAACAAGGTCTTCAAGCATGTCATCGCCGGGGTCAAGTCCCGCATCGAGGGCGGCGCCTCGTTCTCGGAGGCCCTGGCCCAGTACCCGGACATCTTTGACGAACTGTACATCAGCATGCTGCGCGCCGGGGAAAGCGGCGGCATGCTGGCGGAAACCACGGCCCGCATCGCGACCTTCCTCGAGGGCTGGGTCCGTCTCAAGCGCAAGGTGAAGGCGGCCATGATGTATCCCCTGATCGTGATGGCGGTCGCCCTGCTGATCACGTCGTCGCTCATCATCTGGATCGTTCCCATCTTCGCCAGTATCTATGCCGACTTCGGCGCGAAGTTGCCCGGTCCGACGCAGTGGCTCATGAACGTCAGCACCGCCATGCGCGAGAACGCCCTGTTAGTGGTCGCCGGGATCGTCGTGGTGACCATCGCGTTGGGCCAGTACAAGAAGACCGCGCAGGGCGCCTTCGTGTGGGACGGCCTCAAGCTCAAGTTCCCCGTCATCGGGGAGCTGGTCCGAAAAATTTCGCTCGCGCGCTTTTCCTCCACGTTCGCGCAACTGACCCGCAGCGGCGTGCCGATCCTGCAGACCATGGAGATCGTGGCCTTCGCCACCGGCAACAAAGTCCTGGGCAAGATCATCCTCGATGCCCGCACCAACGTGGAGCGGGGGGAGCCGCTGTCCCTTGCCCTGGAGAAGAGCAGGGCTTACCCCCGGCTGCTGATTCACATGCTGTCCGCCGGAGAAAAAACCGGGCGCGTGGACGAGATGCTGGCCAAGATCGCGGATTTCTATAACGACGAGGTGGAAACCACGCTGGCCGGCCTTACGTCCCTCATCGAGCCGCTGCTCATCGTTTTCCTGGGCGTCATCATCGGCGGCATCGTCGTTTGCATGTTCATGCCGATCTTCAAGATGCACGAGATCGTCGGCTTCTGATCGCCCGGCCTGTTTCGATCAGCGAGACGACAGGAACCGGTGGCCATCCTCGTTGCATCAGGAGTGTCCTGCCCATTCCCCGCCTGGACCAGCCACATTTTAAAAAATGAGAAGATTTTCTTAACATTGAGCAGGTGTTCTTGTACGTTTGATAGGGAACGGACGACTTGGAGGTTTTCATGGCGCGAATACTTCTGGTGGATGACGAGGCCAGCATCTTGAGCGTGTTGAGTACCCTGCTCAAGGCCGAGGGGCATGAAGTGGTGCCGGTCATGGGCGGCGAGAAGGCGCAGGACCTTATTCGCAGCGAGCAGTTCGATCTGATGATCTCCGATATCCGGATGAGCCCCGTGGACGGCATGCAACTGCTCCAGCAGATCCGGAAGGAAAAGCCGCAGACGGCGGTGATCATGATCACCGCGTACGGCTCGGTGGAGACCGCCGTCGAAAGCATGAAGCAGGGCGCCTTCGATTACGTGACCAAGCCCTTCAAGGTGGACGAACTCCTGCTGACCGTCCAGCGAGCCCTTGAGTACGGGGCGGCTATGGCGGAAAACGTTCAACTCAAGGCCCAGATCGAGTCGAAGTACCATTTCGAGAACATTATTGCGGAAAGCGGCGCCATGCGCCGCGTGTGCGAGATGATCGAGCGCGTGGCCCCAACGGACACCACCGTGCTCATCCTCGGGGAGAGCGGAACCGGCAAGGAGCTGGTGGCCAAGGCGATCCACGCGCACAGCCGCCGGAAAAACAAGCGGTTTCTGCCCATCAACTGCGCGGCCATGCCCGAGCCCCTGCTTGAATCCGAAATGTTCGGCCACGTCAAGGGAGCCTTTACGGGCGCCACTGTCAACAAGGATGGCTTGTTCGAGGCCGCGAACGGGGGAACGATCTTCCTGGACGAAATCGGCGCCATGCCGCCCAGCATTCAGGGCAAGCTGCTCCGGGTCCTGCAGGACAAGCAGATCCGCCGGGTGGGGGGCACCGATTCCGTGGCTGTGGACGTCCGGGTCCTGGCGGCTACAAACGACCGGTTGGAGAATTTAATAGAGCAGGGACAGTTCAGGGAGGATCTGTATTACCGGTTGAGCGTCATCCCCATCGAGATCAAGCCGCTCCGCGAGCGAATCGAGGATATCCTTCCGCTCTGCTATCATTTTCTCCGGCAAGAGGCCGGTTCAAATCGCGAACCCCTGCCCGTGGACCCGGAAGCCCAGTTGGTCATGGAGCAGTACTCCTGGCCCGGAAACGTGCGGGAGCTGGAAAACGCGATACGCCACGCCCTGACCTTTGCCCAGGAAAAAGGCAGAATCAGCAAGGACGTGTTACCGGCTAAGATCGTAGCTGCGGTGGAAAGCGGAACCCCCTCCATGCCCGCCATTGGAAGCCGTGTCGAGATGTTCAAGGGCAAGTCGTTGAAAAGCTTCCTCCGCAGCAAGGAAAAGGAGTATCTTGAGCAGGTGCTGAAGAATGTTGATGGAGATAAAGCCAAGGCCGCCAAGGCGTTAAAGATAAGCCTAGCCACACTGTATCGGAAGCTTCCAGAGCCAAAAGAGTAGCCGGCTGCAATAGCAATTATATAATATATTTATTATAATATTATTACGACTTTCAACATCGGATTATAGGATTATTAAAAAAGAAATGTCGTTTTTAATAAAGTGATCCATGATATGCGTTGTGTTGTCTAGTCTGCAACTTGTTTTCCTGCAATATATTATGCTTCTAGTTGAGTGGCGAATGCTGTTTTCCTTATATAAACTTGGATGTGGTTTGATTAAAAAAGACCTGTTTTCAAGCCATTAATGTTTGTGTGGATTCGGATGGCATGGTGGCTGCTTATTGATCACTGGAAGGGCTGGGGTAGCCCTCGGAGCTAAACAGAAGTCAACTGGAAGGAGAATTCGATGAGCAAGAAAGCTGGTTTCACGTTGGTTGAGATCATGATTGTCGTGGCGATCATTGGCCTGTTGGCGGCGATTGCGATTCCTTCGTTTGTGCGCGCCCGTCAGACCACCCAGACCAATACCTGCATCAATAACCTTCGGCTGATTGATGCGGCCAAGCAGCAGTGGGCGCTGGAGACCGGAGCCGCGGCGGATGCGACCCCGGTTGAAGCGGACATCCAGCCCTACTTGAAGAACAACGAATCGCCGATTTGCCCGCTTGGTGATGCGTTTGACTATACCATCGGCAATCTGGCCACGGATCCCATCTGCACGCATTTCAACGCCGATACGCATAACGCGGTTCTGTAACCTTTGGTCCACCCGAAAACGGCCCCGGGCTTGCGCTGGGGCCGTTTTTTTTATCCTGAACAACCGGTTTCGGGCCAGGCGGATACGACGTATTTGGCATGAACATTGCTGGAAGGAATGTACCCGTGTCATGACCAATACCGTTCCATCTCTTCGGAAGCGGATCGACGGGTGCCGGGGGTTCACGCTCCTCGAGATCATGATCGTCGTGAGTTTCATCGGCCTGCTGGCGAGCTTGGCCATACCCGGACTGCTCCGCGCGCGGCAGGCCTCCCAGCGGGTCCGGTGCATCGACAACCTCCGCCAGATCGACTCGGCCAAGGAGCAATGGGCCATGGAGAATTTTGCGGCCGCCGGCGAAAACGTCGGCGAAGGGGAAATCACGCCCTATTTCCAGCGCGGGTTCCCCGCGTGCCCGGCCCACGGAGAGTACACCATCATGCCGATCGGCCAGAATCCGGAATGCGACCAGGAAGGCCACGTCTTCGGCGATTGACAAGTGAGGGCAGGGCCTCGCGGGCTGCCGCGAGGCGGAAATCTGGCTACCGCGGCACGATATCCCGGCAGAACGTCACAAACGTGTTGCGCCGCCGCGTGATCGGGGCTGAAACCTCTACGGTCCGCAGGGTGTTGCCGAGGGAATTCTTGAAGACGACCCGGACGGAAGACAGGTCCTTCGGCGCCCGGACGCGGGCAACCTGCATCCATCGGGGCAGCGTCTGCCATCGCCGGATGTCCGGCTGCTCCAGCAGGCCGATGAGGATGAATCGGACGAGTTCGCCCAGGGCCTCGTTGTCGGTGCTGTCGGCCACCGAGTCCGCGATGACCTCCTTCAGGATGATCCGCCCGGCGGTCTTGGCCGCCTGCTGCAGGGCGCGGAGTTTCTCGGTCTGGAAGGTCAGCTCGACCGTGTCCGCCAGGTTGTAGCTGCGGCCCAGCAACTGGTCCCCGGCATAGATCTCCGCGTAGGACGCCGGCTCGGGATGCCAGTCCTCGCGCCATTGCGCGTCGGCCCGCGGCGCGCGGCCGATCAGGATGAAGGCCACGAGTTCGGCGGGCCACCGCTCCTCGGTATCGGCGGGCGGGGGGGCCGGCTGGCCGTCCGGGCCGGGCGGGGGCCGAAGGTAGATGCGGCCGGTCTTCTCGTTGACCGCCAGGCCGCCCATCAGCTCCGAGGCCCGCTTGTACTGCAACTCGGCGTTCGAGCCGTCATCGATCATCTCCAGGCAGAAGCCGGCCATGTACCGCGAGTAGGCGTCCTCCGGGTACTCGCCCCGGAGGTCGGGCGCCAGGGACTTGATGATGCGCCGCGCCTCGACGGCGGCCTCGTCCCAGTCCGCTAGGGCGAGGTAGTCCTTGGCGGCCATGACGTGTACCATCGTCCGCTCGAACGGGGCGCCCCGGAAGTTCTCGACGCCGTCGTTGACCACCCAGCTCGCGGCGCCCTTGGAAAGGCTGTAGGTCTGCAGTTCGTCGAGCCGCGTGGACGCCGCGTCGAAGTCCTTGGCGCTGTCCTCGTAGCGGCCCGCCGCCTGCCGGACGGTGCCGCGCTCCATCAGGAACAGGACCTCGTCCTTTTCCGGGGGCTTGGCGGTCTCCAGCGTCTGGTCGGCCTGGGCCGTCCGCCCGAGGTAGTAGTTCTGGCGGGCGGCCTCGAGGCCGGGCGTGGAGCAGCCGGCGCCCAGGCCCGCGACGGTCAGCAGGGCGCAAAGCCTCACCCAAGGGATGACGCGCGCGCGGGCCATGGGAGTTCCTTTACCAGCCGATCAGCGGCAGGCTGGCCTGCCGGGCGAATTCCTTTTCCGTCGTCCACGCGATCAGGCCGCTCTCGAGGTCGGTGATCTCGATGGTCAGCTTGTAGTAGTTCCGCTGCTGCTTCGAGACGCGCACCTGGCGCTTGGAGCGGTCTTCCATCTCGACGAGCGAGCCCGTGAGCATGTACTTGGCGCCCAGCTGGCGGCCGACGGCCACCTGGCTTTCGGCCGTCGCGTGCGCGGCCTGGTAGCCTTGCTCGGCAAGCAGTTCCTCGCGGCGGGACTCGTTGACGAACTGGGCCTTGCCCGACTGGATGACCATCGTGCGGATGCGGTCCGAAAGGGCCTTCAGATCCCGGTGGTCCATCGTCCGGTTCTGCACGCCGGCGATCATCATGATCGGCGGCTGGGGCTGGTCGGTCAGGAAACTGCTGGACAGCAACTCGTTGGCGACTTCCTCGGTCAGGAAGCGCATGTCGGTGTAGTCGTAGGTGGAGCCGAAATGCTGCCGGTCCTCGACGTTGACGTCCGTGGTCGAAGCCCGGAACGCCGCGCATCCCGCCGACACCATCAACGCCGCCGCCAGGCCGCCCACCCCCGTCCACTTCATCAGGCGATTCATGTCCGTCTCCTTTGTTGGTCCCATCGCTCGAAAACCCGTATACCGCTTTCCCGCGGTCGAATCAATAGGCTTCGGGCTTCACCGGATTAGACGGGGCCCGCCGCCGATCATTCAAAAAAGCCGGTTGCCCTCCCGGTGTTTTGTGCTAAAGTCCCCCGGTTTACGGCCGGAATGGCCGTCGGGCGACCCCATCATCTAGAGGCCTAGGATACCAGGTTTTCATCCTGGACACACGGGTTCGAATCCCGTTGGGGTCGTTTTTCGACGCGGCGTACGAGGCGCGGGCCGGGCGTTCGCCGATCCCAGGCGAAAGGCACAGACATGAAAAGCTATAATATAGCGGTGATCGGCGGCGACGGGACGGGGCCGGAGGTCGTGCGCGAAGGCGTGAAGGTCCTCAACGCGGCGGCCAACAAATTCGGCTTTAAACTGAACCTGACCGACTTCGATTTCGGCGGCGCGCGCTACCTGCGGACCGGCGAGGTCCTGCCGGACAGCGCCTCCGGCGAGATGCGCAAGTTCGACGCCATCTACCTCGGCGCCATCGGGCATCCGGACGTCAAGCCGGGCATCCTCGAAAAGGGCATCCTGCTGCGCCTGCGCTTCGAGCTGGACCAGTACATCAACCTGCGGCCGGTCAAGCTGTTCCCCGGCGTGGCCTGCCCGCTCGTCGGCAAGGGCCCGGAGCACATCGACTACGTCGTCGTCCGCGAGAACACCGGCGACCTGTACACCGGCACCGGCGGCGTCACGATGAAGGGCACGCCGCACGAAGTGGCCGTCCAGGCCGCGGTCTACAACCGGTTCCAGGTGGACCGGTGCCTGAAGTACGCCTTCGAGTACACCCGGAAGCGCAACAAGAAGAAGACCCTGGCGCTGTGCGGCAAGACCAACGTGCTGACCTATCTCTACGATTTGTGGGAGCGCGCGTTTCACGAGATGGGCGCGAAGGACTTCGCGGACATCAAGCGCGAGTATTACCACGTGGACGCGACCTGCATGTGGATGGTCAAGAACCCGGAGTGGTTCGACGTGATCGTCACGGGCAACATGTTTGGCGACATCATCACCGACCTCGGCGCCATCACGCAGGGCGGCATGGGCATCGCCGCGGGCGGCAATATCAACCCGGAGGGCGTGAGCATGTTCGAGCCGATCGGCGGCTCCGCGCCCAAGTACACGGGCCAGAACGTCATCAACCCGCTGGCGGCCGTCTGCGCCGGCGGCATGATGCTGGACACGCTCGGCGAATCCGCCGCCGCGGCCGCGATCGAGAAGGCGGTCATGGACGTCACGGCGAACAAGCTCAAGAGCCTGGCTGCCGGCAAGATGGGCTACAGCACGACCCAGGTCGGCGACCTGGTCGCGGAGCGGGTATAGTAGAAGGGGTTGGGCGGCGGTGGCCGGGGTTCAGGATGAACCCTCCCGAACCCCGAACCCTGACTTTTGGAGACCGGTCATGAAGAAATACAACGTCTGCGTCGTGGGCATCGGGGCGGTCGGCACCGAGATGGTGCGCCTGCTCAAGTTGCGTAACTTTCCCGTGGCGAACCTGACCATCTTCGCGCGCAGCGAGCGCCAGGAGGTCATCGACGGGGTGGCCTATCCGGTCAAGGTGGGATCGCCCCAGGCGTTCGAGGGCATGGACTTCGCCTTCTTCGCCGGGACCGAGGGCGCGAAGGGCGCGTCCCAGACCCTGGGCTGGGAGGCGGCGAAGCGCGGATGCATCGTCGTGGACAACGGCGACGATTTCCGCATGGACCCCCGCGTGCCGCTGGTGATTCCGGAGATCAACCCGGAGGCGCTCAAGGGCCACCCGAACTTCATCGCGAATCCCAACTGCAGCACCATCATCGCCCTGATGCCGCTGGCGCCGCTGCACCGCGCCGCGAAGATCAGGCGGATCGTGGCGAGCACCTACCAGGCGGTGTCCGGCACCGGCGCGCCCGCCGTGCGGGAGCTGGAGGCGCAGGCCCGCGCGTGGGCGGCCGGCCAGCCGCTGCCCCGCGAGGTCTACCCGCATCCGATCGCCTTCAACGTGATCCCGTCGGTGGGCTCGTTCAAGGACGACTCGGGCGAGAGCACCGAGGAGATCAAGATGCGCAAGGAGACCCACAAGATCCTGGGCGACTCCTCGATCCGGGTGGGGAACACCTGCGTGCGCGTGCCCGTGCTCAACGGGCACAGCATCGCGATCAACGTCGAGTTCGAAAAGCCGTTGAGTCCCGCCCAGGCGCGCGATCTGCTCGCGAAGGCACCGGGCATCAAGGTTGTCGACGACCCGAAGAACGCCGTGTACCCGATGCCGAAGAATGCCTCGGGTTGTTACGATGTGCTGGTCGGCCGCATCCGCAAGGACCAGAGCTGCGACAACGGCCTGGTGCTCTGGGCCGCCGGCGACAACATCTGGAAGGGCGCGGCCCAGAATGCCATCCAGATCGCCGAGGCGCTGATCAAGGGGTAGGGCGGGTTCGCCGAACCCGCCGCTGCGTTCCCGGCCTGCTGGGCGTGCGCCCCTACCGGTCGTTCAAGCCCGGTATCGTCGGGGCCGTTTCCCAGGGCTGCGGCGTATTCCAGGGCAGGTCGGATTCCTCGCGGTTCTCCGTCGTGGCGCAGCCCGCCGCCAGTAGGGCGAGATAGAGGCCAAGAATTCCAAGCAAGTATTTCACGGCGTGCCCGCGGATAGGAGGCGTGTCAGGGCCAGACCGACGGATCCGCCCCGTAATGGACCATCTCGAACGCCTGCAGCCCGATCAGGACCAGGAAGCAGACGACCGAGACCAACGCCAGCCACGCGGCCAGTTTGTTAGAAGATGAGGACATCGTCGCCCTCTTTCACAGGTACCTGTTCCCAATCCTTGACGATCTCGGCAATGGCCAGGTTCTGCTCGACCGTGCTGACCTTGACCTTCCCGACGAGCTTGTCGTCGCGGTGGACGTGCAGCTCGGTGTTCGGGACGATGCCCTCTTCCTGCCCGAGGTCCAGGACCACGAAATTCCAGTCGGGGTTCACCACCATGATGTGCCCGGTCAGCCCGATCAGCTTCTTGCCGCCGGCCGTCGGCGGCTCGATCTTGGCGATGTAGTTCTCCAGCGTGGTGATCTGCGACTTCAGATCCGCGATCTGGTCTTCTTTTTTCGCCATCTGCAGGTTGATCTCGTCGATCTGCGTCTGGAGGCCGATCTTGTCCTGTTCCAGCTGGTCGATCTTCCCGTTGGCCTGCGCAATCTCGGCGTCCTTCTGCTCGATCGTGGCGTTCAGCTGGACGATCTGGTTCTTGGCCACCTCGAGTTCCGCGCGGGTGTCGGCGAGCATCTGCTCCGTCTCGGCGAGCTTGGTCTTCGTGGCGGCGAGGTCGGCCTTGGTGTTCTGGAGGTCGTCGTACTGGTTGCCCGCGGCGACGGCCATCAGGTCGAGCTGGGGCTTGAGCTGGGTGACGTCCTTCAGGGCGGCGACGTTGAGCTGGTCGTAGTGGAACTTGGCGGCGATGTCGGCCAGGCCCGTCTCGTGCAGCCGCGTGCGCTCCTTGAGGATCTCGCGCTTGGAGAACAGCAGGATCCCCAGGACGAGGGATGCGATGCTCAAGAGGAGGAGAACGATAACCAACGGTTTAAGCGCCTTGCCCATACGAGTCACCTCCGCGATAAGCGGTTGCTCATCATCTGGAAGGGACTCTAGAAGAGGGCGGTGGCGCTGTCAATGGTATAAACGACGCCGGGCGCCCCCCTCCGGCGGCGGTTCCGGTCAGATGAACAGCGTCGTCCCCGCGCGGTCCGCCTCGCCCAGGAACGTGGCGACGCCGCCCAGTTCGACCCCGTCGATCAGTTCCTCGCGCTTCAATCCCATGACGTCCATGGTCATCGTGCAGGCGATCAGCCGGGCGCCGCCTTTCCGGGCCGTTTCGATCAACTCCGGCAGGCCCGTGACATGCTTGTCTTTCATGACCCTCTTCATCATGGCCGTGCCGGCCCCCAGCATGTTCATCCTGGACAGTTTCAACGCCTCGGCCCCCCGCGGCATCATGGCGCCGAACATCTTTTCCGTCCATCCTTTGCGAACGGGCGGCGCCGGGCTTTTCCGCAGGGCGTTCAGGCCCCAGAAGGTGAAGAACAGGCTGACCTGGCTGCCCATGGCCAGCGCGCCGTTGGCGATGATGAACGCCGCCATGACCCGGTCGAGGTCGCCGGAGAAGACGACGAAAGTCTTCTGCCCGCTGCGGTCCGCTCTTTCCGGGGGCCGGGCCGCCCCTCCGCCCTTGCGTATCCGCGCCTCGAGCAGGGCGCCTTTCTGTTCAAGCGCTACGAGTTCGTGGCCGTGCCGGCCGCACCACGCCGGGGCGTCCGCCGCGAACCCGGGATCGGCCACGCGCACGAGCACCTCGTCGCCCGCGGCGAGACCATCCATCTTCTCGTTCAGGCGCAGGATCGGACCGGGGCACTGCAGCGCCGTGCAATCCAGTTCCACGACCTTGCCCGTCGGCGCGGACTGTTCCGCCATCTTTTCCTCGGCGTAGGACAAAAACGGCACCTCGGCCTCTTCCGCCCCGAGTTGGCGGTGCCATTGGCGGAAGGTCTTGCTCCCGCCCGAAAGGTTGGCGACATCCCGGAAGCCCCGCTGCTTCAGCAGGCGGTAGGCCAGGTAGCTGCGGAAACCGACGGCGCAGTACACGCGGGCCGGGCGGCCGGGGTCCAGCTCGCCGAGGCGCGACCGGAGCTGGCCCAGCGGAATGTTGATCGCGCCGGGGATGTGCCAGGTCTCGTACTCCGGCGCGCCGCGCACGTCCAGGATGACGGCGCCCTCCGTGCGGGCGGGGTAATCCTCCGCGTACCAGAACTCGATATCGCCGCGCAGCAGGTTGGCCCCGATGAACCCGGCCATGTTGACCGGGTCCTTGGCGGACCCGAACGGCGGCGCGTAGGAAAGCTCCAGGTTCTCCAGGTCGTAGACCGTCAGCCCGGCCCGGATGGCCGTGGCGAAGACGTCCAGGCGCTTGTCCACGCCGTCGAACCCGACGACCTGGGCGCCGAGCAGGCGTCCCGTGTCCGGCGCGAAGAGGACCTTGATGTGCATCGGGGCCGTGCCGGGGTAGTAGCCCGCGTGGCCGGAAGGATGAAGGTAGACCTTGCGGAAAGGCGCGCCGGCGCGGACCAGGCTCTTCTCGATCGCTCCGGTCCCGCCCGCGGTCATGTCGAAGATCTTCACGATCGCCGTGCCCTGCGTGCTGGCGTAGGTCGTGCTCCGCCCGCAGATGTTTTCCGCCGCGATGCGGCCCTGGCGGTTGGCCGGCCCGGCCAGCGGGATCAGCCACGAGTCCGGCAGGACGGTATGCGGCGTCTCGACGGCGTCGCCGGCCGCGTAGATGGACGGGTCGGACGTGCGCAAGTGGGCGTCCACCTTGATCCCGCCGCGCGGTCCGAGTTCCAGGCCCGCGGCCTTCGCCAGCGCCGTGTCCGGCCGCACGCCGGCGGACAGCACGACGAGATCGGCCGTCAGGACCGCGCCGTTCTTGAGTTCGACCGCGACCCGGCCGCCCGTGTCGCGGAACGCGGCGGCCGCCGTGCCCAGGTGCAGGTTCACGCCGTGGCGCCGCAGGTGGTCCTCGAGCGGGGCCACCATCTCCTTGTCGAGCGGCGGCATGACCTGGTCGAGCATCTCGACCAGGTCGACCGCGAGGCCGCGATGGCGCAGGTTCTCGGCCATCTCGACGCCGATGTACCCGCCGCCGATGACGACGGCGCTCTTCGCGCCGCGCTCGATGGCGCCCTGGATCGCGTCCATGTCGTCCATGTTGCGCAGCACGAACACGCGGGGATGGTCGATGCCGGGCAATGGGGGCTTGATGGGCGTCGCGCCGGGACACAGCGCGAGCTGGTCGTACGGCTCGTCGTATTCCCGGCCGGAGGAGACTTCGCGCACGCGGACTTTCCGGGCCGCGCGGTCGATGGCCAGCGCCTCGTGGCCGGTCCGCACATCGAGATCGAGCGAGGCCTTCAGGCTCTCGGGGGTCTGGAGGAGGAGTTGGGCGCGGTCGCGGATGACGCCGCCGATATGGTAGGGCAGCCCGCAATTGGCGAAGGACACGTAGCCACTGCGTTCCAGCACCACGATCTCCGCGTTCTCGTCCAGCCTCCGGGCGCGCGCCGCCGTGGACATGCCCGCCGCGACTCCGCCGATCACCACTAGTTTCATATCCTGCTCCTTTTGGGTCGGGAGAAGATAACGCAAAAGCGGGCCGGGTCCAGTCTCAAGGCCGCCCGCGCGCGCGCCAGGCGCACAACGCTAGCCACGCCGCCGGCAGCGCGAGCCAGTAGAGCGCCACGAGCCCGGGGTGTTGCCACCAGGAGAGCCCGTTGAAGGCCCACGAGGACAGCGGGTAGAACAGTTCCGTGTGAAACTTTCCCGGACTCGCGTGCGTCAGGGCGTCCAGGGCCAGGTGGAGCGGCCAGGCCAGCGAAGGCAGGAAGAGCGGCCGGCGCAGGAGGCGGAGCAGGCCGGAGACCGCCAGGGCGACGAGCAGGCTGTGCGCGTAGCGGTAATGGATCAGGCCCGCGCCGTCGAACTCGCGGAAGAAATGGCCCACGTGGTCGCCGTGCTCGAACTGGAGGAACGGCAGGCCCATCGAGAGGGCGTCCGGCAGAATGCCGAAAAGCATGGCCGCCCAGGCGGTCCAGTCCCTGAACCACGGGCGTCCGGCGCCGGTCCGGCCGCCCGCCAAGCCCGGGCGGCTGCAGATCGTCGCGCCGTACACGGCATGGGCCAGGATATCCATGGAGGGAAGATACGGCATGGCGCGATGTCTGTCATGCCGTCCGCGCGAGCGCGAAAAAAAACACGCTTGCGCCCGCGGCCTGATCTGTTAGGTTAATGTTGTCGGCTTGGGGCGGGAGTAATTCAGTGGCAGAATGTCAGCTTCCCAAGCTGAACGTCGCGGGTTCGACTCCCGTCTCCCGCTCCAACTTTTCCCCCAATAAAATCAGGCGTTTTCTCTATAATCCGCGCTGTTTTTCATGATCCCCCTGCTTGGCGGATAGCAGCCGATAAATGCCCACTTAAGACTTCCGGATTGTCAACGATTGTCAACACAGTGAACGATGGTTCACTTTAAAGGCCCGTGGCGGGCTTGGGTTGAGCAGAACGAACAAAGGGGCGGCCAAGGACCCGAGAAGCGCATGACGGACGCTTCGGTTGGGTTCTTGGCCGGTTCCGAGCAGATAGGCAGAGGATCTTGACGGCCTGGTCCGCGATGTTTCGAGAAGTGGCTACTGAATTTCAAGCACCGGGACATGGGACTCCAATGCGCTTTGGATTCTGCTGAAAACAGGCCCCGTTGCTGTTTCGGCCTTGAGAACAAAGTACTGGGTGGGAAGCCGTGCCAGAAGGAAGAGCCCAAAATCGATCTTGTGCGCCATCTTGCCCTTTTGTTTGGGAGCCTTTGTGGCGTCCAGCAGAATTTCCCCAACTTTTCGTTCCTCGGCTGCAAATAGCGGGGGAATCGAGATCTCAACCACCCACACTCGTTTGGGGAGCAGATTGGATAATTCACTTACTAGGGCGGGAGTCTCGCGACAGCCGTCCCAGTCACTGATCGTTCCAAGATGCTCTACGTAGGTACTACTTGATACACAGATGGCCCGTAGGATTACGCGTTGCATGCTGGGATGAGCCAACTCCGACAGGCGCCGTGACCACGCGTTGCTTTTGATCAGATACGGGTGAAGGGAGTAAATGAACTGCAGGGCGAGGGCTTCGGCAATCATTCCGCTGTAGGCAGTGCCTTGAGGGAGAATCTCGGCCACGTAGTCAACTTGTCCCGGGTTAACGTACAACCGGGGTATGCAGAAGTTTGGGCCGAAGTTGTCATCATGGCCGATAAAGCTGCTGGTCCAGTTTTCGCTCGGGATGAAGCCGATCCCGCCGCCGATATTGAAATATGCCTGATCGGCATCGGGTGCCCAAGTGTCCTTGTTGAATGTGTGTCCAAAGAAAGGGATAATATGCTTGTCAGGATCTGCAGGGTCCGCCTTCGGTCCCGACATGCTGAACCCCAACAGCCCTCCGCATCCAGATTCTATGGCAGAATACAAGTACTTCTGGTAAGGTTGAGTTTTTCTTACCGTTGGGTTCTTCTTCTGGGCTACTTCGTAATCGACGTCACGGTAGTTCACTCCGTAGTGCTTCAATACTGCTTGGATTTGTTGCGCGGATAATCCTTTTTCAGGCGGTGTGGTAGAAGGCCCGAGGGCTCGGGCGATCTTGTTGATGTCCGAGTTTCGCAGGTCGTTTCCCGGCGAGAACCTTGACAAGAGGGAGCGCAGCGCAACGTGAGCACACGCCTTGTTTAATCCGTTCTGTTGCGCATACAGGACGCCTGGCAATTGCAGTTCGGTTGCGCCGACACGAAGGGAGTAGCTGCATTGAGCGGGCACGCAGTTGTGACGATGATCGTACTTGCGAAAGACAGCTTCAAAGACGTGCCATCCTTCATGGTCGAGCTTGGTAGATGAAAGAATATCCTTTTTCAGAATGGCATAACCAACCAAACGATCAGCCGGCAGATCGGCCGAGTCTTGCTTAGGCTGTACGGTGTCGAGCCAGAAAGAAATGCGTACAATGGGGCCTGGCTGGAACGTGTTGTAAAGGCCAGCGATCTCCGCGTTCTCGTCTGCGAGCAAGCCTTCTGCGTCGATCTCTTCGGTGACGAGTGTCAGCGCCTTGAATGATCGCGCAAGAGAAAAACACCTGTGAACGGCAGGATTGCCGCCAAACGATTCTTCCACTTGGGTGAAGCAGGAAAAAGGTGGCGCCAACGATTCGACTCGCAACCTGCGGGGTGCGACGCGGCGATGCTTATCCATGACGCGCCGGTCTCAGTCAAGCCTACCTGAACACCAATTTGCTGTTTGCCGCGCTCTGCTGCGCCGCTTCAACCTTCTGAACGAAGCGGCCCACAGTTTGCGCGTGTTTCATCGTAACCCGGACGGTGGTGGTTCGATTCCCAAAGTGCTTATTCAGTGCCCGTGCAATTTTGGGGCTTGAATAGGTCTGTGCCATGGCCTCCCCCGCTTGCGTTTATGCGCTTCAAACTAGTCTATTGCCTGGTCGCGCGCAACCTTTATTTGAAAGATTACTTCCGCTGTTTAAGACATCCTCTGCGAGAAGCTGTTCAGGTCGCTTCTGGACCACTTCCGGCCCTTCGTCAGGCTTCAGGCGCTTGACTCGGGGACCGAAGCCGCGGTGCACTTCTCCAGGTTCTCGGCCAGCCATCGTCCTCGCTGGGGGTGCATCTGCTCATGCGCTTGTTTCAGGTCATTTCACTCTGCGCAGAGAGCTTCAAGAATCAGATGGCCTGCCTCTTCGGGGGAGGCTCCGGCGATCTCTTCGGGGGTCAACTGTTGAGCGAGGATCGAAAGCGCCTTCCGCATGGACGCGAAGTTTCTGGAGTAGTCAGCGGTGATGCCCCACGGTGTTTTCCATGTGGGGACCTCTTCGGCGGCGAGAACATGTTGCGCCAGAGTCAGCGTGTGCATGGACGCCAACCTGCCAGCTTGCATGGGGCCTCCGCCGAAAGCCGTAAGGCGCTCCAGTGCGGCTTGGTTCAAGGGGTGCTTGTTCAATCGCCGGATGCCTGCATTCTCCCTGGTTGTCGCCTTGGCATGCAACAGGAGCCATTCCGTCTGCGTCAGTTCGACTTCACGCAGCGACTTGTCAGGCAGCATTCGGTACGCCCAAGGCCCCGGCCGGTTGGGTGCCGGCCATGCTATTAAGCGGCCCTTAAGCTGGCGGGCATTCATGAAGTGTTCCCAAACGCCTTTATATGACTCGCAGGCTTGCGATTAATGCGCGCAGACGGCCTTGAACCCATGCCGGATAAAATGGCCACATGGCCTCGACACGAGCGCGGTAGTCGGCGGCAAACTCGGCCATCAGCGCCTTCTTGTCACCATTCAGCAACCGACGCACGGCGCTGACGGTGTCCGAAGCGAGCGAGGTGTGGATGGTGTAGAGGAATAGTTGATGGCAGCGTTTCTTGTCCTCGGTCTTCTCGCACAAGTCAGCGACAAAGTGGGGCAGGTGCGAGAACCATTTCTCCTGGGCATCGACTTGAAGAAGGCTGAAGCCCTCGATCAGTAACCCAAGGACGCGATCCTCGACGCCCCCGAGTACGCGTTGCCGCCATTCTGTGTCCGACAAGACGTCCCAGACTGCCGCCGCAACCGATGGGCCAGTGTAAGCCTTGGCTTTTAGGGCAAGGGCTACAGCGACCTGATCAGGCAAAGAGCGCTCGGTCAACTTGCGGAGTGCATCGCAGAGTCCCTCCGCGGAGTTCAGTGTTCGACTCAACGCAACGAGTTGCTCAAGCGCTTTCCTCTGATCCTCCGACTGGTGGGCGGCCCATTCAAGAGCCACTTGCCCGAGCGGACATTCCTGCGCATAGGTGGGATCGGGAACCTGTTCGGCAACAACAGGCAAGGCCCCAACGAGACAGAAGACAAGCGCTTCGTGGAACAAGAACTGCGTCTCCGCGGGCAGGTCCCATGGAGCCAGTTGCTCCAGTTTGCCCGCCATGAGAGCCAGCAGGGCGGTTGCCCAAGGCGAGGAGATGGTTGCTGTAACATACCGTAGGTATGAGCGCCCGATATGCGGAGAGGCTGCCAGCCAGATGTGGATGGAGCGATCCGTGGCGGGTTTGATCCAGTTTTCACGATAGAAATGCGCCGCTTTTGGGTCGTTTGGAAAGAGCGCTGCGACACGCTCGGCAAACCACCAGAAAAAGCATGCGATACTGGCTCCGTCGCGGTCCGGTAGAGACGCCTCCAGATGAAACGAAAAATGGCGGGCGAGGTCGCGCCGCAAGTCCCAGGGCTCGTGATCGAAATCCTCTCCGTCTTTCTTGGTCGAGGTATGTACGACCGCCAGGATCTCCCGCCATAAGTCCGGCAGCTTTCCTGCCGGGACGAGTTCCGGATGCTGTACGAACACGGAGCAGGCGTGGTAGCGGGGAATTGGTCCTCGCTCGGCGCTTGCCCATGCCCAAACCTCGTCCCAGGCATCGGTGTCTTTTTTTGTCGCGAGCCAGCGGACTGCAACCTCGGCCAGGGAGTATTTGGGCGCCAACGGCAGAAAGCCCAGCCGGCCGTAGTACCGCGCGCAGGCTTCACGAAGACTGGTTGCCTTGGCTGCGACGCCGGCGACGATCTCCGTGAGCTGCGGGTGTTCAATCTCGGGATTCCGTGCAGCCAGGATAATGGAATCGAGGGACGATACCGTCGGATGGATCACGCGCGGGACATACGTGTTCAGGCTCTCCTGGATTACGGGTTCGCATTCCAGGCTTTGGCGTGCGCCCTGTAGTGCGACAAGAACGTCGTCGCCCAAGGCGTCCGTAAGCTCGATTGCAGCCGTTCGCCATTCATGCGGAGCGCCGGATACCAGTTGTTGCCGGGTCTTTCCCAGCGTTCCCCGCGTCGTGGGCGTTACTTCCAAGCCTTCAGCGGCGAGCCTGTGTTCCAGCTCTTCCAGCGCGGCCTTCCGTACTTCATGCAACTCTGAAAAGAGGAGCGCGGGAATCTCGACTACCATGCGCTTCGGTTTCTCGTCCTGGGTGATGTATATGAGCAACGGTCCGGGAGAAAGCGGCACACGCCGAGGATGTCCGGGATCACGGAGAACCTCCATGTCCATGTTGGCGCCCAGTGGCTCTCCGACAGGATCATCGAAAAGATCGAGATTCTGAAGGGCTACAAAGGTCCGCGCGCCAAAGGTGTTGAAATGATGCAGAGCGTAATTCCGCATGCGAAGCTGCATGCCCCGGAACACCTTGCTCATCTCTTCAGGGCTGGGGAGCTGTTCCTGCTGTGTCATTTAGGATTTCCAATACGACTCGATGATACTCGTCGTCCGTCAGGCGCAGGCCGTCTTTCATCGCTTTCATGGCGTCGGCCATTCGCGGCTCGCCGGAGTGGTTTGCCGTCTTCAGCAGGGCATGCGACAGGAATAACCGCGGAGTCATTTCCGCGATCTGCACTTTCATCCGCCCGTCAACCACTCGGGGAGGGGCCGGCAGGAGTTCCGCGCAGGCCCAGGTTGTCAGGCGCGTCGCCTTTTCCGGTGCAAAGCCCTCGTCGGCCCACACGAGCACAAGGAACTCGGCGATACTGGAGACCCAAGTCAGGTATGTGCGCATGGCCATCGAATCGCCCAATTCGGTCTTTTCCGGCCCACCGAACAACCCCGAGTCGCGCATGCAGTCGTGGACGTACCCCGCCACTTCTCGCAATGCTTGTCCTGGCGGCTTTCCCCGGTGCATGTCGGCCAGTATCTTTAGAATTGCCGGGGGCAGCACAAGGAAGCGGTAGCGCCAAGCCAGAAGCTGTTTTAGCGCATCCGCAGTCTTGCCGGCGTCCAGTTTGCCTTCGGCCATGAGGCGAAGAACCAGGGCATCCGACCCAAACGCTGCGCAGAGGATGTCCGCTGATTCGTTCAGCGTGAAAGCCTGACAGGCTCGATCGTCAACCAGCAGAGGCGTCTTCGTCTCCTGTGCGATGAAACTGGCCAGAAACGGGAGGTAATCTCTTTCCTTGCTATCTTTGTCCCGCATTGCCTTGGGTACGGTATGCGGTACAAACTTGAACCGGGGATCGTCCCGGAGCCGCTTCCACAGGTCCATGTGCCACTGGCGCGTTTCTTCCTGGCAGGCAATGGCATTCAGGCGCTGAATCACTTCGCGATGGGCGGCCGCCGTGATCCGGAGCCCGTAAAAACTAGCGACAGCGTCGAGCAGCCCGGCGTTTGTGATCGTCTCCAATGTGGTCAGGTCCACCAGCACGTCCTGGAACCGACTCAAAGCCGGATGTGAGTCGTCCACTGCGGTCGGCTTCGCGCTCACGCGGGAGATGCGGTCTAGATTGGCATCGGTGACGATTCCTGCGGCATACAAAGGCTGGATCACGTCCGTAAGGCGATACCGGTGTTCCGTCGTCTCCCCGTACTCGTCCACGACCAGCATACCTGCCGCAGGATTCTCGTGCTCGGCCAATACGGTAACGCGCCCGGCGTTTATCTGCTTCGTAATCTGTTCGGCGTTCTGTTGCTGCGTCCGTTGGTTAAGAACCATCCGCCGGCTGTCCTCCAGAACTGTCGGGAGGTAGCCCGCGGGCACAAGCATTTCTCCGAAATGGTTTATAACAGTATCCAGCAGGTCAAGGCGGTGCAGAGTGATCAGAGCTGAAATATCCGTTATGATTCGCGTACCGGCCGGGGGACACTCCAGCGGCAGAAGTTCGCGACGCCCGCGCTCGGACTCGCGGGCATGGAAGCCATTGGTTGCGTAGATGCAATATCGCGCCCGGTTCGTCGGTTCGTCGCCGATCCAGTCCATTTTCTGGGTCCGTATCCGCCAGCCCCAGTAAATGGCGTTGTTCGCTACCTGATCTGCCCACACCCACGGCATTCGCCCTTTAAGCATTTCGGCGTGCAGGTATTCGTTGCGGTCCTTTGCCTGCTTGAAGGACTGCTTGAAATTTTCCAACGCTTCATCCTTGGGAACGGCACGGAACGCCTCCGGCTTGACGGCGCCGGCCTGCTGCATTTCGTTCAGGGCGACCAGCGCCTCGTGGGCGGCATCTTCGCGACCAGCTGCATAGGCCGTACCCATGTACGCCAGCAAGAAGGTGGATTCCCCCCAGAACCTGGAACGGAATGGGTCCATCGCCTTCAGCGCTGCGTCGGGGTGTCCCATGCTATGATGCAATTGTGCGCGCCCCATGACCGTGGGGAGCGGCGGATTTTCAAGACGGCATAGTTCATCGTATAACGCAAGGCTCTCCTCGGGCCGGAACAGCTGGGCCAGGCAGACGGCTAGGTTTAATGTATGCGTCGGGTTGTTGGGTTCTAGCGCCCGCAGCGCTTGGAATTGGCCCGCCGCTTTCTCTAGATCATGCAGAACAAAGGTGTAGATGTGAGCCAGGTTGCCGCGGACCATGAGGTTATTCGGCTGACGCTCTACCAGCTTCTCATAGCACCAAGCGGCCGTGTCATAGCGCTTAGCTTGAAATGCAAAATCCCCCGTCTTGTGCAGCAATCCGGGATCGAGCGTCTTCTCTGCCGCCGGTAAGAGGAAATCAACGGCATCAGCAAACTGTCGTTTCTGGAGACATACATTCGCGCGCATCTGTAGCCAGCTGAGATCATCCGTCGCCTTTTGCCCGTCCAACAAGGCCACGGCGGTATCTGCATCGCCTCGGCGCAGGGCCACGGATGCCTCAAAGATTGTGCGGAGTCGCGGATTGTGGGTAACGAGCGGTTTGGCAATCGTCTCGCATTCGGCGGCTTCCGGGCCTTCAAGACTTTGCCATAGCGTTTGCAGCAGCTTGAAGAGTTCTTCCTTCTTTGCGTCCGTATCCGCCAGCGGGACAAGATCCTTTACCTGTGCAAACGCTACTTTGTGGCGACCGAAGGAAGCGGATTCGATGATCGCCGCCAGAATGTTCGCATCGAGATCGCGAGGATGATCGCGCCGCAAACGGTCGGGCAGGTCGGCCGGCGCTTCGATGTAGCCGGTCATCCCCCCGCGAGCCACATCCAAGGGAACCGGAGTCCACTGGGCCATTAGTTTAAGCGCTTCTGCAGCGGCCTCCCGGTTCTGGAGAAGATAGTTTGCCTGCCAGGCGATCCGCAACGCGGACATGTCCAGGCCGGACGAGGGTTTTCTGGCGGCCTGAATCGGTTGAAGGATGGGGCCAAGGGCCTCTACTGCAACCACGAGTTTCTCGCGTTCGGGCGCATTTAGGGTCTGTGACAGGATGTTCACGTCCTTCGGATGCGCTTGAACGACCTGTCCCAGAATGCCCTCGGCCAACCGCACACAGCATTGGAGATAACGGCTCCGATCCGACAAGCCGGCCGCCCAGCGGACAAGCTCTTGAGCTTTTTCTACCTTGTCATTGAGGGCGTAGGCCATGACCGCCACATCGCACCACCACTCATGTGGCGCCGAGCCTTCAACGGTTGCCATTGCATCGCTGTACTTCTGCTGATTCAGAAGTAACGCAGTGCGTGTTCGTATCGCGAAGGGGTCGGCCCGCCCCTGTAAGAGAAGTAAACCAGCTTCGGCTCCTTCTTCGACAGCAGCAATTGCGGCCCTGAGAGCGATGTCTTTATCGATGGTATCCGCACCTTGTTCCAACATTCGCTCGGCCTTGCCGATCAACTCGTTGGCCTTCTTTATGTGTGGAGTACTGTCTTGTGGTGCTGTCTCTGCCTGCGTAACGTGTGCTTGCGCCAGCAGAAGAAGAACATCGGCTGCGACCTTCTGCAACGACGACTCATTGACTTGAAGAACCGCTTCAATCTCTGTTGCGAGCGTAACCGCCGCGCTGTAGTTCCCGGCCGTGAGTTCGTGTCTTACCCGTGTTAAAAGAATCGGAACATCCATGAGAGTCACGCCGGATGTGGGTTTGGCGTTCATTGCGCTCCGCCATCCGCTTTATCCCGTGAGTTTCGTCGTGCCTTGGCTTGGTCAATAGCCGAAGTAAGTGTTGCGTCAAACGATGTGGCGCCATTCTTGTCGGCCTGCGCGAGGCAGATTTCTTGTATCTGGGCCAGAAGCGATAGGGCCTTCAAAGCATCCCTCGCCCGAATAGGGTTGCCAGGATTCGGCTGCTCCATCGTGACACTGACCGTAATCGTTGAGTCCTGTGATGTCTGTAACAAGTCCTGGCTGTGGCATGGTGAATCGTCAGCCGCATAGTACGGTACATCAGCAGCTATTGAATCACGGTCAGGCGACTCGGTCAGGCGTTGCTCAATTTTCCAGAGGACTCCTTTCACTCCTTCTCCGAATACAAGGGGATAAAACCGACTGGCAATGGGCGGTTCGTACTCAAGTAGGAGTTCCACAATGTCGTGCCAACCAAGCACAGTCAGAGAGAACCAGTGCCTCTTGGCATGCCGCGCTGTTACTTTACGAGCCAATTCCTGCAAGCTGGCGTCACGCGGAGCCGTCGTTGCAATCATGAACTCAGACAACGGAGGCTTGAACTTCCTTGCCTTCTTGACTTCGCGACCAATCTCTTTTGGCGTGAGCGCCTGGTGCGTGAAGACCTCCTTCCCTTTGCACTGTACTCCAGCCCACGTCGAAGCCTTGCCGGGACGTCCAAAAACATCGACACCGTGTTGCGGTTGACTGCCACGCCCGTTCTTCTGGGTGTTTTCATCGCGCCAGATGGTCTTCCACAGCCCCCAGCAGAGGTCCTCGAATGAGGGCCAGTCAGTAGGCGGATCAAGTTGTAGCTTCGGAAAAGAGCTCATGGGATTGAAGTCACATGAAAAAACCGGCACTTGTAGGGTCTGCCAGTCGTCCTGCCTCGAAGGTAATAAATGTGTGCCGTTATCGCCTCAAGGGCGGCAGCATTGGCCTGAAGTGGAGGCAACTTGTCTTTAAAGCATGACGAGTCTCTCGCTTCAGTACTCATGTTGCCAGCGAAAACGCGCTGTTTAAAAAAGTGACTGGAGTAGGTGCGGCCTGGCGGGAGGACTCGCGCTGCGCCGTGCCGCTTCAGCAGCTCGCGTGAACGATCAATAGTACTCACGGATATACCCATATGCCCGGTCGAAAAGTTCCTGGTCCTGGTGAAGCCGGTACTTGAACAGCGTTTTCCGTAGCGCCATTTTCACTTCACGCTCGCCGGCGTGGGTGTTCTGCCAGCCGTCGAAACGGATGTACCGCACGATTTCGTCGATGTCGTTCACGACGCGCTCGACGATGATCGGCGTATCCGGGTTCTTCACCTCCTCGAAAAGCTCGGTCAAGGCGGCCTTGCCCTGAATTTCGCGCTCAACCGGTGGCTTCGCCCGCTCGGCCGTCACCACTTCGCGCGCCAGATTGAGCAATTCCTTCAGGAACTCCACGCTGGTCAGGAGCCCCTGCTCATGCCGCTCCTTTAACTCCTCCAAACGCTGCCCAAGGGCCTTGAACCGCGGATCATGCAGTCTCTTCCGCAGCCACCGCGATACCTTGATTTCGATTTCCTTGGCCTTGTTGTTCGGATCTGGCGTGCCCAGGACGGCTTCCAGGAGGTCAGCGTCAAGGACGAGGGTCTCCAAGTCATCCCGGATTGCGTCAATGTGAACATGCTGGTGGATCAACTCTATCGTCTTCGCACCCAGCGCGTGCCAGAGCAACCGGCCGCTGCCGGAAGAGGGCTTCACCGAGTCGTAGACCTGCGAGAGCCATCGGTAGTCGTCCTCGTACGGGTTTAAACCCGGGTCCGGGGAGATCGCTTCCCACAATCGGCTAAGGTAGCTGAAGTCGGCCGCGAACCTATCCCGCGTATTATTGTTCGGCAGGCAGTTCTGTGCCGCGATCAACCCCTCGTACCCCGTGACCGTTCGATCTACGCCGGCGAAATAGGACAAACACTTCTGAACGGCCGGCGGTAACTGGGCCTTGAGTTCGTTGATGTTCTTGACGACCCGTGTAATGCCTTCCTCGTCGAACTGGATCGCCTGCGCCACGTCATCGAACACACCGAGGTAGTCCACGATCAGCCCATGCGTCTTCGCTTCGCCGTAGGGGCGGTTCGTGCGGCAGATCGCCTGGAGGAGGGTGTGGTCGCGCAACGGCTTGTCCAGGTACATGGCTTGCAGAATGGGCGCGTCGAACCCGGTCAGGAGCTTCGACGTGACGATCAGCACCTTGAGCGGGTCGGCCGGATCCCGGAACCGGTCCAACAGCTTCTCTTCCGCATCCCGGTCCCGGTCATACGCCGCATATTCCGTTTCCCCGCTGTTCACCGTCATCACGATGTCGGACGCTTCCGGAGGCAGGTGCTGATCCAGCGCCTTCTTGTAGAGCACGCAACTCTCCCGGTCAAAAGTCACAACTTGTGCTCCGAACCCGTTCGGCGCGACCTTCTCCTGAAAGTGCCGGGCAATGTCCGCGCAAATCCTCTCGATCCGCTCCGGCGACTTGACCAGCACAGCCATCCGCGCCGCTTGCTGAGCCAGTCGGTCCCGGTCCAAGTCGCTCAATCCGCCAGTCAACTCCCGGTACGCTTCGTCAATCGCTTCCCGGTCAATGTGCAGCTCCAGCAGCCGTGGCTCGAAGTGCAGCGGCTTGGTCGCCCCGTCCCGGATGGACTCCTCGAACCCGTACCGGCTCATGTACCCGGCTTTGTCCTCATCCGCCCCAAAGGCGTAGAACGTGTTCCGATCCGCCCGGTTGATCGGCGTGCCCGTCAGGCCGAAGAGAAAGGCATTCGGCAACGATTGTCGCATCTTCCGGCCCAGGTCGCCTTCCTGTGTACGGTGCGCCTCGTCCACCATCGCAATGATGTTGCTGCGCGGATTCAGGACCCCGTCCGCCTCGCCGAACTTGAATATCGTCGTAATGATGATTTTCCTCACGTCCTGCGAGAGCAGCCGTTGCAGTTCCTCCCGGCTCTCGGCCTTGATCAGATTGGGCGTGTCCGCTGCGTAGAACGTGCTGGAAATCTGCGTGTCCAGGTCAATTCGGTCCACCACGATGATGACCGTGGGATTCTTGAGCGCCGGATGCAGCCGCAGTTTCCGCGCTGCAAAAAGCATCAGGAGCGACTTGCCCGACCCCTGGAAGTGCCAGATCAGCCCTTTCTTCGGCTGGCCGGCCACCACGCGCTCGACTATCTTGTTCACGCCGTCGTACTGCTGATATCGGGCCACGATCTTGATCCGCCGCTTCTTCTTGTCCGTCGCATAGCAGGTGAAGTTCGCCAGGAGATCGAGCAGCACATGCGGCCGGAGCAGGGAGTCAACCGCCTTGGAGACCGCCTGCAGGGCTGGCGCCGGCATCTCGGCTTCCACGCGCCAAGGACCCCAGAGTTCTACTGGCAGCCCGATGGACCCGTACCGCAGTTCCTTACCCTCCGTCGCCACGGAGAGCAGGTTCGGCACGAACAGCTCCGGAACGTTCCGCTCGTAGTCCTCGTGGATGTCAATTGCGGCGTCCAGCCAGCTTTGGCTGGCCCGCACCGGCGTCTTGGTCTCGATGACCACCAGCGGAATGCCGTTCGCCAGCAACACCAGATCCGGCCTCTTCTCGGTTGCGCCTGCCCGATACGTGAACTGCGTCGTGACGACGAACTCGTTACGCCCCACCTCGTCGAAGTCGAGAAGCCGGATCGTGACATGCTCGCCGCTCTTGCCGAACGGCATGGACCTCTCGCCTGTCAGCCACGCGGCAAACTCCTCGTTCGCCTTCACAAGCCCGTCGCTCCGCACGCCCATGATGATGGCCCGGAGCTTGTACAGCACATCGTCTGCCCGGTCACGCTGCGCCGCGATCTCCGGGTTCAGCCGGATCAACGCCTCGCGCACCCAGGATTCGACCAGCACATCTTGCGGCTGCCGCGGCACGTTCAAGGGCGCCGCGTACTTCCACCCCAGGCCCTCGTCCCAGACCGGGCCGGGCAAGCTGACCATGCCAGGTCGCGGGATTCGCGCGCTGCGTGCCAACCGGTCGCGGATGAAGGCTTCCACGGTGTTGGATTCGTTGAATGGCATGGCATCACGCTCCGTTCATGGTCTCCGCCGATATCCTCTTCTCCAATCCGCGCGCAGCGACCAAGCGACTCTTGACCTCCTCAGATGCGGAGTCTACGGCGTTGACTTGATCGACAAGGTGCCGCTGATCCTCGACATTCGATGGAAAGGTGATTCGGAGTTTCCGAAGCGAACTCATTGTTAGGCTCGGGGTCGCTGTGGTCGTCGTACGACTTGCAATCTGGCGTTGAAGATCGCTCCCTCGAAGAAGACGCTCCAAGAGGCGTGGCATAATCGCGCCATGACTCGTAATGCGAGCTATGTTCGGTGCCAGATGATACTTCTCGCTTTCCTCGATGAGGAGCACTTCACCGACATACTCCCCAATGTACGTGATCAGCACATCACCGGCTTTTACTTTCGACCGGGGAAGCAAGCCTGAGGTTCTCCTGTCAATGGTCTGGACATCCTCCAGAACCAGCCTGCCCCCTTTGATGTTGAGGGGCCGAATTGCGATGACCTCCCCGTCTGGTCTGTACTTCACGAACTTCGTGTACTCAAAGCCTGCCAACTTCGTGATTTCGGCCAGTTCCCCCAAGTCCTTCGTAACGAGGGGCAGACGTTGCAGTTCCCTGTTGTTAGGAACATCAACCAGAGCAGAAACCAAACTAGCCAGATGATGCACCACCGCCCGCCATCGTTCGGTCAAGCGTGCAGCCGCCTGAATGACCTCCGCAATCCGCCGCTGCTCCTCCAACGGCGGCAGGGCGAACTCGAAATCGGCAAGGCTTTCCCAGTTGGTCCGCGGGGAGAGCGAACCCGCCGACGTGCCAACAGCGTGCTCGAAGAATCGGTCCGTCTGGCAGATGAACGGCAGCAACTCCGGCAACAGCCGGTTGCCTTTCGCCTCCAAGACATAGATGTCGCCGGAACACACGCCGTCGAAATCGGCCAGAGCGACCTTGCGCTGATAGGCGCGCCGCTTGCCGAACAGGACCTGTCCGGCCCGGAAGACGTTCGTGAAGGTCGTGCCGTCCGCCACGTTGCCCCAACGCCGAATCTTCAGGTCGCCCGGCTCCAGGTGTTCAAGCCCAACGTAGCGGTCGAAACCGCCTTCACCCGGATCGCCGGCCCGTTCCCGGCACAGTTGGACCACATCCCCGAACGCTACTCGCGTCCACCCCTTCTTGACCTTCTCAGGCATCGGTCGCCTCCCCGGCGACGACGCCGTCCAGAGTCTCGACCAACTCGTCCATTTGTTCCCAGAACTCGCGCCCGCTGGCCTCGAATGTCGCCCACGCCTTCTTGAGGCTCCGCGCATCCCCGCCGCCGTTTCCATTACCGTTCACAACCGGCCGCACATAGCGGGGGATGGAGAGGTTGCCGTCCTTCTCCAGAATCTCTTTCGTGGCCGCCACCTTGGCGAAGCCCGGCTCATCGGTGAACGCCTTGTACGCCGCCAGTATCCGCGCCTGATGCTCCGGCTTGAGAAAGCTCTGCGCCCGCTCCCGCGCGACCTCGTTCACGGCGTCAATGAGCAGCACCTTGCCCCGCCGCGCCGGCGGCTTCCGGCTGCGGCAGACGACCACGCATGCCTCCATCGGCGAGTTGTAGAACAGATTCGGCCCAAGCCCGAGGACGCACTCCAGCAGGTCCAGTTCAACCAGCTTCCGCCGCATCTCCGCTTCCTCATTGCGGAAGAGCACGCCATGCGGAAAAAGGATGGCACAACGCCCGGTCTTCGGGTCCAGGCTTTTGAGAATGTGCTGAAAGAAGGCATAGTCGGCCCGGCCCTGCGGGGGAGTGCCGAGGAAGTTCCGGCCCCAGGGATCGCTGGCCCACGCTTCGCGGTTCCATTTCTTGATCGAGTACGGGGGATTGGCGAGGACTACGTTGAACGTCCGCAACTTGTCCCGCTCGATGAACGCCGGCCCGCTCAACGTATTGCCGGCCACGATCTCGAAATCCTCCACGCCGTGCAGCACCAGGTTCATCCGGGCAATGGACGCCGTGATGTTGATAAGCTCCTGCCCGAACAACCCCAGCGTGCGAGCGTCCCCGCCGCGTCGTTTCACTTCCGCCAGCGCGGAGATCAGCATGCCGCCCGTTCCGCAGGTCGGATCATAGATCGTCTCGCCGGCCTTGGGTTCGAGCATCTGCGTCATCAGGTGGACAAGCGTGCGGTTGGTGTAGAACTCCTGCGCCGTGTGCCCGCTGTCGTCGGCAAACTGCTTGATCAGGTACTCGTACCCGTTGCCCAGTTCGTCTTCCGGCACGGCCGCGAGACTCAGCGTGTGCTGCGAAAAATGCTCGATCAGGTTCTTGAGCGTCTCGTCCGGCATCTGCGCCTTGTCGGTCCAGGAGGCATTCCCGAACACGCCGGCCAGCCGCGCCGGGTTCGCCGCCTCGATCGCCCGGAACGCCGTTAGCAGCGCCCGTCCCACGTCGCGCGACGCCCCGCGCACATCTGCCCAGTGCGCGCCGTCGGGAATAGCGAACCGATCATCCGCCATCGACCGTGCATACTTCTTGTCCTTCGTCTCCGCCAGCGCGGCCGCGTACTCCTCGTCCCACACGTCCGACAACCGCTTGAAGAACAGCAGCGGGAAGATGTACTGCTTGTAATCCCCCGCATCCACCAGGCCCCGGAGCAACTTGGCCGCGCCCCAGAGGTAAGACTCAAGCTCCTGCTGTGTCAGTCGTTCAGGCACGTTTGCGGGCCTCCGCTTCCAGCGGTTTGATGGCGTCCTGAAGGAGGCGCCCGCCAGTAATACGAAGCTGTGTCAGCGTTGGCTTCTTGGATGCGAGAAGGCCATTGGCGCAGGTGTAAAGTGCCTGCTCAAGGTCCTGTTCCTGCTCGTTCGCAAGCAGGACCCGCAGGCCCTGTCCAGCGCGACCAGCCAGCACCCGCCACTCATCGGGAAAGCGGTCCTGAAGGGCTGTCTTCCAGAGTGCCGGCCAGGATTGGAGCGCGTCCTCGTCGCGCCCCATAGCAAGGCGGGCTATCGCCAGCACGCGCCCGAGATCCTTGTTGCTTCGCTTGATGTCCATTCGATCTGCAAATCCGCCCGACATGGTATCCGTCTTGATCTCGGGATGCTCCAGAAGGTTTGCAAGCGCCATCATCTCTGGCCGGGCGATCGAAATGCCCATTTCCGTGGCCACGGGGTCAAGATTCGCAAGGGAGAGGAATCTGAAGCTGGGCAGGACGAAATCGCCATACTTTGTTTTCAGGCGGGTCCAGCGAGGGCCGCGGTCCCCCGGTGACTCAGGAACCGTGAGTAATTCGATGAACCATTCTATCTTGCCGGGTGGAGACAAGCGGACGGCGGGGAGTTCAGCGTCAGGAGTATCCTCGGTTCCTGGCACCTTATGGCCCTTTGTCTTTTTGAACTCCCAGCCGGCATCCCGCAGTTCCTCTGCGATGGCAATCCCGGCCTTAAGAGCGGCCACGCGGGGAGATAGCAAGCAATCGGCATCCTTGGTTCGGACGGCCATGCCTTTGAGTTGGTCACGGTAATAGTAGCCAGCGGCGAGACTGCCGATGATAATTACATGCTTGCGACAAGCGGTCGGCACGGCGTCTGCAATTTCCTGCAGGGCCACGGCAGGATCAACCAACCGCATATTGTTTTCAGGATTTGCCACTCAACTCTCTCCCGCGTGCTGACAAGAACTCCTGGAAGCTTCGCGCCTGTTGATCAAGGCGGGCATGGTACAACTCCAGCAGGCATTCCACCGGATCGGCCCACTGCGCACCATTTTGGTCCCTGTCAAAGAGGGCGTCTTGCCGCCGAACAAAGTGGATGGCAAGGCGAGCCGGGCGGTGAGTATCGCGGGTGCGCTCAAGTGCAGGATCGAGCATGTGAACAAAGCCCAGGTCAACTCGATTGTCCGGGCAATGGATGCACAAATCCAGGCGAGGCGTTCCAACGATGTCCAATTCATTGTAGTAGCGTTTCGTCCCGAGAACGCCACCGACCGCTATGTCCTTCCTATTCAGACTCTTCATTCGTCGCAGAAGGGATTCCGGCGACCGCGGCTGGTCGGAGGCGTCCGCGTACAGCATCGTTGCCCGCGTCTTTTGCGCGACAGCCAGAAGACGCCCCCAGTCCTGCTCGGGGAAATACTTAAACGACACGCTCCTATCAGAATGCCTTTGGACGGCATGCCCCAACTGGTCAATGGCGTTGGCTACGGTGCGATAGTGACACCCCACCGTGTCCTCCAGCCACTTGGATGTCATGGGGCCTTTGCCGGTTACCCACTGATGGATCATGAGCAGAAAAACCTCATTCTGTTTGTTGGGGGCGGGGAGGCCCGTTCGCTGGTCTTCCTGCCTATTCAGTGCGCGACGCAGGAGCATATAATCATCCTGTGGGATGGCGTGTGTTCCCTCGGTAAGTTTTCCTCCTTTTGCTGCAACGAGATGAAGTCGCTCGGCAATCCCGGGGCGCAGGGCGACCTTGAGCCGCTGCAATTCGGTTTCAAGGAAAGTCTTGCTTAGTCCCGGATCGAGGAGGAGCAGATACCCGCGCTTTTGCTGCTGCTCTGCCAGTGTTATGGCCAGAGAGGTAAGGGCATCGCGCAGCCCCCGCGCGGCCGTAAGAGAGGCTTTGACCTCTACGATGGCGCTGTCGCTGACAAGGTCCGCTGCTCGGTTGTTTTTGCTCTTATCGTTCATGGGCTCACCTCCTGCTGCCCAATAGTGCCAAGAGCGGTATGCATCTGCAAGGCAATATTGCATCTGCAAGGCAATGTTGCATCTGCAAGGCAATCTATTTCAGCCACCCTCCCGTCGTCAGCACTTCGCGCAGCCTATCCTCGGCCGCTCGCGCTTCCGTCAGCGCAGCCTTGAGCGCCGCCACAGCCTCCGGCAGCGGCGGGATGTCTTCGGCGACCGGGGGCAAGACGTAACGCGAGATATTCAGCGTCCAGTCTTCCGCCTTGATCTCGTCCAGGATCACGACCTTCGCCCGATCTTCAACGCTCTTGAAAGCCCGGACCCAGGCGACGATCTGCTCGGCATGTTCCGGGTCCAGGTAGTTCTGCGCCCGGCCTTCGCGCAACAGGCTGGAGGCATCCACGATCAGGACCTTGCCCTTGTGCGCGACCGGCTTGGTCCGGCGAAGGATCACCACGGCCGGCGCCAGCCCCGTGCCGTAGAAGATGTTCGGCGCCAATCCGATCACCGCTTCGATCAGGTCCCGCTCCAGGAGTTGCCGCCGGATCTCGCCCTCTGCACCCTTGCGGAAAAGCGCCCCTTGCGGCAGCACCACAGCCATCCTGCCGGTGCGAGTTGCCATGGACGCCACCATGTGCTGGACCCAGGCGTAGTCACCGTAGCTGTCCGGCGGCAAACCGAAGGCCGCACGGCCCCATGGATCGGCCTCCCATATCTCCCGGCCCCATTCCTTGAGGGAGAAGGGGGGATTGGCGATTACACAGTCGAACGTAGACAGCCCACCCGTGCTGGAATCGGTGAAAGCGGGGCTGCGGAGAGTATCCTCACGCACGATCTTGAAGTCCTCGATTCCGTGCAGGACGAGATTCATGCGGGCGATGGCGGCCGTCGTGAGGTTCTTCTCCTGGCCGTGAATTTTGCCGAAGAACGTGCGAGGGTCGCCGCCGTTCTGTTTCACATGCTCGATGGCTCCGAGAAGCATGCCGCCCGTCCCGCAGGCCGGGTCGTAGATGGCGTCACCGGGCTTCGGGTCCAGAATCTTCACCATCATCCGGACCACGCTGCGCGGCGTGTAGAACTCTCCAGCCTTTTTCCGCTTGGTAACGTCCGCGAACTTGCCGATCAGATACTCGTAGGCATCTCCCAGGATGTCCGTACTCACCGCGGCATTGCCGAGCGACACTTCCGAAAGCCCTTCGATCAGATCCTTCAGAATCCCGTCCGTCAGCATTTCGCGGTTGCCCCAATCGGCTGCACCAAATACGCGGTACAGGGTGTCGGGGTTCGCCCGTTCGATCTCACGCATGGCGTGAGAGAAGGCGGCGCCGATGTTGGCCGGGGTCTCCCGTACATCGCTCCAGTGGCATCCGGCCGGGACGCTGAACCGATGCACCTCGGGGAAATCCACGGGGTCCACGTCCCCATACACCTTCGCCGCCGCGGACGTCTCCTCGTCCCACACGTCACAGATGCGCTTGAAGAAGAGCAGGGGGAGGATATACGCCTTCCAATCCGTCCGGTCCACGGCACTTCCGCGCAGAATTTCTGCGCAGTTCCAAAGGTGAGACTTCAGTTCCTGGAGCGTCATCCCCATGTTCGAAAAACCCGTTCCCCCCTCATTTTCGGCCCTGCCATGCCCGATTCGACCTACGGGTCAGTCTTGGTCTTCTCGCATTTCCTGTGCAGGCCACCCGCCGCCTTGGCATCGGCATGAATCGTGATCGATCGCACGCTACCAGACAGGGCCGGGGAAAGCCAAAAGAAACGGGGCGGATCGGTCACGCTTTCTCGTCCGGCATTCCAGCAATCGTGCCTCGACTTGCTCACAGAGTCGCAGCGCAGCATCCCGACATGATCACTTCGCAGGATCTGGCCGGACAGAAAGGTGGACGCAACGCGGCAGACTGGCCGGACGATGATTGAACTGCACAATACCGCGTTCTCGATCAGACAATCCAGTGCAGCCTGTCCTCGCGCGCGCGCACGTCCGTGCCTGCGCGGACGGACGGGCGCGTCCGCGCGGACGGACGCGCGAGGGCATTCGTGGCCTCAACTTCTGGCCTGCCTACAATCAGGATAATCGATTTGAGGCGAAGTTCTCAAGCAGCCCCCCAGGGGCTCCCCCCTCCGTGTCCGTTATGCTTGCTGTCCGTTCCCCGTTCGTATTCCCCTGGCCCGAAGGACGGCCTTGATCCGAGACATGGCAACCGCGGCTGGGTTGCCGATCTTTGCCCATGCCTCGTCCGTTTCCGTCATGTTGGCCAGCATGGTCTGGACATCCGAAAGGCAATGCTCGACGCCCTTGATCCAGATCGGCACAGCCCCGTCCGTTCCGTCAATCGTGCGCAGGCACTCCAGCGGATTCTCGTACTTGTTCTCTTGAATATACTCCAACATATCGCGAGTCTTCGGAGCTCCCGTGGTCGTTTTGTTCCCTACGTATTTACGTGGAAACATTCGTTTCTTTTTTTCTACGTTTACGTCTACGTGGGGGGAGCCCCTGGGGGGCGACTCCGAAGCCCCTACGGAATTACTCTGGAGATCCTCCGGAGGCCCTCCGGAGGATGGATATGCGCCTTCTCCCGGCCCCGGCACGTCGCCAGACAGCCTTGAGAAGTCGAGCCAGCCGGTAGGGGCATCAGTTGGCTTCAGTCCCAGGAAGGCGGCTTGACGGGCACGTCGCACCGGATCAAGCAGGAAGAGGACTAGGTCAAGCTTGTTGGCCCTCAATCGGTGGATGCTCCAGGACCGATCCAGCGCCCCGGGAACCACGTATCCATCGCGCTTGCGTAGCAGTTGTTCCGGGAACACGTCATTCACCGGCTGCACATACCCCGCCTTAACAAGCGCGCGCCCAAACATGAGCGGGTTGGAGCGCGTCCACTGAGCCCACACCCCAAGCCGCTTTTCTGTCACGTTCCAGAAGAGACCGGAATCCGTTTCCGGATCCCCGGCCCATTTCGCGTACCAAGTCAGCAGGTGCCCGAGAACAACGATGCGATCTTCGGGGCTGCTGTCCATTCCCAACTGTTCGCGAAGGTCTTCCAGCCGTCGGCTGGACGCCTCTGCCGTTGAAATCAGAACGTCATTCACTTCTGAACCTCGCTCGCCTGAATCAAACTTGGTTCTTCATGGCCTTGATTGCCCCCTGGACATTGTATGGTCGAGAATGCCTCTCGTGATGCAAGGACTTGGGCGGCGTCAGTTCCCGATGGCCTCAATCTTCAACTTCCCAAGCGCTTTGTCCAAATCGTCTCGCCGGAAGAGGCAAACCCGATGCGAAACCTTCGTGTAAGGGACAAGGCGCCGTTTCTGCCAGTCGGACAAGCATCGCTGGGATATCCCCAGATAGGCTGCGGCCTGTCTCCTCCGCAAGTAACCTGCCAAGTCTGTGTTATTTTTCATTCGTTCTCCCGCATTACGTGTCACGCGCATTTTCTCGCGCTTATGTTACAGTCCGGGAAAACGACATGCGGTAGGTTTGTCCCTGAAAAATGCAAAAAAGGGCCGGACTTGTTGGGTCCGGCCTGGATCATAAACCAGGGAATAACCTTGGAGGTTAGTTATTCCCTCGATAGAAATGCTTCTTCAGGGCTTCCCAGCCGACAGTCAAACCAGACTCCTTAGCCGCCAACTCGCAGGCTCGCCTAAGCGACAAGCCCGATCGTTTCATCCGTCTGGCTTCGCGCAATGCCTTGCTTAACTTTTCTTCGTTGCCGTCCTTCAGGGGGCGCCCGCCGAGTTTCCCGCGCTTTTTCGCGTCGCGGCTTCGCTTCCTTCGCTCCGTTTCCTGCCTAGCCAAGCTTGGCGATTTCAGCTTTCCGATTTCGTGTAAAAAGGGCGAGCGGGCCTCGACACCGCTTATCCCCGGCGGTTTCTCGCATTGATTGAGAATGTCGGCGTACTGTTTTGCCACGCCGAGATCGAAGGCCCAAAGAGCCTGCGCCAGCTTCGCTTGTTTAGCCGCGATAGCTTTGTCGCGCTGCAGTTGTATTCGGGCTGGACTTGATCCAGGCCGGCGCTGCGTGATGTAGAAAGCGGGATCAAAGGATGTCTCTAAAGCAAAGAAGAGCTGCTGTATCTCCGACCAATCCCCTGCGGAGTCCTCGTAGTACGCGATCAGCTCAACGGCGCGATCATGAAATCTGCGGGTGTGCGCGGATCTCGCTTTGTTCATGCCGTGGCCTCCAGCGTAATAATGGTGGTCTTGGTTCGTGGCCGGAGACGCCAGTAGTTAGCCGCCTCCGAGGGTTTAACAAGGCCGCGGTAGTGCCTGAACAGGACCCCCGCGTCGCCCGTATGCCCCAGGATCGCGGCTAATTTGGCGGCATCCTGGTGAGTGGCGTAGTGCATGGACGCGAAGGTCTTTCTCGGACCGTCCTGTATCCATTCGACTCCTGCGGCTTTCAGCAAGCCCATCTTCTTTTCCCCGCAGTATTTTCGGCTCATGTAGAAATCGAACTGGTTCTGCGAGGTGATCCCGATGGGACCGTCCTTCTTGCGATAGGGCTGCAGCCAGGCTCGGAGTGTGTCGTTCATCTCCACAAGCCGGGACCGCCGCATTTTGGAGGTTTCGGGCAGAACCCGGATGGTACGCTCCGTCCAGTTGACATCCTCCCATTTCAGCCCTTTGGCTTCGCCCGGCCGCAGGCCGGCAAAGAACTGGACAGCGAGGGTGGGGACCATGATGGGGGCATGCTTCGCCGCCGCGTCCATTATCGTTTGGACGCTGGCCACAGTGAACGGGACTGGCAGCCGCTCGTCCGTCTTGAAAGCCTTGATGCCGGCCACAGGGTTCATTTCGACGATCTTCTCGTCCATGGCGAAGTTGAACATCGTCTTGTAGGCTCGGCGGTATCCATCGGCCGTAACACCGGTCAGCCCCTGACGGTCGAGCCAATCCAGGAGGTCCTGCCGGGTGAGTGATGCCGCGGGCCTATTCCCAAAGTCGGCGGTCAGCCGGGTGATCTTGTGCTTCCGCTCGCGCAGCGTGGTCTCGCGGCATCCCCGCCGGCGGAGATCGGCCAGCCACCGTTCCCCGAGTTGCTCGATGGTGACCCCGTCCTCGTTATGGTTATGCAAGGACCAGAACTGCGCGGCGGAGGCTAGAGTCGTCTTGTCCTGAAGAATCGCCAAGGCTTTCAGGGCGTCCCGTCTCTGCTCCTGTGTAAGGTCCAAAGCGCTGGATCCTTCGTTCCTGATCTTCGTGGCCAAGAGCTGCGCGTATCGCTTGGCCATCTCCAGGTTTTCATGGACCCGGCGATCCCGTTTTCCGTCGCGGAAAAGGTCGGTCTGCCATTTGCCGGGCTTGATCTCGCGGATCGTAATGCCGGCGCAAGTCTCCACGGGGCAGCTTCGTCGCATCCGTCTTTTCATGGCGCATCCTTGCTTATGGAGGAGAGGGTGCGCCGAAGAGGGCATGTTGTCAACGAATTGTCAACGGCATCATATACATTAAGAAAAACGGCATATTCCGGATAGCTTCCCAAGCTGAACGTCGCGGGTTCGACTCCCGTCTCCCGCTCCACCTTCCCCTCCTCACACTAGCAATGCGCGGACCGATTTCCTCTCCGAACCGGCGCGGCAGGGGTTGTGCTCTTGACCGTTTCAGCCCGCGCCCCTATGTATATCCTCCACGAGGAACGCGGTATTTCCAGCACGCGGGAGGGGGTATGAAAAGACGGTCGGTGCTTCGGGGCGTTCTGGTATTCCTGGCCGTGATCGGTCTCCAGGCCGGGGCGCAGGTCTCCAGCCAGATCCATTACCAGGGCCGGTTGATCTCCGGGACCAATCTGTATAACGGGCCCGCCACGCTGCTCTTCGCGTTCTACCCGGGGGAGGTCGGCGGGACGGCCCTGTACACGGAGCAGGATGTGGACGTGCCCGTCGTGGACGGGCTATACGCGACCTTCATCGGCGATAACCCGTTGTCCGGCTCCCTGCCGTTGGCGCTGACCCGTGACGAGGTGTGGCTTGCTCTCACCGTCAACGGCACCCCGATGATGCCCCGGGAACGCGTCGGCGCCGTGGCGTATGCCCTGATCGCCGCCGCGGTGACGAACCAGGCCATATCGTCCGCGATGCTGGGGCCGGCTGTCGTGACCCAGGCCAAGATTGCGACGAACTCGATCGTGAACGTCCACCTCACGGACGGGGTCATCAGCAACCGGAACCTGGCCTTCGGGGCGGTCACCAGCGACAAGATCGGCAACGGTGAAGTCGTGCCGCCGGACCTGGACGTGGGGTCTTTTTCCAATACCTTCTGGACGGTGGGCGGTAACGCCGGAACGCGGCCCCCGCCCCTGGGCGCGGATTTCGCGGGCACGCTGGATGACCGGCCCTTCGAACTGCGGGTTCACGACGCCCGCGTCGCGCGGTTTTTTCCGGATGCCAGCAGTCCGCTGATTATCCTCGGACATGGCTCGAACTCCGTGACCGGCACAGGGGGCGCCATCGCGGGCGGCGGCAGCGACAGCCTGCCCCAGTTCCTGGGGGACGCCTACGGATTCATCGGGGGCGGACTGGGCAACACCGTGTCCAACGGGACCGCCGGCGTCGTGGCGGGCGGCCTGCGGAATCACGCGGACGCCCACTTCGCCGCGATCGGCGGCGGACAGCAGAATCTTGCGCAGGGCCCGAACAGTGTGACCGGCGGCGGCTCCAATAATACGGCCCGCAGCTCGGGTTCCGTGGTCGCTGGCGGCGGCTCCAACCTCGCGCTGGGCGCGTACGGGGCCGTGGGCGGCGGGCAGGGCAACCTGTCCGGCGCCTTCGCCGTCGTGCCGGGCGGACGGGACAACCAGGCCTCCGGCGACTACAGCTTCGCCGGCGGCGGCGGCGCCCGGGCCTCGCATCCCGGCGCCTTCGTGTGGGCCGACCAGCAGGACGGCGTTTTCGGATCGGCCGCCTCCAACCAGTTCCTCGTGCGCGCCGGGCGTGGGTTCGGGCTGAATACCACTAATCTGAAAGGGGACATCCACTTCGCCAGCGGCCGCACCGGCCAGATCGCCACCCTGGTCGTGTCGCCCGCGGCGACGAACGCCAATGAGGACGGCGCCCAGATCCTGCTCGCGGAGGATCGCGGCGCCATCTACGGCATGTACCTGCAGTACGAGGTGGACAGCGAACAGCTGCAGATCCTGGAGAAAGACTCCGTGCTTACTAATGGCCCGCGCCTGGCCGTGTCGCGGCGCAACAACCGGGTCGGCGTGGGCACCACCAACCTGATGTCGGCGCTGACCGTCAACGGCCACATCCTGCCCGACGGCAGCAACCTGTTCGCGCTGGGAAGCGCTTCCTATCCCTGGCAGAAGCTCTACCTCGCGTCGCAGATCCACTACGCCTCGCCCCTCGGCTTCGTCAACGGCACGCGGACCGGCCTGGTCGTGGACGCCGCGGGCAGCCTGGCGGTCCAGGGGAGCGTCACGATCACCGGCGAGTATCGTTACGCGTATACCCGGACCAACTACCTGTGGATCCCGCCCCAGGAGTTCGTTCCGCAGCATACCGACCACAACTACCGGTATAGCTCGGGATACCTGTACCTGACCGGCACGCCGAAATCGGCTTCGTTTGCCGCCGGCGTCCACCTCCCGCAGGACGCGGAGATCGCGGCCGTGTCCAGCTACTGCCGGAATCTCGGCTCCTACGCCATGACGTGCGAGGTGGCCCTGGCCCGGCATGAATATGAGGTGTCCGGGATCCAGTACATCGCCTGGTTGCAGCAGGTGGCGGCGAGTTCGCCGGGCAGTGATGCGGAGATCGAGACGGACACCGCCATGATGTCTCCCTATGATATCGTCGACAACGAGAACACCCGTTACTGGGTCGAAGTCGAGTTAAGCGTGGGCACGTTCGACGGCGTGAACCAGCAATTCCACGGGGTGCGCGTCGAGTACCGGACCGACGCGCTCCGGTATTGACGGCGTTTCGCCCGCCGCCGGCCGTCCGGCTCAACGCAGGGCGACGGCGGCGTCGAGCTTGTTGATCAGGTCGTTGAGGGCCGCGCGCAGGCCGGCCGAGGCGCAGGGCTTGGTCTTGGCCAGGAGGTTCCGCGCGGCGGCGATCGTCTTGGCGTTCACCAGCTTGACGTTCTCCTTCGCCCAAGGGCCCCGCGTCGGTTTGCCCGACTTCAAAAGCGCGGCGATGTCCGGCAGCGCGGCGGTGACCAGCGCGCCGGCCTGCTTCGCCAGCGCGGGCTGCTTCGCGACCAGGCCGCTCAATTCGCGGGCGTGTTTGTAATAAAGGTCCGCGAGGGCCTTGCCGTCCTTGCTTTTCTTCAGGAACAGGTCGCGGAACTCGCGCGCGCTCTTCGTCGCGGCGCTCTCGAGGCCCAGGATTTCTTCGAGGGGGCACATCAGGATGACGGCAAGGCGGTTGGAAACGATGCCGGGCGACCCCGCGGCGCCGGCCTGGCCGACGAGGTAGAAGACCGCGACGTCCTGGGTCTGCGCATTCGGCCAGATGGCATCGGGGATGGGCCAGCAGCCCGGCTCCCAGTAGTCGGCCGTCGGCTCCCAGCCGGCGGAGAAGGAGCGCCAGGGCAAGGCGTCGCCGGCGAGGCCATACCCCTCCCAGCGCACCCCATAACCGGAAAGCCCATTGTCGGCGGCGGCCCAGCCGGCGACGGGGACGCAGGTGTCGCTGTAGCGGAGGATGACGTAGCGGTCGGGATCAAAGCCGGCGCGGGCCTCCTTGCTAAAGGGCCATACGCGAAATCGTCCGCTGGCGGCTTCCACGACGTCGCCCCAATCGGAAGCCAGGCGGGCCTTGAGGTAGTAATCCCCCGGGGGCAATGGGGACAGGATGTGCCGTTCGTTGTAACTGGAGCGTCCCCACGCGGGGGCATTCTGTTCCGCGCCCGCCCGCACGCCGTTGGTGTCCTCTGCCCACCAACGCAACTCGGAGATCAGGCTTCCCTGCGCGTCCGCCCGCAGCCGGAAGCGCACATCCTGTCGATTCCCGTAGGCCGTGATGTAGGGCTCGCGGAGGATGCTCACCGTGGGCCGGGGCGGGGCCGCCGCGAGGATTTCGAAGACGCAATTCGCCGTGGTGGGCAGGCTCCCGCAGCTCGTGCAGACGACGGTGGCGGTGTAGACGCCCAGCGGCAGTCCGGCGAGCGGGACCGTCTGCGTTGCGTCCGCATACGAGCAGCCGCCTGGCGCCGGGTATGCTCCCGCCCCGACCTCCGTCCCCGCGGAACTTCGGACGCTCCATGCGAGTTGCCGGACGCCTTCGCAGCGCAGCAGGGCCCCACAGGTGAGCCGGACCGTTTCCCCGAGGCGATAGCGGGGCCGGTCCGTGGACGCGTGGGCCAGGGGCGGCAGGCAGGGCGGCGTCAGGATGCGCGGGAGCGCTGCCCCACGCCCGTAGAAGCCCCAGTTGGTCCCAATGGGAACCTCCCGCCAGCCCGCCGTCCGGTTCAGGCCGGCGTCGTACAGGGCGGTGCGCACCTTGGATTCGTTCCCGCCGGGCAGGGTGTAGGCCAGGGCAGCGATACAGCCTCCGTTGGCCGTGGTCTCGATGAAATCGGAGCAGGTAATGCCCGTATCAGCCTCCACATCCAGCGTGAGATCGGAACTCCCCGTCAGCGCGCCGGTCGCGGAAAGCCGGGCCAGCCTCCAATGCTGTTGGGCGTTGCTGCCGGTCTCGAGGCCATCCCGTGCGTCCCAGATCCAGAGCGCGCCGTCCACACGGGATACCGCCATGTCCACCGGGTAGGCCAGGTAAAGCGAGGAGAGGGGCGCGGCGAGGACGGCGGCGGAAAAGCCGTCATACACGCCCGAAGGCAGGGCGCGCAGGTCGAATTTCAGCAGCGTGCCGGCCCCGTCGCCTGCGCCGTAGAAATTGCCCACCGAAGCCCAGAGCGAACCCTCGTCTTCGTTGAGATCCCAGAGATCAATGCCCGGATCGAAACCGGTCAACACGCACTTCACCCGGCCATCTTGTCCATCCATGGAGAGCAGGATGTTGGGAGTGGAATAGCCGTCCTCGCTTGTGTCGGCCAGGACCCAGAGGTCGCCAGTGACCAGGTCCAGCCGGATGCTCCGCGAATCGCGGACGATGCCGTTTTCGTCGGGACCGGCCGGCAGTTCGTATCCGAGCGCTTGCAGATCCAGATCGCTTTCCTTGACCAGAGTCGTCCCCTCGATGCGGAATTTCATGATCCGGTGGTTTTCTTCGGAAATGATCCATGGATTATGGGAGACCCAGAGGCGCTCCCGGATCCAGTCGTAGGCCAGCCAGAGGCAGTCCTTGTCAAACAGGATGTCCCGATCGGCCGCCGCCTCCACGGTGTAGTAGTGCCGGCTTCCCGTGACGATATCCACGGTGTAGAAGCTTCGTTGGTCGCCGTCCGCCATCCAGACCCGGCAGCCTTCCGGGTCGAAAGAAGGGCCGCCGGCCCAGTAGCTGTCCCAGAAGGGCGTCTGGCCCGACGCATTGGACCATGTGCGCGTGCTGCGGATGGCCAGGCTGTGATCCAGCGTGTACAGCTGGTTCGCCCCCCAGAGGCCTCCCGGCGATGCGGCATCACGGTGGCGCGGGAAGACCAGCCACCCGGCCGTGTCCGACGGGAAGCCGCACTCCGCGGCGGCGCCGCCGGCCAACAACCAGACCAGGACGAGGAACCGGCTTGCCCAGGCCGTCGGGGTCGAATGCGTTCTCTGCATGACGGGATCTCCTTGGTTCATTTGGCGGCGTCGAGCTTGTTGATCAGGTCGTTGGGCGCCGTGCGCAGGGTGGAGGAGGCATAAGGCCTGGTCTTGACCGGCAGGTCCCGCGCGGCGGGCGCGAACCGGAAGAGCGCCAGGAGCAAGGCCAGTGTCCCCCTTGGACAGGTCATCGAGTGCATGATCTCTCCCTTACTTGCCGGCGGCCGCGAGCAGGCGGAACAGTTCGTCGATGACGCTCCGCAGGTCGGCCGATGCGGCCGGCTTGACGCGCGTCATGATGTCCTTTGCGGCCTGGATGTTCTTGGGCGTGACGAGCTTGAGGTTCTCCGGCGCCAGCGGCGAGAGCTTCGGGTTGCCCTTCTGCATCAGCGCCGCGAGATCCGGCTGGACGGCCTTCAGGAACGCCGCGCACTGGCTGCTCAACACGCGGTCCTTGGCCAGCAGCGCGCTCATCTCGGGCGCGAGCCGGTAGAACGCGCTGATGATCTTCCGGCCCTCCGCGCTGCCCATCAGCATTTTGGCCTTGAACTTCCGGCACTTGGCGGTGGCGGCATGCGTGCTGCCGAGCAGCCCGTTGATCGGGCAGGGCAGGAGCACGATCGTCTCGGCCGAGAGCGGGACCGGTGTGCCGTCGGACCGGAGGGTTGTCGCCGTGGCCTTGAGGGTGATCGAGGGTTGGTCCGACTCGACGAGGAACTGCGGGATGCGCCACCAGCCCTCCGCCTGCCCGGGCTCCTCAGGCCACCAGTCCATGGCGGGCGCGTACGGGATGGACCGGAGGTCTTGCTGGCCCAGGCCGTGGTGGCACGTGACGGCGAACTCGTCCACGGTGTCGAATCCATACTCGGGGACGCTCCAGGCGTACAACGGGACCCGATAGGACGAATCCGCGCAATAGAGCGGCGCCGGGGCGATCCCGACCTTCGCGTCCTTGTGGCCCAGGATGTAGAACTTGCTGCTCCGGGCCGTCAGGTCGACCCCCGAGGCCAGCCGGAGGGTGACCTCGAGCTGGTACTCGCCGAAGTCGTGCGCGAGCGGCAGGCCCCAGCGATCGGTGCCGATGCAATCGGTCAGGCGGAAGGAAGCCAAATCCCCCCAGCCGTCTTTTGTTCGCGCATCCCATACTTCCTGCGCCGCGCCGCGCCGTGCGTCCGCCGGATGAATCCAGCGCCAGGCCAGGCGTTCAATGCTGTCGCCCGGCGCTGCGGCCTGGATCCGGTAGCGCAGGTACTGGTCGAAGATGTAGGCCGGGCGCCCGCCCGAGGAGGCGACGGCGGCCGGGACGGGATCCAGGGCGATCCACAACGTCGCCCGGTTCGGGTCGCCGGGATCGCCCGGCTCGACCGCCACGCCGTCGCTGCCCGGCGGGGTCGTCGGCGGGCATTCCGCGGGAACCTGGAACCACAACTCGTTCTTGCCCGTCGTGCCGTTGCAGCCGGTCACGCGCACCGTGAAGCGGTAGGTTCCGCTGCCCAGGGGCCCGAGGTCCTCGCTGCGGCCGTGCGCGCTCGCGCGGCAGGGCGAGAACGCGGTCTCGTCGGACCACACGGTGTCGAAGCCGTCGTCCAGGCCCAGCACCGTGCCGAGGCCGATGTCCAGTTTCTCGACCTCCCACGCAATCTTGGAGACGCCCTGACAGTCCGAAGGCAGGACGCGGCTCGAGACCGTCTGCCGCTGCCGCGGGCAGTAGGGGGCCGCCGACAGGCAGATCTGCTGCTCGGAGCAGGGCGCGTTCTCGAGCAGGATCAGGCGCCGGTCGGCGCGGTAGCGGCGGTTGCTCACCGTGCGGGTCTGCCAGCCCGCGCCCCGCAGCGCGGCGTTGCGGTCGAAGCGGGCGAGGCTGGTCCGGACGTAGTCCCGCTCGCCGGAGGGCAGGACCGATCCATTCCCGGCGTATCCGAGCGCCACGTAGCAGCCGCCGGCGTCGTCCGCGAGCAGGTAGTCGGGATCGTGCAGCGGGGCGCGGCCGGAGTCGGAGAAGTTCCTGGAGCACGCGAGCGTCCCGGCGGCGTCGAGTTTGGCGAGCCGGTAGCCTGTCCCCGCGCGCCGCGAGAGCATCCAGACCGCGCCATCCAGCGGGCTGACGCTCATGTCGAGGATGTATTCCAGTCCGAACGCGCTCGAGGACAGCCGCGTGGAGGCCGGGTTGTCGGGGGCGAAACGGGTCAGGCCGTTCATCCGCATGGCCTTCAGGCCGGCAAGGTCGATCCGGTAGATGAAGTCCTGTCCCATGATGGAGGACCGGTCCGCGACCCAGAGCGTGCGATTGCGCGGATCGATTTCCCAGGTGTCCACGTGCCGGAAGCCCGCGACCTCCGCCCGGATTTCGCCCGTCGCGCCGTCCAGGCACAGCAGGCTGTTCGAGAACGCGCCCATCGTGCCCGGTTCTTCGTGGAAGGTCAGCGCGAGAACCCAGAGTTCGCCCGGGGCCGGATCATAGTCCAGGACCCGGGTGTCCTGGCTGTAATCCAAGGGCAGCGACAAGCGATCCCACGAGTAACGATATCCCCGCGCGCCGAGATCCACCACCGTCCCGCGGCCGGCCGGGGCGCGGCCGTCCCAGCCGTAGCGGACCAGGGTCAACTGGTTCTCGCTGGAGCAGGTCCAGAGGAAGCCCTCCGTGACGGCGTCGCAGCTTTCGCGCGCCGGGACCAGGAGGCTGGAGAAGCGGGAGGAGTTGGTGTAGTCCACGCCGTCGAAGGGCGGGGGGATCGGCGTGGCATAGTTCACCGCGGCGTCCGGGAAATGGACGCCGTAGAGCGAGGCGCGCCCGAACCGGCTGCCCCCGAGCAGCAGGGCGCGGGCCTGGATCGGATCGAACACCACGTCGGGCGCCTGGAAGTTCCTCCAGGTCAGCACCTGCCCGAGCGCGGCATCCAGGGAGCCTCCGCTCATGAACCCGAGGCCGTCGTTGTAGATTTCAAACCGGTTCGCCCCGTCATCCACGATGGGCACGCCCGGGGCCTGCACCTCGTGCGCGATGCGCGGGTACAGCACGACAAGGTCATCTGCGATCGCGATGGAGGGCAGAACCGCGAGCGCTGCGCACAGCGCGGCCGCCCAGGCCGACAGTTTATTCCGCGGGGTCGATGGCATGGCGTTGCTCCTGTCCGGTTTCGGTTGGTTACCATCAAGAGTCGACGGACCCGCGGGTGTTCTTCCCCGGAACGAGCAGGGCCGGGACGAAAACAGCGCGCCGGGCGACTAAAGAACTCGTGGTGGTTTGAGGGCCGAAAATCGTGTCAAGGATTACATGGTTCCTCGACAAGAAAAGGGCGGCCCGGACGACGTAGAAAGTGGGGGCGGAAGGCCGAATGGCATTTACGGCCGGCCTCCGGCTGCATAGATTGTGTTCAGGCGCAGGAGTGAAGCGCGGATGACAGGAATGAACGCCACGGTCAGATGGCGGAAAGGGAGGGTGTGTCGGCCCGCCTCCGGCAGCGCCTTGCTGCTGGGCATCGCCCTCGCCTTGTTCCATTTCCCGCCGACCTCGCCGGCTGAAATCCTCTTTCAGGATGATTTCGAATCCGGCGCGCTCGCGCCCTGCTGGGCGACGAACTCCGCCGGCCAGGGGCGAATCCGCGTGACGGGAGAGTGGTCCCCCGCCGGCGGCGCGTGGCACGCGGTGATGGACGATGTCCAGAGCGACCTGGCGCCCTCCCTGAACGAACTGGTGCTCACCACGGACCTGGCCGGGCGGAGCAACGTGGTCCTGTCCTTCCGGCACAAGTCGCTCAACGACGAAGACCACGAGATGCCGGATTCGTTCAGCGGGAGTTGCAACGCGGACGGCGTGGCGGTCAGCGATGACGGCGGCGCGACGTGGCACAAGGTACAGGGCCTGACCTCGTCCAATTTCGTGTCTTCGAGTTACAAGCCGTTCGAGGTCCCGTTGGTCCCCGACGGAAGCTGGCCGTTGTGCGACGGGTTCAAGATCAAGTTCCAGCAGTACGACGACTCGCCGGCGGAGGAAGACGGGTTCGCCTTCGACGAGATCGCGATCGAGACGATGGCCGCGGCGCCGCCGGCGGACCTGTCCGTGTCCCTGGAGCCCGTTTTCTGGGGACCCGGCCGTGCGGTTTCGAACCACTATCCGCTCCTGGTCACGGTGGGGAACGCGGGGCCGCGGGAGGCCGTCGAGGTCTCGATCACCAACCGGCTGCCGCCGGGCGTGGGCGTGGTGACGGCCTCGTTGGGCTACGAGTTCCGTCCGGCCGATCCGGCGGTTGTGTTCCGCCTGACGGAGATGGCCGCCGGCCAGACCGCGCTGTACTGGATGGTCTGCTCGCCGGCGGTGACGGGATACTGCGCGTGGACGTCGAGCGTGACCTCCGCGGGAGGCGACCCGGACGCGGAGGACAACGCCGCCGCCTTCGCGACCATCTTCCTGCCCCCGTCGGGCCCGGCCGTGGGCATCGGCGTCGAGGTCACGCTGTCCGAGGCCAGTTGTCTTTCCCGGCCGTTCACGAATAAGGTGCACCTGGAGAACCTCTCTGCCGAATACGTCTCCAATGTCCTGATCGTCAGCGAGTTCTCGGCGCCCGTGGAGATCCTGGACGGCTACTTCCGCGCCAACGGCAACCAGCTGTGCAGTTCGTGCACCCTGACGCCTTCGTGGGGGGCCTCTTTCTCGTATGCGATCCGGGCCACGCGGCCGGGCCTGCTGACCAACCTCGTGAGGATCAGCGCGGACCGTCCGCTGAATTCGACCAACGGGCTGGTGATCACCAACGTGATCCACATCCTCGGCGACTCGACGTGGGAACCGGTCCTGGACGGCTACGTGGACCGGCGGTACCTGGCCGGCGCGTATTCCGGGGGGGGGCGGAGCACCAAGCCGGCGTTCGGCGACATGGATGCGGACGGCGATGCGGACGCTTTCGTCGGCAGCCGGGACAAGCTGATGTATTACAAGAACATCGGCACCCCGCGGTCGCCGGCCTGGGCGCCCCCGTCGCTGGTCCGCCGCCTGGCGTGGAATACTGATTACGCGCCGGCCCTGGCGGACATGGACGCGGACGGCGACCTCGACCTGATCTCGGGGGAGTTGTTCGGGATGCTGTACTATTTTCAAAACCAGGGCACGCCCACCACGGCCGTGTGGGCCGCGCCGGTCTTCGCGTATGGGGGGATCACGGCGGGGTCGTTCAGCGCCCCGGCCCTGGCGGACGTGGACGGCGACGGGGATCAGGATCTCTTCATTGGCAATTCGGATGGCGATATCCTGGTCTACACCAATATCGGAACCGCCGCGTCGGCGGCCTGGGGCCAGCCCCGCACCAATTTCCCATGCCCCATCGCCAATTACCGGTATGCCTCGCCGAGGCCGGCGGACGTGGACGGCGACGGAGACCTCGATCTCGTGGCCGGCTACGAGCCCTATCCCCCGGGAAGCACCAATGCATTCTGGCTGTTGTGGGCCAACACGGGAACGGCGGCCCAGGCCCGGTGGGCGCCCGCCGTCACGCAGCAACTCGGGATCGCCGCCACGGACTTCTTTGCGTCCTTTGCCCCCGAACTGGCGGACCTGGATGAGGACGGCGATCTGGACGCCGTCGTCGGGCAGGCGGGCGGCCGGATGGACCATCTCGTGAACATCGGGCAGGCCACGCAGGCCGCCTGGCAGGTCCGGGGCGAGCGGATCTTCTTGATGGACCTGCCCGGCGACAGCATGGCCGGTTGCGATCTCGACGGCGACGGGGACGGCGATTTCGTCGTGCTCAAAGGCGTCGAGCGCCTGCTCTGGCTGTACGAGAACGAAGGCACCCCGCAGACGCCCATGTGGCGCCTGGCCGACACCAATTATCTGTCGTGGACGGGCGGGGTCCTGCAGGCGGTGTCCTTTGCCGACCTGGACGCCGACTCGGATCCGGACCTCTACATCAAGATGAGCGGGGACCCCTATGGGACCAACTGGTTCATCGCGCGGGTCCTGAACACCGGCACGGCGTCGCGCGCGGCGTGGGCCGCCCCCGAGTACGGCTACCTGGTGCTCCATGCGGAAACGAACAGCTACTACAATGCTGGCCAGATGGCCTTCGGCGACATGGACGGCGACGGGGATCTGGACATGTACCTGAAGAGCGGTTCGACCAACGGTCCATTCTTCTACGTTGCGAACACCGGGACGGCTTCCGTCGCGGCCTGGGCGCCGCCGGTGGCCGCCGGGGCCGGTTTCTTCGGGGACTCGATCGAAGCGCCTCTCGTCATGGATATGGACGAGGACGGCGACAACGACCTGATCGGCATGACGGGCCGGGACTGGGTGTATTATCCGAACATCGGCGACGCGCAGCAGCCGCGGTGGACCCACGCGATGCGCCTGTATGAGCCGCCCGATACGTATGGCTTGAACGATTTCGTCGAGTCCGGCGCTGCCATGGACCTGGACGCGGACGGCGACTTGGACCTGCTGCTGGCGACCTCCGAGGGCGGCCTGCTGTTCTACCGGAACCAGGCGGACAAGCTGCAGGTGATCCCCGCGCAACGCACGATGGAGCCGGGCTCGACGTGCGATTTCAATGTGACCAATGATCCCCCCGTGGCCTGGCAGTTCGTCGCCAACCGCAGCGGCGGCAGCCTGAACGCCGGCACGGGCGTCTACCAGGCCGGGCCGACCCAGGGCCTCGACATCATCGAGGCGCGCCTGGTCGACGGGCGGTACGGCCGCGCGGTCGCGCAGGTCGTCAGCAACAGCCTGTCCGCGGGGCAGGCCCGCGCCATTGTCATGGCCGGCAGCAAGACGGCCGCGCTGACGGACGATCCGGCCTGGGAGGCCACCGACTACCTGGCCGACAACGCCTTCAACACGCTGCGCGCGCGCGGCTTCAGCAAGAACAGCATCCAGTACTTGAGCCCCCTGGCGGGGAAAGATGTGGACGGCGATGGGTATGCCGATGTGTCCCGGGCCTCCACGTGGGCCAACGCCGAGTGGGCCTTCCGCACTTTTGCGTCCGGCGCCTCGAACCTCTTCGTCTACCTCGTGGACCACGGCGCCACGAACGAGCACGGCGGCTATTTCCGGCTGAATCCCGGCGAAACCCTCTCGGCGACCGGCCTGGCCGCCTGGCTGGACGAGTTGCAGAACGCCGCGCCGATGGACGTGACGGTCGTGCTGGATTTCTGCCAGGCCGGGAGTTTTATCGGGCCGCTGGCCTATACCGGCGCCGCGAGCCGGGTCGTGATCGCGGGCGCCGGACCGGTCCAGGCCGTCTTCTTCGTGGCCGGCGGCCTGGTGAGTTTCTCCGAAGCCTTCTTCAACGGGTTGAGGCTCGGGTTGGGCCTGGGCGAGGCGTTCCAGTTGGCCCGCGGAGCCATGAGCGATTACCAGGACGCGTGGCTGGACGCGGACAAGGACGGGCTCTTCGTGGCCGGGGTGGATGACGCCGGGGCCGGCCTCGACGAACCGGTCGGCGCGCGGATCGGCGGCGAGCAGGATGTCCCGCAGATCGGGAGCATTGCGGGCAACCAGTACCTGGACGGGGATTCCGCGGCGACGCTGTGGGCGGCCAACGTGACCGCCGCGCAGCCGATCGACCGCGTCTGGTGCGTGATCGTGCCGCCGGGTTACAATCCCGATCCCGACGTGCCCATCGCCTCCCTTCCGGAAATCGATCTGGTGTTCACCGGCGAACGATACGAGGCGGTCTACCAGGGCTTCGGGCAGGCCGACACCTACAAGATCATCTACTACGCGCATGCCCAGGGCGGCGGCGTCTCGCTGCCGAAGTACGGGTACGTGACGCAGGCGGGCGCGGACGAGCGGGCGATCCTGGCGGCCGGCGGGACGACCAACCTCGCCGTCTGGACCAACATCAACGGCATGGCGAACAACGCCTGGGAGACCCTGCAGACGCGGCAGTTCACCACGGACTCCGTTTATTACTTGAGCATGGAGACCGGCCAGCCGGGCGTCGACGAGGCCGTCTCGCTCACGGCGCTCGGGCAGGCGATCACGAACTGGGCCGGTGCCTCGAGGAAGCTGGCGATCTACCTCGCCGGCGAGGCGACCGGCGGACAGCTGCATCTTGCCGAAGGAGAGGATCTGTCCGCCGCGCAGTTGGACGCCTGGCTGGACGCCTACCAGCAGGACAGCAACCGGCTCGTCATCGCGGTGATGGATTTCGCGGGCGCGGGCGGGTTCATCACCAACATGACCATTCCCCCGGACCGCGACCGCATCCTCATCGCCGGGTCCGGGCCGGACGAGCCAGCCCTCTGCGAGCAGCAAGGATGGTTGAGTTTCAGCCGCATTTTCTTGAGCCACATTTTCAGCGGCGCGGACGTGCTGGAAGCCTTCCAGGCGGCGCGCGACACGACCTTCAACCTGGCGCGCGGGGCGCAGGACCCGCAACTGGATGACGACGGGGACCAGGAACCGAACGAAAAGGCGGAGGGCGCGCTGGCGGGCGTGACCTACATCGGGTCGGCCTTTGTGACCGGCGCGGAAGCGCCGGTGATCGGGGCCGTCACGCTCGACACCCTGCTGGAAGGGACGAACGCGTTGACGCTGTGGGCGTCGGAGATCGTCGCGGCGGCGGGCGTCGAGCGCGCCTGGTGCGTGGTCACGCCGCCGTCGGACGCGGAGGATCCCGCTTCGGTCAGCGTGGACCTGTCCTGGAGTAACGACACCGCCCGGTACGAGACGAGCTACACGAATTTCACCGAGCCGGGCGTGTACATCTGCACCTTCTTCGCGATGGACCACGACGGCGTGATCGGCAGCCCCCGCCAGGCCCAGGTGTTGAGCGCCGACCGCTACGAGCCGGACGATTCCTTCGACGAGGTCCAGCCCTTCGAGGTTGCGGGCACGCAGGTGCACAACCTGCATGTGGCCGGCGACGAGGACTGGGTCGAGTTCTTCGTCATCACGGACTTCGTCTACGAGGTCCGAACGCGGCAGCTGGGCACGAACGTGGACACGATGCTGGACCTCTACCGGGTGGAGGACGGCGTCCTGACGAACGTGGTGTCCCGGGACTCGCAGGGGGCGGGCGCCGGGGCGGGCGAGTACATCCTGCTGGATCACGAGCCGGCCGGCCGATACGTCGCGCGCGTTCGCGCATACGGAGCGGGCCAGGCGGGGCCGGGCACGGAGTACGAACTGCGGGTGTACGTGCCGGACGCGCCCGCGCAGGCATTCCTCTGCATCCTCGGGGCGGACCTGTACAACTCGAGTCGCTCGCCGGCCGGGGCGGTCGCGTACCTCAACGGGACGCCGTATGCCTTCGGGGGTCGCAACATGATCCAGTTCACCCCCATTGCGGCAGGGACGTACACGATCCAGGTGACGGCGCCCGGCTGTCTTCCGGCGCAGAAGGCCACCCAGGCCGGGCAGGTGGAGAACATCAACAACCAGGCCTACGGGAATCCGCGTCGCGTCGTGGTCCAGGCTGGCGGCTTTGTTTCGGCCCCCTTCCTTCTCGAGCCGCTGGCCCGGGCGCAGGGCGTGGCGCGCGACGAGTGGACGGGCCGGCGGTTGAGAAACGCGCGGATCCGGTTCGTGCCCGGGTCGGCCTCGGGCCTCCCCTGCAGCCAGTATGATGGGTATCCGGCGTATGCGGATTACCGGCAATACTGGGCAACGTCTCTGGAGGGGGCCTTCCCGAGCAACGTGTATCTGCCCACGCGGGCGGGTGTGCTGACGGTTTTCGCGGACGGGTACTCGAACCTGGCGTTCTCGCTGCCCACCTTGCCGGCGGGGGGGGTGACCAATCTGGGGGACCTGTGCTGCGCGCCCATTCCCACGAACGGGAACAGCCTCCCAGCCCGCTGGATCAACCTCTACTTTGGGGGGCCGACGAACATCGCGGCGGGGGAGGATACCGACGGCGACGGGGCCAACAACTGGACGGAACTGCTCACGGATACGGATCCCAATGACCGGGCCAGCGTGTTTGCGATACCGGAGGACGGGGCGGTCTGGGGGCCCGGTGGCTGGAGTTTCCGGTGGCTGGGAGCGGTAGCTCATGCGTACCAGGTGGCGTCATGCAGCAACCTGCTCGACGAATCATGGGCGCGTATCGCCGGCCCTTGGACGAACTGGGACGGCAGCGAGATGGAGTGGACGGCTCCGGACGTCGAAGGGCGGCGCCTCTACCGTATCGAGGAATTCCGTCCCTAGGCCGGAGGCAGACATATTGCCGTTTTGACCGAGCGAGTCGGCCAGCGACCTCTTGCCAAGGGTTCGTGCTTCAATGCGTTCCCGTTCGCCGCCGAGACAGGGATCCTGCTGCTTGATTCGCTCAACTGCCTGACGGGCCGCGGCACGGTGAAAACCCATGTATCACAGTTTATAAACTGTGATATTTTGGATGGAGAAATATCAGGAAATACTAAGAAATATCAACGCCGATCCCGTGTATCACAGTTTATAAACTGTGATACAACGCCCAAGAGGTGCAGAACCCTGAACGCCTTGATTCGGTGCGGCGCTGTGCCCCCTTTTCTCCGCTGGCGGGCGCGTCAGAAATGCTTGATGCACGAGACGAAAAACTGATGCTCGGTGACGTCTGTGCGAAGATCCTGGTCCGTAACGAGACTGCCCAGCACATCATCGCCCTGCGTGAAGACGTACGCCGCATCCAGGATCCAGCGCGCCGGTTCCCGACCCAGGGCAATGCCCGTTCCCACGCTGGCGCTCCAGTATTCGTCCGGTTCGCCGATGGCCGGACGCTCCTCCCATGCGACGCCCGCGCGGAGAGGGATTTCCACGCGCGGGAAGACCAGCAGGTACTCAATGCCGGACCGCACCGCCCAGGTGTCGTCGAGCGGGTTCTCGCCACGGGGGCTGCCGTCCAGCGGGTTGATCTTTTCCTCGCCGTCGGCCTGGAAGGCGAAATCGGACCAGAGCGTCTGACTGACGTCCAGAGACGTATACAGGCGGTCCGTCCATCGCCACACGGCGCCCAGGGCGAAGTAGGCGGGGAACGTGATCTCCACGTCCTTGGACACAAGGCTCTCGGTGGAACTCCTGTCCAGGACGCGCGTGCGGGCCGCATTGTAAGTCGTAGCCGTATCCCGGATGGTCTTGGTCTGCTCCGCGTCCGCCACCCACGGCAGGTCCACCGAGCCGCCCAAGCTCAGGAACCGCGAGACGGTCCATAGAAGTCCGAGCGTCGTGTTGAAGCCGCGCAGGTCGTCCAGGACATTTTCCTCCTCGTACACACCGTCCACCACGACGCCGGAGGTATCCCCGGATGTAGAGCTGTCTGTGAAATCGGGGAACTCGCCCGAGCTCGAAAAGGGGATCTCGGGGAAGGGCGGGGGATAGCGGATGAGGCCCTCGTACTCGTAGGTCGACGAGGTGACACGCGTCTCCTGCGCGGCGCTGTCCAGGGTCGACGAACCCGTGTACGAGGCGGTGGTCTTGGAACGGATGCCGTGCAGGGCACTGTCCTGGTACATGTTCACCGCGAGCCCGAGGGACAGCTGCGGCAGGATCTCCACCGCCATGGCGGGCGTGACCGCGTCGATGATGCCCTCCTGCTCGAATTCAAGGTCGTTCACCAGGTCGGCCTGCAGCAGTTCGCGCAGGGCGCTGGTGTGCCGCGTGGTCAGGTGCGTGACGAACGTGATGGAGGCGGTGACGCCCTCGTCGAGTTCGTTTTCAAAATGATCCACCTGGGTGGACGTATCCACGCGCGTTTCCGTGGACGCGCTGGACGACGGCGGGCGGCCTTCGCTGGCGGCGGCGCTGAATCGCTGGTTGAAATCGTAGGCTTCCTGGTAGTTGATCGAAAGCACGACGTTGCGGTTGAGAAGCGTGAGCGGATACGCGCAGCTCAAGTAGTTCAGGTTCTCATCGTCGTAAGAGTTGACCCCCACCCGGAAGGCGTCGGAATCCGAGTTGTATGCGTTGCGCTCGCGGGAGGCACGCAGCATGACGGACGCCTCGGGCCGCTCCAACTGGATCAGGCCGGCCGGGTTCCACGAGGCCGCCGTCGCGTCATCGGCCACCGCCGTGAACGCGCCGGCCAGACCCAGCGCCCGCGCGCCGGAACCGCTCGGCAGCGGCGCGGAGAAGATGCTCGGCGGGCGGAAGGCCGGCGACGACGGCGCGCCGCCTTGCACCAGGCTGCCCTGCGGACCGGCATGGTCCAGCGAGATTGTCACGGGCCCGGCCGGCGTCTCGATCACGAAATCCTCTGCGCGGGCCGCCTGGGTTCCAAGCAGACTTCCGAGCGCAAGCATGCAGATCCCGATTCGACTTCGCGGCATGATGCCTCCATCCGCTCTTATACCCGCTGGGCGGCGCGCGGGCATGGAAATAATCAGGGCTGCCGCTCGCGCACACGGAGGGCGGTATTCTGCCCCGGTTTTCCGCCTCCCGCGAATTCGATGGCGATGTCGCTTTCCATGATCCCGAGACGAGTCACCGCGGCCGAGCCCGCCGGCTTCCCGTCCGCCAGCACGTCCAGCGCCGCCTGTGGATCCAGCCCGTGGAAACTGCCGATGGCCACGCGATAGCCGCCCTGCGCCGCGCGGGTGACCGCGGCCTCCAGGGGGCGCATTTCCGCGACGGCCCGCGCTATGTCCGCCGCGATCTCCCGGCAGTTCTCCTGCAGGTTCGCCGGGTCCAGGTCCGTGTTCCAGGATTTCAGGATCCGGCTGGTTTCCGTGTCCACGAGGCGCAACCAGGCCACCCAGCGTCCATCCTGCCGCGCCATGTCCCCCAGCAGCAGGATGCTGGCCGGGAGAAAGCGGCCGACCTGCAACTGCGCCTGCGCATCGGAGAGACTGGAGACGCCCAGTTGAAGCTCCTGCAAGGCGGCCTCGAGATTCTCCCGCTCCACGGCCACGATGCGTGTTTGCCCCTGCAGGGCGGCCGTCAGGCAGATCCGGATCAGCCGGGCCATGACCTGCTCCTCGCCGCCGGCCGGAGTCGGGTCCGGCCCGAGGCAGGCCAGCACGCGGGGCCGGACGCGGTCCGCCGCGTCGGCGCGCGGGGGCTGCTCGCGGACCTGTTCGATCAACTCCCGCAAGGCGTCCTGCCGGCCCCTGCGCCGTTCCGGGTCCAGGTAAGCCGCGACCGCGGCGGTGACGGGCTTCGCTTCCGGCGAGGCCTCCGCGGTCAGCCGACGGGCGGACTGGGCCAGGCCCGCCTGCTGCATCCATAAGGCATCGCGCGCGGTCTCCAAGTCGCCGGGCGGCTCGGCTGTTTCCGGGCTCCGTTGCTGTGCCGAGGGATCGGCCGCGACGTCCGCGAGTTCCAGCCGGGATGGGTCGGAAGTGAAGACGAACTCGCCCCCGGCATGCGATGACACCGCCAGCGGGCCCATGCGGACCATCTGGCCGGTCAGTTCGCCGACCTTCTGGCGCACCGCGAGGGCCATGTCCGACGCCGAGAACACGGGGCTGACGGGATTCTCGAGGAACTCGAGCACCGCCCCGGCAAACATGCTGTGCTCGATCCCGCTGTCCAGCACCGGTTCCAGGTCGCCGCTGGCGACGAGATAGCGGGACGGCCGGTGAAAAGCCCGGGCGTACCACGTCCACTCCCTCTCCGCGGGCATCCCGTCGCCGCGAAACAGGGAGCCCGCGTAGCAGGAATCCGCCACCACGAGGATATGCCGCGCCCGCGAGGCGTTCACCATCTTGGTGATCATGCTGTTCCAGATCCAGTCCTCCCGGGCATCGCGCCCGTCCACGGTCCGGCGCGCGTCCGCCGGGATCCAGAACCCCTCGTCCAGCGTGGCGTCGTAATGCCCGTGGCCCGCGTAGTAGATCAGCGCGGCGTCCCGGTCGGTCAGGTCGGCCAGCCTGTCCAGCGCGGTCAGGATGCCCGCCTTCGAGGCGCGCTGCCCGGTCAACACTTCGACCGTGAATCCATACCGGCGCTGGAGCACATCGGCGATCGCCTCCGCATCCGCCCGGGCGGTCTGGAGGTCCTCCCATCCCCGGCCGCCGGCCGCGGAGTAGTCGCTGGCCCCGATCACCACGGCGTGGAAGGCCAGCGGCCCCGGCCGCGCCGCCGGGCCGGGTTCCACGGGGGCGGCTCCCCGGTAGCGGGAGGCCGAGTGCCCGAGGTAGAAGACCAAGCCGAAGCACAGGCCGAGGGCCAGCAGGAGGGCCGCGGTTCTTTTCACGCCCACGGGCTCCTCTCTCGCGTCATCGGGCATAGATCACGTCTCCTTCCGCCACGCCGGCCGCGGCTTCCGGCGGGCTCACGCGCGCCTGGGCCTTCTTGGCGTAGACCCTCGATATGCGCAGCTCGACCGCCTGCTCCGAGTACCGCCGCACCGCGCTCTCTTCCAAGGGGCCGCGCTCCCGGCCCGGCCAGTCCAGGACCAGGAAGCGCATCCCGGGTTTCAGGCCGTGCAGCGCGCCGATCCCCACGGTAGCTATGTCGCCGGCCGCCTCCGTGATCTTCCCGTCCAGCAGGGGAAATTGCTGCTCGATCTTCATGACCAGCCCCTCGACCCGATCCGCGAGGTCCCGGTCCGGATCGGGCACGTAGACGTCCTCGGCGCACAGGATCTCGCCGCTGGCCGTGTCCACGACGCGGCTGAACAGGGTCAGGCTGCCGCCCTGCGGGATCAGCAGCGTTATCGCCAGCAGTTCGGCCGGCATCAGCTTGCCGACGCGCAGCGCGGCGCGCGGGTCCGCCAGGTCGGATGCGCTCAACCGCTGCTCCTCGATCAGCGCGTCCCAGCCCTCGGCCCGCTCGAGCACGCGAAACCGCGGCGGGTACAGGAGCAGCTCGTGCTCCATCATCCGGCCGACCCGCTCGGCCCGGTCGTCCACCACGGGTTCCGCCCCCAGGGCCGTGCTGACGGGGGACACGCCCAGCCGGAGCCGGTACTCCTCGTCCAGGTACTCGGGGGACTGGCTCACCACGACGCACTCCTCCCGCGTGGTCCGGCCGGCGCGGTCGGTGACGACGACGTCGTACGTATTGGTCCCCGGGGCCAGGCTGCAACGGCGGGCAAAGTGGAATTGCTCGCAGCCCCGCGAGGCGTCGGGCAACTGGTCCTCGCCGTTGATGGTCACCGACTTCAGGCCGCCGCGGTCCGTGGTCGTGACCTCGATCAGGAACTCGCTGTTGAACACCCGCGTGCGCAGCGGGGTATGCAGGCGCAAGCCGGGCGGCAGGCGATCGCCCTCGTCCGGGGCCGCGGCGGCCGGCGTGTCCGGCCGGCCCTCCGGCTGCCGGGCCGCGTACCGCGGGGCGCGCGCCTGCGCCAGCGGGGAGAGGGTCTCCGCGCTGAACAGGCGGATCAGCGAATTGCCCGCGAAGTCCTCGATCTGGACCGGCAGGGGCGACGACAGGGGCGCGACGAATTCGAAGTCCTGCTGCGTCCCCCCATCGGTCGTCACCGGTTTCCCGTCCACGGTGATGCGGGCCACGCCGAAGCGGTCCGAGCCCCGCGCCCGCACCGCCCACCCGTCCGCCCGGCGTTCCGCGCCGAGGACGGCGAGCGCCGGCGGCTGCCAATCGGCGTTGACCGTCCACTCGGCGCGGGCCTCCCGGCCCGCCAGGTCGCGGGCGGACAACCGGATGACATTGGCCCCCTCCGCCAGGTCCACCGCCTGCTCGACCGGCAGGACGGGGACCGCGAGTTCGTTGAACAGCGGCTTCCCGTTGAGCGCCACGTCCTGCACATAGCCTTTGCCGGAAACGCGCGCGGAGACGAGCAGCGTCCGGTCCCGGCTCCACGGGGGCGGGGGCGAGTCCGCCTCGATCCGGGGCGGCGCGCTCACCCGGCCCCGGACCAGTTCGGCGCGCGCCCGGTTCAGGAAATGGCGGGCCCGGCCCGAAGGCTGCTGCTGCAGCGAGCGCTCCAGGAAGCGGACGGCGTTGCTGGCCTGGCCGAGCTGGAAATAGCAGATGCCGAGCTCGCGGTGGGGAAAGTAGTCGTCGATGAAATGGAAGCCGTACGTCCGCGCGCGCCACGTGTCGCGCGGGTAGCCGTACACCGCGCCGCGTTCCAGTCCCAGGCAGATGCGGAACTGCTGCGCGGCGGCCGCGTAGTCGCCGGCATACGAGAGGGCCGCGCCCCGCGCGTAGAAGTTCCACCAGGTCTTGTGCGGAGGCGGCGCGGAGTTCCCGGCGGGCGGGGTGGGCGCGCACCCGGCGGCCAGCCCCGCGAGTCCCGCCGCGGCTAGGGACCGGAAGAAGCGCCGGGCATCCATGATCCGCTCCTACGGTTGGGCAGGGCGGGCCGCGCGGAGCAGGTCCGAGGCGACCTGCCCGCCGAACTCCGGCAGGTCCCGCGAGAAAGCCTCCGCGTTCTCGAACTGCCGCGTCCAGCGGATCTCCGGGGCCGGGTCGCCCGGCCGAAAGGCGTCCACCTGGACGGACAACATGCTCTCGGGCAGTTCCTGGATGCGCGTGGCCAGGCGCCATTCCGTGCGTTTCCGCAGCACCGAGCGCGACGCCGTGCGGCCGGCCTGCCGCTCGTAATGGGAGGCGATCTCCGCGCGGAGATCAGCGGCCATGGCCCGGAGGGCTTCGACGACCGGGCCGGTGTCCGCCGGCTTGTCGCCGCGGTACTGGGCGGCCTCCAGCCGGTCCGGTTGCCAGGCCAGGCTCGGCGAGAAATAGTTGCGCGCGCCGAGCAGGACCAGCGCGCAGGCCGCGAGGGTGGCCGCGGTCTGCAGCGCGCGCCACGGCTGGCGGAGCCAGAGCAGCGCCTCGCCCGGGAATCGCAGCACCCTGGTCGGCGCGGAAGCGTCAGGCGCGGCGGCGCCCCAGCGTCCTGCCTCGGGCGAAGTCTCCCAGGCGTGCAGCACTTTTTTTACCAGCAGTTCCTCCGGCACCTCCGCCTGTGAGCCGGTCTCCCGCAGCAGGCGATCCATGTCCTGGATCTGGCGATAGTGCCGCTGCAGGGCCGGGTCGGCCTTCAGCGCCTCCCGCAGCTCGGCGGCCTGCGGGTCGTTCAGTTGGCCGTGCACCAGAGCCCATAATTTGTCGGTCTCGCTCATGTCACGGAGCTCCTTCACTGGCCACTGTCGTTCGAGACGCGGAAATCTTCCCCGAAAAACAGGTCGGCGCTGAACATCTTGCGCATTTTCTCGAGACATTTCGCCAGCCGGGAGCCGACGGTATTGATCGAGATGCCCAGTTCGTCCGCCATCTGCTTGTAGGATTGCTGGGCGAAGTAGAACCGCTGGATGGCGACGCGGCAGAGCTCGTCCACCTGCTCGAGGACGCGCTTCACCTGGCCGGCGACCTCGGCGTTGATCACGTCGCGGAGCGGATCCTGGGACCGGTCGGCCATGCGGGCGGTCTCCTCCTCCGGCCGCTGCCCGTCCCCGGTGGCCAGCGGCACCAGGATCTGCCGCGCGCGGATCTGGCGGCGCACCTCGTCGATGCAGCGGTTGATGCAGATGCGCTTGACGTAGTACTCGACGGAGGATTCCTCGTTGAACGACTCGATGGCCTTGAAAAGGGCCAGGCGGATGCCCTGGGCCATGTCCTCCCTCGTCGGCGGCGAAAACCGCCACTTCGACCAGGAGACCACTGAGCGGATCAGTTCGTCGTGCTGCGCAAAAAAGTCGTCCCATGCCCGGCGGTCCCCGGATTGCAGCCGGCCGAGCTGTTCTGGGCTGATCTCACTCATGCGCTGTGGCTTGGGTGCTGCCTACCGGTGACACGATAACCTGCCGGATTGCCGGTGTATACAGAAAAGTCCCGGCCCGTCGTTCCAGCGTCCGCGGGAAAACGGAAAGCGGCCCGCCCCGCGCAGGGCGGGACGGGCCGCGTACTAAGTCTCACCGCGTGGACGCCTATCCGGCGTCGAGTTTATTGCAGGGTGTACTGCGCGTGCAGGATCACGGTGGGGCCCGGGACGCCGGCGGGCAGCGCCCGCGCAGGCCAGACGCGGAACCGGACCGGCATGTTGCCGGCCAGGGCCGAAGACGTGCCTGCACCGTTGGCCACAAGCGATGGGCCGGCGGAGAAGGAATGTTGGTAGATCGAGGTCATGCCGCGCACGTCCCACAATTGCACCCAGAGCACGCGGTCGGCGGCCGGCACCCGTGCATCCCAGGTGATTTCGATGTTGAAGAGCACCGCCGTGCCCTGCCGGACGGACCCTGGCGTGTACAAGCTGTAGGTGGCCTCGCGCACATTCTCGAAGAAGACCTCGTGGTGGTCGAACATCACGACGTCCACCCGGCCGAGATTCCTGTCGTTGTCGCCGTACGCCGCGTCGATGGCTTCGGACCCGGCCGCCAGGTTGCCGTCGATGGCGACGTCGTGAATGTAGGACGCGTAGTCGCCGTTCTGCCACGGCAGGTGCTTGTAATAGAGCACGTTCCAGGCATTGTAGGCCAGGCCGTAGACGTAGGTTTCGCCCGTGGTCGGATCGTCCCAGGGGTCGGCCAGGGAGCCCACGACGATCTTCGAGCCGCTGACGTCCACCGAGTCGCCGAAGGCCTGGTAGTCCACGTCGGTCTCGGAGGCGAGGCGCGCCTTCCACTGCCATTGGTTCTGGCTGAACTCGTAGACTCGGGCGGCGCCCCGGTAGGTGTTCTCGGCGATCGAGCCCACCACGGCCCGCAGGCCGTCCATCGCCACGCTGTGGCCGAATTGCGCGCCCGCGATCACGCCGCGGATTCGTTGAGCCTGCTGCCACTGGTTGTTGCTCCACTGGTAGGCATAGACGCAGCCCCGCCCGGCTTCCTCCTCGGGCGCGCCGGCGAGGATGCGGGTGCCGCTGATGGCCACCGAGGTCCCGAACCGGAAACCCGCCTTGGTGACCTTGGCCACCTGGTTCCAGGCGCCGTTGACCTTGCGGTAGAAGTACACCGACGATTCCCCCGGCGATCCCACGACGGCGAACTCGCCGTCAATGCCGACGGAAGCGCCGAACTTGGAGGTCCGCGGGGCGCCCGCGGCGGGCCGCAGCCGCGCGGTGCGCTGCCAATTGTTGCCCTCGTAGATGTACACCGCGCCCGCGTAGACGTTCCGGTTGTCCTGCGCGGCCGTGGTCATGCGGACGTTGCCCGGCGCGCCCACGATGCACTGCGTGCCCTTCAGGTCCACCGCGGCGCCGAAGAACGCCCCGCTCAGCACGTCGTTTGCGGCCGACGACGGCTCCAGCACGCGCAGCGTGTTGGCGACTTCTCGCCCGTTGCTGTCCAGCGTGTAGATATGCACCTTGCCGCAGTTCACCGCGCCCCCGAGTTGCACGCCCGGCCGGCCGACGGCCATCCGCGGGCCGGACATCGCGACGGCGTGCCCGAACAGGTGCGTGTTCTTGTTGTAGTCCGGCGAGATGGAGCCCGCGGCCTCCCAGATCTCTTCGAAGGGCGGAGAAGCGCCGAGCGCCCCCGTCGCGGTCATGCAGGCCAGCCCGACGCCTGTCAGCACTTTCATCAGCCTTTGCATCACGAACCTCCTGTTTCCGTCTTTCCGCCTCCCGCCGGCACCCTTCATCGGTCGGGGTTGGTCAACCGGCGGGCGGTCTTGAGCGTATCAGTCGGCGCGGGGGCGGGATTCTTCCCGGCTTGTTCTTTTTTCGGCCGAAACTCTCTTGGGCGGGAAGAAAGGGCCCTTTGCGACGACTACACAGGCAGAGGAGCAAGAGTCATGAATACCGACGGGCGGAGCGAAACGGCGGCGACGATACTGGTCATTGACGACAATTCCTGCATCCGGGACCTGCTGGCCCGGCTGCTGCGGCGCTACGGGCGGGTCGAGTGCGCGGCTACCGTGGACGAGGGGCTGCAACTGTTCCGCCGGCTCGGGCCCGGGCTGGTCATCACCGACTACGAGATGCCGGGGCGAAACGGGATCGACGGCATCCGCGCGATGAAGGCCCTCGCGCCGGGCGTTCATATCGTCATGCTCAGCGGCTCGGCCACGCGCGAATTGACCGACGAGGCCAAGCGGGAAGGCGCCTTCGAATGCCTGGGAAAGCCGTTCGAGCTGAATGTCCTCCGCGAACTCACCGCCCGCTGCCTGGCGGTCTGACGCGCCGCCCGCGGGGTTGGACAACCGGCCGCCGATCTGCTAGGTGTTCCCCCGCCATGAAATTCAAAGTGGATCATGACCTGTGCATCGGGTGCGGCGCATGCGAGCGGACCTGCCCGGCGGTCTTCGCCCTCGTGGACGACAAGTCCAACGTCCAGCTCGACCCCGTCCCGCCGGAGCACGAGGAGAAGGCCCTGCGCGCCGAGGACGGCTGCCCCGTCGGCGCCATCTCGCACGAGTAATCCGGCGCGGTCCGCATGAGGAGGGGCCGGATCATCGCGGGAAGCGGGCTGGCCTGGCTAGCGCTGGCCTGGGCCGCGTGCGCATCTACGAACATCGCCTACATCGGCGGCGATCCGGACCTGTGGAATCTCGCGGAAATTCAGACCGCCCTCGCGGACCTGGCCCCGTCGCCCATCCCCGATCTCAACGCGTTCATCGCCGCGCTGCACGATTACGCGGACAGCGATAGGTTCGCGTACGGCGGCACCGACGCCGAGCGGCTGGATCGAATCAGCGCCGAGCCCGTCCCGATGATCAACGAGGTCATCGTCAGCAACACGTTCCGCCTGGTGCAGGCCGGGACCAACACGCTGCTTGAACATTTTCTCCACCTGACCGTGGAAACGTGGTTCCCGTTTCCCGCCGACCCGGCGAATCCAGAATTCCAGGTGGCCTATTCCGGGGCGCTGGTTTGCCAGGTCATGCCCATTGCCATTACGAATCCCCTGGCGCTTCAGTCCTCGCCGCCGGCGATCCAGCACGAGGGGCACGACTACAAGCTGTCCACTTTCACATTCAGCCATGCCACCCCCGTCAACGGCCCCGGGCAGCCTGTCTATCCACCGCCGGTCATCGGCGTTCGGGTGATACTGGAGGACTCCATCCAGGCGCAGTACCTCGGGACCGCCGTGGATCGCGTCTGGCGCGGTTGGCCCGCGACTTGTTTTCAGGTGATTGGACCGGCGCCTCTGCTGGTGGTCGGTGGGCCCTCCATGCCGTTTGGCCCGCCCGCCGGGTGTTCTGCCAACGATCCCAGGATCAACTGGAACCCGGCTTTAAGCGTTCACTGGTCATCGGCCGTGGCCACGCCCGGGCAGCCCAATGTCACGCTCTCCGGCCCCTCGAATTCCGTCGGCTTTATGTTTGCCGCCACAAACGGGATCATCTCCGTGGCCGAGTTGACCAACGTGCTCTACGACGCCGCGAAGCCCTGGACCACGGTGACGCTGGTCGATCCGGACCCGGACGAGACCTGGCGGATTCGGAACCAGCTGACCGTGAACGAGCGCTTCCCGCTGGTCGCCGATGCGGGCCCGCACGGGCAGGTCTCGCCGCTCCAGACCAACGTCCTTTCCGGCGAGGACGCCGCCTTCCTGATCACGCCCGACCTGTACTATACCCTCGACTCGCTCTGGACCAACGGCGGGGCGGCGGGCGCCGACCTGGGCACCGGCGTGCACGAGTTCGTGTGGAGTAGCGTCCTTTTCACCGGAGCCTTCCACGCGGTCTTCGCCGAGGTGCGCGCCGCGAACTTCGGCACACCGTACCCGTGGCTGGCGGAACACGGCTTCACGACCGACATGGAGGCCGCGGAACTCCTGACCGGCTCCAACGGAATGCCGGTCTGGCAATCCTACGTGGCCGGGCTCGACCCTCACGACCCCGACGCGCAATTCGAGATCCGCTCTCTGGCGGGGGAGGGGCTTCTTTTCGATACGGCCACGGGCCGGCTGTACGCGGTGGACGGCGAGTCGAACCTGGCGGAACAGGCCTGGGCGGCGAGCCTGACCAACGATATGCCCGGCACCGGCGGCCCGGTGCAGGTCCCCGTCGAGCCGTCGGCGGGCGGCGTCTACCGGCTCCGCGTCCGCGAGCCCTGATCCGGTCCCGATCACCTTTTCCATTGCTTGGGAATCCCGGGTGCGTCGTCTCGATGCGGCCGGGCGGAAATCGCTTGCGTCGGGAGGCACCCGCGACGAAACTATAACCAACGGAGGTTGTTACCGTTTGACGAGGCGCGGGATAACCGACGGGAGGGCCGGCGTATGAAAGGAAGAGGTCTCCTGGTTGTCCTGCTGGCGGCGCTCCTGGGCGGGCCCGAAGCGCGCGCGCAGACGAACGAGCCGGCGGCGGGTCGGGCGCTCGTGGAGGCGACGCGGAAGGCGAAGGTCCGCCTGTGGGGGCAGGTGAACCGGGCGCTGCTGTACGCGGAGAACGGAAGCTTCTCGGAGTGGTTTCACGTGGACAACGACAGCTCGCCGTCGCGCCTGGGCGCGGCGGGAGAGTACACGCCGGACGGCTGGCCGGACTGGACGTTCGGCGGGCAGGTCGAGCTGGGCTTCAAGTCGGACAATTCCGCGGCCGTGACGTTCGGCGGCGAGGATCCCGAGTTCGAGGTGGACGGCCGCAAGATCGAGGCGTACGCCCGGAGCCCCTCCGCCGGTTCCCTGGCGCTGGGGCAGGGCGACATGGCGTCGAACGGCTCGGCGGAGGAGGACTTGAGCGGCACCTACGTGATCAGCTACAGCCAGGTGCGGTTTGCCGCGGCGAGCCTGGTCTTCGGAACCAACGGGCCGGCGATCAAGGAGGTCTTCAACAACTTCGACGGGCTGCACCGCGATGACCGGCTCCGCTACGACACGCCCGCCTGGCACGGCTGGTCCGCGGCCGCCTCCGCCGCGGGCCAGGATTTCTACGACGCGGCCCTCCGCTTTGCCCGCGACCTCGGCCCATGCCAGGGCGCCGCGGCGCTCGCGGTCGCACACAAGGGCGCGGACGTGGACCAGTTCAGCGGATCCTGCTCCGTGTGGCTGGATGGCGGGCTGAACGTCACCGCCGCGGCCGGCGGGCAGGAGGTCGAGGGCGATTACTCCCCGTTCTCCTGGTACGGCAAGATCGGCTGGCGGCTGGACTGGCTGTCGTGCGGCGAGACCTGCCTGGCGGTGGACTATTCGCGCAACGAGGAAATCTCGCAGGCGGGGGACCGCGCCGAATCCCGCGCCGTGGTGCTGAACCAGCGACTGGAGCCGATCGCCTCGGACCTGTACGCGTCGGTGCGGACCTTCACGCTCGACCGGCCGGGCGAGGAGTACGAGGACGTGCTGACCGTCATGGCCGGCGTACGCCTGTGCTTCTGACGCGGCCGCGGAGCGGGATGAGGAAGGGGAAAAGCTTGCGCGAAGGAAGCGGGAAGCCCATAATAAACCGCGAAGAGGCGGTCGTTAACCGCCGGGTCTCTCCGAATGAAGCGTAACGGAAACACGGTGGCGCGGGGGGTGGTCGCGGCCGGCCTTCTGCTGGCCGCCGCCGGGCCGGGCCGCGCCGCGGAGGCCGTCCGGGTCGGCGCCTACGAGAACCTGCCCAAGATCTACTCGCTGCCCGACGGCCGCGTCAGCGGGTTTTTCCCCGCCATCCTCGAACACATCGCCGGCCAGGAAGGCTGGACGATCGAGTACCGCAAGGGCACGTGGAAGGAGTGCCTGGACCGCCTGGAGCGCGGCGAGATCGACGTGATGCCGGACGTGGCCCTGACGCCGGAGCGCCAGCAGAAGTTCGAGTTCACCGAGGAGACGGCGCTGATCAGCTGGGCGGTGATCTACACGCGGCCGGACGTGGTCGTGCAGTCGTTCCTGGACCTGGCGGACCGGCGCATCGCCCTCATGAGGGGCAGCGTATACACGAGCGGCACGGGCAGCCTGCCGGAGCTGCTCGCGAAGTTCGACATCCGCGCGGAGTACGTGGAGTTCGAATCCTACCGGGACGTCTTCCAGGCGGTGAGCCGGCGCGAGGCGGACGCGGGCGTGGTGAACAACATCTTCGGCTCGTACTTCGAGAAGGAATACAACGTGGCGCGCTCGCCGGTGCTGTTCAGCCCGTCGCAGCTGCGGTTCGCCTTCCCCAAGGGCTCGTCGCAGGGCGCGCGCCTCAAAGTCGCGCTCGACAGGAGGTTGCGCGAGCTCAAGGTCGACCCGCAGTCGTTCTATTACCGCGCCATGGATACGCATCTCTACGGGGCGCCGCACGGCGAGACGCCCGCCGCGGCCGCGGATTGGACGGCGGTGTTGACGGACGGGGAGAAGAACTGGCTGCGCCGGCATCCGGTGATCCGCGTCGGGATCGATCCCGAATTCTACCCGTTTGAGTTCCGCGGGCCGCGGGGCGAGTACCAGGGGATCGCGTCGGACTATGTGCGCCTGTTCAACGAGCGGCTGGGCCTGAACCTGCGCCTGGTCGAGGGCCTGGCCTGGACGGCGGCCGTGGCCGGCGTCCGGAGCGGGACGATCGACGTGCTCCCCTGCGTCGGCCGAACCCTGGAGCGCGAGCAGTGGCTCCGGTTCTCCCAGCCCTACATCCGCTTCCAGCGCGTGATCATGACCCGGCTCGACATGCCGTTCCTGGCCGGGCTCAAGGACCTCGAATCGCTGCGCGTCGGCGTGCAGAGCGGCACGTCGCATGAGGGTTTCCTGCGGGAGAACAGCCCGGCCGAACCCGTGCTGTTCGGCTCGCTGGAGGAGAGCCTGCTGGCGCTCTCCGGCGGCAAGGTGGACGCCGTGGTGGCCAACCTGGCGTCGGCGGCGTACTGGATCCGCAAGTTGAACCTGATCAATCTCAAGGTGGCCGCGCCCGCCTCGCCGGAGCAATACACGCTGCACTTCGCCGTGCGCAAGGACTGGCCGGAACTGCTCGGCATCCTGAACAAGGCCCTGGACCTGGTCACCGCGGACCAGCAGCGCGAGATCGAGCAGCGGTGGGTTGCGGTGGAGTACAAGCCGGGGATCGAGCGCCGCGTGGTGTGGCGCATCGGCCTGCGGATCGCGGTCGGGGTGGCCGTGGTGCTACTGGTGATCCTCTTCTGGAACCTCCGCCTGAAGAAGGAGATCGGGCGGCGGCGGGAGATCGAGCGGCGGCTGAACTACCGCGAGCGCTTCGAGCGGCTCGTGGCGGAGACTTCGTCGCGGCTCGTCGCTGTCAAGCCGGCGGAGATGGACCGGCATATCCAGGTCGCGCTGGCGGAGATCGCCTGCTTCACCGGGACCGCCGCCGGCTACCTGTACGCCTTCGGGCCGCAGGAGCGCGCGGAGCGGACCCACGCGGCCGGCGATCTGGAGGCCCTCCGCGCGGCGGAGCCGGGCGACCGGGACGAGGAGTGGCTAGCGCGCCTGCGCGCCGGCCGCCCCGTGACGGTCTCGGCCCGGGCGGACGGGGAGGAGCACCTGGTCCGGCCCATCCGCGGCCGCGTGGTTGAGGTGCCGTGCGCGACGGAGGAGCAGGTGACCGGCTTCCTGGGGCTCCTGGACACGCGGCCGGAGGCGCCGCCGTGGTCGGACGAGGATATCAGCCTGCTGCGGCTCACGGGCGAAATGCTCTCCAGCGCCCTGCGGCGGAAGCAGATCGAGGAGAACCTGGAACGCTACGCCGTGGAGCTGGAGCGGGCCAACCGGCAGCTGCAGGACCTCGACCAGCTCAAGAGCCTGTTCATCGCCTCCGTCTCGCACGAACTGCGCACGCCGCTGAATTCCATCATCGGCTTCACCGGCGTAATTCTGAAGGGCATGGCCGGCGAGCTGAACGATAAACAGCGCGACCAGCTGCAGCGGGTCTACCATTCCGCGCAGCACCTGCTGGCCCTGATCACGGACATCATCGACATCTCCAAGATCGAGGCCGGGCGCGTGGACGTCTATCCCCAGGTGTTCCGGCTGGACGAGGTCATCCGGGAGGCGGTGGAGTCCATCCGGCCGCAGGCGGAGGTGAAGTCCCTGCGCGTGGAGTGCGGGCCGCTGCCCGAGCTGGAGGTGTTCACGGACCGCAAGCGGCTGCGGCAGTGCCTGCTGAACTACTTGAGCAACGCGGTGAAGTATACCGAGGCGGGCTCCGTGCGGGTGGAGGCGCGGGACCTGAGCGAGCGATTTGAGGTCGCGGTCAGCGACACGGGCATCGGCATCTCGCCGGAAGAGCAGGCCAAGCTGTTCGAACCGTTCGTGCGGCTGGATTCGCACCTGCGGATCAAGGCCGGCGGGACGGGCCTCGGGCTGTACCTGACCCGCAAGATCGCCCGGGAGATCCTGCTCGGCGAGATCGAGGTCCGGAGCGAGAAGAACCGGGGCAGCACTTTCATTCTGCGGGCGCCGCGGCGGCGGCCGGCCCAACCGGGGGAGGAGAAGCCGTCATGAAACGCGTGCTGGTCATCGAGGACAACGAGAACAACATGGAGCTGATCACGTTCATCCTGGAGACGCACGGCTGCTCGGTCCTCAAGGCCGTGTGCGGGCGGGAGGGCGTGGAGAAGGCCCTGCGGGAGCGGCCGGATTTCATCGTCCTGGACATCCAGCTTCCGGACATCCTGGGCACGGAGGTGTTGAAGCGCATCCGGGCCGAGGAGGCCGGGCGCCATATCCCGATCATCGCCATGACCTCTTATGCCATGGCCGGCGACGAGCAGCGGCTGCTGGCGGCCGGCTGCAACGGGTACATCGAGAAGCCCATCGATCCGGAACGGGTCATCGGTCAGATCACGCGCATCGTGGGAGAACTGTCATGAAAATACTCGTGGTGGAAGACGACGAGAACTCGCGGGTGCTGCAGCACACGATCCTGGAGGGCAACGGCTACGAGGTCGTCAGCGCCCGGAACGGCCGCGAGGCCCTGGAGCGGCTGAAGGAGGCGATCCCGGACCTGATCGTTTCCGACATCATGATGCCGGACATGGACGGCTATGCCTTGTGCCGGACGCTCAAGAGCGACCCCGTCCTCGCCCGCATACCGCTTGTGATCTACTCGGCCACGTTCACCACGGAGGAGGATCAGCAACTCGCCCGGGAGTTCGGCGCGGACCTGTTTCTCGTGAAGCCCATGGACCAGGACGCGTTTATGGAGCAGATCCGCCGGGTCCTGGCCTCGGGCGTCCGCACGGCGCCTGTCCGGCGTCCGTCGGCCCGGGACAAGGATCGCCTGGATGCCCAGTACATCGCGACCATCGCCCGGAAGCTGGACAAGAAGGTCCTGGAGCTCAACGACGCGCGGGCCCGGCTGCGGTCCAGCGAGGAGCGCAGCCGCCTGTTCCTGGACGCCATCGCGGACATGGCCTTCATCAAGGATGAAGCCTTCCGGCTCTGGTACGTGAACGACGCCTACGCGGCGTTTCACGGGCGGCCGGTCGAGGCCATCCTGGGCCGTACCGATTACGAGCTCTCGCCCCGGGAGGCGGCGGATCGCTGGCGCGCGAGCGACCGGCAGGTGCTGGAGACCGGCCGCCCCGCGACCGACCACGACGAGCGCAACGGGCGCATGTACGAGACGCGGAAGTTCCCCGTTCCGCTGGAGGGCGGGAAGACCGGTATCGGCGGCCTGGTCCGCGACGTGACCGATCAGAAAAGGATGGAGGCGGCCGTGCGCGACCAGCTGGACGAGTTGCGCCGCTGGCACGACGGCACGATGGGCCGTGAAATGCGGGTGATCGAGCTGAAGAACGAGGTGAACGAGCTGCTGGCCCGGCTGGGTGAACCGCCCCGCTACGGCGCGGCCGACGGCGAGGAGTAACGGGGCGCCCGGATGGCGAGGAGAGAGCGACGATGAAACTGGGTTCGCGAGTACTGCTGGCGCTGGGCCCGTCCCTGGCCGTGCTGTTCATCGTGTTGTACGCAGTGGGCACCCACGGGCTTCGCGCCGGATTCGCCGACCTGGAGCAGCGTTTTGCGCTGCAGAATGTCCAGCAGGTCCAATGGGCCGTCGAGGCGGAGGGCCGCCACCTGGACCGCTCGGTCGCGGACTGGGCGTTCTGGGACGACACCTACGCGTTCGTGGAGGACCGGAACGAAGCCTTCATCGAATCCAACCTGACACTGGACACGTTCCAGTCGCTCGGCATCCGGCTCCTGATCATCGTGGACCCGTCTGGCGCCGTGGTCTGGGGCGGGATTAGGGATCCGGAAAGCAGCGCGGTGCGCCCGCTGCCGGACGACGCGGCGCGCTGGCTGGCGCCTGGCGCGCCCCTGGCCCGCGGGGAGGAGGGCGATTGGAGCCTGGCGGGGCTCATGAGCCTGGCGGGGGAGCCCCTGGTCGTGGCGGCCCGTCCGATCCTGACCAGCCAGCGGGAAGGCCCGCCGCGCGGGACGGTGGTGATGGGACGCGCCCTCGATGCCGCCTGGTTCGGGGAACTGGCGGCCATCCTCCATCTGCAGGTGAACGTCTACCCCGCGCGAGCCCTTCCCTCGCACGTCACGGAAAGCGGCGCGTGGCCCGCGCTGCTGCGCGGCGCCCCGGCCGCCATCCTGCCGCTGGACGAGAACACGATGCGCGCCTACGCGCTCCTGCGCGACCTGGAAAAGCAACCGGCGGCGGTCATCGAGATCCGCCGGCCGCGCATGATATACGCCGTGGGGCTGCGCATCGCCCGGTTCGGCCGGCTCATGCTGGGCCTGGTGGCCCTCGTTTTTATCAGCGCCATCGTCGTCTTGTTGAGGAGGCTTGTCTCGCGGCCGCTGGCGAACTTGCGGCGGGATATCGATGAGGTGTCCGCCTCGCCGGGCTTCACGCGGCGGGTGCCGCGGAGGGGACCGAGCGAACTGGCCGGCGTCGCGGACCATATCAACCGCCTCCTCGATCTGGTGGCGGAATCGCACCGCTTTCTCGACTCGATCATCGAGAATATTCCGAACATGATCTTCATCAAGGACGCCCGCGAACTGCGGTTCGTCCGCTTCAACCGCGCGGGGGAGGACCTGTTGGGCACAACCCGGGAGGAACTCATCGGCCGGAGCGACCGCGATATCTTCCCGAAGGAACAGGCCGACTTCTTCATCGCCAAGGACCGGGAAGTCCTGGAGGGGAGGAAGCCTCTCGATATCCCGGAGGAACGGTTGCAGACGCGCCGCAAGGGCGCGCGGATACTCCACACCCGCAAGGTACCGGTCCTCAACGAGCGGGGGGAACCCGAGTACATGCTGGGCATCTCCGAGGACATCACCGAGTGGAAGCGGGTCGACGAGCAGCGGCGCGCGACGGAGGCGGAGATGCAACGCCTGCTCGAGGCCGCGCGCAAATCGCGCAAGGCGCTCTTGAGCGTCGTGGAGGACCAGAAGCGCACGCAGGCCTCGCTGACGGCCCTGTCCTTTCGCCAGGAGGCCCTGCTGTCCGCCATCCCGGACATCGTCATGGAAGTGGACGCCCGCCAGGTCTATACGTGGGCCAACCCGGCTGGCCTGGCGTTCTTCGGCGCGGACGTCGTCGGCCGGTCGGCGTCCTCCTATTTCGCGGGCGAGCAATCCACCGAGGACCTGGTGAAACCCGTGTTCGAAGGCTCCCGCGAGGTGGTCTACGTGGAAAGCTGGCAGCGCCGGCAGGACGGCCAGAAGCGGCTGCTGGCCTGGTGGTGCCGCGGGCTCAAGAACGACCGGGGCGAGGTGATCGGGGCGATCTCCACCGCGCGGGACATCACCGAGCAGAGCGTGCTGGAGGAGCAGGTCCGCCAGATCCAGAAGATCGAGGCCATCGGCCGGCTCGCCGGCGGCGTCTCGCACGATTTCAACAACATGCTGGGCGTCATCATCGGCCACGCCGAGATGGCCATGGAATCGATCGAACCCGGGCAGCCGCTGCTCGAAAACCTGCAGGAGATCCTGACCGCGGCGCGGCGATCGGCGGACCTGACCCGGCAGTTGCTGGCCTTCGCCCGCAAGCAGACCATCACGCCCCGCGTGCTGGACGTCAACGAGACCGTCGCCGGCATGCTCAAGATGCTCCGCCGCCTAATCGGCGAGGATATCGAACTGGTCTGGGAGCCCGGCCCGGACGTGTGGCCGGTGAAAATGGACCCCGCCCAGATGGACCAGGTGCTGGCCAACCTCTCGGTCAATGCGCGCGACGCCATGAAAGGCGCCGGCATGCTGACCATTCGCACGGAGAACGTGGTCGTCGAGGAGAGCGATGTCCGGCACCATCCCGGCTCCTATCCGGGGGAATTCGTCATGCTCACGGTGCGCGACACCGGCACCGGGATGGACAAGGCGACGATGGAGCACATCTTCGAGCCCTTCTTCACCACCAAGGAGGCGGGCAAGGGCACGGGCCTGGGCCTGTCCACGGTGTTCGGGATCGTGAAGCAGAACCGGGGCTGGATCGAGGTGGCCAGCCGGCCGGGCCAAGGGGCCACCTTCCGGATCAGCCTGCCCCGCGAACGATCGGCGGCGGAAGAGGAGGCGGTGTCCGCGGAAGGATCGGCCGGCGGCACCGAAACGATCCTGCTGGTCGAGGACGAGCTGCCGATCCTGAAGCTGGGAGAGAAAATCCTGAAGAAAGCCGGCTACACGGTCCTCGCCGCGCGCGCGCCGGGCGAGGCCATGGCGTTGGCGGCCGGGCACCCGGGTCGTATCCACCTGCTCATCACGGACGTCGTCATGCCGACGATGAACGGGAAGGATTTGAGGGACAAGCTGGCCGAAACGCGGCCGGACATGAAGGCGCTGTACATATCCGGTTATACCGCGGATGTCATCGGCCAGCACGGCGTGCTGGACGAGGGCATCCAGTTCCTGCAGAAGCCCTTCACGGGCCGGACGCTCAACGCCAAGGTTCGCGAAGTGCTCGACCGGAAAAAGGCCTGACCTTGTTTCTTCGGCCGCGGCGGGTCAGGGCGCGGGGACGGTCTTGTAGATCCGGCCGTCGGCGCTCGTGAACCAGCCGTGATCGAGGTCGCGGAAGGCCATGGCCGTCAGCACCGGCTTCACGTCCATCCACACCGCCCACGTCGCGCCCGCGTCGCGGGAGAGCAGGACCAGCGAGCCGTCCGCGCCCTTCTGCGCGAGCGCCAGCCCCGTGTCCGGGTCGAGGAAATCCACGTCCACGATGTTCCAGTATCCCTGGATGCTGAGGTCTACGGTCTCCCAATCCGAACCGCCGTCGCGGGTGATCCAGAGCCGCCCCGCGTGTCCGCGGTCGGCGCGCATCCACCCGAAATCGTCCGTGACCATTTCCAGTTCGGCCCAACCGATCTCGCTGGGAAAATCTTTCGTCTTCCACGTCGCGCCGCCGTCCTCCGTGAACGCATAGCGGCCGTACGGGCCGACCACCCAGCCGCGGCGGTCATCGCGGAAAAACACGGCGCCGTAGTCGTTGCGCGGGAGGCCGCCCTCGAGCGCCGTCCATGTCGCGCCGCCGTCGCCGGTGCGGAAGACCTTGGCCCCGCACGTCGGCGGCTGGATCGCGTAGCACTGGCTTCCGACCGCCGAGAGCGAGCCGAAATAGTAGAAGCCGCGCTCCGGCACCGCGGCGGCCGTCCACGTCGCGCCGCGGTCGGAGGAATGCAGGACCTGCTCGCGGAACAGCAGCCAGCCGTCCGCGGTGGTCGGGAACAGCACGGCCGAGAAATCCGGGCCGTCCTTCTCCGCGGGCAGGACCGGCGCCCACGTCTCGCCGTTGTCCGTGGAGCGCAGGACGGTGCGCGACTCGCCGGCGGCCACCAGCGTCAGCGGCTCCTCGTTGGTGGAGGCGGGCGGGACGACCGCGATGTCCAGCAGCGGCGTCTCGCCGCGGAAGGCCGTGCGGACGGGGCCGTCTTCAACCTCGGGGGTTGGGGCGACGGCCTCTTCCGTCTGTGCGGGCGGCGGGGGCTCGGCCTTTTTACCGCAGGAAACCAGGCCGGAAATTGCGGCGGCCAGCGCAACGAGGCGACACAGTTCCGTGAGTCTATTCATTGCATACTCCCGGAGCGTCTCTAGTCCGCCGCCGCCGGATCGTCAAGCGCGGGTCGCGACCCGCCCTTCCTGCGCGTGTGTCCGGGATTGCGCGGGCGCCGGCGATCACGCCGCATGCGCGGCGGGGCCCGCTACAGCGTCAGGACCTTCCCCGCGTGGCAAGGCCACAGGCGGCAGGCGGTGTGCTCCGCCAGGTACGCCGCCGCCGCGTCGCCCGTGCAGTGGCCGGGCCCGAGCACGGCCACGTCGTAACGGGTCAGCGCGGCGGCCGTGGCGGCGAGGCGTTCCTGTGAAGCCGCGGCCAGGTGCATCCCGCCGAGCACGGCGTGGAACTGCCGGGTCCCGGTCAGCTTGGCAATGTACTCCAGCGTATTGACCACGCCCGAGTGCGCGCAGCCGAGCACGACGACCAGGCCGCGGGCGCACTCCGTCCACAGGGCCTGGTCGTCGGGCAGCCGGTCGGGCGTCTTTCCCCCGGCGTCCAGGAAGAACGGGCCGCCGACATCCTCGTAGTCCGTCGCCCGCGGGATCTCGCCGGTGGTCCAGACGTTCGGCGCGACTTCCACCGGTTGCGCGGACCAGGTGACGCGGCCGCCCGCCGCCGCCAGCGCCGCGCGGGCCGGCGCCGGCATGCCGATGGCGCGGACGCCGTCCCGCAGGCTGTACCGCTCCTTCCCGGCCTCCGGGTCGAGCACGACGCAGGCGCTGCGGTTCTGCTCCAGGAACCAGGCCAGGCCGCCGGTATGATCGTAGTGCCCGTGGCTCAAGACCACGGCGCGGGCATCGGCCACGGGAATGTTCAGCGCTGCCGCGTTGGACGGCAGGGCCGGGCCCTGGCCCGTGTCGAACAGCACCGGCCCCGCCGGGGTTTCGATCCAGAGCGAGAGCCCGTGTTCGGCGGCGAGGTTCGGCGCTCCGGCACCGTTCTCGACCAGCACGGTGATGCGCACCGCGTCGTTCATGCAAGGGCCTCGACATGCTTCCGGACGACGCGCAAGGCCTTTTCCGCCTTGCCACCGCAACTCGCTCGCGCGCCGCGGCATTCGAGGCTCCGCAGGTCGCGCGTGACGGCTCGGATGACCCGCCGCAGGGCCGGCGCGTCCGCGCCCCGCGCATACGCCAGGCCCGCCGCAAGTGCGGGCGCGGCCTTGAGGGCCAGGCCGCAGTCGTCCGAGATGCGGCTCCGCTCGTGGCTCATGCGAAGCTGGACCAGCAGCGCCAGCACGATGGCCGGGAGCGTCGCGCGGCCCCGCTCGCGGTATAGTTCGCGCAGCGGCAGGCCGAGAAAAATGCCGTGGTTTCCCGAGCCCGTGATCGTCATGATCGCGTGCCGGTATCCGCACATCCGCTCCCGGACCAGCCGCGCCACGCGTTTTTCAACGGGCAGCCGGGGCTGGCCGAGGGCCTGCTTGAGCAGGAAATCCTCCGCGACGGCCTCCAGCGCCGGCGCGCGCCGGCGCGCCAAGCGGACGATCTCGTCCAGGCCAGGCGGGACGACGGCCGGCGGGTACTTCATCCTGATCTCGCGGCCGTCCACGACGAGGCGCGTGATGCGGTCGTGCCGCTCTGTAATCAGGGCCTTGCCCCGGTGGCCCCCCGCGACGAGTTCCGCGCGGACCCAGATGCCCCGCTGGCGCCGCCGGATGATCTTCAACCAGCCACGCCGGCGCAGGAGGGTTCGTGCTTTCGCGAGGTTCATGCACGGGAACACGTTGAACCCCGCCGCGTCGGTGGCCAGGCCCGCGGCCGCCGCCGCGCGCACGCCGCGCCGATGTAGAAACGGCACCACGGCGGTTGAGGCGTTGCGGTGCACGTCGTGGGAAAGCCACAGACGCGCGCGGAGGGTCTTCAGATCCAGCGGGCCCGGCCAGTGCCGGGCGATCGCACGGAAGGCGTAGGCGCAGCTCGCGGGCTCCGTGCACCCGACGACCTGGACGATCTCCCGGTCCAGCAGGGTTGCCGCCTGTTTCGCTTCGTTCATGGCCGGCTCAATGGTCGCAAAGATTATCGCCGCTTTGAAGCGTTCCGGCAAGGAAGGCGGCGGCGAGGGCCTCGGGCTCGGCGCACGGCGCGCCGACGATGACCCGGATGCCGTTCTGCGCGAAGAGCTGCTGCGCGCGCACGCCCATCCCGCCGGCGAGGATTACGTTCGCGCCCTGCTCGTGCAGCCAGCGGGGCAGGACGCCCGGCTCGTGGGGCGGGGGATCCCGCAACGCGGTCCCCGCGATTTTCCGCGTCTTTTCGTCCGCCTCGACCAGGGCGAACTGTTCGCAGTGGCCGAAGTGGGCGCAGAGTTTTCCGCCCGCAACCGGTATGGCTATCTTCATCGTGTGCTCCTTCTGTTGGTTATCGTTCCTTCCGTACATCGTTGGTGACGGCGTTCCACAGGGCCCGCAGGTCGGCGGCGGCCTCGCCGGGCGGGCCTTCCACGATGGACCGGCCCGCCAGTAAAGCTTGCGTCGCTGCGCGGTCGTAGCGGATGCGCCCCGCGAGGCGCGCGCCGAGCGCGGAGACCCGCCGCTCGATCGCCTCCGTCTGCGCGGGATTGATGTCCCACTTGTTTACGCACACGAGGGCTGGGACGTTGAAATGGCGCGCCAAGCCGAGCACGCGCTCCAGGTCGTGGGCCCCGGAAAGCGTCGGCTCGGTTACGACGAGCACGCGCGAGGCGCCCGTCAGCGAGGCGATCACCGGGCAGCCGATGCCCGGCGGCCCGTCCACGAGCAGCCAGTCATACCCGGCCGCCCGGCCGACCGCGCGGGCCTCCTCGCGGACCCGCGCGACCAGTTTACCGGAGTTCTCGCCGCCCGGCTCCAGGCGGGCGTGGACCATCGGGCCGTGCCGCGTGTCCGAGACGTACCACTCGCCCGCGACGCGCTCCGGAAAATCCACGGCTTGCGCCGGGCAGACCCGGACGCACACCCCGCAGCCCTCGCACCCGGCCGCGTCCACGCGGAAGGTCCCGCCGTCCGCCGCGCGGATCGCGTCGAACCGGCAGGCCGCGGCGCACGCGCCGCAACCGGTGCAGGATGCCCGTCGGATCACGGCCGCGTGCCCGGCGTGGAAGGATTCGCGACGGCGGATGTCCGGCCGGAGCAGCAGGTGCAGGTCCGCCGCGTCCACGTCGCAATCCGCGAGCACCGCGCGGCCGGCGAGCGCGGCGAAAGACGCCGTGACGCTCGTCTTGCCCGTCCCGCCCTTGCCGCTGATGACGACGAGTTCCTTCATGCTCGGACCTTCTCGCTCATCTCGCTCAGGATGCGCTCAGACAGCCGGTCCAAGGCTTGTTGAAAGCCCGGGAGGCCGTTCATCAATTCGCCGCGCGAGTACGCCTCCGCCGCCGCCCGGTCGTCCGGGATTTCCGCCAGCACGGGGATGTGCGCTTCCCGGCAGAAGCGGTTCACCGCGTCGTCGCCGGACCCGGCGCGGTTGATCACGACGCCGAACGGCCGCTCCAGACGGCGCATCAGTTCCACCGCCAGCCGCAGGTCGTGCAGCCCGAACGGCGTCGGTTCCGTGACGAGCAGGACGTAGTCCGCGTCGCGCGCCGCGGCGACGACCGGGCAGGCCGTCCCCGGCGGCGTGTCGAGCAGGACCAGCGCGCCGTCCGCCCGCGCGCGCTTGAGGGCGCGGATCACCGGCGGGGCCATGGCCTCGCCGACGTTCATCCGGCCCTGCGCAAAAAGGATGGCCCCGGCGCGGCCGGTCTCGACCACGCCGACGGCTCGCGGCTCCTCCCGGATCGCGCCGGCCGGACATGCCGTGACGCAGCCCCCGCACCCGTGGCACAGCTCGGGAAAGACCATCGCCCGCTTCAGCACGACCAGGGCGTTAAACTCGCAGACCTCGGCGCAGCGGCCGCACGCCGTGCACTTATCCGCGTCGATGACCGGCACCGGGAGGCCAACCGCTTCGCTTGTTTCCAGCGCGGGCTTGAGAAACAGGTGGCCGTTGGGCTCCTCCACGTCGCCGTCCAGGTACTGGACCGCCACGCCCCGCTCCGCCAGCAGGGCGGCCAGGTTGACGGCGACGGTCGTCTTGCCCGTCCCGCCCTTGCCGCTGGCGATGGCCACGGTAAAGCTACTCATGGGCCAGCCTCTCCTTGACCACAAGGCTGCCCACGGGCTCGCCGATGTGCGCCGCGACAACCGGACACTTGACCGTGAACAAGAAAAATATCCGCTTCGGGACGTCGGACAACGTCTCGTAGTTGCCCTGGCCTTTCGCGATCACCAGGTCGGCACGGTCGAACCATTCCCGGAAGGCCGGCGAGCAATCCGCCAGCACGGTGCCCGGCGCGTCGGAGCCGTTGTCGAGCACCGGCGCGACTTCCGGCAGGCCCGCCGTGACGGCGTCGTCCATCGTGGCGTCGTTGATCACCGGAGCGCCGCGGACGAAGACGGTGATCCTTTCCGCCGGCAGGACCTCGATCAGCACGCGGTCGAACACGATCTCGCCCGCGTTGTCGGCGAGGTAGAGGATGCAGCGCGCCTGTTCCGCGGCCCGGAACAGGTCGTCCACGCGGCCGCGCAGGGGCCGCGGCCAGATGGTCTCCAGGTGCCGCGGCAGGTCTTCGGCTCCGATCTGCGTCTTGGCTCCGGCGTCGAGCAGGTTTCCGCCGATGGCCAACCGCACCGCCGCCTCGCGCGGATCGGGCTGACGCGCAAGGTGATCCCGCAGGCGGGGCAGGAGGTCTAGCGCCGCGCGGTTCATCTCGTCCTTCACCCGGCGGTAGGGATCGGGGATGCCCGTCTCCCGGCGGATGATCCGGTGGAGCCGCTGCGCCATTTCCGGCGGCGAGCCCTGCCAGTCGGTCCCCGCGATCTCGCGCAGCAGGCGCCGGAGCAGCGCTTCGCGGCGGGCCGGGTCGTCCACGGACATCGTGACGACTTCCGCCGCCTGGCGCGCGAAGCAGGGCAGGCAATCCAAGGTCGTCTTCATGTGGACTCCCGGCCGTGGACCCGGCGGATGGAGCCCATGACGCAGTCCCGGTAGCCGCGGCGCAGCTCGATGAAGTGCGCGCGGTCCCAGAAGAGCACCTGGTGCGTGGAACAGATCACCTGAACGCCCCGCGCCACGGTGCGGTCCATCGCCGCGCGCAGGGCGAGGACGTGCTCGAAGTCCTGGCCGGACTCCGGCTCGTCGAGCAGCAGGCAGGTTTCCGGCGACAGCCGCAGGGTCGAGAACGCGGCCTGCAGGATTTCGCCGTGCGAGGAAAACAGCGCCCGCGCCCGCAACACCATGTCCGTCGCGTTGCGCGCCGGCCGGTCGGACACGCGCGGGTTCATCTGCTCCGAGTCGAACAGCACGTATTCCGTCGGCCCCTCCTCGATCTTCCGGCAATGCGGGCACTCCGAGACGGCCTGGAGAATCGTGCTCTTGCCCGTCCCGTTGGGCCCGATCAGCAGGTTCAGCCCGGGCGCGAAAGGCACATGGCGATACCGCTTCACGCGCCGGCCGTGGTTCATGCAGAGATGGAGAGCCTTCAACATGGTGGGGATCGTCAGGGTTCGAGCAGGTAGGCCGCGAGCGCCCGGTACAGCGTGCTGACGGCCAGGATCGCGCAATGGTTTCCCTCGTCCGGCAGACATTCCGCCGTCTCGATGATCTCGCGCGGGTTGATGCCGAGCGCCTCGTGCGCGGTCTTTCCCAAAGCCCGCTGCGCCACCGCGCGGCCGCACAGCCGCGTGTGGGCGCAGCCGTCCGTGTAATAGCGGACGTCCTCGATCTTTCCCCCGGCGATCACCAGGTAGAACTCCATCTCGTCGCCGCACGGGCCCCGCAGCCGGGCCGAGGCCGTCGGATCGTTCATCCGGCCGAAATACGGGTCCGCGCCCTGTTCCGTCGCGCTCATGGGGATTCCCCTTCCTTGCCGCTGACCGCCTTGAAATAGATCTCGCCATCCCGGTACTCGCCGCGCGCCCGGCTCGTACGCGCCAGATCGCCGAGGTATTTGGCTACTTCGTTGCGGTGCATGTCGAACGCCTCCGCGATCTGGGCGGGCGTGCACGGCCGCCGCCTCAGCATGTCCAGGATCGCCCGCTCGCCGGCCTCGATGTTCACGCCGGATCGCTTCGGGAACCCCGCGATCACCGTCGCCCGCGGCCGGAACCAGCCGGCCCATTCCTCCATGCGCTCGCGCGGCACCGCCTGCACCGCCCGCTCCGCCGCCGGGCGCACCGCCGTGTTCAGGTGGATCTCGTCCGGCGCGATCGTCTCCGCGAGCCGGGCGAGCCGTTCCAGCCCCTCGGCCGTCGTGTTCAGCCCGTCGACGAGGAACACCTCCAGCCAGATCGTCCCGGGAAACATCTGCCGGAACGTGCGCAGCCCCGCGACGACCACGTCGAAGCTCAACTCCGGGTGCGGCCGGTTGACGCGCTGGAACGTCCGTGTGTCCCAGGCACTCAACGAAAGCTTCACAATCCGCGCCTGACAGGCCGCCTCCCGGACGTCGGATTCCCAGAACAGCGTGCCGTTGGACAACAACACCGCGGGAACGGGCAACTCGTCCCGGATGAACTCCAGGACGTCCCCGAAGCCCGAGTGCAACGTCGGTTCGCCCGAGCCCGCGAGCGTGATGTAGTCCGCCTGGCCGCCCTCGTCGCGCCAGCGCGCGAGCTCGGTGGTCACCTCGGCGACCGGCACATACTCGCGGCGCTCCAGCGTCTTGCACGACGTGTGCCCGAGCTGGCAGAAGACGCAGTCCAGCGTGCACGTCTTCAGCGGCGTCAGGTCCACGCCGAGCGACCGGCCGAACCGGCGCGAGGGCACCGGGCCGAAAAGATGACGGAAAGCGGTCATGGGTTCCTGCCGGGCGGGCGGACGCCCGCCCGGCGCAACGCCCGTGCTACTGGTCCGCCGGCTTGCTCTCGAGCTTCCGGATGCGGCCCTGGATATCCTCCAACGCCTTGCCGAAGTTGTCCGCCTGCTGCTTGAGCGCGGCCAATTCCTGCTCCGGCGCCGGCGCCGTGGGTGTTTGAATCCAGCCCGGCAGGCCGGTCGCGAAGTACATGTTTCGCCATCCGCGCCCGCCTGCCCCGAACCTTGTCGAGGGGCCGCCCTGGCCGCGGCCGAAGCCTCGGCCAAAGCCTCCGTTCATGTGCCCGGCTCCGCGTCCGCTCATCGCGCCCATGCCCCTCGGCCCTGTCCTGTCTCCACCTGGCATACTGCACTCTCCTTTCCTGTTATGATCTGCCCCGACCTTGCCCGCGGCCCCGGCCGCGGACCTGGCCCTGTCGGCCGCTTCTTGCGCCGCCCTGGCCGCGTCCCTGTGGCGGCGTCGATTCCGCGGCGCCCTGCGACGAGTTCCCTCCGCACCGGCCCATTCCGCGACCCGTGCGCGCACCCTGCCCCTGCGGGCCTGTTCCATCTCCTCTTGGCATGTCCTTGATTCCTTTCCGTTGTGATCAGACCCAATGTCCCTCGACATTGGCGCCCGTGGTTTCCTTCAATGCGCCGGCCTTCCAGGCCTCGATAGCCGCAGCCACCGTGCCGGGGGGCGCGAGGCAGATTTGGATGCCCGCCGCCGCCAGCGTTCGGAACGCCTTCGGGCCGACGTGCCCCGTGAGCAAGACTTCCGCGCCCAGCCGCGCGACGGCTTGGGCGGCCTGAATGCCCGCGCCCTGCACGGCGTTCAGGTTCTGCGCATTATCGTGCGCGGTGTACTGCCCGGTTTCCGTGTCGAAGACGACAAATTTCTTCGCCCGCCCGAAATGCGGGTCGAGCGCCCCGTTCGGGTTCTCCGACTGCGCCGTGACCGCTATTTTCATCCTCCGTTCCTTTCTTTCCTTCCGTCCTGCCAGCCGCGTCCATGTCGTCCACATCCCCGGCCGCTTCCGGGCGGCGGAGACACGGCCGCTGGATGTACCGGTCCGCCTTCCAGCCGTAGCGCCTTGCCGTGGATCAGCGCATCGGCGACCTTCCGCCGGGCGGCCTCGACCACGCGGGCGAAAGTCGGCCGCGAGATGTTCATTCGCGCGGCGGCCTGCTCCTGGTACATCGCCTCCAGGTCGGCCAGGCGTAGCGCCTCGAGCTCGTCGAGCGCCACGACGACCTCCTCCAGCACGCGCAGGGGTACCCCCGCGGGCTTGAAGTACGTCACCCCCGGCACGAAGCCCACTTTTCTCGGGCAGCACGGTCTCGGCATGGGTCCATCCTGGCTTGAATTCATAATGAGCATATGCTCATAATAAATACCTGTCAAGGGCGGGGTTCTTGACTCTGCGGGGGCCCGCGCCATAATGGCGGCATGATGTCGTTCAACCATGGCGCGCGGGGCTTTTCCCGCGGCCCAGGAGGTTCCCCATGAGCGCATACAATCCTTGGGAAATGGCGTGCCAGCAGCTGGATACGGTGGCCCGGCGGATCGGTCTGGACCCCAACATCCACGCGAAGCTGCGGAACTGCAAGCGGGCGCTGATCGTGTCCGTCCCGATCCAGATGGACGACGGCCAGGTCCGCGTGTTCGAGGGCTACCGCGTCCAGCATAACCTCGAGCGCGGCCCGGCCAAGGGCGGCATCCGCTACCACCCGGACGTGACGCTCGACGAGGTCAAGGCGCTGGCGATGTGGATGACCTGGAAGTGCGCCGTCGTCGGGCTGCCGTACGGAGGCGCGAAGGGCGGGGTGGTGTGCGATCCCAACCGGATGTCCCTCGCCGAGATCGAGCGGCTCACGCGGCGGTACACCTCGGAGATCTCCATCATCATCGGCCCGGAGAAGGACATCCCCGCGCCGGATGTGAACACGAACCCGCAGGTGATGTCCTGGATCATGGACACCTATTCCATGAACGTCGGCTACTCCGCGCCCGGCGTGGTCACGGGCAAGCCGATCGACATCGGCGGCAGCGAGGGGCGCCTGACCGCGACCGGGCGGGGCGCCATGATCGTGATCCGCGAGGCGCTGCAGCACCTGAACATGCGCCCGGACCAGTGCACCGTGGCCGTCCAGGGCTTCGGCAACGTCGGCGGCGCCACCGCCCAGTTCCTGCACGAACTCGGGTGCCGGGTCGTCGGCGTCTCGGACGCCTTCGGCGGGGTCTTCAACCCGAAGGGCCTGGATATCCCGGCGCTCGCGCGCCACTGCCGGACCAGCGAGCGGCACGCCGTCGCCGGATTCGACGGCGGCGATGTCGTGGAAGGCGGCGCGAAGGCCACCGAGGAACTGTTCAAGCTGGAGGTGGATATCCTGGCCCCCTGCGCGCTGGAGAACCAGATTACAAAGGACAACGCGCGCGCCATCCGGGCGAAGATCGTCGCGGAAGGCGCCAACGGGCCCACGACACCCGAGGCGGACGAGATCCTGTGCCGCAAGGGCGTGTTCATGCTCCCGGACATCCTGGCCAACGCCGGCGGCGTGACGGTTTCCTACTTCGAGTGGGTGCAGGACATACAGGCCCACTTCTGGCAGCTCGAGGACATCAACAAGGAACTGGCCCGGATCATGACCAAGGGCTTCCACGACGTCCTTGAGATCGCCGAGCGGGAGAAATGCGACATGCGCATGGCGGCCTATATCCTCGCCGTCAGCCGCGTCGCCACCGCCGTGCGCCTGCGCGGGATCTACCCGTGACGGCCTGACATGCCCGGCCCGTTCCAGGTGATGTTCGTCACGCCCGCCTTCGTCTACGGCGGGCTGGAGCGGGTTATCCTCGACCTGGTCAAGGCGCTGGATCGCGAACGGTTCCGGCCGATGATCTGCTCCCTCTATCCGCCCGCGCCCGGCATGAAGCCCCGGCTCGATGCGGCGGGCGTTCCGTTTTTCGCCTTCGACAAGGGCGACGGGGTCAACCTCCGCCTGGTGGGACAACTGGCGCGCCTCTTCCGGCGCGAGCGCGTGGACCTGGTCAACGCGCACGACATCGGCGCGACGTTCTACGCGGGACCCGCGGCCCGGCTGGCGGGCATCCGGCGCGTGGTGCACACCGATCACAGCCAGGTGCTCGGCCTGCGCCGGCGGCTGGGCCTGTTCGGCGCCGTCCTGCGCCACACCGCGGCGCGCGCCACGACGGTCTCCGAGCACCTGCGTCGATTCCTCGTGGAGAAACTGCATTACCCGGCCGCGCGCGCGCAGGTCATTCCGAACGGCATGGACCTGTCCGCCTACGAGAAGTCGGAGCCCGGCCTCCGCCCGGAATTCGGATTCGGCCCGGCCGACAAGGTCATCGGCGCGTGCGGCCGTCTGACGGAGCAGAAGGGCATGCTTCACCTCCTGCGCGCCCTGCCCGGCCTGCTGAAAACGCAGCCGGCGGCCCGCCTGCTGATCGTCGGTGACGGCCCGCAGCGGGCGGACCTGGCGGCCGAGGCGGCGAGGCTTGGGGTGGGGGATCGCGTCACGTTGACCGGGAACCGCGATGACCTGCCGGGGTTGATGCGGACCATGGACGTCTTCGCGCTGCCTTCGCTGTGGGAAGGCCAGCCCCTGGTCCTCCTCGAGGCCATGGCGGCGGGCGTGCCGATCGTCGCGACCGATGTCGGCGGCGATGCGGAGGTGGTCGGCGGCGGCAAGTACGGCGCGCTCATCCCGCCCGCGGACGAGGCCGCGCTGACGGAAGCCCTGCGGCAGGCGCTGGAACAACCGGAGCCCGCGCGTCGGCGCGCCGAGCAGGCCCGCGCGCACGTGTTCGCCGATCGCACGCACACCGCCATGGCGCGGCAGTATGAAAGCCTCTTTGAAAATTTGCTTTCCCATTAAGGAACTAGTGAATAGCTCCCTGAATCCTTCCCCATGCGCCTCCTGACCAACATGGCCTTCTGGCAATGCCCGTACTGGACGGAGCGCGTGGACTGCCTCTACGACCTGGCCGGCGCGAAGGCGGATCCGGCCTTTATGCCGTTCTGGAAAGAAGCCTGGCGGCTGTTCCGGAAGAGCCGGGCCTACGATGCCGTGCTGACGATGGAGTCCCGCACCTCGCTGGCCTACGGGTGGCTGTGCTCCGTGGCCGGCCGCCCCTCGAAGCAGATCATGACCGAGGTGTTCATTGACCAGCCCCGGCCCGCGAGCCTTTTCTGGCGGCTGAAGACCGCGCTCTTCCGCTGGATCGCGCGGCGGGGGGTCGGCGCGCTCGTCTTGAGCTCCGCGGAGTTGGAAACCGTGTCGGAGCGATTCGGCCTGCCGAGGAAAAAGCTGCGCTTCATTCCCCTGCAATGCACCATCGAGCAACCCCGCGAGGCGCCGGCCGACGAGGGGTTCGTGCTTTCCGCCGGCCGCTCGCTGCGCGATTACGGAACGGTGATCCGCGCCGCGGCGGGGATCCGGGCGCCCGTGCTTATCCTGTGCGGGCCGGCCGACGACATCCCCGCAGGCCCGGCCAGCGTTACGGTCGAGCGAGAGGCGACCCGCGAACGCTACATGGACGCGCTGGCCCGGTGCTCCGTCGTGGCCCTGGCGCTGCAGGATACGCTGCGGCCGACGGGGCAGGTGGTCATGCTGGAAGCCATGGGGCTGGGCAAGCCGGTGGTCGTTACGCGCCATGCCGGGACGGTGGACTATATCCGGGACGGAGAGAACGGGTTCCTGGTCGAGCCGGGCGACGCGGAAGGCCTGGCGCGCAAGGTCCGCATGCTGCTGGACGATCCGGCGCTGCGGCGGCGCATCGGCCGGCAGGCCTTGGCCGACGTGATGGAGAAATACAGTCTCGAGGCCCACGCGAAGGCCCGGCTTCAGGCGATCTCCGAGCTCCTGTCGGCCGCCAGTTCCGAGACCACGTAAAGGATCAGCATCGGCACGACCGGCAGGTGATGCCGCGCGCCGCCCTCGTAGAAGCTGTAGATCACCCATTTCGACAGGACCAGGATCGCCGTCGCCAGCTCGACGGGCGTGGCCGGGCGACGCCGGATCAGGGCCCGCGCCGCGACGAAGGCCCAGAGCCATACCAGCGTTCCCCATCCGACCTGCGCGATGAACCGGAAGGCCGGATCGAGCGGACCCAGCGGGGCGCCGCCGCGGTTGATCAACTCGACGTAGCTGGTCTCCGTGCCCCACGTGTGGAGCAGCTTGCGCCCGGCCAGTCGGATGAACTGTCCCGGGTGGAAGAGGATGAAGGCCTTCGCCTGGTCCCGGCAGTAGCGCATGTGCCGGAGCATTTCCTCCGGCGTTTCGATGCGCGTCATGTCGGGCAGGGCGCTGTAGAGGCCGTCGGAATCCGGGTTGTTGGCGCTCCAGAGGACCAGCGGGCCGGAGGTGCAGACGAGGACCGGTTCGCCGAGCACCTGCCGGTTCCGCCACGCCCATGGCGCGATGACGATGAGCAACCCGAGGATGAACGCGAGCCACGCGGCCCACACGCGGCGTTGGAAGAACGACCGGGCGGACAGCAGCCAGAACGCGAGGGCCTGGGCGGGCGCGACCAGGAGGACGGCTTTCGTCAGCGCGCCGAAGCCCGCGGCCAGTCCGCCCGCGAAGCCCGCGCCGGCGCCGCCTCCTCGGGCGACGGCGAGCCAACGGCCGGCCATCAGCAGGATCATCAGCGTGTAGAGATAGAAGTAGTACGGGGTGACCAGCGCGTAGAGGATCATAGAGGGGTAGTACGCCATGGCCAGCGTGGCGGCCCGCGCGGGCAGCGGGGGCAGGGCGCGGCGGGCGATGGCGTGCAGCGCGAGGATCATGCCGAGAAACAGGGGAATCTGGCCCAGTTGCGCCACGAGCGGCGACGCGCCGAATATTTTGAACAGCAGGGCATAGTACCAGATTTGCCCAGGGGCGTAGTAGGTGAGGGCCGACATCTCGCCCGTGCGGGCCAGGCGCTCGGCTTCCTGAAGCACGAAGAGTCCGTCGAATGCCGGATCGGGCCGCAACCAGAGGACCAGTGCCGCCTGAAGCAGCGCAGGAATTCCGAGGACCAGGGCGAGAAACCGGCGCGGCGGGAGGCTGGGCAGGCGGGTTTTTCGGAAGAGAAGCAGTCCCGCGACGGCCGCGGCAACGGACAGCGGAAGCCATCCGCTCGGACGACCCTTATACAGGGGAAAGGCCAGCAGCATGGCGAGCACGGCCGGGCCGGCGAGGCGGAAAATCGCAAGCAGGATGGAAAGCAGCGAATCCCCTGGGCGCACGGCCGGGCTGGAATCCTGCGTGGTCATGCCTGGCGGGCATAGTAGGGAAGTTGCTTCGCCGCGCAAAGAGCAATCGTTTTCCGGCTTGCAGGGCAGGGCGGGCGGGCTACATTTCCGGGCGTGTGAACGCGTGGCATCACGAGGGGGCGGTCCGATGACGGCCGGCGGGGAGCCCTTCGCCGAGGGCGCGGCGGAATATGAGCTGTCGCTGGTGTGCGAACTGCGCGCGGTGAAAGAGCGGAGTCCGGCGTTCTCGACGCCCCTGCTGGTGAAAAACGCCGGCTGGTTCTGCCGCCTGCGGTGGATCGTGGTGGCGATGCTGCTTCTCTTCGGCCTGCTCGTCCGTTTCCCGCCTATCGCGAGTTTCTTCGGAGTTCCCTCCGCCGGTCACTGGCCGTGGGCCTGCGCGGCGGTGCTGGGGATCGGCAACGTCGTGTTTCTCTGGCATGGCGGGCGCGCGGCGCGGGAGGGCCGCCGCCGCCTGGTGGCCGCGAACCTCTGGGCGCAGATCCTGCTCGACCTGGTCATCCTCACGCTGGTCGTCCAATTCCTCGGCGGGGCGCGGAGCGCGTTCGCGTTCGCCTATCTCTTTCACATTGTCCTGGCATGCATCTTCCTGCCGCGCCTGCAGAGCCTGCTGGTGACGCTGCTCGCCTGCCTGCTGTACCTGGCGGGCACGGCCGGCGCCCAGGCGGGCCTGTTCGGCGGCGGGCTGGTGGATGCTGCGCCGGGGCGGGTCGGCCTGGCCGTGGTCGTGACGGCGGGGATCTGGCTGGTCGTATGGTACCTGACCTCGCAGATCACCGAGACCGTCCGCGCCCGGGACCTGGAACTGTCGCGGACGAACGAGCGGCTCCTGCGGGCGCAGGAGGAGCGTACGCGGCACATGCTGGCCACCACCCACCAGCTCAAGGCGCCGTTCGCCGCGATCCAGGCGAACACGCAGCTCATGCTGGACGGCTACTGCGGGGAACTGCCCGCCGAGGCCCGCGACGTGGCGCAGCGTATCTCCGCGCGCTGCCGCCGGCTGACCCGGGACATCCAGGATATGCTGCAGTTGGCCAACCTCCGGTCCGAGGGCCAGAAGCCGCCGGCGCCGCAGGAGGTGGATCTCCAGGAGGCGTGGCGGTACGTCATTCACCAGCTGGAGCCGCTGGCGTCCGAGCGCGAGGTGCGCCTGGACATCGCGCTGGTCCCGGCCCGGGTTCCCGGGATCCCCGATCACCTGAAAATGCTGTTTATCAACCTGCTGTCGAACGCTATTATGTATTCCCGGCGCGGGGGGCGCGTGCGGGTGGAGGCGGGAACTCTCGCTGGCGGCGGGGCGCGCGTGCGGGTGGCGGACGAGGGCATCGGCATCGCGCCCGAAAAGCTGCCGCGCATATTCGACGAGTACTACCGGACGGAGGAAGCCGTGCAGTTCAACAAGGAGTCCTCGGGACTGGGATTGGCCATCGTGCGGCACGTCGCGCGGGAGCACGGCCTCCGCCTGAAGGTGGCCAGCCGGCCGGATCACGGCACGGCGTTTACTTTGGACTTTCCTTCCGTCGCGCAATCGCCGAAAAGAAACTAGGAAACGGGATAGGAGACTCCGATGGCCTACATACTGATCGTGGACGACGACGAGGATTTCGCGGCCGCTTCGGCGGCGGCTCTCCGCAAGGCGGGGCACGAGGTGAAGGTGGAGACGCGCGCCAGCCGCGCCCTGCAGGTCCTCGAAGCGCGGCCGCCGGACCTGGCGGTCCTCGACGTCATGTTCCCGGAGAACGAGTCCGCCGGGTTCGATCTGGCCCGGCAGATGCGTCAGCATCCCGCCCTGAAGGCCACGCCGATCCTGATGCTGACGGCCATCAACATGAAGTTCCCGCTCGGTTTCGGTTCGGCGGACAAGGACGAGGAGTGGCTGCCCGTGACCGATTTCGTCGAGAAGCCGGTGGATTTCGACGTCCTGTGCCGCAAGGTGGCCGCCCTGCTGGCCACGTAGTTGCTGAAGCGCGGCCTGTCCGAAAAACCCGGCGCGCCGGGCGCCCGCGGGGCTTGGGCTTGATCCTTCCGCCCGCGGCCGCGTGAGCCCGTCCGCGTGCCCCTGCCTCGAGTGTCCCGCTCCATGCTGGCCGACGGTTCCGCGAAGCTCTTGACCTTATGCGCATATGCGCATAAGGTAGGTGTCATGAACTACCGGCAAGCCAAGACAAGAGCGGAAATCCTGAAGGCCATGGCGCATCCCGTGCGCGTGCTGATCGCGGACACGTTGACGCGGGGCGACCAGTGCGTCCGCGAACTGAACCGCCTGGCGCGGATCAACCAGTCCAATGTCTCCCGTCACCTGGCGGTGCTCAAGAAGGCCGGGATCATCTCCGACCGGCGCATCGGCATGAAGGTGCTCTACCACCTCGAAACGCCGTGCATTCTGAGGGCGTTCGACTGCGCCGCGGAGGTGGTCCAGGCGGATGCCCGGCGGCGGAGCCAGTACTTGAAAGCGGTGTGAGGTGGGCCGGGAGCGGAAGATAGCCCTCGGGCTGGCGGCCGGCTTCCTCGCGGCGTACTTCCTGCCGGTCGAGGCCGCCCGGTTCCAGGGCGCCGTGACCGAATCGCTGCGGCTCGTGCGCTGGTACGCCCGGGAGCATGTCCTGCTATGCCTCGTGCCCGCCTTCTTCATCGCCGGCGCCATCGGCGTGTTTGTCCGGCAGGACGCCGTGATGAAATACTTCGGGCCGAAGGCGCACAAGGCGCTGGCCTACGGCGTGGCCTCGGTGTCCGGCACGATCCTCGCCGTATGCTCCTGCACCGTGCTTCCCCTCTTCGGCGGCATCTACCTGCGCGGCGCGGGACTCGGCCCGGCGATCGCGTTCCTCTACTCCGGCCCGGCGATCAACGTCCTGGCGATCGTGCTGACGGCCCGCGTGCTGGGCTGGCAACTCGGGCTGGCGCGGTCGGTCGGCGCCGTTTCGTTCAGCGTGGTTATCGGATTGCTGATGCATCTGATCTTTCTCAAGGAAGAGCGCGCCAAGGCCGCGCAGGTTCAGGACGTGTACATGGGCGATGACGACGGCAAGGACCATCCGCTCTGGCAGGTCGCGCTCTACTTCCTCTCGATGGTCGGCATCCTCGTCTTCGCGAACTGGGGCAAGCCGATGGAGCCGGCCGGCGTCTGGTTCGCGATCTACAAGACCAAGTGGATCGTCACGGCGCTCTTCGCCGTTCTGCTGGGTCTCTGCCTCTGGCGGTTCTTCAGGGTGCGGCTTGCCTATATCGCGCTGGCGGCCGTTCCGCCCCTCCTATTGGCAGGGGCCTTCCCCGGCCATCCCGTGGTCGCCTTCGCGGCGGGCTCGGCCGGATTGACCGTGCTGACGTTTGTCGGCGGAGCTGATCTCAAGGACTGGCGCGACCAGACGTGGGGCTTCGCGAAGCAGATTCTGCCCCTGCTGTTCATGGGTGTGCTGGCCGCGGGCTTCTTCCTCGGCAGTCCGGGATCCAAAGACGCGGGCATTGTGCCGAATGTCTGGATTCAAGCACTGGTTGGGGATTCGCCGTCATCCCTCCTTTCAATCTTTGGAAAACCAGAGGGCACGCACATCCAATGGTTGGAAACGATCTGGCCGCTCTGGACCAACCTCTTCGCCTCGATCACCGGCGCGCTGATGTACTTCGCCACGCTGACCGAGGTTCCGATCCTGCGCGGCCTGCTCGACAGCGGCATGGGGCAGGGGCCGGCCCTGGCGCTCCTGCTTGCCGGGCCAGCGCTTTCGCTGCCGAGTATGTTGGTGATCAACTCCATTCTCGGTCCACGGAAGACGTTGACATTCGTCGGCCTGGTGGTGGCCATGGCGACGATCACCGGGATGATTTTCGGCGGGCTTGTTACATAGGAGACCGGCATGAAGAAGATTCAGATTCTCGGCACGGGCTGTCCGAAGTGCAAACTGCTCGCGGCCAACGCGGCGGATGCCGTGAAGGCCCTGGCCATCGAAGCGCAGATCGAGAAGGTCGAAAAAATAGGGGAGATCATGAAGTTCGGCGTGATGACCACGCCGGCCCTTGTCGTGGATGGCGTGGTGAAAAGCGCCGGCAAGGTGTTGAGCGCGGACGATATCAAGAAGCATTTGGCCTAGGAGACGGTCATGACCGAGAAACAAGCAGGCGCTTGTGGAGGAGCGCCCAAACTGATCTTCCCCTGTTCCGGAGGGGCGGATGTCGGCGCCTTGGCGGACCAGGCCGCCCGACGATTAACGAGGGATGGATTCGGCACGATGTACTGCCTGGCCGGCTGATGTGGTCGCCCCATGGTAAAGGTTTATACGACACCGCCGCCGGCCTGTTCGTGCCGGGGTGAAGAGGGCAATGACCTTGTACCGTTGCTGGTGGTCGCAGTTCTCTTGATCGGCGCGCGACTTGTGAATGGATGGCTGAAGAAGAAAGGAAGGCGTCACGTGAAAAATTTGAAGCAGGTGGTGATCGTGGGCGCCCTGGTTGCTGCCGTGGGCGGAGTATTCGCCCTGAAACAGCGGCAGTCGAGACCTGTCGTTGCGTCCGCCGAGGTGGAGGCGTCGGCTGCCGCGGCCAGCGAAAGGCCCGCGCCGCTCCCTCGCCTCGTCGATCTCGGCGCGGATAAGTGCGTTCCCTGCAAGGCGATGGCGCCTATCCTGGAGGAGCTGAAAAAGACCTATGCCGGTCAGTTACAGGTGGACTTTATTGATGTTTGGAAAAATCCCGGGGCGGGCGACCAGTACGGTCTGCGTGTAATTCCAACGCAGATTTTCTTCTCCGCCGACGGCAAGGAGTTGTTCCGGCATGAAGGCTTCTTCTCGCGGGAGGATATTCTCGCGAAGTGGGCGGAATTCGGGGTCGCGTTCAGCGACACGGGGGCGCCGTAATGGGGTGGATACAGGCATTCTTCTCCTCGCTTTCGCACGCCATTGAAGGCAACCCGGCCGTGGCCGTTGCAGCGGCGCTGGCCTGGGGCATCTTGAGCATCCTCTTGAGCCCCTGCCACCTGGCCAGCATCCCGCTGATCATCGGGTTCATTGACGAGCAGGGCTCCATCAGCACCAGGCGGGCGTTCTGGATCGCCCTGTTGTTCTCGGCCGGCATCCTGGTCACCATCGCGCTGATCGGCGTGGCGACGGCGCTGGCGGGACGGATGCTGGGGGACGTGGGCGAGTACGGCAACTACGTGGTCGCCGTGATCTTCTTTATCGTCGGTCTGCACCTGCTGGATGTCATCCCCCTGAACTTCGGCGGACCGGGCCGGGTGAACATGAAGCGCAGAGGCCTGCTGGCGTCGTTCATCCTGGGCCTGGTCTTCGGCGTGGCGCTCGGGCCGTGCACCTTCGCCTTCATGGCCCCCATGCTGGCCATCACCTTCAAGCTCTCGGCCGCGAACGGGCTGTACGGCGCCTTTCTGCTGGTGATGTATGGCGTCGGGCATTGCGGCGTGATCGTGGCGGCCGGGACGTCGTACGAATGGATCGAGCACTATCTGAAGTGGAGCGAGGCCTCGAGGGGCGCGCTGCGGATCAAGAAGGCCTGCGGCGTGCTGGTGCTTCTCGGCGGTCTTTGGCTTCTGTACACCGCACCCTAGGAGAAGGACATGAACTCACTGCGATCGTTCCGAACCGTGTTGTGCGCGGGCCTGATGGGCGTGGTTCTGGCCTCGTTCTCTGAAGCCGCCGAGGCCCCGGCGAAAAAGCCGCTGGAAAAGACGGTGTTCTATTTCCACCGGACGGCCCGCTGCCCGACGTGCCTGAAACTGGAGTCCTGGACCCGCGAAGCGGTGCAGGCCCGGTCTACCGGGGAGCAATCGAAGACTCTCGTCTTCAAACCGGTAAACCTCGATGCGCCTGAAAACAAGCACTTCGAAGAGGATTTTCAGTTGACGTTCAGCACCGCGGTCGCGGCGGAAATGCAGGAAGACGGCCGGGCGGCCCGGTGGAAAAACCTCGACCGCATCTGGGAATATTCCGCGGACGAGGCGGCCTTCAGGAAGTATGTGGACGGCGAACTCGGCGCGTTTTTCAACGCCAAGCCATGAACAGGCTGAAGATACTCTTTCTGTGCACCGGCAACTCCTGTCGGAGCCAGATGGCCGAGGGCTGGGCGCGCCATCTGAAGGGCGACGTGATCGAAGCGTACTCCGCGGGGATCGAGACCCATGGACTGAATCCCCTGGCCGTGAAGGTCATGGCCGAGGCGGGGGTGGACATTTCCAAACAGCGGTCCAAGCGCGTGGCCGAGTTGAAGGGCATCGAGTTCGATCATGTCGTGACGGTCTGCGATCACGCGCACGAATCCTGCCCGCTCTTTCCCGGCCGGACGAAGGTCACGCACCGCGGATTCGACGATCCTCCGCGCCTGGCGAAGGACGTCCGGACGGACGAGGAGGCCCTGAGGCCTTACCGGCGGGTGCGGGATGAGATCAGGGCCTTTGTGGAAATGCTGCCGGAGGCGTTAAAGACATGAGCGGCAATGATCGCAAATTGACAAATGTGTTCGAGCGTTACCTGACCGTTTGGGTCGCCTTGTGCATTATCGGCGGCATTCTATTGGGCAAAGTCGCGCCGGGCCTCGCGAAGACACTCGACGGCATGGCGATCCGCGTCAGCGGCGCCCCCGTGGTGTCCATCCCGATTGCCATCTGCCTGTTCTTCATGATGTATCCGATCATGGTGAAGATCGACTTCGCGTCGGTGATCCGGGCCGGGAAGAGCGGAAAGCCCGTGTGGCTGACGCTGTTCGTGAACTGGGCGATCAAGCCGTTCACGATGTACGGCATCGCGCTCCTGTTCCTCGGCGTTCTGTTCCGCGGGTTCATCGGTGCCGACGCTGTGGACCTGGTGAAGATGCCGTTCGGTCTCGACCTGCCCGTCGGCGCATCGCACGGCGCGGGCACGGTCGTCCTGGTCGAGGGCGTCAAGATGCTTCAGGTTCCGCTGTGGCGCAGTTACCTGGCCGGCTGCATCCTGCTCGGCGTTGCGCCGTGCACGGCGATGGTCCTGGTCTGGGGCTACCTCGCGCGCGGGAACGACGGGCTGACGCTGGTAATGGTGGCGATCAACTCGCTGACGATGCTCCTGCTCTACGGCATCCTGGGCGGCTTCCTGCTGGGGGTCGGCCGGCTGCCGGTGCCCTGGCAGGCGCTGCTGCTCTCCATCGGCATCTACGTCGCCCTGCCGCTTGTCGCCGGCTACTTCACCCGCCGGTGGATCCTCGCGGCGAAAGGGGAGACGTGGTTCAAGGAGAAATTCCTGCACGTCCTGACGCCGATCACGATCATCGCCCTGCTGACCACGCTGGTCCTCCTGTTCAGCTTCAAGGGCGAGGTGATCCTGTCGACCCCCCTGACGATTCTATGGATTGCGATCCCGCTGTTCATCCAGACGCTGCTGATCTTCGGGCTCGGCTATGGCGCGGCCCGCGCGCTGAAGCTGTCCTACGAGGATGCCGCGCCGGCGGCGATGATCGGCGCATCGAACCATTTCGAGGTGGCGATCGCCACGGCGACAATGCTCTTCGGCCTGTCCTCCGGCGCGGCCCTCGCGACCGTCGTCGGCGTACTGATCGAGGTGCCGGTGATGCTCGGGCTGGTGAAGATCTGCCTGCGGACGCGAGGCTGGTTCCCGCGTCCCTCCGCCGTCGTTTCTCCCCCGCCCCGGTTGCCCGCGGCCCCTTGACGGCCTCGCGGCCCGGCGCCAGGATGATACCTAGAGGGTCTAGGCATCATGGAGGAGTGATCATGGACTATGTCAATCGCGGGTACTGGAACGCGGTGATGAGTGCGAGCCTTTGCAAGTTCCTCATTCTGCGGGTGATCAGTGAAAGGCCGCGGCACGGATATGGAATCGTCTGGCGGGTGGCCGAGTTGACGAAACACTTGTGCGCGCCGACGCAAGGGGCCGTTTATCCCGCGCTCCGCGACTTCGAGAAGGCGGGCTGCGTGGCCAGCCGGATCGAGCGGCGGGGGCGGAGGGAGCGAAAGGTGTACCGGCTCACCGCCCGGGGCCGGGAAGCCCTCCAGGCGGCCGCGGAGGTCTGGCATCACGGCCTGCAGCGCCTGCGGACGATAGTGCGTCCCGCCGTCACCTCCCGGATGAAAGTCGGCCCATGATACCTAGAGGGTCTAGGTATCATGGGCGGGCGCGACACGATGACGCGGCGCGAGGGGGCGAGGGGAAGGCGGAGCGATCGTTGCCATGTTACGGGAGATCATCATGAAAAAGGATGTTCATGAATCGGTCCGCCAGGGTTATGCGGCCATCGCCGCGGGCGGCGGATCGTGCTGCGGGCCGGCGAAGAGCTGCGGCGGGGGCGGGGCCGCCGACGTGGCCCGAACCGTGGGCTATTCCGACGCGGAACTGGCGACGCTGCCGGACGGCGCGAACATGGGGCTTTCGTGCGGGAACCCGGCGGCGCTGGCGGGATTGAAGCCGGGCGAGGCGGTCCTGGACCTCGGCGCCGGCGGCGGGTTTGACGTCTTTCTCGTCGCGCAAAAGGTGGGCCCGGCCGGGCGAGCGATCGGCGTGGACATGACGCCGGAAATGGTCGGCAAGGCGCGGCGGAATACGATTGTCTTCCGGGAAAAAACCGGCCTGGACAACGTGGAGTTCCGCCTGGGCGAGATCGAGCATCTTCCCGTGGCGGACGCGAGCGTGGATGTGGTGATCTCCAACTGCGTGGTCAACCTTTCGCCCGACAAGCCGCAGGTCTGGCGCGAGGCCTGCCGCGTGCTGAAGCCCGGCGGCCGCGTCGCGGTTTCCGACCTGGCCTTGCTCCAACCCCTGCCGGACGCGGTGCGGGAATCCGTAGAGGCCCTGGTCGGTTGCGTGGCCGGGGCGGTTCTGATCCGCGACACGGAGGCGATGATGAGGCAGGCGGGCTTTGCGGACATCGTCCTGGAATCGAAGCCGGACTACATCGACGCGATGAGCCGGTGGAGCGATCCGCTCTACCGTGCCATCATCGAGAGGCTGCCGCCGGGCGCCCGCCTGGCGGACTTCGTAACCAGCTTGTCTATTTCCGCCCGGAAGCCCCGCCCGTAGCCGGTTCCGCCGCAGGGTCCAGCGCCGTATTCAGCAGGTGGGCGAGGCGGATGCCAGCCTTCTCGAGCTGTTCCCGGGCCACGGGCACCGCGGCATCAATGTAGTTCTCCCGCGTCAGGTCCGTGCCCGGCCGGGACCAGGTGAACGGGATATCCGAGCCGTCCGCGAAATGATACGCCCGGTCATGTGCCAGCTTGAAGCTTTCGAAGGCCCAGTCGAGCGGCGCGCCCGCCGCCCAGGACTGCGCCTGCTCGGGCGTGATTTCCGCGAGCAGTTGCCGGGCGACGGCGTCCGGGTCGCGCCCGGCCATCAGCTCGTACACCAGGCATTCGTCCCAGACGCTGTGCAGGTTGAGCGGATGGTCCATCGGTTCGCTGTCGTTCAGCGTGAAATGCTCGCCCTCGAACGATCGGATGGGGATGAAATTGCCGCCGGCGTCGTTGTACCGGTAGCCGCAGTGCAGCGGCTGGTGCAGGTCGCCGACAAAGTGCACAAGAAAGCTCACAGCCGCCCGCCGCCGCGCCCGGGACAGCTTCGGCCGGGCCAGCTCCCCGTGCCAGCGAGTGATCTGGCTGACGATATCCTGCTCGTCCTCGGGCAGCTTCAATTCGTCGGCATGGTCGAAGACGTTGAAGTCCACGTAATGCCAGCGGTTGTTCTTCGGGTACCGCTTGTCGTATTCCTTGTCGCCCCGGATGATGTCCGGCCAGCTGGATACCTCGTAGTCGCCCAGCTGCTTCTTGCCCAGGATGGCGCGCATCCGCTCCCGGGCGCGCGGGGTGAGGTGGCGGACGGCGATGTCCGCCACGATCGTGTGCCCTTCCGGCCCCCACGCCGGGGCGGCGGCGGGCCACCCGGCCGTCATCCACGTTGCGGCCAGCGCCAGTACGATGCGGCTGTTTATCATGATGATTCCCCGGGGAAGCGAGCCACCACTATACCCGAACATCTCCTGTTTTCCAGCCCCCGCCCAAAAAGGCCCTTCGCGCGGGCCGGTTTCTATGCTTAAGTCGACGGCGTGAACTGGAAGGACTTCTTCGACCGGCTGGGCATGGACGGCACGCGCTGGCAGTGGCGGATCATGCGCTGGCAGCAGCGGATGGCGGAGCGCGGGGCGGAGCGCGCCGCTCCCGAAAACCGCGCCGCCTCCCGCTACAAGTTCTGCGAAACCTGCGGCGCGATCCTGCCGCGAGAGGAAAAAGTCTGCCCGCGCTGCCAGGCCCCCGCGCCGGGCTGGCGATCGCAATACATCAAGCGCCGTCTGGCGCTTGTGCTTCCAGGATGGGTGCCCGTCACCGGCGTGCTCCTCGCGGCCAACGGGCTGGTGATGCTGGCGGCGATGCTGTTTTTCGGCCTGGGCGCGCTCTTCCAGCCGGGCTCGCGCATGCTGGTCGCGATGGGCGCCCTGGTGCCCGCGCTGTTCCAGGAAGGCGAGGGATGGCGGCTGATCACGTACGGCTACCTCCACATCGGGCTGATGCACATCGCCTTCAACATGATCGCCCTCTCGCAGGTCGGGCCCGTCCTGGAGGAGCAGGTCGGCCGGGCGCGGTTCTTCGTGGTCTACACGCTCGCGGTGATCGGCGGCGGGCTGGCGGATATCCTGTTCCGCGATCCGATCTCGATCGTTGCCGGCGCCTCGGGCGCGCTCTTCGGCCTGATCGGGTTCGGCATGAGCTACGCGCACTTCTACGGCGGGTTCGCGGGCCGGATGCAGCGCGATTTCTTCCTCCGTTGGGCGGTGTACGGCTTCGTGTTCGGCCTGCTGGTGGGGGCGGACAACATCGCCCACGCCGGCGGCCTGGTCACCGGCGCGCTACTGGGCTTCCTGGTCGAGCGCGAGCGGGTCCGCGGGGAGCGGTTCGATCCGCTCTGGAACGCCCTCGCCGGCCTCTGCGCCGCCGCGACCGTCGGCGCGTTTGTGTGGATGGCCGTGGCGGGGGTGGGGGCTGCGGGGTGAGCAGTGAATGGTGAATAGAAGGCGGATCCGGCTTCCTGTCCCCTGAACCCCGCCTGCCCGCCCTGGCCTTGGCGAAGACGGGAAACCTCTTGATTCCCGGCCCCGAACCGTATTTACTGTGCCGCGCCCGGATGGACCGGGAGCAGGCCACCGGCGACGCAAACGCCCGGAGAGGAAGGATATCATGGCGGAAATGGATTATGGGCTGACCGAACAGCAACAGGAAATTCGGAGCATCATGCGCGAGTTCGCGGAAGAGCGGGTGAAACCCGTTCGCGCCGAACTGGATGAGAAGGATATCTTCCCGCGCGAACTGCTCAACGAATTGGGCAAGATGGACCTGATGGGCCTGTACATCCCCGAGGAATACGGCGGGTTCGGCGCGGAGAGCATGCTGGATTTCGTCATCGCCATCGAGGAGTTGAGCCGCGTCTGCATCGGCGTGTCCGTCTCCTATGCCGCCAACGCCCTCGGCGCGGACCCGATCATCATCGGCGGCTCGGACGAGCAGAAGAAGAAATACCTCGCCCCCCTGGCGAAGGGCGAAAAGCTGGCCGCCTTCGCCCTGACCGAGCCCAACGCGGGCAGCGACGCCGGCGGCATCCAGACGACGGCCGTGAAGAAGGGCGACAAGTACGTCCTCAACGGCACGAAGCAGTGGATCACCAACGGCGGCGAGGCGGATACCTACTCGGTGATGGCCATGACCGACCGGAGCAAGGGCGCGCGCGGCGCCTCGTTCTTCATCTTGGAGAAGGGCATGCCGGGCTTCACGTTCGGCAAGAAGGAAAACAAGATGGGCATCCGCGCCTCGGCGACGCGGGAACTGATCTTCGAGGATTGCGAGGTGCCGGCGGCGAACCTCATCGGCCGCGAGGGCATGGGGTTCATCATCGCCATGAAGACGTTCGACGTGTCGCGGCCGGGCATCGCGGCGCAGGGCGTGGGCCTGGCGCAGGGCGCGCTGGACGAGGTGATCAACTACGCGCGCCAGCGCGTCCAGTTCGGCAAGCCCATCATCGCAAACCAGGGCTACCAGTGGACGCTGGCGGACCTGGCGACGAAGACCGAGGCCGCCCGCGCGCTGCTCTACTCGGTCTGCCGGACGGCGGACAAGAGCACCAAGGACATCTCGAAGTACTCGGCCATGATCAAGCTCTTCGCGACCGACGTGGCCATGGACGTCACCACGTGGGCCGTGCAGCTCCTCGGCGGCTACGGGTACATGAAGGAATACCCCGTCGAGAAGATGATGCGGGACGCCAAGATCCTGCAGATCTACGAGGGCACCAACCAGGTCCAGCGCGACGTGATCGGCGCGGCGCTGATCAAGGAGTACGCGTCGAAGAAGTAGGAAGCCGTCGGTAGGGCGGCTTGGCTCAAGCCGCCGCGCGCCCGGGCGCCGCTTCGTGCAAAAACCCGGGCGGCGCGTTCAGCGGACGCGCCCTACCTCACCGCGCGGGAGAACGTATGCACATCGTCGTATGCATCAAGCAGGTTCCGGGCACCACGAAGGTGCAGATCAACCCGGAGACGAACACGCTGATCCGCGAGGGCGTCGAGGCGATCATCAATCCCTTCGACGAGAACGCCCTCGAGGCCGCCCTCGTCCTCAAGGAAACGGGCGGCGCGAAGGTGACCGTGTTGTGCATGGGCCCGCCGCAGGCCGAGACGGCGCTGCGCGAGTCCATGGCCCGCGGCGCGGACGACATCGTGCTGCTCTGCGACCGCGCCTTCGCCGGCTCGGACACGTGGGCGACCTCCTACGCGCTGGCCCAGGGCATCCGCACGCTGGGCGCCGTGGACCTGGTCTTCTGCGGCAAGCAGGCGATCGACGGCGACACGGCGCAGGTCGGGCCGGGCGTCGCCGAGTTCCTCGGCTGGCCGGTGATCACGTACGTGCGCAAGCTGGAGGTCAAGGACGGCAAGGCGCTGATCGAGCGGACGTTCGAGGACGGCTACGAGAAGATCGAGGCGCCGCTGCCGTGCGTGCTCACCACGGTCAAGGAAATGAACGTCCCGCGCATGGCCTCGCTCAAGGGCCGCATGCGGGCGAAGAAGGCCGAGATCAAGGTCCTGACCGCCGAGGCCGTGAAGGCGGACCCGAAGGAGATCGGCCTGAAGGGCTCGCCGACCCGCGTGGTGAAGATCTTCACCCCGCCCAAGAAAAGCTCCGGCGTGCGCATCGACGGCACCGAGCCGAGCGTCGCCGCCCGCGAGATCGTCAGCCGCCTGAAGGAGCAGAAGGTGATTTAACGGGGCCGCGGCCCCGGGATGGAGTGAGTTCGCCATGTCGCTTGAAATCATCCAGGACAAATGCACGGGCTGCGGGATCTGCCTCAAGGCCTGCCCGTTCGGCGCGCTGACGCTGGAGATGCGCGACAAGCTCGGCCTGCCGCCGAGCAAGTTCAAGCGCATCGTCAAGGTCGAGGTCTCCTGCACGCTGTGCGGCGCCTGCGTCCCGACGTGCAAGTTCGACGCCATGAAGCTGGACAAGCCCGAGGCCGCCGCGCCGGCGGACCGGCCGCTCGACGCGTACCGGGGCATCTGGGTCTACGTCGAGCAGCGCGGCGGGCATATCGAGGGCGTCTCGTTCGAGCTGCTGGCCAAGGGCCGCGAGCTGGCCGACCAGCGGAAGACCGAGCTGGTGGGCGTCCTGCTGGGCCACGACATGAAGGGCAAGGTGGACGAATTGTTCGCGCGCGGCGCGGACAAGGTGATCCTGGCGGACCATCCGGCGCTGGCCGGTTTCGATTCGGACGCCTACGCGGACGTCTTTGCCGAACTGGTCAAGAAGCACAAGCCCGAGGTCGTCCTCGCTGGCGGCACGAGCATCGGCCGCACGTTCATCCCGCGCGTCGCGATCCGGGTGAAGACCGGCCTGACGGCGGACTGCACGGGCCTCGAGATCGACCCCAAGGAAAACCTCCTGCTCCAGACCCGGCCCGCGTTCGGCGGCAACATCATGGCCACCATCATCTGCCCGAACCACCGGCCGCAGATGGCTACGGTGCGCCACAAGGTCTTCAAGGCCGGTGCCCCCGACCCGCAGCGGAAGGGGACGCTGATCGAAGAGGTGATGGACATCCGGGCCGGCCGGGCGAAGGTCGTCGAGGTCATCCGCGAGATGACCAACGAGATCAACGTGGCCGAGGCGGACATCATCGTGTCCGGCGGGCGCGGGCTGGGCGGGCCGGACAACTTCAAGCTGCTCTTCGAACTGGCCAAGGAGCTGGGCGCGGCCGTCGGCGCGAGCCGCGGCGCGGTGGACGCGGGCTGGATCTCGTCCTTCCACCAGGTCGGCCAGACGGGCAAGACCGTGTGCCCGAAGCTCTATATCGCCTGCGGCATCTCCGGCGCGATCCAGCACCTCGTCGGCATGAGCTCCTCGGATACCATCGTCGCCATCAACAAGGACCCCAACGCGCCGATCTTCGACGTGGCCGACTATGCCATCGTCGGCGACCTGACCGAGGTGGTGCCGGCGATCACGAAGGTGCTCAGGGGGGAGTGAATAGTGAATGGTGAATGGATTTTCCTGAAAACTGAACCCTGAACCCTGCTGGTCCGCCGTCGCCCTGGCGAAGGCGGGAACCCCGAACCCCATCCCTGACAATGAACATCCAAATCGAAGACATCGGTCCCTGCCGCAAGTCCGTCCGCGTGGAAGTGCCCGCGGAGCAGGTCAACGCTACGTATGAAGAGGTCCTGGGCGAGTTTGCCCGCGAGGCGAAGATCCCGGGCTTCCGGCCGGGCCGGGCGCCGCGCGAGGTCGTCGGCAAGCGGTTCGCGCAGGACATCCAGAAGGAAGTCAAGGACCGCCTCGTTCCCGAGGGCTACCGCGAGGCCGTGAAGCAGCACAACCTTCACGTGATCGAGGTCCTGGCCGTGGACGACGTCTCGTACGTCGCGGGCGCGCCGATGGTGTTCAAGCTGACGCTCGACGTGTCGCCGGACTTCACGCTGCCGGTCTACAAGGAAATCCCGCTCCAGAAGAAGAAGCAGGAGGTCACCGCCGCCGCCGTGGACGAGGTCGTGAAGGACATCCTCGACCGCGCGGCGACGTGGGAGGAGGTGGCCGGCCGCCCGGTGCAGGCGGGCGACCTGGCCATGACGGACTACGAGGGCGTGGCCGACGGCAAGCCGGTTGCCGAGCTGGCGCCGAAGATGGAGATGCTGGGCAAGGTCACGGACCAGCTGATCCCGGCCCAGCCGGAATCGATCATCCCGGGCCTCGGGGCGGCGCTGGTCGGGATGTCCGCCGGGGAGCGCAAGCAGCTGGCCGTGGACTTCCCCGCCGACTACTTCGAGAAGGCGCTGGCGGGCAGGAAGGCCGACTATTTCATCACCGTCAAGGGCGTGCGCGAGAAGAAGCTGCCCGCGATGGACGCGGAGTTCTTCAAGAAGATGGGCATGGAATCCGAGGCGGCGCTCCGGGACCAGATTCGCAAGGACCTGGCCGCGGCGCAGGGGCAGCAGGAGCATGCCCGGCTGCGCGGGGAGATCGTCAAGTACCTGATCGAGAAGACGACCCTCGACCTGCCGGCGTCCGTCGTCGAGCGCGAGACGCGGGACGCGGTGTACGACATCGTCAGCACCCACCGCGCCCGCGGCGTGCCGCAGGAGACGATCGAGGAGAAGAAGGAAGAGGTCTTCCAGGCCGCGGCCCGCACGGCCCAGGACCGGGTCAAGCTGCGCTACATCCTGCACCGGATCGCCGAGCAGGAGAAGGTCGAGGCGACCGAGGAGGACCTCGCCGGCCGGCTGGCGGAACTGGCGCGGCGCTACCGCTCGACCCCGGAAGAGGTCCGGGCCGAGCTGGAGAAGAAGGACAGCCTGGACGACATCCGGTTCGAGGTCCGGCTGAACAAGGTGCTGGATTTCCTGCTCGCGCAGGCGAAGGTAAAAGAGGAATAGTATCCATGGTTGGGCGGCAGGGCGCCCAGGCCCGGGCCGGGCCCGCCCTGCCGGGGCACGGGGCGCAGAGCGGGGAGGCACTATGACCGAGCGGGCGCAGGTTCTCATACCGATGGTGGTGGAGCAGACGGGGCGCGGCGAGCGCGCGTACGACATCTACTCGCGCCTCCTGAAGGACCGGATCATCTTCATCGGCACGGCGATCGGCGACGAGATCAGCAACCTGGTGATCGCGCAGATGCTGTTCCTCCAGAGCGAGGACGCCGAGAAGGACATCAACCTCTACATCAACTCGCCGGGCGGCTCGGTGACGGCCGGGCTGGCGATCTACGACACGATGCAGTTCCTCAAGTGCCCCGTGACGACCTACTGCGTCGGGCAGGCGGCGAGCATGGCGGCGGTCCTGCTGGCCGCGGGCTCGGCAGGACGGCGGTTCGCCCTGCCGAACGCGCGGATCATGATCCACCAGCCGTGGGGCGGGGTGGAGGGGCAGGCCTCGGACATCAGCATCCAGGCCAAGGAGATCCTGCGGCTGCGCGACCGCCTCAACGAGATCCTCGCGCGGCACACGGGCAAGTCGCTCGAGGTGATCTCGCGGGACACGGACCGCGATTTCTTCATGGCCGCCGACGAGGCGAAAGCCTACGGGTTGGTGGACGAGGTCGTCACGGGGAAGAAGGGCGCCGCGAAAGGCGGGTGAGCCATGGCCACGAAGCCGGAAACGAAGCGCTGTTCGTTCTGCGGCCGCCCGGCTACCGAGGTGCGGCAGTTGATCGCCGGCCCGCAGGTCCATATCTGCGACCAGTGCGTCCAGCTCTGCCACTCGATGATCGAGCGGGGGCCCGCGAAGGAGGCGGCCAAGCCCGCGAAGCCCGGCCTCAAGGTGCCGCGCCCCCACGAGATCAAGGCCGCGCTGGACGAGTACGTCGTCGGCCAGGAGCACGCCAAGAAGGTGCTCTCCGTCGCCGTCCACAACCACTACAAGCGGCTGAAGGACGTGCGCGAGGACTGGGCGGCGCCCGAGCACGCGGACGTCGAGCTCGAGAAGAGCAACATCCTGCTCGTCGGCCCGACGGGCTCCGGCAAGACGCTGCTGGCCAAGACGCTGGCCCGCCTGCTGGACGTGCCGTTCAGCATTTCCGACGCGACGACGCTGACCGAGGCCGGCTACGTAGGCGAGGACGTCGAGAACGTCCTGCTCCGGCTCATCCAGGCCGCGAACCACGACATCGAGCGCGCCAGCCTGGGCATCGTGTACATCGACGAGATCGACAAGATCGCGCGCCGGATGGAGAACGTGTCCATCACCCGCGACGTGTCGGGCGAAGGCGTGCAGCAGGGCCTGCTGAAGATCCTGGAGGGGACCGTCTCCAACGTGCCGCCGCAGGGCGGCCGGAAGCACCCGCAGCAGGAATACATCAAGATCAACACGGAGCACATCCTCTTCATCTGCGGCGGCGCGTTCGTCGGGCTGGAGGACATCGTCCGGCGCCGCGTGGGCAAGCGGGCGATCGGCTTCGGGGCGCCCGCGACGGCGGCCGCCGGCCCGGGGGCGCTGCTGCAGCACGTTGAGCCGGAGGACCTGGTCCGCTTCGGGCTGATCCCCGAGTTCGTCGGCCGCCTCCCGGTGGTCTCCGCGCTCAAGCCGCTGACGGAGGACGATCTCGTCCGGATCCTTACCGAGCCGCGCAACGCCATGGTCCGACAATACATGAAACTCATGGCTATGGAGGGCGTGGACCTGACCTTCAGCAACGCCGCCCTGCGCGAGCTGGCCCGCCGCGCGAGCGAGCGCGGGATGGGCGCCCGCGGCCTGCGCGCCCTGCTTGAGCGCGTGATGCTCGACGCCATGTACGAGGTCCCGCAGAAGCCGGGCGCCCGGCGGCTCCGGATCAGCCGGGACTTCGTGGCCTCCAGGCTGGAGGCGTCCGAATCGCCCGGGAAGCCGGCCTCCGCGCCGGACAAGGAAGAGCAGAGCGCGTGAGGCGGGCGTGAAGGGGTTGAAATCCATCGCGGCCGGACTCCTCGCGCTGGTCCTGGCGGCGTCGTCCGTCGCCGCCCGCGAAATCGCCGTGACGATCCTGCACACGACCGACGTGCACGGCTTCGTCGAGCCCACCCGCGATTACGAGGGGAACGAGAACGTCGGCGGGCTGCTGCGGTGCGCGACCCTGATCCGGCAGGCGCGGGACGAGGCGCCCGGCGCGCTGCTCGTGGACTGCGGCGACCTCTGGATCGGCAGCCCGGAAAGTCTGGTCACCAGGACGGCCGTCGCCCGCAAGGCCGTGGCCTGGCTGAAATACGACGCCTGGGTGATCGGGAACCACGATTTCGATTGGGGGCTGGGCCTGTTCCAGAAGTTGCTCGAGTCGGCCCCGGCCCCCGCGCTGGGCGCGAACATCCGGTCCCGGCCCGGCGCGCCGAACCCGGCGGCGGCCGTCCATCCGTACCTGATCCGCGAGGTGGAAGGCATCCGCGTGGCCCTCGTGGGGCTGACCACGCCGGGCATGCCCGGCTGGTTCCTGCCCGAGTATCTCGGCTCCCTGGAGTTCGAAGCGTCTGTCCCGGCCCTGCGGCGGATCATGCCGTCCGTTCGGGAGGCCGGCGCGGAGATCCGCGTGCTGCTGGTGCACCAGGGCGTCCGGCCCTTCGGCGACGACGAGGCCAACGAGCTGGAACGGATCGCGGCCGCGTTCCCGGAATTCGACGTCATCCTCGGCGGCCATTCGCACCAGGTCGTGCCGGGCATCAAGATCCGCGACGTCTGGTACTCGCAGGCCGGCTACTACGCCACCGTGCTCGGCCGGGTGGACCTGGTCTATGACACCGTCCGGCAGGGCGTGGTGCGCGTGGACTGCCGGCTGCTGCCCGCCGGGGCCGACGTGGAACCGTCGGCGGAATTGCAGGCGGTCGTGCAAGCCGAACTCGACAAGGCCGCCGCGCAGCGCCGCAAGATCGTGGGGCGCACCGTTCGCGACCTCGTCGCCTCCGTCGAGCCGCCCGGCCAGTCCCCCGCGCAGCAGCTCCTCGCGCACGCGATCGCGGCGGAGACGGGCGCGGAGATTGTGCTGCACGGCATCCTGGCGGAAGACACGATCCCCGCGGGGCCGATCACCGGCGGGGACCTGTGGCGGCTGGTCCCCTACGAGAACCGGGTGGGCCTGCTCTCCCTGACCGCCGCGGAACTGAAAGCCGTGCTGGAAGAAAACGTTCAGCACCTGGGCACCCCGCAGTTCCAGGGCGTCTGCGGGCTGGCCTACGACCTCGATCCCGCGGCGCCGGAGGGCCGCCGGGTGCTCAACCTGCGGCTGGCGGACGGCTCCAAGCTGCACGGCCGCAAGCGGTACCGAGTCGCCATGAACAGCTACGTCCTGGCGTCCGGCGGCCGCCGCTACCCGGTCGTGCGGAAGCTGGTCGGGAAGAGCAATACCCGTTTCGAGTTGACCGACCTGGATACCCGCATGGCCGTGGCCCGCTACCTCCGGAAACACCGCCCGCTGGACCTCGGGCCCGGCGACGAAGTGCGCCTGCTCTCCCGCCCCCGCCCGGCCGCGGCCGCCAAAGCGTCCGGCGGCGCGGTGGCCCCGTGAAGGGGTCGTTCTCCATCGGGCGCCTTTTCGGCGTGGACATCCGGATCCACTGGACCTTCTTCCTGCTGGCCGGCTGGTTCGCCTGGTGGGGCGGCGAGGGGGATGGATGGCGGGCGGCGGCCTGGGCCCTGTCCCTGCTGGCCGGGCTCTTCGCCTGCGTGGTCCTCCACGAACTGGGGCACAGCCTGGTCGCGATCCGGTTCGGCGGCCAGGTGCAGGCGATCACGCTGCTGCCGATCGGAGGCGTGGCGCTCATGAGGAAAATTCCCGAGCGCCCGCTCCACGAGTTTCTCGTGGCGGTCGCGGGCCCGGCGGTGAACGTGGCCCTCTTCCTCGGGCTGGCGCTGATCCGCGGCGGGTTTCCGTCCTGGATCGCGGCGGAGCCGCCGGCCGGCGCCTGGCAGGAATGGCTGGACACGTTGATGCAGGCCAACGCGGTGATGGCCGTGTTCAACCTGATCCCGGCGTTCCCGATGGACGGCGGCCGCGTCCTGCGCAGCGCGTTGAGTTGGCGCCTGCCGCGCGATCGCGCGACGCGCTGGGCGGCGGTGGTCGGGCAGGTCTTCGCGGTCGGCTTCGTGGCCCTGGGCCTCTACACGAATCCCTTCCTGGCGGTCATCGGCGTCTTCATCTTTCTCGGGGCCGGCCGCGAGGAGCGCGTTGTCCGGGTCCGCGCCGCGCTCCGGGGTGCACGCGTCCGCGACGCCATGCTCGCGGATCCCGTCGTGCTCCATCCGTCCGAGCCGCTGGGCCGCTGTCTCGAGTTGGCCGTCCACCGGAAACAGGAGGACTTCGCCGTCGAGGCCGACGGCCGGCTGGTGGGGATCCTGACACGCGCGGATTGGGCCGAGGCGATCCGCGCCCGGGGGGAATCCGCGGAGGTCGGATCGGCCGCCCGCCGCCATTTCATGGCCCTGCATCCCGACGCCCCGCTGGCGCGGGTCTGCGCGGAGCTCGGGCGGATGGGCCAGCCGGTCTTTCCCGTGATCGAGAGCGGCCGGCTCGTCGGCCTGCTGGCCGTCGCCGACATCGAGCGATTCCTTGCCCTGCGCGAGGTCCGGGACCGGCCGTCCCGAAGCCGGGCTGCGCCGAACCGCTTTACGATTGACCTGGGGTAGGCCCCGCGGGAACGCCGCCGCCCGGCTGTTCCCGGATCTCCTCACGGATCCAGTTCAGCAGCGCCTCGCGGTCCGGGAACCGGCTCTCCAGTTGGGCTTCGTAGGCCTTCTTGTGCCAGTAGCCGACGCGCGGGCCCTGCGGGATGCCGAGAGCCAGGATGTCGTCGCCGCGAATCCACGGCGGCGGGAGGACCGGCTCGTTTTTCAGTTCCTCCATGAACCGGCGCATGAACTCGTAGTTGCTCAAGTCGCTGTGGCTGGCCAGGCAGTCCAGCCGGTGCAGTTCGAGTTCCATCGGGAACGTCGGCGCGCCGGCCATCTGGCGCAGCTTGGACCGGCGCATCCGCGGGACGTTGATGAACCGCATGTGATTCGCCACGCCCTGCCGGACGGCGTCCACCAGGTCGTTCGGCATCTTGAGCCGCCGCAGGATCTGCTCGGCGAGATCGGCGCCGACGCTGTCGTGCTCGTTGAAACGGATCCGGGTGGACCCGTCCGGCTCGATCGTCGGCGTCGCCGTGAGCGGTTTGCCGATGTCGTGGAGCAGCACGCTCCAGGCCAGTTCCGGCGTGGCATCCTTCATGGCGTCCAGCATCAGGACCGTGTGCGTGAAGACGTCGCCTTCCGGATGAAAAGCCGGCGGCTGCTCCTGCCCGACGAGCCGCTCGGCTTCCGGGAGCACGACGGCCAGCAGGCCCAGGTCGCGCAAGAGGGCCAGGCCCCGACCCGCGCGCGGGGACTCGACCAGGAGCCGCGTCAGCTCCTGCTGGACGCGCTCTGCGCTGACGTCCGCCAGCAGCGGAGCGAGCCGGCGGACGGCCTCTGCGGTGGCCGGTTCGATGTCGAACTCCAGCGCCGACGCGAACCGGGCGGCCCGCAGGAGGCGAAGGTGGTCCTCGCGGAAGCGGGCTTCCGGATCGCCGATCGCCCGGATGAGGCGGCGCTGCAGGTCGTCCTGCCCGCCGACGAAGTCGAGCACGCGGTCCTCGATCGGGTCGAAGAATAGCCCGTTGACGGTGAAGTCGCGGCGCTTCGCGTCCTCCTCGGCGCTGGTGAAGGCCACGCCGTCGGGATGCCGCCCGTCGCGGTAGGGCCGGTCGTGGCGGAACGTGGCGACCTCGAACGCGAAGCCGTCCCGGAGCACCTGGATCACGCCGAAGGCCTTGCCGATCTCGAGGGTCTTCGGGAAGAGGGCCTGGACCTGTTCCGGCCGCGCGCTGGTGGCGATGTCGATGTCCTTGGCGGGCCGGCCCATCAGGCGGTCGCGGACGCAGCCGCCGGCCCAGTAGGCGTCGAATCCGGCGGCGCGGAGCGTGCGGACCATCTCGCGCGCCGCCTCCTGCGGGCGGCTGTCGCCGATCGGGTTCATGGGCGGCGGGCGGCCCCTAGCCGCGGGTCGTGGTGCCGGCGGCGCCGTGCCGCGTCTCGGACGGGATCTTGATCAGGCGCGTCGTGCTCAACCGCTGCTCGCAGTAGCGCACGAACTCGGCGCGGTCCTTCGGGGAGATCAGCAGGGGCTCGGCCTTTTCCGAGATCTGCAGCCGGACCAGGGATTTCGCCGAGGTCGCGAGGCAATAACCGGACGACAGGAAGCCGGCCCCCTGGACGGCGTCCACGGAATGGATGGTCTCGAAGGGGATGGGCATGGCATACACCCAGCCCTCGATCAGGATGCCGTTGGGGCAGGCGCGGTAGAGGCGCGGGGGATAGATGAGCGGCCGGAGGTACACGGCCAGTTCCCAGAAGGACCGATCGAAGAGGGTGGGCGTCGTGAGGTCCCAGTCCACGTGCTTGAAGTTGAGCATGTAGCGGGCCATCCGGATGCGGGCGACCATGAAGGTGATGACGAGGACGCCGAGGACCCAGAGGGCGATCTCCAGCGGCGAACCGCTCACGATCGCCGTGGCGGTCGGCGAATCTTTCACCAGCGTGTACAGCCGGTAGTACGTGATCATGGAAAATAAGAGCGGGGAAAACAGGTGGGTGAAGGGCGTGGACATGTAGTCGATGCTGGAGCTGGCGACCACAAGGTGCGCCAGGTACAGCCCGACGATGATCACGGCCCAGATGAATTCCTGGAGGTCCTGCCAGCTTCCGCGCTGGGAAGCCTGGGCCTGTTCGGCCTGGGCCAGGATCGAGAGTTGGGGGGACTCCGTCGTCTGCGCCTGGAGGTAGTAGGGGACGACGATGGCCGTGACGACAAAGACCAAGGCCAGCAATTCCAGCTCCCACGGCCATCCCGGCGGGCCCCAGCGGGTCCTCTTCTTCACGTGTTCACCCTTGCTTGTCTCGTCAAACGCGTTAACCCACGCGCACTATAGAAATGCGCCCGCCCTTGCGCAAGCAGGATATTGCGGGGGCCGCCATTTTAGGATCCGTTGCCTTCGGCGCTCCCTGCCGCCGTTTCCCCTGTGGCGAAGGTAATAAATTAATTCACGAGTGTGAATGGTATTGTTATACTCCTGGCCCCGTCCGCCGCCGAGGTTCTTGAATCCCCGGCCGGATAACGTATCCTTACCGGGTAAACGGAGAGCGTATCATGAATTTCAGGCCACGGATAAAGGGATGGGCGGCCTTCGTAGCGGTTGCGCTGGCGGGATGCGGCCCATCCGGCGAAGACCGGGCCGCGCAACCCGAGGTGTCCCCCTCCGGGCCCGCCGCCTCCGCCTTTTTCATCCCGTCGCTCAAGGCCGCCGGTGAGTCCATCGACCTGAACTCCTTCCGCGGCCGGGTCGCACTGCTGGACTTCTGGGCCACGTGGTGCCCGCCGTGCCGCTCCGAACTGCCCGAACTCGCCCGCCTCTTCGAGGAACTCAAGGACCAGGGATTCGTCCTCGTCGGCATGACCGTGGACCAGGGCGCCGCCGAGTCGGTGGCCCAGGCCGTGGGCCGGTTCGAGATTCCCTATCCCGTGGGATTGGCCGGGCCTGACATCCAGGCCGCCTATGGCGGCATCCGCGCCGTGCCCACCAAGTTCCTGCTCGACGCCCAGGGCAAGGTGCGCAAGAGCTATCTGGGCGTGGTTCCCGTGGAGCAGTTGCGGGCGGACATCTCGGCCCTCCTCGCGGAAACTAAAGGCGCCCCGGCCTCGCCGTAGAAAGCCGCGCGATGAGGGGGATTCGGTTCCATCGGCTCGCGGGGTTGCTCCTGTCGGCCGGGACCGCGCTGGCCGCCGAGAGTCCTTTTGTCGTTACCGCGTCCTTCGATCAGCGGGAGGGGCAGCCGCACGTCCGCGTCCATTTCCAGTATCCGCCGGGCCACTATCTCTACGCGGACTCGATTCACGTGGCCGCCCGCGCCGGCGCCGAACTGGTCCTGGCGGAAGCGCCGACGCCGACCCGGGTCCGGGACAAGCACAGCGGCGGGGAAAAGGCTGTCTTGGACAAGCCGCACGACCGGTTGTACCAGTTGCCCGTGGCCGCGGGCGTCCTCGAAGTCGAAGTCTCCTTCCAGGGCTGCGACGCGTCCGTCTGTTATTTCCCCGAAAAGCGGATCGTCCCCGTGGGCGCCGCTGCGGGGGATAGCCCGGCCCTCCCGGTCGCGCCCGGCCCTGCGTCGCCGGCGGCCGGCGACTGGCGCGCGGCGCTCGAGCGGTTCAGCGTGGCGGGCACGGCGGCGGGTTACGTGAAACCGGAGGCGCTGCTGGAGTTCCTCGGGCAGGCGGAATCCGGTGCGGCGGCCGGCGACGGGCTCGTGGCGCGCTGGCAGAAGCTGGGCTGGCTCGCCACCCTGGCGCTGATCCTCGCCGGCGGCGTGGCGCTCAACCTCACGCCGTGCGTGTTGCCCATGATCCCCGTCAACCTGGCCATCATCGGGGCCGGGGCGCGCGCCGGTTCCCGCCGGCGCGGTTTCGCGCTGGGCGGCGTGTACGGCCTGGGCATGGCGCTCGCCTACGGCCTCCTAGGCGTGATCGTCGTGCTGACCGGCGCGCGGTTCGGCGCGCTCAACGCGTCGCCCTGGTTCAACGCGGCCATGGCCGGGCTGTTCGTGGCGCTGTCGCTAGCCATGTTTGACGTGTTCGAGATCAACTTGAGCCGGTTCCAGGGGGGCGGGGCGGAGGGGAGGCGGGGCGGGTACACCGTGGCCCTGGTCATGGGCGCCGTTTCCGCGCTGCTGGCCGGGGCGTGCGTGGCGCCGGTGCTGATCTCCGTGCTCGTGCTGGCCGGCCATCTCTACGGGCGCGGCATCGCGCTGGGCCTCCTGCTGCCGTTCGTGCTCGGCCTCGGGATGGCGCTGCCGTGGCCGCTGGCGGGCGCGGGCCTGTCGTTCCTGCCCAAGCCCGGCCGCTGGATGACCGTGGTCCGCAACCTGTTCGGCGTGCTTATCCTGCTGCTGGCGCTGTACTACGGCTATACGGCGTACCGCCTGTTCCGTCCGCCCCCGCCGCCGCCGGCCGTGAAAACCGGCGCCTCGAACCTGCGCAAGGTGGATTCGGCCGAAGGCCTGGCCGCGGCCCTGGACGAGGCCGCGCGCGAAGGCCGGCCCGTCTTCCTCGATTTCTGGGCGACCTGGTGCAAGAACTGCCTCGTGATGGAAAAGACCACGTTCAAGGATCCTGCCGTCGCCGCCCGCCTGGCGGGGTACCTCGTGGTCAAGTTCCAGGCCGAGCAGCCCGGCGACCCGCCGGCCTCGGACATCCTGGACCGGTTCGGGGCCATCGGGTTGCCCACCTACGCGGTCTTGAAGCCGGTGGCCGGTTCGCGGTAGAAAGCCGACGGCGGGCGCCGCCGAAAGGAGACCAGCATGCCGGACCATTTCTTTCGATCCGTCTTTCAGAACCCGGACTACGCCGTCGCCCGGACGGACGCCGGGGCCGTCCGGGACCGAATCGAGATCCAGACGCTCCGCGCGGAGGTGGAGCGGTTGCTGATGATCGCGGAGGCGCTCTGGAGCATCCTCGCGGAAAAATTCGATCTTCCCGAGGAGGAACTGCTCCGGCGGATTCACGAGATCGACCGTCGCGACGGCAAGCTGGACGGCCGCGTCGCGCCCGAGCCGCCCTCGCTCTGCCCGAAGTGCAGCCGCCCGATGGAAAAGCGCCGGCCCTACTGCATGTACTGCGGCCAGCCCGTCGCGCGCGACCCGTTCGAACGCTGAATCAACCGAGCAGCTTTGCCAGCGCCGCGCGGCCGCTCAGGCCGGCCTCGATCCCCTTTTCCCGCGCGAACGCGTTGGCCTCGCGCACCTCGCCTTCGAGCAGGTCCTCGATCGAGGCGATGACCTTTCCGCCCGCGCCCTTCATGCGGGCGGCCGCGTAGCGGAACCGCTCCAGCCCGACGACGTCGAACGCGCCGCAGCCGATCATCCCGTTCGGCGCGGTGATCCACACCAGGTTGACGGGCCCGATCGGCGAGACGTGGCCTTCCGCCCGGCCCTGCTCCAGCGAAATCGTTTCCTGCCGACTCATGCGCTCCTCCCGTTTCCGTTTGCCGGCACGGTACCATGTTTTTCCAATGATTGGAAAACCCGGCGATTCTTTTTTCCAATCATTGGAAATTCCGGTATAAGGCGGACAGCATGGACTCGGGTTTGGCAGAGCGGTTGCAGGCCGTTCGGGAGCGGATGGAGTCGGCGTGTGCGCGCGCCGGGCGCGATCCGGGCGGCGCGCGCCTGGTCGCCGTGTCCAAGACGCACGGGCCGGACCGCGTCCGCGAGGCCGTGGAGTGCGGGCTGACCGTGTTCGGGGAGAGCAAGGTCCAGGAGGCGCAGGCCAAGATCCCGCAGTGTCCCGGCCGGCTGTCGTGGCATCTTGTCGGCCACCTCCAGCGCAACAAGGCCGCCGTGGCGGCCCAGCTTTTCGACTACATTCATTCCGTGGATTCCGCGCGGCTGCTGGAAGCCGTGGACCGCGCCAGCGCCGAGGCAGGCAAGGTCATGCCCGTGCTCCTCGAGGTCAACGTCTCCGGGGAAAGCTCGAAGTTCGGCCTCGCGCCCGCGGACGTGCCGGCCCTGCTGGCCCGGGCGAATGAACTCGACAACGTGGAAGTCCGGGGCTTGATGACCATGCCGCCGTTCACGGAGGACCCGGCGGAGGCCCGGCCGTGGTTCAGGCGGCTGCGGGAACTGCGGGACGCCTGGCGCGGCGAAACCGGCTTCGCGCTGGACGAACTGTCGATGGGCATGACCCATGACCTGGAGATCGCGATCGAGGAGGGCGCCACGTGGGTCCGCGTGGGGACGGCCCTTTTCGGGGAAAGGGAACGCACATGAGCGTGGCGAAGCCGGACGTCGGCAACGTGGTTTTCATCGGCGCGGGCAACATGGCCGAGGCCCTCGTCAAGGGCATCCTCGGCGGCGGGCTTTGTCCCCGGAATGCGATCGGCGTGACCGATGTGCGTCCCGAGCGGAGGGAATACTTTGAAAAGCACTTCGGCGTGCGCGCCCTCACCGCCAACCGCGAGGCGGTGCGCCGTGCGGACGTGGTGGTGCTGGCCGTGAAGCCGCAGGCGATGGCCGAGGTGCTCGGAGAACTGCGCGGCGCGATCCCGAAGACGGCCCTGGTCATGACCATCGCCGCCGGCATCCCCACCACGAGCCTCGAGGACGGGCTCGGCGAGGGCACGCGCGTCGTCCGCGTCATGCCCAATACGCCCTCCCTGGTCCAGGCCGGGGCCTCGGCCCTGTGCGGCGGGCGATGGGCGACGGAGCCGGACCTGGCGACCGCGGGCGCGCTCATGGCGTCCGTCGGCCTGGTGGCCCGCGTGAAGGAAGCCGACATGGACGCCGTCACGGCGGTCAGCGGGAGCGGCCCGGCCTACGTGTTCTTCCTCGCCGAGGTCCTGTTGCACGCGGCGGAGAAGATGCAACTCGATGCCGGGACGGCGCGCGATCTCACCGTGGCCACCATCGAGGGCGCGGCTCGGCTCATGAAGGAAACCGGCCTGCCGCCCGCCGAGCTGCGGGCGCGGGTCACGTCGAAGGGGGGCACGACCGAGGCCGCCCTGAACGTCCTGCGGGAGAAAGGGGTATTCGAGTCCTTCGTGGAAGCCGTGTTGGCGGCGCGCCGCCGCGCGGCAGAGCTTTTGAAGAGTTGAAAGAGACGGCATGGGACGGGGCAAAGATCCAGCCTACCGCATCACCGAGGAGCGCCGCCCGGGCTCGTCCGGGCCCGTGGCGCACATCCTCGGCGTGCTCGTCTGCCTGGCCGGCATCGTCTACCTCGGCTTGTTCCTGGCCAGCCGGACGCAGGGCTTCCGCCTCTCGGTGGAGGATCGCCTGGAGCGCGCGCTCGGCCTTCCGGTATCGCTCAAGCGGGTGGAGGCCACGCCCGGCCTGAACCTCCGGCTGGAGGGCCTGGCCTCCCGCGACAGCGAGAAGAACGGCCGGCCGGGGATCCGGGCGCACGAGGTGGTGCTGGGCTGGTCGCTGTCCGGCCTGGTCCGCCCCGGGCCCCTGTTCCAGCGCGTCGTCATTCGCGGAGGGGCTATCACCTTCGCGCCCGGTTCCTCGGGCCGATGGGAGCCGGCCGCGCTCGAACCGCTGGGCGCGCAGGTCGCGCAGTGGGGCGGGTTCGAACTGCCGGCCCCGGAGGCCGCCGGGTCGTCTGCGCCGGGAGACGGGAACGAGGCGGGCCCGGCCGCGCCCTCCGCCGAAGGGGCGCCGACCAACACGGCCTCGTGGTTTGAGCACGTGGCGTTGGAAGTGCGCGCCGCCCGCCTCGCCTGGTGGGACGCCGAGGGCGGGGAACGGGCTTCGGCCGAGGGGATCGACCTTCTCGTGACGCCGGTCAACCTGCCCAACCGGCCGATCACCCACGTGCACCTGACCATGGATAAGGGACGCGTCGGCAACCGGCAGGTCCAGAACCTCGTTTTCGAACTCATCCGCACGGCCGAGCAGGACATCATCCTCGGCTATGCCGGCGACTGGCATCCCGTGGCCAAGGGCGAGCCCGCCGACGCGCCGGAGAAGCCGGCCGGCGAGAATCCCGTCACGCCCGATTGATCCCGCCCGGCGCAGTCAGGACGCCGCGCGGTGCATGAAAAAATTCGAGCGCTTCTCCTCGCCGATCGTGGTCGCGGGTCCGTGCCCGGGGAACACGCGGGTGTCGTCCGGGAGTTCCCCGAGCTGCAGGACCGAACGCGCCAGCGCGCGGGCGTCGCCTCCCGGCAGGTCCGTCCGGCCGACGGTGCCCTGGAACAACGTATCGCCGGCGAACAACACGCGCTCGTCGGGCAGGTGGAACGCCACCCCGCCCGGCGTGTGGCCCGGCGTGGCGATGACGCGGTACCGGAACGGGCCGTCGGTCCGGGCCTCCCCGTCCTTGACGAGGCAGGGCGCGCCCGCGGGGGCGGCCGGGGCGGCATAGTACGGCGGGAGTTCGTTCACCGGGGTGAAGGCCCATGGCGCGTCGAGTTCGTGCAGGATCACCGGGGCCGGCCATTCGCGGTGCAGGGCGGCGAGGGCGCTCACGTGATCAACGTGGCCGTGGGTCAGCAGGTAGGCCGCGGGCCGCAGGCGCAGGCGGCGCAGGGCGTCGCGCAGAAGATCCGCGTCGGCGCCCGGATCGATCACCAGCGCCTCGCCGCCGGCGCCCCGGTGAGCGATGTAGCTGTTCACCTCGAACGGCCCCACCACGATGCATTCGATGTTCATGCGGCGGAATATTCGCTAGGATGCCGGAAAGGTCAAGGATGCCCCGGGCATGACATGGCTGGTGTCCAGCACGTTGCGGGACGAGGCGGACCGGCGCTACGCGCGCTGGCTGGCGTCCGCCGGAGTTCCGGCGGAGTGGGTCCGGCCGGGCGACCCCGTGCCCGCGTCGTTCGAAGCCCTGCTGCTGACCGGCGGCGGGGACGTGGACCCGGACCTGTACGGCGCCGCGCGTCAACCGCGCACGGATGCCGTGAATCGAGCGCGCGACGTATTCGAGATCATGCTGGTCCGCGCCGCCCTCGAAGCCCGCCGCCCCGTCTTCGGGATCTGCCGCGGCATCCAGGTCGTCGGCGTCGCGCTGGGCGGCCGGCTGATCCAGCATATCCCCGACATCTGCCCGGCAGCGCGCGAGGTTCATGCGCAGGTGGAGGGCCGGGACAGCGGGCATCCGGTGGAGGTGGAAGCGCGGAGCCGTCTTGCCTCCGTGCTGGGGCCGCGGACGGACGTCAACAGCGCGCATCACCAGGCCGTGGATCCGGCGGCGCCGGGCCGCGGACTGAAGATCGCGGCGCGCTCGCCGGCGGGGATCGTCGAGGCCGTCGAGGCGGACGGCATCCCCGTGATGGCCGTGCAGTGGCACCCGGAGCGCATGCCGCCGGACCATCCCGCGTCGCGCGCGTTGCTGCAGCTCTTCCGAACCATCGCCTCGGAGCGCGATCCCGCTTGACCCTGCGGGGCGCGGAGTTACGTTATGGCCATGTCCTTTCTCGAACTGGCGGCCCGGAGGGAGAGCACGCGCCGTTACGCGCCGGCGCCCGTGCCCCGCGAGGCGCTGGAGCGCTGCCTCGAGGCGGCCCGGCTGGCCCCGTCGGCCTGCAACTCCCAGCCCTGGAAATTCATCGTGGTGGATTCCGAGCCCCTGCGCGGCCGGCTCGTGGGCGAGGCGTTCAAGGGAATTTACCGGATGAACCGTTTTGTCGAGCAGGCCCCCGTGCTGATCGTCATCGTCACGGAGCGCTCGAAGTACGCGGCGCAGCTCGGCGGGCAGTTCCGCGGCATCCAGTACAGCCTGGTGGACATCGGCATCGCGGGCGAACACCTGGCCCTGCAGGCGGCGGAGGAGGGCTTGGGCACCTGCTGGCTCGGGTGGTTCAACGAGCGGGGCGTGAAGAAGGTGCTGCGCCTCCCGCGCTCCGCGCGCGTGGACATCATTCTGAGCCTCGGCTATCCCGCCGAGCCGGGCCCGCGCGAAAAGAAGCGCAAGACGCTCGACGTCATCCGGGAATACCGGGTGGACCCGGTGAAGGCGCATGAGCGCTGACGTCCGCATCCGGGCGCCGGAGCGTCTCCGCGTGGCGGGCTCCTCCCTCTGGCTGGTCCTCCGCGAGGCCGGGCAGTCGTTCTCCGCCAACCGCGACATGGCGAGCGCCGCGACGCTGGCCTACTACGGGTTCCTGGCTCTCATGCCCCTGCTGCTGCTCGTGATCTACCTGCTCGGCCTGTTCCTCCAGTCCTCGGAGGCCGTCCTCGCCGGTGTCGAAGACCTGGCGGCGCGTCTCTTCCCGTCGTTCAACCGGGCGCTGCTGGTGGATCTCCTGTCCGTCGCCCGCGGCCGCGCCTGGGGCCTGATCAGCGTCGTGCTGCTGTTCTGGTCGCTGATGCCGTTCGCGGGCGCGATCCGCGCCGCCGTGCGAAGGATCTTCCGCGCGGCCCACCGCGCCTCTTTCCTGCGGAGCAAGCTGCTCGACCTGTCCGCCGTCCTCGTGCTGCTCCTGCTGTTCCTGCTGATGGCGGGCGGCAAGGTCTACGCGTCGCTGGGCCCGGTGCGGCTGCTCGCGCGGGCGGGCGCGGCGCTGGCCTGTGCGCGCGCCCTGGGGAGCGCCGCGCTGGCGGTCGGCGTGCTGGCCTTCTTCTACCGCGTGTTCGCGCCCGGAAAGATCCGGCTGCCCCACCTGCTGGCGGGGGCGCTCGCCGCCGCGGCGCTCCTGGCCGTCGTGCGCCCGCTCTTCGGCCTGATCCTGAAATACAATCCGAATTACGGCTATGCCTTCGGCTCGCTCAAGGCGATCTTCCTGCTCCTGGTCTGGGCCTACTACACCTTCGCCGTCCTGCTCTTCGGCGCCGAGGTGGTGGCCATGACCCAGCGGCGCGACGCCCTCCTGCTGCGCCGGCTCTTCGCCGGCGGGCCGGAAGCGCGGACCTCCCGGGTATTGCTGGGCCGGTTCGTGCGCGCGGCCGCGGACGGCGAGGTGCTGTTCCGCGAGGGCGATCCGGGCGCGGAGATGTTCTACGTCCTGGAGGGTTCCGTCCGGCTGACGCGGGCCGGCCGGGAACTGCGGGTGATGGGCCCGGGCGAGTATTTCGGCGAGATGTCCATGCTCCTCGGCGCGCCGCGCGCGGCGACCGCCGTCGCGTCGGGGCCCGGAACGCGATTGGCGGCGATCTCGCAGAAGAACTTCGAGGTCATCCTCGGCGAGAACCCGGCCATCGTCTTCGACCTGCTCAAGGAGATGGCCCGGCGGCTGGAGCAGACGAACCGGAAGCTGGAAGCCGGGCCGCCTCGAGATTGAAGCGCGGGCCCTCGTTGGACGGATCGAGGGCGACGGCGCGGCGATAGGCGTCGATCGCGTCCGCGCGGCGGCCCCCCTGCTCGAGCAGCACGCCCAGGCTGTTCCACGCGTCCACCATCCGCGGATCGATCTCCGTCGCGCGGCGAAGACAGGCCTCGGCCTCGGCGGGCCGGCCTTCCGCGGCCAGGCGCTGGCCGGCCGCCCAGTTCCGCTCCGCCTCGAACGCGAGTTGCTCCTCGGGATACGCGCGCGCGACGCTGGTCAGCGCGGCCGCGGCCGCGAGCGCCGCGAGCGCCCCGGCCAGGCGCGTCCGGTTAGCGCGCTGCTCCCAGAGCCAGGCCAGGCCGAGAGCCGCGGCGACCGCCAGCGCCGGGACCGCGGGCGCGCGGTAGCGGTCGGAGACGAAGACCGCGATCACCGCGGGCGAATACAGCAGAAGGAACAGCCACGCCGCGCCCAGCTGCCGGCGACGCGCGGCCAACCCGAGCAGGGCGAGGGGCAGGAGCAGCCCGAAGGGGAATCCGAACCCGCCGGCCTTCCAGAGCAGCGGCTTCAGGACGGGCGCGGCTTCGCGCAGCGAGTAGAGGTCGTGGTTGCGGGGGATCTCCCGCGAGCAGAGGAAGCGGGCGGCCTTTTGCAGCAGCCCGGCCGCGAAGGCGCCGGGCTGGGAGCGGGCGTACCCGGCGACCTTGTTCCGGAAGTAGTCGGATTGATCCCAGATGTCCGAAAGGCCCGCGCGCTGCGGCTCGCGGATCAACTCCATCCACTCGACGCCGGGGCGGATGGAGACCGTTTCGATCCATCGCGGGTTGTTGCCGAGGTAAAGGTTCAGGCCGGAGCTGGAGGGGAACGCGGTGAACCGGCCCGTGTGCTGGCGGCCGAACGCCGCCGCCGGCAGGAGGACGGCCAGCAGGCCCATCGCCAGCGTGCCGGCCGTGTCCAGGCCGGCCTTCCAGCCGTACCGCCGGACCCGGAGGGCGGTGAGCCACAGGCCCGCGCCGAGCGTAAAGGGCAGGAATGTCGGCCGGGTGAGCGCGGCCAGGCCGCCGGCGACGCCCAGCGCCGCGAGCGTCCCGGGCCGCGGCTCGGTCTGCGCGCGCTGGAGCAGCCAGAGCAGCAGGGCGGTCCAGAACACGGCCCAGCCCTCCGAAAGCAGGTCGGCTTCCAGGGCGATCACGGGCCCGTACAAGGCCAGGATCAGCCCCGCCGCGACGGCCGTGAGGCGCCCGCCCAGCCGGCGCGTGAGAAAGTAGACCAGGACACAGGCCGCCGCGCCCAGCACGGCCTGGAGCATCCGCGCCGCGAGCAGCGAGGGGCCGAATGCGCGGAAAACCACGGAAAGCCAGAGCGGGTAGAAGATCGGCTGCCAGAACAGCGCCTCGCCCGCCGGCGCGCCGGCCGCCAGCGCCCGGGCCTGGTCGGCGTAGGAAGCCGCGTCGACAATGGGAACGCCGTACAGCGGGTGGGCGTGGAGGGGAAGCAGGACCGCCAGCCGGGCGAGCAGGGCGACGAGGAAGATCGCCGGCGCGCCGCCGCGCGCGAAAAGGCGGCCGGCCGCTGTCGGGGCTGGGTCCATGCGGGACCGACTCTACTCCCTTCCGCCGGGCGCCGGTAGGCTGTTTTTGTCGGAAAAGCCTTGGATGCGCAGGACCGTACGATTATACATAGCGGGCAGAGCGCGACCGTGTTCGCGGCAATCGCAACGAGGAGGACAACATGATTCGCGGATCGGCCTGGGTGTCGATGTGCTCGGCCTTGCTGGTGCTGGCGGGGGCGCAGGTGTCGCTGGCGCTGCACGCTTCGCAGGACCCGTTGCTGGAACCGTCCAAGGAAAAGCCATACGCCTTTTCGCTGCGCGGCTCGGTGGGCCTGCTGGACGGCCAGGCCGACGAGCTGGTCTACGAGCCGGAGATGGACGACTACAAGTTGAGCGAATTGAACTGGGATCTGTCCGGGCTGGCCATGGGCGGCGCCGTGCTCTCCGCGGCCGCCGGCAAGCTCGGGTGCAACGCGGGATTCTGGGTGGCCCTCACCCAGGGCGACGGGGAGATGAAGGACTACGACTGGTTCATTCCGGGCATGGACTGGACCGACTACTCCCGCAGCGAGGTGGACGTCGAAAGCGCCTACAGCCTGGATATCAACGCCAATTACCTGATCTACGGCCGGCCGGAGATCGGGATCCGCGGCGTGCTGGGCTTCAAGCACGACTACTGGGAGTGGAGCGACAGCGGGCAGGAATTCATCTACAGCACCTTCGGCTTCCGCGACACCATCGGGAGCTTCGAGGGGCAGAACGTCATCGATTACCAGCAGACCTTCGACATCCCCTACGTCGGCCTGAACCTGGACGGGCGCGCCGGCCCGCTGGGCTGGAACGCCTACGCCCTCTACAGCCCGCTGGTCAGCGCCGAGGACAAAGACCATCACATCCTGCGGGATCTGCATTTCGAGGAGGACTTCGACGGCGGCGATTTCTTCGCGCTCGGCGTGTCCGGGAGTTACCGGATCGGCAAGCAGTTCTTCCTGTCCGGCGCCGTGGACTACCAGGACATTCCCGAGATCACGGGCGACATGCTGATCGTGGAGGACGGCGAATCGTACGAGGACAGCGCCGGCATCGCGAACAACAACCTGATGGTCTCGCTGGCCTTCGGCTGGCTCCTGTAAACGGGTCTCATGATCAGGATCTTCGGCATAGGGCTGGCCGCCGGGCTGGCGCTGCTGGCCCCGGGTTGCGCGCACCGCGCCGCCCGGGGGCCCGATCTCGTCACCCAGTATTCGGTGATCGATGCCCTCCTGGCCGGCGACTATGACGGCCGCCTGCCGTGCTCGGAGCTGCGGCGGCACGGCGATTTCGGCATCGGGACCTTCGACAAGCTGGACGGCGAGATGACCCTGCTGGGCGGCGCGGTGTATGCCATCCGGGCCGACGGGCGCGTGGAAAAGGCGCCCGGCGCCGAGACCACCCCGTTTGCGACGGTAGCCTTCTTCCATCCGGATCAATATGAAGGCCGGCCGCTGTCCGGCCTCACGTACGCGGCCTTCCAGGAGGACTTGAGCCGGCAGTTGCCCACGCCGAACCACTTCTATGCCGTGTGGGCCTACGGCCGCTTCCACCGCGTCACGACCCGTTCCGTGCCCCGGCAGGCGCCGCCCTACGTTCCGCTGGCGGAGGTCACGAAGAACCAGTCCGTTTTCGAATTCACCGACGTGGAGGGGAACCTGGTCGGCTTCTGGAGCCCGCCGTTCGCCAAGGGCGTGAACGTGCCGGGTTGGCATTTCCACTTCCTGACCCGCGAGCGGACCGGGGGCGGGCACGTCCTGGATTTCGAATTGCGCGATGGGGCCGCGTGGCTCGACGGCAAATCGGCGGTCACCGTGCTGCTGCCGGATGCCGGCGATTTTTTGCGGACCGATCTGGCCCCGGACCGCGCGGAGGAACTGCGCCGCGTCGAAACGGATCCCCTGAAAGCCGGCGCTTCGGCGGGGGATCGATAGCCGAGCTCGTTTTTTCATGGCGGTCTTTCTTGACGCGGGCGTCGTTCTTGAGTAAAAGGAAATAGATTCGCGACGGTGCCGGGTGGAGGGTGAAAGGAGAGCGATGGCGAATCCCGAACTCAAGATGTTCACGGAACAGATCGGCAACGTCACGGTGGTCACCGTGGCGGGGCCGGTGGATTCCGCCACCATCGAGCAGTTCCGCATGGCCCTCGATCCCGTCGCGGCGAAGCCCGGCGGATATGTCCTGCTGGATTGCCAGGAATTGACCTACATCAACAGCCGCGGCCTCGGCCTGCTGGCCAAGTATCACCGGACCTGCTTCGGCCACCTCGGCTGGTTCGCCCTCTGCAACGTCAACCGGAAGCTTGTCCGCACCATGGACCTGCTGGGCCTGGGGTCCCTGCTGAAGTTCTACGACACGCGCGACGCGGCCCTCGCGGCCAAGCCGTAAGCCGCCCCGCCATCGCTCAACGCCCGGTCATGCGATAGGTGATCGGCACCTGCGCCTGGATTTCCGCGGCCAGCCGGTTGGTTCCGAGCGGGCTCGCCGCCGCCCGCCGCAGGATGGCCTGCGCGCCCTCCGCCAGCCGCCCCGAGCCCGTGTTCGACACGACCTCCGACCCGATGATCTCCGCGCCGGCGCTGATGCGCACGCGCAGGGTCACGGTCCCGGTCTCCTTGGAGAAACGGGCGCCTCCGGGATAGAACTTGTTTTCCTCGATCCGCCGGCGCAGCTCGCCGAACCATTGCTCTTGGATCGCCTCCTCCCGGCCGGCGTCGCCCGGGGTTTCCACCGGCGGCTGCTCGGCCTCGGACGGCGCGGGCGGAATTTCCGGCGGCGCGCTCTCGGGGGCCGGCCCGGGTGCCGGCGCCGATTCCGGCGGGGCGGCCGGTTCGGGCTCCGAGGCGGGAGGCGGCGGTTCGAGGGCCGGCGGCTCCGGGGGCGGGGCGGCCACGGCGGGGACCGGCGCCAGGGCGAGGCGCAGCGCGGTTTCCGGAAACAGCTCGACCTCGCCCGACCGCGGCCCTGTCCATTCCCATGCCAGGAGCGGGAGGATTCCCGCGAGCAGGACCGCCAGCCCGATTACCGTGCAGGCGCGATCGGCGGGATCCGGCCGGCTATTCGGGCTGCGCGGTGATGAGCACATCGTTTCTCCCGCAGGCGCGCATCCGGTCGAGCACGGAGATAAACGACTGGAACGGCGCGGCGCGGTCCACGTGCAGTTCCACCGGCTGTTCCGTTGCCGCCTCCAGCCGGGCCGGCAGGTCCGCGAGGGCCAGCGGCGCGCCGAGATGGAACAGCGCGCCCTGCGCGTCGACGGAAAAAACGAGCCGGGGCGGGTCGTTCGGAACGGGCGCCGCCGTCGCGGCGGCGGGCAGGGTCACCCGCAGCGCCGGCTGGCTGAAGGTCGAGGCCAGGATGAAGAACAGCAGCAGCATGAAGATGACGTCGATCAGCGGCGTCAGGTCGATGTCCGCCTCGAATTCCTGCTCCAGGAAGTGGTCGTCCATGGGATGAAAGCCTGCTTCCTTACCGGCCCGGCGTCGCGCCGCCGTCACCTCGCTCCCGGCTGCGCCCTGCGTATTCCATCAGCTCGACCTGGAACCCGTTGATCTTCATCCGGAAGAAGTAATAGAAGCACAAGACCGGGATCGTGATGGTCAGCCCCTGGATCGTGGTGATCAGGGCCTCCCAGATGCCCCTCGCCAGCAGGGCCGGGTCGGCCGCTGTCTGCGCGCTGATGATCCGGAACACCTTGGAGATGCCCAGGACGGTCCCCAGCAGGCCGAGAAGGGGGGAGATCACCGAGATCAGCCGGAGCAGCGTCATGGCGCGGTTGACCTTCCGGAAGTGGTTGTGGAAGAGGAAAGCCAATTCGGCGCGCAGGCCCTCGGCGCCGCGGCCCGCGTGCGGCCGCGCGGCCAGGTAGATGCGGACCAGCGGATTGCCCGGGCTGGAATCCGCCGCCGTTTCCGGCCCGTTCTCCAGGCGCGCGGCGAAGCGGCGGAACACGTGGCCGGTCCAGAGCAGGTAGAGGAGGTACTTCGCGCACAGGTACAGCGCCGCCGCGGCGACGAATACGAGGGCGACGCCTGCGGCCCCGATGTAGTGGTATATCTGGCAAAAGGTCATTTCCGTTTTCCCCCGGCCTGTTCGACCGTTCCGCTCATCCCTATAAGCGCTCCGCGATCACGGATCGTTCGCCAGCGCCCGCACGACGAGCTGCACCAGGAACCGTTTCCAGCGGCGCAGGCCGCGGCGGTCGCCGCTTTGCGCCCAGGCGGCGGCCGCCGCGCGGCGCAGGCCCGGGAGTTGGCTCATGGCCCGCGTCACGTCGGCGCCGTAGACGCTTTGTTCCCGCCGCTGGAACCGCGCCAGCCCCCACCGGATGACCGGGCGGGCGGCCAGCATCCAGATCCCGACGACCAGCGCGGCGCGCAACAGCACCTTCATCCCGCGCGCCAGCCCGCCCTCGCCGGGCGAGATCAGCGTCACCGCGAGCAGCAGCGCGGCGAGCACGAGGCCCGCCCGGAACGGGGTGCGGTGCCACCACGGCTTGGCCGCCGGCCCGGCGGGCAGGTCCGGCGCCGCCGGCGCCGCGGGCTCGGGCGGCGGGAGTTCCTCCAGGGCCCGGTCGATCTCGCGGGGAATCGCGCCCGCCAGCCAGCCGGTCACGAGCCCGCCGAGCGTGTAGTAGCCGAGGTAGAGGGTCAGGACCCAGCCCGTCGGCGAGAGCGCGCCCGGGCCGCCGCCGAACATCCCGATGATCCAGCGGCCGACGGCGTCCACGCTGTCCCAGAGCGGCGCGCCGTACAGCAGCGTCATGACCACGAGCTTCTGCACCGCGCCCTGCCAGAGGGCCAGCAGGCCCAGGATCAGCGCCGCGAGCCGGGGCGCGGGCAGATATCCGAACAGCAGGGCGCCGGCCAGGCCCTGGAACGCGACGGCGGCGTAGGCGGGCAGGGGCGTGTGGGGGCTGGCGGCGGCCTTGACCAGCAGCACGATCACCGTGGCCTTCAGCAGCGCCGCAGCCTTCCGCTCCGCGAAGTGCGCGATCAGCGCGATCAGCACCACCGCCGTCGAGCCGACGACGATCCCGGTGAACGGGATCTTCATGGCGTGGATCAGGCCGCCGAGCCCGGCCTCGTTCAGCGCCCACAGCGCCGTCAGCCGCTCCACCGCCCGGGGATGGTCTCCTCCGCCACTATTCACCATTCACCATCCACTCTTCACTTCTTCTCCCACCCCAGCATCGCCCACTCGAAATCGTGGCGGTACTGCGCCCGGCCCTGCTCGTCGCGCGGCAGCGTCCGGTAGAATTCCCGCAATCGCTTCTGCTCCTTCGTCGAGAGCGGGCCGATCCGCCAGCGGACGGCCTCCAGGAACTCGCTCGCGGAGCCGTAGGTGACGCCGCCCCGGCTGCGCAGGAAATCCACCCGCGCTCGGATGCCCATCTGGTACAGGATGTTCACGGCATAGATATAATCGGGCCGCGGCTCGAGCGCCTGGTCGAGCCGCTCCATCACGTCCGGCCCCAGGTAGCTGCCCCCGGCGTGGAGCGTCACGTAGCACCGCTTCCGGGCCTGCCGGTTCATCTTCTCCAGCGCGCCCCGCAGGTCGTCGACGCCCAGGGCGCGCGAACAGATCACCAGGTCCGCGGGCGGCACGCCCTTCCACGAATCGGTCCACGAGAGCAGGAGCATCTCGATGTTGCTCACGCCGGCGCGTCGCGCGTGGGCGTCGAGGTGGCGGAGCATCTCCCGCGAGAAGTCGATGGCCGTGACCTTGCGGAGCCGCCGGGCGAGGGGGATCGCCAGGTTGCCGACCCCGCACCCGATGTCGAGCGCGGTCCGGAGGCCGTCGAAGTTCACGCGGTCGAGGAAGGCCTGGTTGTAGTCGCTGGTCAGGTCGCGCCGGCTCCGCTGCTCGGCGCGCCGGTCCCAGTCGGCCGGCGCCCGCGCGCCGAACGATGAGCGGCGGCATTGATCACGGTAGAGCGCGTTGAAGTCGATGTCGTGGAAGGCGTCTTTCTTCAGCATGGGTCCGTTCCCTTGTTGCTTTTTAAAAAAGGAGACGCCGCGTCCCCGCGGCGTCGGGCGGGGCGGGGGCGCCCCGCCTCCGCGTTAGAATTGGCAGGAGATGTTCGCGAAATAGTTCCGGCCTTCCTCCGGGTAGCCCTCGGCCAGCTCGTAATCCTCGTCGAAGACGTTCTTCACGCCGCCGGCGAGGGCGAAGCCCCGCGGCAGGGCCACGCGCGCGCAGAAGTTCGCCACCCAGAAGCCGTCGACCTCGACGCCGTCGCTGGAGGCGTAGCGCGAGGAGCTGTACTCCACGCCCGGCACGAGGGTCCACTTCGGCGTCGGCTTCCACTCCGCGTAGCCGAGGAGCCGGTGCTCGGGCGCGCCGGTCGGCTTCAGGTCGGGATTCGAGGTGTTTTCGACTTCCAGCCAGGCGTAATCGAGGCCGAGCTTCCAGCCCCCGGAGGCGCCGGGCCAGGCGATCCCGGCCTCGACGCCGCGATGCTCGGCGTCGCCGACGTTCCGGGCCTGGTGCATCCAGGCGCCGGTCGTTTCGTCGAGCTCGATGAAGTCCACCCGCTGGATCGCGTCGCTCACCCGGCTGTAGAACGCGCTGACATGGCCCTCCACGCGCTCGTTGAGCAGCCCGGCGTAGCCGGCCTCGAAGTGGTCGGCCGTTTCCGTCTCGAGCTCCGGGTTGGGCCGGGCCGTGCCGCCGCGGCGGGCGTAGCGCTCGCCGAGGGAGGGGAACCGGGACTTCCGCGCGTACGTGGCCCGGAACGCGCCGCCCGGGATGGAGAAGAACAGGCCGACCTGCGGATTGACGGCCGAGTCATCGCCGCCCGGCAGGTCCTGCGGCGAGGCGCCGGACCGGTCCTCGGCCTTCCGGTTGTCGTACTGCTCGTAGCCCAGGCCCACGGCCAGCGTCCACGCGTCGCGGAAGCGGAGCCCATCCTCGGCGGACACCGCGATCGTGTCGTCGCTGAACTCGGATTCCTCCTGCCCGTCGTTGTGCTCGCGGTGGGTATCCTGCCGGAAGTGCGCGGTGACCCGCGGCGCGCGCTGCTGGCCGGGCAGCACGCCGGCCTCGATCGCCCCGCCGACGGATTCATCGTCGTCGTGGCTCGTGAACGCCGAGGGGCCGGACTGCGTCGTGTAGGAATCGTCGTCGTACGACTCCAGCGTGTCCTCGAAGGTGGCGTAGAAGAGGCGGGGCTTGAGGTAGGCGTTCATGCCGAGCGTTTTCCGGCCGGCGAGGTAGAGGCTGTTCTGTTCCCGCGAGGGAAAGCGCCAGTAACGGGGCTGGACGCGGGGATCGTCGCCCGCGTAGGGAGGCGCGCCGAACTCGTTGTCCTGCCGGGCGAAGCCGGCGGCGATCTCGTCGCCGCTCTGCGGGGTCCAGGCGCCCTGGAGGCGGAGTTCGAGGTCGCGGCTGTCGGAGTTCTCGCGCCGGTCGCCGTCCTCGCCGGCAGCGGGCGGGAAGTCGTCGGACACGGTGAAATAGTCGCGCTCGCGGTAGGCGACGCCGCCCTGGAGGTGGCCGCGCGCGTGGAGCATGCCGGCGCGGGCGGCGCCCTCGAGCCCCTCGCCGCTGAACGCGCCGCCCCGGAGCAGCAGTTCGCGCGAGCGCGCCGGCTTGCGGCTGACCGCGTTGACCGCGCCGGCCAGCGTGTTGGGGCCGTAGGCCAGGGGGCTGAACCCGCGCGCCACGCTGATATCCGCCATGTCGAGCAGCCCGAGCCGGCCGAGGTCCGCCCGGCCGCCGGGGGGCGGGCCGGCCGGCAGGCCGTCGAGGAACAGCGGGGCCTGGTTCAAACCGAAGCCGCGCACGCGGATGGTTTTCGCGTTGAAGTCGCCGTCGCGGTCCGGGGAGACGCCGGGGAGCAGGGCGGCGGCGTTCGCGAGGTCCGCGGCCCCGCGGAGTTCGGCGGCCCCGCCGTCCGTGCGATCCGCGGCGCCGAGAAGGACCTGCGGCGTCGGGCCGGCAGGCGTGATCTCGCCGAGGTCGAAGCGGGAGGATTCGGACAGCGCGCAGGGCGCGGAGGCCGCCAGGACGGCCGCGCCCGCCGCCGCGATCCGGCTGCGGAATGTGTTCATCGCCGATCTCCTTCGTGATGGGCCCGCGCCGACACCAGGGTCCGGGCCGCCCGCCGGCTCGCTTTCGCGCGCAGCCTCTTGGCCGATAGTCATAGAGGCGAAAAAGGGGGGAGGCAAGAGAATATAGGTCGTATACGTCCTATGGGACCTATTGTTAAGAAACAGGCTTGAGCCCGGTCTCGCGGCCGGGTACAGGAAGCGGGAGAACGCCATGCGAGAACGGTTCCTCATCGGCATGTGGTTGATCCTGCTCGCCGCCGCGGCGGCCCAGGAGCCGCTGGGCGTCACCAGCGGGCCGGGGTGGACCACGTTCCGGGTCTGGGCGCCGAACGCGCGCTCGGTCGAGGTCGTCGGCGATTTCAACGGCTGGAAGGCCTCGGCCGCCGAGCGGCTGGCCCTGGACAAGGCCTCGGGCATCTGGTCCGGCACGCTCCAGCGCAGCCTGCCGTCCGGCGCGTACCGCTACCTGATCAACGGCAACCTGCCCCGGCGCGACCCGTACGCGCGGGCCGTGACACCCGACGGGCGCAGTTCGGCGTTCTACGACCCGGCTGCCTTCGCGTGGCAGGACGACCGGCCCGCGGCCCGGCCGATCGAGGACCTCGTGATCTACGAGATGCACATCGGCGCGTTCTACGACCCCAAGCCGCAGGACGGCCTGCCCGGGACGTTCCAGGACGCCATCAAGGCGCTCGGCCACCTCGTGGAGCTCGGCGTCAGCGCCGTGTGCGTCATGCCCGTCCACGAGTTCAACGGCTTGCACAGCTGGGGATACAACCCCAGCGACGTATTCGCCGTCGAGCAGGCGTACGGCGGGCCCGACGGCCTGAAGGCGTTCGTCAAGGCCTGCCACAAGGCCGGGATCGCCGTGCACCTGGACGTGGTCCACAATCATTACGGCCCGGACAATCTCGACCTGCTGCGCTTCGACGGCCCGGGCGGCGAGCGGGAAGGCGGAATCTACTTCTACGACCAGCCGGGGCTCGCCAGCACCCCGTGGGGGCCGCGGCCGCGGTTCGACGAGCCCATGGTGCGCCGGTTCATCAAGGACAACACGATGATGTGGCTGGAGGAGTACCGCGTGGACGGGTTCCGCTGGGATTCCCCGATCAACATCCGCGCCTGGCGCGAAGGGGCGGAGCCAATCCCCGCGGGCTCGCAGATGCTGGAGGACATCAACAGCCAGATCCGCAGCCGGTTCCCGCAGGCGCACAGCATCGCCGAGGACTCGATGGACATCGGCAATTTCCACGGCTCGTGGGACTTCGAGTTCCACCACCAGGTCCTGCCCGTGCTCAAGGCGGCCACCGACGCCGAGCGCGGCATCGGGCCGATCGGGAGCGCCCTCGAGTGGCGGCCGTCCACCATGGCGCGGGTGATCTACGTGGACAACCACGACGAGGCGGGCCAGATCAACCGGCAGACGCGGATCGCCTCGGACGTCGATCCGGCCAACCCGGCGGGCGAACGCGCGCGCCGGCTCTGCGCGCTGGGCGCAGTACTCACGCTGACCGCGCCGGGCGTGCCGCTGATCCTGATGGGCAACGAGTTCCAGGAGAGCGGGCCGTTCCACGACAACCGGCCGCTGGACTGGGGCAAGAAGCAGCGCCACGCGGGCCAGTTCGCCCTGCACCGCGATCTCATCCGGCTGCGCCGCAACCTCGACGGGCGGGGGGAGGCGCTGAAGGGGATGGAGATCCGCGTCCCGATCCTCGACAGCGAGCGGCAGTGGGCGGTGTACTGGCGCTGGCACGAGCGCGCGCCCGGCGCGCCGATGGTGGCGGCCGTCAATTTCTCGGAGCAGCCGGTGGAGAACGCCGAGATCCCGTTCCCCGCGCCGGGGCCCTGGGACATGCTCGTGGACACCGAGCGCGCGCAGTACGGCGGGCCCGTCCGGCAGGAGATCGTCCGCGCGATCCTGGCGGACAAGCCGGCCGGCAAGGTCCGCATGACGCTGCCGCCGTTCAGCGCGCGGCTGTTCGCGCTGGCGCCGGGGGCCCGGGCCGCGACGTCTCCGTCCGAGGCGCCCGAGGAGACCGGCGCCACGCGCAAGCAGGCGGCCTCCCTGTACACGGCGATGCGCCTCATCAGCAACGTGAACAACTGGGATCCGAAGGGCTGGCCGATGAAGCTGGTGAAGGACTTCGAGTGGGAAGGCCGGGCCGAGTTCAGGCAGGCGGAGAACGTCGAGCTGAAGCTGGCGGCGGACGACGGCTTCCTCTACTGGGGCGCGGCGGACGACTGGGCGGTGCCGGTCCCGCACACCGGCACGCTCAAGCGGCGCGGCGACGGCGTGAAGCTCGAGGGCGCGCTCGACGGGGCGTACCGGGTGCGCTTCAACGAGGACACGCTGGAGTTCCGCATTGAGCCGGCCGGGGCGGGGGAGGCGCCGGGCGAGTTCCGGACGTGGACAGGCGCCAGCGGCAGCCGGGTGCAGGCCCGCCTGGTTTCCGTCAAGGGCGGCCAGGTGATCCTCGAACGGCCGGACGGACAGAGGGTGTCGATCACCATCGACGGCTTGAGCGCGGCCGACCAGGAATACCTTCAGCGTTGACGCCGTCGGCGATGTTCAGCGCAGGCGCGCGCAGATTTCGTCCGGAAGCCGGTCCCTGTTTTCGGCTTCGACCCGGCAGACGCGGCGGATATTCGCCGCCCCGATGATTTCCCGCCAACGTTGCAGGGCGCGCTCCTGGATGACGGCCAGCACCGGCCCGTCGCGTCGGAAGAGGTCCGCCACGGCCCCGGTGAATTCCATCACCTCCAGTTCCAGGAGGCCGAGTTCGTCCAGGACCACGGGTTCGCGCCCGGCGCCCAGGCATTTCACCGCGAAGTCGGCGAAGGCCCCGGGCATCACTTCGTAGGGAGGCGCGCGCCCGTCCTGCCGCCGGGCGCAGACGCGGCGCTCGCCGCGCCACGTTTCGACGATCACCTCGTCGCGCTGCCTCCGCGTGCAGAAGCCGGCCGGCTCGCGCCAGCCCAACCGGCTCATGACCTCGCGGACGACGGTGCTTTTTCCCGCTCCGATGGCGCCTGTAAGCACGATTTTCATGGGTGGCGAGACCGATACTGGACTCCGTATTTATTTGGGTGTAAAGTAAAAACGAATCAGGCGGAGGCCCCGGGCATGAGAGCACTCGTTCGATATCCGGTGAAGGCGGCGTGTATCGCGCTGGCGCTGTCGGCCCTTTCCGGCCGGGCGTCGATCCAGACCAACGGCCCGGTGTCGTCGGTCCAGGTCGTGACCAACGCGGCCTCCGGCAACCGGAGTTTCATCTTCCACCTTTCCCCGACCGGCGCGGTGGAAGTCGCGCCGCACGCCGCGGACGCGGTCCGCGTCCGGTTCCACTGGGACTCGCTCTGGGACAAGGAGGAGGTCGGCATCGCGAAGCCGTTCTCCAACTGGCCGGCGTTCAGCGTGAATTTCAGCGAGAGCGGCAGCACGCAGTTCGTGATCACGAGCAGCCAGCTGCGGATCGAGGTGCAGAAAACGCCGGTGTTCAATATCGCGTTTCGCGACCCGTCCGGCTACGAACTGCTGCGCGCGCGGCGGATGGAGTACGACTGGAACTACCAGCCGGGCAGCGACAGCTCGTACGAGATGGTCAACTGGGGTTCCGTATCGGTCAGCAACCTGCCGAACGGCTTCAAGCTCAAGGCGGTCATGGAGATGCCCGCCGACGAGGCCTACTTCGGGCTGGGCGAGTTCGCGGGGCCGCTGAACCGGCGCGGCTACAACATCCAGGGCTGGAACCAGGACACGTACTACTGGCAGGAATCCCGCAACCCGATGTACATGACGCTCCCGATGTACTACGGGATGCGCCCGGCGACGAACGGGACGCCGGCGCGGGCGTACGGCGTGTTCTTCAACAACCCGTCGCGCCCGACGTTCCGCATGGGCACGCAGTGGGGCGACGCCTATTCCTTCGAGGCGGGGGACGGCCAGCTCGATTACTACTTCTTCGGCGGCGGGGCCGATCATGCGCCGCTGGACGTGCTGAACCGTTACTCCGAGCTGATCGGCTACCCCGCCAAGATGCCCCGGTGGGCGTACGGCTACCATCATTCCCGGCATTCCTACTGGGTGCAGCACCAGGTGCACACGCTGCTCGACCAGTTCCGGCAGTACGGCGTGCCGCTGGACGCGGTGTACCTCGACATCGGCACGCAGGACAACTACCACCAGATGACGTTCAACGCGGGCTACACGAACGTCGCCGGCCTGATCCAGTACGCGGCCAGCAAGGGCGTGCGCGTCGTCCCGCTGATCGAGCCGCTGCTGAAGACGAGCGACCCGATGTACAGCGAGGCGTACTCCAGCCTGCATTTCCTGAAGGCCAACGACCTGTCCACCTACGTCGGCACGAATTTCCTGGGCAACGTCTCGTGGCTCGACTTCAGCAGCTCTTTTGCGCGGGACTGGTGGAAGGCGAAGATGACGAACTACCTGCACCAGTATCCCTTCCCCGGCATCTGGAACGACCTCAACGAGCCCAACGAAAACGCGATGGCCCTGAACGTGGTGTACTACTGCGACGACAAGTACGGCGGGGGCACCAACAACAACGACAGCCGCAAGTGGCACCAGGTCAACAAGAACACGTTCAACGTCCGGCAGACCTCGCTGACCTACGACACGCTGAAAACGCGCGACCCCGTCGGCCGCCCCTTCGTCTTGAGCCGGGCGGGCTGGCCCGGGGTCCAGGCCTACGCCGGAGGGTGGAGCGGGGACAACATCGCGAGCTGGGATCACCTCCGGCACAACATCCGGCTGGGGATCAGCGTCATGATCTCCGGCCAGGCGATGTTCGGCCACGACATCGGCGGGTTCATCAACCACCCGTCCAACGAGATGATGACCCGCTGGGTGCAGTGGGGCGTGTTCAACCCGTTTGCCCGGGCGCACTCGATGGACGTCGAGGGCGAGCCGGACCGCCCGCCCTGGGCGTTCGACAGCCCGTACTTCGAGATCATCCGCGAGCACATCCGCTTCCGCTACGAGCTGATGCCCTACCTCTACACGCTGGCGCACCGGTCCACGACCAACGGCACGCCGATGAATACGCCGCCGGCCTTCCACTTCCGGGCCGACGGCAACATGTACGCCACCAACAGCCAGCCCAACGAGTACGATTTCATGGTCGGCGACTCGCTGCTGGTGGCGCCGGTCTGGACGGAAGGCGCCCGGCAGCGCGAGGCCTACCTGCCGTACGGCACGTGGTGGTATGACTATCGATACGACACCCGGCACGCGGGCGGGCAGACCCTGGCCGTGCCGGCCTCCGTCGCGTCGATCCCGCTCTTTGTCCGCGAGGGCTCCATCATTCCGATGGGCCCCTGGATGAACTACACGGATGAGAGCGCGCCCGGCTACCTGAACCTGCACGTCTGGCCCGCCGCCTCGGCCGAGTTCACCCTGTACGAGGACGACGGGATCTCCACCAACTACCTGGCCGGCCAGTACGCGAGCGCGCGGCTGACCAGCCAGACCAACGCCGCCTCGTTCTCCTTCACCGTCGGCGCGCGGCAGGGCTCCTTTGATCCCGGCGAGCGCGACTACTACATCGTGGCGCACGACGTGCCGCCCGCGAGCGGCGTGACGCTCGGAGGCTCGGCGGTGACCCGCGTGGCGCCCGCCGCCATCCGCACGAACACCGGCGCCGCTTGGTGCTACGACGCGGCGTCCCGCCGCCTGACCGTGAAAGTGCCCGACACCGGCGGCGAGCGCGCCGTCGTGGCGAACTACCGGGGCTCGGAAACCGCCGCGCCGGCGGCCTACACGTCCAGCCACAGCAACCTGGCCGTCGCCGGCACCTTCAACAACTGGAACGAGGGCGCGCGGAACATGCGGAAGGTGACGAACAACACGTGGGCCGCCGTGCTGGAACTGCCGGCAACGAACCGCGTGGAGTTCAAGTTCGTGGCCAACGACTCCTGGTCGACGAACTGGGGCGACCTGAACCAGGGCGGCCAGCAGGTGCCGATTTCCGGGACGGCGGATTCCTCGGCCCTCAATATCGTGGCCACCAACCTGGCGGCCGGGCTCTACACCTTCCGCTTCAACGACCAGACCCTCGCGTACTCGGTGCAGACCGCCGCGTCCTCCGACAGCGACGGCGACGGCATGGACGACGAGTGGGAGACCGACTACGGCTTCCAGCCCCTCAACCGCAACGACGCCGCCGGGGACGAGAGCGGCAGCGGGCTGAACAATCTCGGCAAGTACATCGCGGGCCTCGACCCGTTGAGTCCGACGGCGACGTTCGAAGTGGACGGGTTGTTCCCGGCGGGCGCCGGCGGGTTCCGCCTGGCGTGGGATGCCGTCAGCGGGCGGTTTTACGGAATCTGGTTCACGACGAACGACCTGCGCATGCCCAGTTGGGCCGAGGTGCCCGGCCTGACGAATCTCGTGGGCAACGGCCCGACCAACGCGCTGGACACGAACACCAGTTCCGACCTGCGCTTCTACCGGATCGGCGTCCGGCGGCAATAGAGCCGGCCGCGCGCCGCCGCGGCCCCGGGTTACAGGGATCGGCTCACGCTCATGAACGCCGTGATCTCCTCGTCGTCCCCGACCAGCGGGCTGTCCGTCAGCTCATCCGGCAGAAGGCGGGCGGCGAGGCGAAGGGAGAGAATCCATTTCGGCCGGACCGGGTACAGCAGCGAAATGCCGAGGCGCGGCTCCCAGGCGTCGTCCGGCGCGTAGGCGCGCCGGTCTTCCCGCGCATAGGCCGGCTGCACGCCGTAGTAGTAGCCGGCCACGGCGTCGTCCATCCATTCGAGCGCGACCTCGGGGACGGCGGTCAGTTCCCCCGCGTTGAACGTTCTGCGCAGGCCGAGGCCGGCCCGGAACCCGCCGTGGCGGCCCAGGAGATCGTGGGCGACGGAGGTGTCGATGCGCCATCGGGGCGCGAACGCCCAACCGGCCCGCGCCCCGGCCTCGAGGGTGGCGTCGCGATCAGGCATGTCTTCGAAGATCGGGGCATCGTCCTGCTCGTAGCCGTCGAACGTGTAGCGCGCCGTGCCGGCCACGGAGAATCCCCCGCTCTCGTACACGGCCAGGCTGGCCACCGGTCCGAACCAATGCAGCCGCGGTCCTGCGTAACTGACGAAGGGGAGGGGGATGACCCGGTCGTCCATGCCGCGGTACGACTCCGTCTTCGCGATCAGCGCGGCGCCCGCCGACCATTCCCCGCGGCGGGGGGGCGGGATCAGTGAAATGGTTTCCCTCACATCCTCCTCGCCGATCCGGAACGCCAGGTCGGAAAAGGAAGGCGGCCCCAAGCGCGGCAGGAAGTTCCCCGAAAAACCGAACGGCTCCGCGGGCAGAAATCCGTGCCGGTCGAGCGAGCTGTTGTCGTTGAGATCCTGGAACACGCGGGTGGCATACTCGCCGGGCGGAAGACCTTCAAAATGGAACGGCGCGCCCTCCGCATCGGGCTCCGCGGTCATTTCCCGCAGCGGCTCTTTTTTCTCGTAGGCCTCGCGCGATGCAAAGACCGCCGCGCGCACGGGGCCGGAGGTGGAGAGCCCCGTGACCCGGATTTCAAGCGTGGCGGCCCGCGCGCCCAAGAAGCCGGCGGCCACGAGCATGCCCAAGGCTGCACCCAGTTTCCTCATGTGAGCGCATAACGTACATGAGGTTCCGCGGCGCGCAAGCCGTGCGTTGCGGGCTTGAAAAGCCGGCCGGTCGTTCCTATCGTGGTGCCGGGCTTGGAGATACCCCCGTAGCTCAGCTGGACAGAGCATCGGATTTCTAATCCGACGGTCGCCCGTTCGAGTCGGGCCGGGGGTGCCCCTTGTGATTCCCGCACTTTCTGTATTCCAGGAGTTCCTGCGCCTGCTGTCGGGCGGTGCGCGGATCGAAGGCGCCCTAAGGCGCGGGACAGCGCGGTTGGTGCGCCCCCCAGAGCCGGGCCAGCGAGGGGTGGCTCATGTGCTGCGGCACATACGTCTGCGGGATGAGGTTGTTGGCGAGCAAGTAGGCGAACAGGTTCTCGGCGATGACGCGGTGGCCCAGCTCGTTGAAATGCGAGTCGACGCCCGGCACCAGTTCCAGCCGCTCCGCCGCATACTCTCGCAGCAGCGGGAGCAGGTCGAGGCAGGGGATCTGTTCCCCGGCCAGAAATCGGCGCAGCATGCGGTGGTGCTTGTCCAGGGATTCCGCATGCTCCCGCACATCGTTCATCGGCGGCAGGACGAGGACCATGAACTCGATCTGGCGGGCGCGGCAGGCGTCCCGGAAGGCGCGCACGGCGTAGCAATACGATACCCAGCCGGAGTAATCCTCCCGGAACAGAAAATCGTAATACTGCCGGGTCGCCTCGTGGACGCGCCGCTTCTCGCGCGCCCGAGCCCAGCGGGCCAGCGCGCAACTATACCGGGCGAGGCCGGTCATGTCCGGCGGCGGATCCCGGGGCCGCGTGGCCGCCATCAGGCTCATCAGGGGTTCCGGGACCTTGCGGTCTTCCAGGTCGCTGACCGTGGTGCCCAGGATCAGCAGGCTGGGCTGGATGTCCAGGGCCTTCCTGAGCAGGAACTTCTGGTTGACGGGCGACGTGCCCGCCTGGGCAAACACGCCCACCATCGCCGGCGGCGTGTCGCGGTTCAGGTTGAGCAGCCATTCCAGCTGGCCGCCGAAGATGACCTGGCCCCGGACCCCGGCCCCCGCGGTGATGGAATCGCCCAGCATCGCCACGCGCAACGCGTTGGAGCCGTTCGTCAACCACGGATGCTGTCTATCCTGGTCCGCCCAGAAGCTGATGCGCGTTTTGTCCACCGGCAGCGAGACCGGCGCGGGCAGGAGCCGGCAGGTCTCTTCCGCGGCCAGCAGTCCGAGGATCAGCAGCAGGAAGGTTCGCGTCAGCCAGACGAGCCGGCGTTTGGGCTTCGTGTCCATAGGGTGGAAGAAGTAAGCACCATCCTCCGGCGCGGCGCAACTCGCAAAACGGCGGCATGGTCCGCGGGCCCGGTCACGGGCCTCACCGGTTCAGGGCTACGATCCTGGCCAGGGGCATGCCGTTGAAGTGCGTCGCGCTGGCGGTCGTGTACGCGCCAACGTTCTCGCTGTAGAGCAGGTCGCCCAGTTTCAGGTTGGTCGGCAGGTCCTCGGCCACGGACACCACGTCCAGGGCGTCGCAGGTGGGGCCGAACACGGAGCAGATTTCCGTCGGGCCCTTGCGGAACGCCTTGAGGTGGTACTGGCAGTGGTCGAACAGGACGCCGGAGAGCGTGCCGTAAACGCCGTCGTTGATGAACAAGCACAGCTTCCCGTCCCGCCGCGATTTTCCGATGATCTCGACCACCAGCGTGGCCGCCGTGGCGACGAGGAATCGGCCGGGCTCGGCCAGGATCTCCATGTCCGGCGGGAACAGCCGGTCGAATTCGGCGTTCAGCACCGCGGCCAGTTCCCCGAACGGCCGCACATGCCGGTCGTAGGGCGCCGGGAACCCGCCGCCGATGTCCAGGATCTTCACCGGCGCGTACCCGCGGGACCGCGCCTCCTTCATCACTCCATCCGCGATCGCCAGCGCCTGCACGAAGTTCTGGAAATTCGCGCACTGGCTGCCGACATGGAAACTCACGCCCTCGACCACCAGCCCCGCCTTGAACGCCGCGGCGATGAGATCCACCGCCTCGCCCGCCGACGCCCCGAACTTGGACGACAGCTCGACCACCGAGCCCGTGTTCGGCACGTTGAGCCGCAGCATCAGCCCCGCGTGCGGCGCGTACTTCCGGACCTTGCGGATTTCCTCGAGGTTATCGTACGTCACCAGCGGCTTGTACGGATTCAGCTGCCGGAGCGTGTCGTTGTCCTTGATCGGGTTGGCATAGATGATCTTGTCCCAGATCCAGTGCTGGCGGGGCTTCGGGGGCATCTTCCGGATGTTCTCGTAGGCGATCCGGAACTCCGGCATCGAGGCCACGTCGAAGCTCGCGCCCGCCTCGAACAGCGTCCGCACGATCGCCGTGTCCGGGTTCGCCTTGACCGCGTAGTACGGCTGCACGCGGGGCAGGCCTTTCCGGAACTCGGCGAAATTGCGCCGCAGCACGTCATGATCCACCACGAAGAGAGGCGTCCCGTGCTTTTTCGCGAGCTGCTTCAGCAGGGCGGGGGAGGGCATGGCGCGGCTCCCGTCACCCGATCCGCGTCGCGTCCGGATTGTGCTTGAAGTACTCCTTCGTCAGGCGGGCCATGATCGCGCCGCGCTTGTCGTAGAGCCGCTTCAGCTTGCGCGGCTTGCGCTGCGCCAGCGCGTAATGCGTCAGCATCGGTAGGCCCACGGTGGAATCCAGGTAGCACACGACGGCGTCCGGCAGTTGGTTCGGATCGATTTTGCCCCAGCTCACGGCCTCGGACGGTGTCGCGCCGGAGAGCCCGCCGGTGTCCGGCCGGGCGTCGGTGAACTGGAGGAAATAGTCGTGGCCGGCCTCTTTGATGCGAAGGACCTCCTGGATCTGCGGCTCCGTCTGGAGCGTGAAGTTCTTCGGCGAGCCGCCGCCGACGAGGACGACGCCGGTCTTCTTCCTGCGCTGTTTGGCGTCCAGCACAATGGCCGTACTCTCGTTGACGCAGATGCTTGGGTTGACGCGCAGCTTGTTGCCGCGCAGCTCCACGCCGGCGACGTTCATGCCGATGGTCGAGTCGCCCGGCGAGGAGCAAAAGCACGGCACGCCGGCGCGGTACGCGGCAGCGAGCACGGAGACGTCCTTGAGGCCCGTCTGCTTCTCGAACTCGGCGCAGTACTTGCCGAGCAGGTAGTGCAGTTCCGGCGTTCCCATCTCTTTTTGGAACTCCGGCTGGATCAGTATCTTGCGCAGGATGTCGTCCGTGCGCATGAGCACGTCGTTGTAGTCGAGGAAGATGTCGTAGATGCGGACCACGCCGAGGCGGCGCAGGACGGGGTCCATGATGCTGGCGGTGCCCTTGTAGAGCGGCAGGTTCATGGCGTGGTGCATGTCGTGGTAAAGGTTCGCGCCCGTGGCGACGATCCAGTCCACGAAGCCCGCCTTGATCAGCGGCACGACGGCGGCCGCGCCGAGGCCTGCGGGGGTCAGCGCGCCCGCGAGGCTCATGCCGACCGTGACGTCGTCGTTGGCCAGCATCTTCTCCGCGAACAGCCGGCAGCCCTCCTGGAGGCGCGCGGCGTTGTACGCGAGGAACGTGCGGTTGACCAGCTCCGGCACGCTCTCCTTCCCCGTGATCGGCGGCGGCAGGATGCGTTTGCCCGACAGGAACCGGGTCTTCCCCTTGGCGAACTTGTGGGGGTACTTGCTGATGAACGTTTTCGGCAGCGTGATCTTGCTCATGGTTCTCCTCTTGCGTTTCAACGCCTGCGGGCGGGACGACGGTACAGCGACAGCGCGACGATCTTGTGGGCCAGCTTGGCCGCCAGGAAGTCCGGGCCCTTCAGGGCGGGGATCGGGGCCAGTTCGACGACGTCGAACACGGGCACGTCCGCCGCCTCGCGGCAGACCACGCGGGCGACATCCAGCAGCCGTTCCCAGGACAGCCCGCCGGGCTCCGGCGTGCCGACGGCAGGCATGATCGAGGGATCGAGGCCGTCGAGATCGATGGTGAAGTACACCTGCTTTCCTTTCACGAACTTCGCCAGCTCCTTCAGCCAGCCGCGGCCCGCGTTCGCCTCCTCGGAAAACACGGTCCGGATCCGCTTGTTCCCGCGCCGGAAGCGTTCCTCGCCCTCGGACAGGTTGCGGATGCCGACCTGGAAGATGGGCGAGACCTCGACGATGCGCCGCGCCGCGCAGGCGTGGCTGTACGGCGTGCCCTCGTACTCCGCCCGCAGGTCGGCATGGGCGTCCACGTGGACCGTGACAAAATCCTTGAGGCCGGCCTTCTTCATCCCGCGCGCGACGCCGCCGGAGATCGAGTGCTCGCCGCCGAGCACGACGAGCTGCTCGGGCCGCGGCGTGCCCGACAGGATGCCCGCGACGGCGTTCTCGATCGCGGCCACCATGGCCTCCGGCGAGCCATGCTCGAGGCCGAGGGGATTCATGGTGTGGATGCCGATCGCCATCGCCGGCTCACCGTCGAATTCACGGTCGAAGAGCTCCACCTGCCTCGACGCCGCGATGATGGCCGACGGGCCCTCGCGGGTGCCGGCGCCGTACGACGTCGTGCCCTCGTAGGGGATCGGCAGTATCCACGCCCGGGCGCGCTCCGGCGCCGCGAGTTCGTCGGGCAGGCCCAGGAAGTTCCAGGCCGGCTGAAAGTGGCTCGAATCCGTCATGCTCAAGTTCCCTTCGTTCGATCCGCGATGGATGAATCTGTGAAAAAAAGAGGGCGGTGACAAGACGGAAATGCCGGCGCCGTCGGGGCTCCGCGCCCGGCGGGCATCCTGGCGAGCGCCGCGCCCGACGCCGCGACCGCGGCGGCCAGCAGCATGGAGTAGCGATACGTGCCGGAGACATCGAAAAGCCAGCCGCCGAGCGCGGGGCCGGTGAGTCCGGCGAGGCCGTAGGCCAGGAAGACGAGGGGATAGACGCCCCCGACCTGCCCGGCGCCGTAGTGGGCCGCCACCTCCGCCGCGTACACCACGAAACAGGCGCCGAACCCGAGCCCGATGAGGCCGGCGCCCAGGCCGAAAAGGGGCCCGCTCGCGCGGGCGGGGAGCAGCAGCAGGACTGCGCCGGCCAGGATGCTGATGGAGGCCGTGGCGGCGCCCGCCGCGATGCCCCCGGAGAGCGCGATGGGTTTGAGGTTGCCGACCATGATCAACCCGGCGAAGGTGCCGCAGAACATGCCGAGAAACAATCGTCGGAGGCGCGCGTCCTTCCAGGGCCGGGCCCGCCCGGCGCCGGCAGAAACGACGGAGTCCGGCGGCCGGGAAAGACCGGCTGCCGCCAGCAGGATCACGGCTCCGTACGACAGGCCGATGATCCCGAAGAGCCGGGATACCTCAAGCCCGTGGCGCCATCCCGCGGCCGCCAGGGAGGCCAGGAGGATCGCGCCGCTTCCGAACCCGGCGACCGCGATGCCGCCCGCCAGTCCCCGACGGCCCGGCGACCAGGCCATGACCGTGGCCAGCGGCGCCACGTAGCCGAACCCGATCCCGCATCCGGCCAGGAGGCCCAGGCCCGCGAGCAAGCCGGCGAAGCGGTCGCAGGTGAAGGCCCCGACGAGATACCCGGCGGCGAACAGCAACCCGCCCGTCGCGGCCACCCGGGCGGGGCCCCAGCGGTACAGCAATCGGCCGGCCCCGATCATGCTGGTCGTGAACGAGGCGATCGTGAGCCCGAAGATCCATTGGGTCTGGGCCGCAGTGTATCCATAGGCCTTCCGGAGGGCCGGAACGAACTCGCTCCAGGCGAAGATGCCGCCCAGGCACACGAGCACGGCCAGGGCGGCGCCCAGGTTCAGGGCCTTCTTCATCCGGGGATTTCGTCCGGGGCGTCGCGCACGGAGGCCCGGCGGAGCCGGTCGTTGATCGCGCGCCAGAGTCCGCGCTCGGGGCCCTCGAGCGCATAGATGCGGGACAACCCCGCGGCATCCAGGCGTCGCAGCGCGCTGAAGAGCCGCGCCGCGGCCTCGGCGGCATCCAGCGCCGGGGAGAGCATTTCGACCATGGCGAAGCCGCCGGCCTCCGGGACGGGTCCGGGGGAAAGCAGGCCGGCCCCGGCCCGGTCGGCCCGGGGCGGCACGGCGGACACCAACGAAAGCGGCGTGCGGGGCGCGTAGTGCCGAAGCAGGCGGCCGGGGCTTTGCGGCCGCTCGTCCGCATGCCGCGCTCTCGCGAGCGGGCCGATGACCGATTCGATGTCCTCGAGCGGCAGCCCGCCGGGTCGCAGGAGGAGGGGATTGGGATCCAGAAGGGAAACGATCGTGGATTCGATGCCGACCGGGCAGGGCCCGCCGTCGAGGATCATGTCCGCGCCCTCCCCGACTTCCGTCCGGGCGTCCTCCGCGGTGGAAGGGCTCAAGTGCCCGAACCGGTTGGCGCTGGGCGCGGCCACCGGGCCGCCGACCTGGCGGATCAGGTCCAGGGCCAGCGGATGGCGCGGCATGCGGACGGCCACGGAAGGCAGGCCCGCCGTGACCAGGTCGGGGACGCGGTCCGTTTTCGGCAGGACGAAGGTCAGCGGGCCGGGCCAGAAGCGGTCGGCAAGTTTCCGGGCTGCGGGGGGGAACGCCGCGGCGATATCGCGAAGCCACTCGATGTCGGCGATATGGACGATCAGCGGGTCGAAACGGGGGCGCTGTTTGACCTCGAATACGCGGGCCACGGCCTTCGGGTTCAGCGCATCGGCGCCGAGGCCGTAGACGGTTTCGGTGGGGAACACGACCAGTCCTCCGGCCCGGAGGCAGGCGGCCGCCTGTTCGACGGCGCGTCCGTCGGTAGAGACGGATTGGATGCGGGCGCCCATTTGTGCTGCGAAGGTACGGGCGGTGCCGCGGCATGTCAATCCGCCGAGGCGGTGACGATCCCCTTGCAGCTTGGGAGACAATAGGCATAATGGGCGCGTTTCCGATGAAAACATCGTGGGTCCAGGTCGATTTGAAAAGGCTGGCGGAGAATATCCGCGCCGTGCGGCTGGCCTTGCGCCCTCCGACGGAAATCCTGTTCGTCGTGAAGGCCAATGCCTACGGGCATGGCCTGGTGCCGGTGGCCGTGCATGCGGCCCGCCACGGGGTCCGCTGGTTCGGCGTGGCGTACCTGCACGAAGCGCTGCAGGTGCGCCAGGTCCTGCCGGACGTCCGGATTCTCGTGCTGGGGGCGACCGAGCCGTCCGATGTGCCGCTGCTGGTCGGCCGGCGCATCACCCCCGTCGTGATCAGCGAAAAGCATGCGGTGGAACTCGGGCAGGCCGCGAAGTCCATGGGCAAGACCCTGCCGGTGCATGTGAAGGTGGACACCGGGATGGGCCGGCTCGGGATCTGGTGGGAGGACGCCGGCGCCGTGCTGGACCGCCTGGGCGCCCCATGCGGCCTCGAGATCGAAGGGCTCTGCACGCACTTCGCCACGGTGGAGCCCCGCAAGCCGGCCCCGGCCCGCGTCCAGTGGGAGCGGTTCGCCGCGGCCTCGGCCGCCGTGGAACAGCGCGTCGGCGGCCGCCTTTTCCGGCACGTGTCGAGCAGCCGCGCCGCGCTCTATTTTCGCGACTGGGACGTGGACGCCGTGCGGCCCGGCATCGTCCTCTACGGCTACGGGGCCGCGGATCCCGCCCTGCGCTTTCACACGAAGCCGATCCTGCAATGGAAGGCCCACGTCATGCAGGTCAAGCGGGTGCCGGCCGGGTTCTCGGTGGGGTACTACAGCCAGTTCACGACCACCGCCCCGACCGCGCTGGCCACGTTGAGCGTCGGCTATGCCGACGGCTACAACCGCCTGCTGGGGAACAAGGGCGTCGTCCTCATCGGCGGCTGGCGCTGCCCGGTTGTCGGCCGCGTGAGCATGAACTGGATCACCGTCGATCTCGGTCACGACCGCACGGCGCAGGAGGGGGACGAAGCGGTGCTCATCGGAGAGCAGCGATCCGAATCCATCTGGGCCGGCGAACTGGCGGCCGCCTGCCGCACCATCCCCTACGAGATCCTGACGGACATCAACGCGGCCCTCGACCGGCGCTACGTGGAATGAGGGGCGCGGCCGCGCCTACCGTTTCAGCCACCAGTCGGCGGTGCCGCAGATGAGGCACAGCGCCATCGCGGAACCCGTGAGCAGGATGGTCGCGCGCGCGGCCAACCGCGCCGAGATGTTGGTCCGGTCCACCGACAGAAGCAACGCCATGGTCCCGCCGATGAACAACAACACCAAGGCGGTCCAGAAAAAACCCTTATTGTATCGCGGCTTTGGATGCGGCGTGCTCATGAATCGAGCGTCCTCGTTCATTCAATCATGACTGAAGAGGCTGTTCTCGACAAGCCAATAGCATACGGGCAGGCCGTGCTCGGCCTGGATCCAGCCTTCCTGCCCGCCGCTGGCGATCCGGATCCAGTTCCCGGAATGCTCCACAACCCGGCCGATGCTTCCTTCCGGCAGCGCGAAATGAGCGGTGGACCCGGCCAGCGGGGCGAACAGCGCTTCGTGGCCCTTTCCCTCCACGACGATCTCCGGCGCGCGGCACAAGCGGTCCCAGGCGAGCGCTCCCCAGGCCGCCACGAGCATCACCGCGAGCAGCGCCACCGCCAGCTTCGCCATCCAGGCCGGCCGTGAACGCGACCACAGGTAGGCGCCCGCCAGGCCGGCGGCGAGCCACCATGCGCCCACGGCGATCCAACGCCAGGTTTCCCGGCTTGCGCGGAAGAGGAAGCGCTGGGTCCCGCGCAGGGCCGGTTCGGGAACGCCGGCGGTCTGCAGCGCGTAGCGCAGGTTGGCCCGGGTGTCCGGGTCGCCCGGGTTCAACACCCAGGCGCGGCGGTAATTGACGATGGCGCGGCCGAGATCGCCCTGCCGGAAGTAGGCGTTGCCGAGGTTGAAGAAGAGCTCCTGGAACCGCAGCCCGCGCCCGCGCAGCGTCTCGTAGGCTTCAACCGCGTCCGCCAGCCGCCCCTGGTCATAGGCCTGGCCGGCTTCGAGGAACATCTGCTGCGCCTTGGCGGCCGGCCATTCGTCGGAGGGTTGGGCCGCGGCAGGGCGCGGGGCGAAGGCCAGCAACGCGGCCAGCGCGATCCGGCATGGAGCGCGGATGTCCATCAGAGACGCACCCTTTCGCAGGCCTTGAGAATGCCGCGTAATCCCTCGAGGCGCGCCGCGAGCAGCGCCCGGTCGCCTTCCACATGGCCCGAACCCTGTCCGTATCGCTCCCGCTCGCAGAACGCCAGGAGATCCCGCGCGCGGGCGATCCCGTCGGCCGGCAGCGCCGACTTCTCGAGCCGGGCCATGATCACATCCGGCGTGACCGCGCCCGCGGGGAGGTTGAGCCGGTTCCCGAGGTAGGCGGCCAGGGCCTCCTGCAGGGCGTCCACGAATTCGCCGCGGCGATCCCCGGCCAGGGCCTTTTCGGCGCGGTGCAGGGCGGGCCGGGCGCTGCGCGGCGCGCGGGCCCGGCGCGCGCGCGCGACGTCCCGGCTCATCTGCTCGCGCCGCCGCGCGGCCAGGAACAGGCCGAGCACCGCCAGCGCCGGCACGGCCTGGACGCCCCAGAAGACCGCGCGGATTGACGGTGCGTTTCCCGGCCGGGGCCAGCGGGGCGGCGGCGGTTTGAGGTAGACGATGTCGCTGCCGAGGATCATCGTGCGCGCCTCGGGGACATCGGCCGCCGCCTGGATGACGCGCCCCGCGCCGTTGGTCGCGGGGTGGACGACCAGGTCGAACGGCCCGCGCGTGACAGTCTCGTACCGGCCGAGCTCCGGGTCGAAATACGAAAAGGAGAGCGCGGGGAGCTGGGCGTTGGTGTCCGACCGCGGGATGACGACCTGCTCGTAGAGCACCCGCCCGCCGGAGCGGGCGCCGTCGATGTCCCGGGACACCTGCCGCGGTTCGTACAGGCGGAAATCCGGGCCGGCGGCGATCGCGGGCGGCGAGATGTTCTCGATGTTGCCCACGCCGCCGATCTGCATGGACAACGTGACCGGCTCGCCGGCGCTGACCTCGGTCGGCTTCACCTGGACATCGAACGCAAAGCGGCCGACGGCCCCGGCGAACCCGGGCACGCCGTCGGCGGGGGGCAGGGGTTGCACGTTCAGGACCACGGGCTCCGCCCGCAGGTCCACGGCCTGCGTCTGGTAGCGGCCCATGAACGGATTGCCGAACGGATCGTTGAACAAGTCGTCGAACGGCGACATCCGGCGGCGGTCGCGCGGCACCACGACCTGCACGCGGATATTCGGCTCAAGCGTGAACGCGCCCGCCGTCAGGGCCTGCGCCTTGCAGCGGAACCGGCGCACGTCGTAGATCTGGTTGCGGACCACCTCGCGGGTCGAACCCATCTCCTGGAAGGGGGGCAGGCTCAATCCCGAGGCCGGCATGTTGCCCAGCTCGACATCCCGCCCGAGGGTGATGTTGCGCGAGTAGATGCAAAGGACCACGTCGAACACCTGCTGGATGTACACGTTCGTCGGCTGCGCGGAGATCGTCGCGAAGAGCAGGTCGGCGATCGGCGAACCGCCGCCGTCCGAGGTCGCCGCCGCTCCCTGGTCCACCGCCTCCAGCTCGACTGCGGGGATGTCCATCCGTTGACCCTCGGCCTCGTAGGCGATCGGCCCGATGGAGAACTTGCCGGCCTGCAGCGGCAGCACCCGGAAGCGGAAGCTCACGGAGCTATCCTGGCCGCCGGGACCCATGGACCAGCTCCGCTCCGTGCCGACGGGGCTGATCTGCAGGCCCGGGACGGCGGGCAGCGAGGGGGGCGGGGGATTGTCCAGGCCGTGGACGGTCATGTTGCAGATCGCGGATTCGCCGACGGACACAGCGCGCGGGTTGACATCCATATCCGCTGTGACAGCGAAGGCTGCCTGCCCGGCCGCCGCGGCCAGGGCCGCGCCGCCGATCAACGCCGCTCGAATGGATCCCCGTCGAGCCATGCCTTCTACCAATCCTTATCCACGGGCACCGGGCGCCCCATGATAACCTGCAACTTGTCCCGGTACGACTGCTCTTCCTGCTTCATCCTGTCAAGCAGCAGGCGCGCCTCCTCGGGCGTCATCTGCTCGGCCGGCGTCGGTTCCGGCTTCGCGGCCTGCTCCTGCTTCTGCTCTTGCCCCTGCTTCTTCTCTTGCTCCTGCTCTTGCTCTTGTTCCTGCTCTTGCTCTTGCTCCTGCTCCTTCTCCTTCTGCTCCTGCTCTTTCTTATCCTGCTGCTGCGGCTGGTCTTTTTGCTGCTTCTGCTGTTGTTGTTGCTGCATCTGCTGGATCTTTTCCTTCAACTGCAGCGCCAGTTCGTAATTGGCCTTGGCGTCTTCGTCGGCCGGATCCAGGAACATCGCGCGCTCGTACATCTTGAGTGATTCCTCGACGGCCTGGCCGGCCGTGTCCAGGCCGGGGGCCTGGGGCGCCGTCGGCGGGGTCGTTGCGGCCGGGGGCGCGGCGGGCAGCGGCATGGCCGGGCCGGGGGCGGAGGCCGCCGCCTCCGCGAGCCGGTAGAGCGAGTTCCCCCGGTTGTAGAAGGCCCGGCCCTGGAGTCCGAGGTCCGGGGAGCGCAGGGCGTCCTGGTACCGCTGCGAGGCCTCGTCGGCGCGGTCGAGCTGCAGGAGCGCGTTGGCGGCGTTGTATGCCGGAACGGCGGCGTCCAGCTCGTTGGTCGCCGCGCCCGCCGCCGCGCCCTCGAACTGCTGCAGGGCGGACTCGTACTGCTTCTGCTCGTATTCCCTCAACCCGGCGCGCAGCTGCGCCCGGGGATCGTCGGCCGCGCCGGCGCGCAGCGCGGAGAGAAGCAGGGAGGCCAGGAGGATATTCTTCATGCCGGCCGCTCCTTTCCCCGTCTCGGCCGCTCGCGGAGCAGGCTCTCCGCCGCCAGCAGGATGAAGGCCCCGCCAAGCGCCCAGGGGAACCGGTCCTCGTGCATCCGGACCATGCGGCCCTCGTGCTCGTCGCGGCGGAGTTCCGAGAGCCCCTTCTCGTAAATCCGGTCCAAGCCGAAATCCTCCGCCGTGGAGCGCACGTACATGCCGCCGGTCTCCACCGCCAACCGTGCCAGCAGGTCCTCGTTCAGGCTGGATTTCACCACGCGATTCTCGCGGTCCTTGAGAAACGCCGACGACCCGCTGCCGTCGGGCGCGGGGATCAGTTCACCCTCCAGCGTGCCCACGCCGACCGCGAAAACGCGGATCCCGCGCTTCTTCAACTCGGGAACCATCGCGAGGGGCTTCCCCTCGTGATCCTCGCCGTCCGTGATGAGGATGAGGGCGCGGTCGGAGCCGGCATCCTCCTCGAAGCTGTCCATCGCGGTGCGCAGGGCCTGGGCGATGGCCGTGCCGCCGCGGGGGATGAGCCCGACGTACACGTCGTCCAGCGTCATGAGGAAGGCGGGGTAGTCGATCGTCAGCGGGCATTGCAGGAAGGCGCTTCCGGCGAACGCGACGAGGCCCACGCGGTCGCCGCGCAGTTGCCGGAGGAGGTCGCGGATGCCCCACTTGGCCTGTTGCAGGCGGTTGGGCTTGATGTCCTCGGCCAGCATGCTCTTCGACGTGTCCAGCACCACCAGCACGTCGAGGCCTCGCCGGCGGACTTCCTCCCAGCGCGTGCCCCACTGGGGCCGCGCCAGGGCCGCCAGCATCAGGGCCAGGGCCCCGAGCCAGGCGAGGTGCCGCGTCCGCACGCGCTGCGGGTTCCGGCCGGGCGCCAGCAGGGCGAACTGCGAGCCGTCGACCAGCCGGGCCAGCCGCCGCTCGCGGCGGCGGAGCAGGAAGAAGACCAGCCACGCCGCGGGCAGGAGCAGGGCGAGCAAAAACAGCAGCTCTGGCGCTCCCCATTTCATCACGGCGCCGCCTCCAGCCTCGCGAGCCCGAGGAGCCGCTCCAGCCCCAGCAGGACCAGGGCCGCGATGACCCACGGCATGAACCGCTCCTCGAACCGCGTGTAGTGCTCGACGTCCACCTCGGTTTTCTCCATCTCGTCGATCTGCCGGTACACGTCGTCCAGCCCCTTGAAATTCCGGGCCCGGAAGTACAGGCCGCCTGTCGTTTCCGCGACGTATTTCAGCATGGGCTCGTCGATGTCCGAGGGCTGGAAGGCATACTGCCGTCCGCCGAAGGGGCTGGAGATCGGCACGGGGGCGGGTTCGTCGCCGCCGGCGCCGACGGTGTAGACCTTGATGCCCATGGCGCGCGCCGCCTCGGCGGCGTTCTCCGGGCTCAACACGCCGCGGTTGTTCATGCCGTCGGTCAGCAGCACGACGACCTTGCTCCTGGCCTTGCTGTCGCGTAGCCGGTTGATCGCGGCGGCAATGGCGTCGCCGATGGCCGTGCCGTCCTCCACCATGCCCGTCTCCAGCCGTCCCATCTGCTGCACCAGCCAGCCGTGGTCCAGCGTCAGCGGCGCGAGGGTGTACGGCATGGCGGCGAAGGCGACGATCCCGATCCGGTCGTCCGGCCGCGCCTGGATGAACGCCTCCATGACCGCCTTGGCGGCGTCGAGCCGGTTCATCGTGCGCGTGGCGGTGGAGAGGTCCTCGGCGCGCATGGACGTCGAGACGTCCGAGAGCAGCACGATGTCCACGCCTTCGGTCCGCACGCGGCTCTCGGCCAGCCCCCGGCGCGGGCGGGCGAGGGCGACGACCAGGCAGAACAGGGCGAGGGCGTACAGGACGGGCAGGGCCCAGCGGGCGCGCACCGCCCAGGAAACGGGAAGGCGCCCCAGCGCCCGGCCGTCGCTGAACTGCAGGGTGGGCCGCCGCGCGCGTCCATGCCGCCACCAGACGAGTCCCGGCACGAGCAGGAGCAGCAGGAGAAACCACGGGTGCTGGAGGCTCATGCCGGGCCTCCCTGCGTCGCCGGGGCGGGGCGGGTTTCCACGACCAGCTTTTCAGCCGACGCGAAGGCGGCGTTCATCTCCGGAATACCCGGCGCGAAACGGGCGAACTTGACGAGGTCGCTCTGCTCCAGGAAATCCCGGACCAGCGCCTGGTGCGCCGCGGAAAGCAGGCCCGAGACCGACGCCTCGCGGATGAATTCCTCGGTGGTCCGCTCGGGGGCCCGCAGGCCGAAGCGGCTTTCCAGGTAGCGCCTCGCGATGCCGGTCAGTTCGACATAGAACGGCTCGATCTCCGCCTTTTCGATCAGCCCCCGCTCCTTAAGCCGCTGGAGTGCCCGGAGCGCGATCGCGTCCGCCGGCTCGGGCGGCGGGTAGTGGAGGATGGTACGCGGCCGGCGGAGGGCCCGCGCGGTGACCAGGCCCAGGGCCAGGGCGACCAGCGCCACGGCGGCGAGGGCGGCGGCCCACCACGGGAAAGGGGCGGGCCAGCGGGCCGGGCCCTTGATGCCGCGCAGTTCGGCGTTTTCGTTCGTCAGGACGCTGTCCACGCGGAACCGCACGCCGGGAAACGGCTCCACGTGTTTCGTGCCGTCGGCCAGCACGAAGGCCACCTCGCCGGTGGACACGACGTGCTCGCCGAGCGCCAGGGAGGTCAGGCGGTATGTCGCGCGGCTCAAGACGCGGCCGTCGGCCAGCGGCTCGCTGCCCTGCCGCTGCTCGCGGACCACGATCTCCGCCTCCCGGTCCACGCGCGGCGGTTCCCATCGGCTCCCGGCGGGGTGCGCCGCGGTCAGGGTCAGTTCCGCGACGTCCCCGACGCGCAGGACATTGGTGCTCAAGGCGGCCTGGACGGCGAAATCGGGCAGGTCCGATTTCGCGGGCCGGGAGCGGGGCCCGCAGGACGGGCCGGCCACTGCCGCGAACAGCAGCAGCCCGGAAAGGCCGACTCGGGAATTCCTTCTCATGTCCGGAATCGCCGCTCCCTCGTTTGGAAAAACTTCATCAGTTCCCGCTCGTATGGCTCGCCCGCGTGCACCTCCACGGCGTCGACGCCGCAGCCGCGCAGCAGCGACAATGCCTGCTTCCGGCGGTCCTGTTGGAGTTCCGCAAAGCTCCGCCGGACGGCCGAGGACGACGTATCCGCGAGGTACACCCGGCCCGTCTCGGCATCCCGCCATTCCACGAGGCCGGCCGAGGGCCAGGCCCGCTCGCGACGGTCGCCGACGAGCAGCGCGATGAGATCATGCCGCCGCGCCGTGACCGACAGCGCCGGCTTGAGATCCTCGTCGCTCACGAAGTCGCTGATGAGGAACGAGACCGTCTTGCGGGCCATGACGTGGTTGAGGAAATCGAGGGCGGGAACCAGGCGCGTGCCGCGGCGTTTCGGCTGGAAGTACAGCGCCTCGCGGATGACCCGCAGCACGTGCGAGACGCCCTTGCGCGGTGCGACGTACCCCTCGACCTCGTCGGAGAACAGGACCAGCCCGACCCGGTCGTGGTTCTGGATCGCCGCGAACGCGAGCACGGCGGCCAACTCGGCGGCCAGGTCCTTCTTGAGCTGCGCCGTGCTGCCGAAGAGGTTCGACGCGCTGATGTCGAGCAGCAGCATGACGGTCAGCTCGCGCTCCTCCGTGAATTTCTTGACGAACGGATGGCCCATGCGCGCCGTGACGTTCCAGTCGATCGAGCGGATGTCGTCGCCCGGCACGTACTCGCGGACCTCCTGGAACTCCATGCCCCGGCCCTTGAACACGCTGTGGTATTCCCCGGCGAACACGTCGGAGACTTTGTGGCGCGTCCGGATCTGGATCTGCCGGACCTTCTTGATGATCTCTTTCGGGATCATGGCGGCATCGCTTCAAAAAAAATGAACCACGGAGGTCGCAGAGGCCGCAGAGGGAAACGAAAGTCCTTGCTCCGCAAAGCCCAGCGGTCGCCTCCGCGCCCTCTGTGTCCTCTGTGGTTCATGTTCCGGATCACGGCACCGGTAGTTCATTTAATATTTTCGCGATCACGTCGTCCGAGTTCATCTCCTCGGCCTCGGCCTCGTAGGACACGATGACGCGGTGGCGCAGGACGTCCGGCGCCACGGATTTCACGTCCTGCGGCGTCACGTAACCCCGGCCCGAGAGGAAGGCGTGGGCGCGGGCGGCGACGGTCAGGTAGATCGTCGCGCGCGGCGACGCGCCGTAGCGGATGAACTCCTTCAACGCGAGCTTGTACTTTTCCGGCTCGCGCGTGGCGAAGACGATGCTCAGGATGTAGTCCTTGATCTTGTCGTCCACGTAGATGTCGTCCACGACCTGCTGCGCCTGGAGGATCGCCTCGGGCTTCACGGCGGGACGAACGTCGAACTGCTTGTTGGTCACGGCCATGGCGTCGAGGATGCGGCGCTCCTCCTCGATGGAGGGGTAGGTGATCCGCAGCTTCAGCATGAACCGGTCCACCTGCGCCTCGGGCAGGGGATAGGTGCCTTCCTGCTCGATGGGATTCTCCGTTGCGAGCACCAGGAAGGGCTTCGGCAGCGGGAAGGTATCCTGGCCGATCGTCACCTGGCGCTCCTGCATGGCCTCCAGCAGCGCGCTCTGCACCTTGGCCGGCGCGCGGTTGATTTCGTCGGCCAGGATGATATGGGCGAAGACCGGGCCCTTCTTCGTGGCGAAGGAGCCTTCCTTGGGATTGTACACCAGCGTGCCGACCAGATCGGCGGGGAGGAGGTCGGGCGTAAACTGGATACGTTGGAACGACATGTCCAGCGCGGCAGCCAGGGTCTTCACGGAGAGCGTCTTGGCCAGGCCCGGCACGCCCTCCAGCAGGATATGCCCGTTGGCCAGCAGGCCGACGATCAGGCGGTCCACCAGGTATTTCTGGCCGATGATGACCTTCTCGATCTCGCTGCGGAGACCCGCGATAAACTGGCTCTCCTGCTTCACCCGCTCGTTGATGATGCCGATACCCGTATTCATAGATAGAGTTCTCCTTCCCTATGCGAAACGCACGATATAGTAAGACCGTCCGCGAGGCAAAAAGTTCAAGAAAAAGAGAACCACGAAACACGCGAAATACACGAAAAAAAGAACCGGGCTACTTCCCTTTCGCGTTTTTTGTGTCTTTCGTGGTTATCCATTCCGGCTGAGCCTGGCGCAGGGCCTCGTAGAGGGCGATCCCGGCGGCCGTGGAAAGGTTGAGCGAGCGCACGTGCTCAGGGCGCACGGGGATGCCGAGGACCTGCCCGGGGTAGCGGGCAAGGAGATGCTCCGGCAGGCCGCGGGTCTCGCATCCGAAGACCAGGGCATCCCCGGGCCGGAACCTGGCGTCGTGGAAGGACCTCCCCCCGGCGGTGCTGAACAGGAAGAGGCGGGCCGGGCGCTCCTCGGCGAGGTAGGCGTCGAAATCCGTGTGCACGCGGATGTCCACCGACTTCCAGTAGTCGAGTCCGGCCCGCTTGAGCTCGGAGTCCGTGATCTTGAACCCGAGCGGCTCGATCAGGTGTAGGATCGAGCCGGTGGCCGCGCACAGCCGCGCGATGTTCCCAGTGTTCGGGGGAATCTCGGGGTTCACCAGGACAATGTGAAAGGGCGGATCCGGCCAGCGGAACGGCAGCTGGTTAAAGCGTGTGTGAGCAGGGGGCGTCTTCATGGTCAGGCTCAATTCATAGCAAAAGAGGCTCGTGGATGATACACGCGAGAAGGGGCGGGGACTCCGGCGGACAGCCTTCGCGCGGCCCTTGGCCGGCCGCGCGAATTAGAAATGTCTGCGGGCGAATTCGCGGCCGGAGCCGGTCTTGAGATAGGCCTCGAAAGCGGCGGCCTTGTCGCGGGAGGGGAAGGCGACGGCGAGGTCGAGGGTCCAGGGCCGGAACTTGGCGGTGTGGGGCACGCCGCCCTCATTGTTCTTGAGAAGTCGGAGGCGCAGGTTCTTGGTGAGGCCGATGTAGGTTTGGGTGGGGACCCGTAGGCTGCGGAGCCGGTAGACGTAGTGAAAGCTATCCATGGCTTGCCAGCCGGAGCCGCGGCCGCTGTCTGCCCGTCCGCCTTCGCCCCGCCCGTGGCGGGGACTCCGGCGGACAGCCTTCGCGCGGCCCTTGGCCGGCCGCGCGAATTAGAAATGTCTGCGGGCGAATTCGCGGCCGGAGCCGGTCTTGAGATAGGCCTCGAAAGCGGCGGCCTTGTCGCGGGAGGGGAAGGCGACGGCGAGGTCGAGGGTCCAGGGCCGGAACTTGGCGGTGTGGGGCACGCCGCCCTCATTGTTCTTGAGAAGTCGGAGGCGCAGGTTCTTGGTGAGGCCGATGTAGGTTTGGGTGGGGACCCGTAGGCTGCGGAGCCGGTAGACGTAGTGAAAGCTATCCATGGCTTGCCAGCCGGAGCCGCGGCCGCTGTCTGCCCGTCCGCCTTCGCCCCGCCCGTGGCGGGGACTCCGGCGGACAGCCTTCGCGCGGCCCTTGGCCGGCCGCGCGAAGGCTGGTGGAGGGTAGGAGATTTGAACTCCCGACCTCCTGAATGCCATTCAGGCGCTCTCCCAACTGAGCTAACCCCCCAACCGGGCGCGACGCCGAAAGGGATTCCGGCATCGAGGCTAGGGGACAATAGGAAGCCGGCCTTGATTTGTCAATGTCCCCGATGTACTTTTTCAGCCTGTTCGGCAAGCGAGTTGGCGACGAGGGAGAACCTTCATGAACGTTCTATTCGCGCTGATGATGGCCGGGGTCATGCTGTTTTCAGGAGTGAGCCAGTTCAAGGCTCCCCGTTCCGGCGCCCTGGCGGAGGGGCCCGGTGAGTTGGTCCCCGCGGCGGAACCCGTCCCGGACGCGGCCGTCGAGCCCATGGCGGAAGCATCCGAAACGCCGGCCGAGGAGGCCGTGGCCGCCCCGGTCGAAGAGGAGCCGGGTGTCCCGACGTTTGCCGTTTTCCTGCCCGAGCGGATCGAGAGGGTGTGGTACTGGTACGCGTATACCGAGGAAACCCAGCACATCGTGCAGAGCGCCGTGGAGAAGGCCCTGATCAACGCGGGGCTGGCGGTCGTGGACGTGGCCAGCATGCCTCTCCCCGAGCAGGGCGACCTGGCCCAGGTGATGTCCGCCCCGCAGGTGGTGCGCTGGGGCGCCGCCGCCCGCGCCGATTACATCATCATGGGAACCGCCACGGCCGACCCGCAGAGCGAGAGCGTGGCCTACGGCCAGAAGGTGGTCCGCTCGACGGCCAACCTCTCCGCCCGGATCATCCGGGTGAGCGATTCGCGGATCGTGGCGGTGCAGGACGCCTCGGCCCTGATGGGCGGGCAGGCCCTTGCCGCGGCGGCCCGCGAGGCCCTCAAGAAGGGCGGCGAAGATATCGGCCGGAAGCTGGCCCGGTCCGCCAAGAATCTCCCCAAGCCCTGACTAGATCACGGCCTGCCAGGCCCGGACGCGCGCCGCGAGATCGGCGGCATCCCGCAGGTCCGAAATCACGGCAACCCCGTCCGCCCCGGCGTCCCGGAGCGGGCGCGCGTTCTCGACCGTGATGCCCCCGATGGCCACGACGGGCGCGCTGCTCCACGAGCGCAATCGGCCGAAGGACTCGACTCCCAGCGGCGCGTAACCGATCGCCTTGGTCGCCGTGGCGTACACGGCCCCCAGGCCGATGTAGGACGGGCGCAGGGCGAGGGCCCGGGCCATGTCCGCGTACGAACTCGCGCTGACGCCCAGGCGCAGGCCTGCTTTTTCGATGGCCGCGAGATCAGCTCCGGGCAAATCGTCCTGCCCCAGGTGAATGCCCCACGCCCCGTGGCGGAGCGCCAGGTCCGCGCGGTCGTTGATCACCAGCCGGACCCCGGCCGCGCGCGCCAGGCGGATGGCTTCGCGCGCCTCGCGGTCCAGGGCTTCGCCGGATAGATCCTTGGCGCGCAGTTGGACCAGGTTCACACCGAGCGGGGCGAGTTTCCCGATCCATGCGGCGCGGTCCACGATGGGATAGAGGCCCACGGGTTTTTCGCAAGGGGGAAATGCCGGCCGGGAGAGGCCCGCCGCCGCATGGGCGGTCATCCAGGGCGCATCGTCCGGGTGATTCGGCCATCCCTCGTGCGCGAGGGGGCCGCGGCCGCGCCCGATGCCGCCGCCGAGCCGGAGGCCCTGGTTCACGTAGGCCTTGGCCAGGACCAGCGCGTCCTCGATCGCGTAGCCCCGCGCGAGGCAGGCGGCGGCCGCGGACGAGAAGGTGCAGCCGGTTCCATGCGTGTGCCGGACTGCCTGGCGCGGGCTGGTGATCCACCACGAGACTTTCCCGTCGGTCCAGAAATCCTGGCAGTATTCGCGGTTGTCGGAGTGGCCTCCCTTGAGCAGCACCGTGCGGGCGCCCAGCGCGAGCAGGGCGCCAGCGACGTGCGGCAGATCCTCCGCGGCCCGGGCCGCGCGGCCCGTGAGCCGCTGCGCCTCGGGAAGATTCGGCGTCAGGAGATCCACAAGCGGCAGCACGTCCTCGATCACGGCGGGGAGCAGGTCGGGCGCCATGAGCCCGTGCCCGCTGCTGGAGCCCATGACGGGATCGTACACGACGAAGGCGTCCAGGTCGCGGATCACCCGGGCGACCGCGCGGGCGGCGCCGGCGGTGCCCAGCATGCCGATCTTGATGGCGGCGGGCGGCAGATCCTCGCGCAGGGAATCCAACTGGGCCGCCACGAGATCGGCCGGCGCGAACTCCACGCGCTGCACGCCGAGCGTATTCTGCGCGATCACGGCCGTGATGACCGAGCCGCCGTGGACGCCGAGGCCGTTCAGCGTCGCGAGGTCGCCCTGGATCCCGGCCCCGCCGCCGGGATCGGTTCCCGCCACGGTCCAGACGATGGGCTTCATGAAGCGCCTCCCGGGGAGGGGCCGGGCCGCGGATGGCGCGCGGCCCGGAGCGCCAGGTGGAGACCGGCGGCGCCGAGCAGGGCCGGCAGCGATGCGCCGAGGGCCCAGGCCTGGCGGGTGGCCAGTTGGTAGAGGGCGAATCCGGCCGCCCAGGCCAGCATGGCGTCCGGACGGATTCCGGCAGGCGGGGGGCCGAATTGCATGCGGCGGAGGATGAAATAGTCCGCCAGCACCACGCCGAACAGGGGGCAGAACATCGCGCCGATGAAAAGCAGGAACGATTCGTATTCCGTCGCGGGGAAAACAACGGCCAGCAGCGTGCCCAGCAGTCCGCCGGCCAGGATGACCGCCCGCTCGTTCCATTTCGGCGCCAGGCTGCGGACGGACACGGCGGTCGAGTACATGTCGAGGAACGTCGTCGTGATCGTAGAGAGGATGATGATCAGGAGGGCGGGGCCGATCAGCCCGGTCTCGGCCATCAGCCCCAACACCATCCCGTCGGGGTTGGCGGTCCGGGCGGCCAGCGCCGCGCAGAGCCCCACGGCGTACATCCAGCTTCCTGCCAGCAGGTATCCCCACCACGTGCCCCAGAAGCAACTGCGCGAGTCCCGGGCAAAGCGCGAGTAATCCGACACCAGGGGGAGCCACGAGATCGGCATGGCGATCACGAGGTCGAGCCCCTGGCCGAACGGCAGCGTGCCGTCCGGGCGAATCGCGAGCAGGTCGGCCAAGCCGTATCGACGGAACACGATGCCCGTCATCAGGAGCGAGAGCGCGGTCAGCAGGGTCACCGCGCCGCGCTGGAGCCAGCGCCGGAGGCCGTGCCCGGTCAGCGCCCACGCCGTGGTCAGGATTCCCGAGACGAGGATCCAGCCCCGGACCCCGATGCCGCGATCACCGGGAACCACGGCGTCCGCCGCCTGCCCGCAGATCCGCAGCATGACTGCCGTCCAGCCCGTCAGTTGGATGACGTTCAACACCGCGGGCAGATAGGAGCCGCGGTGGCCCAGGGCGTCGCGGGTGCTGACCATGGCGGGCACTTCGTGCCGGCTGCCGATGATGCCACCGAGGGCCATGGGCGTGTTCCCGATCACGTGGCCCAGCACGATCGCCGCGAGGCCGGCGAAGAGGCCCAGGGGCGCCAGCAGGCCGCCCGCCCAGATTTCGGCGAGCGAAATGGCGGCGCCCATCCACAGCAGGAAAAAATCCGCCCCGGAAAGTGGCCGATCAGTCGACGTTTTCACGCATTCCCTCCGCACGATTCACCGTTCCGGGGGGAATGAAAAACGCTCCGCGAGGATTCAGGAGCCGGTCTCATCGCTTCCCTCCGTCGGCATGACCCGAACAGGTTCAAGGGGTTATCCCGAACCGGGAACTCTCAGCCCCGCCGACACGCAGTGGGGCACCCCCAGCGAACAGGCCAATAGTCGTACGGGGCGGAAGGTCTGTCAACACGCGAAAAGGAGCCGGGCCGTCACACCAGCGGGCGCAGGAACTCGGCCACCTGGTCGGGATTCATGGGGATCGGGTTGCCGGACATGCTGGTGCCTATGGACCGGCGGGCGATTTCCTGCACGTCCTCCTCCGTCAACGCCATTTCCTTGAGGTCGGGCGGTATGCCGATGGCGTCGGCGAGCGCCTCCACCGCGGCGATCCCGTCCTCGATGATGCGCGGGGCCATGCCGCCCTGGTTGAGGAACGCGGAAAGCGCATGGGCAAGTTCGGCGGAACAGGCGGGCGCGTTGAAGCGGAGCGTGTAGGGGAGAAGTATGCCGCAGGCCAACCCGTGCGGCACGCCGAAGAGCGCGCCGAGCGCCGCCGCGATGCCATGCGCCATGGCCAGCCCGGCGTTCGCGAGGCAGACGCCGCCGAGCATGCTGACCAGCGACATCTTGTCGCGCGCAGCCTCGTTGCCCGGCGCTTCCACGCTGACGGCGATGGCCTCGCGGGCCAGGCGCAGGCCTTCCTGGGCCAGCGCCGTCGTCTCGGGGCGACGCCGGTTGCTGATGCAGGATTCGATCAACTGGGTCAGCGCGTCCATGCCGCCCGAGGCCGTGACGTCGTGGGGGACGTTCAGCGTGAGCATGGAGTCGATCAGCGCCACCGTGGGGATCATCGAATCGGCGCGCATGCTTCGTTTCACTTTCTTCCCCGGGTGGCCGATCACGGCATTGCGGGTCATCTCCGCGCCGGTGCCCGCGACGGTCGGAATGGCGATGTGGGGAAGCGGGGGCGCCGCCAGGGCGCGGGTCTGTTCCTCGCCCTCCAGGTACTCCTCCACCGAGCCCTCGTTGACGGCGAGGGCGGCCACCGCCTTGCCGGCGTCCATCACGCTGCCGCCGCCCGCGCTGACGATCAGGCCGGGTTCCAGGGCGCGCGCCTTCGCGGCCAGGGCGTCCACGACGTCCACGGTCGGCTCGCCATGAACGCCTTCCAGGATTTCCGCCGCGACGCCGTGCCGCCCGAGCAGCGCGGCGATGCGCTGATCCAGCCCGGCCCGCCGCGCCGACCCGCCGCCGAGCAGGATCAGCGCCTTCTTGCCGGCGGCCAGGGGGAAGGCCAGGTCGCCCAGTTCGTTCAGGCGGCTCTTACCGAACACGATCGTGCGCGGAACCTTGAGTCCGTACCGGTGGACGGCCTCGATCATTTCGCGCGCCTTCTGCGCTATGGGCACGGTCGGCATGAATCCCCCGGTGTTGCTGGATACAGGATAGCGGGATCGCGCCTTTCTGTCCAGCGCGGCCGGCCCCGGCGGAATTCCGTGCGTAACAAACTACCTCACACGTGTGAAGTATATTGTTACCGGCCGCCGGCGGGGAAGGCGGAGGAATTTGTCGTTGCGCGGACCGGCGCGGTGTGAGAAAGGAGGCGCTGTCATGCGCATCCTCTTCATGGGCTCGGGATCGGTGGCCTGCCCGGCGCTGCGGGAACTCGCCGCGCGGCGGGAGGACGCCGTCGTGGCCGTGGTCACCCAGCCCGACCGGCCCAGCGGACGCCGCCGGGAGTTGACGGCCTGCCCGGCCAAGTCCCTGGCCCTGTCGCTGGGCCTCCCGGTTCGCGAGCCGGAAAAGGTGGGCGATCCCTCGGAGGTCGACGCCCTGAAGGCCCTGGCCCCGGACCTGATCGTCGTGGCGGACTACGGCCAGTTCCTGCGGCCCGCCCTCCTGGCGCTGCCCGCGAAGGGCGCCATCAATATTCATCCGTCCCTCCTCCCGAAGTACCGCGGCGCGGCGCCGATCCAGTGGGCCGTCGCCAACGGCGAGACGGAAGCCGGGGTGACCATCCTTCACGTCACGGAAAAAATGGACGCCGGCGACATCCTTCTCCAGGAGAAGGTCCCGATCCGCGACGAGCACACGGCCGCGACGCTGACCCCGCTGCTCGCCGAGCTGGGCGCCACGCTGCTGATCCGCGCGATCGAGTCGATCCGCCGCGGCGAGGCGACGCGCCGGCCGCAGGACGAGGCCCTGGCCACCTTCGCGCCCAAGTTGACGAAGGAGGACGGGCGGGTTCAATGGACCCTTCCCGCGGAGGCCATCCGCAACCGGACCCGCGGCTTTACACCCTGGCCGGGCAGCTTCGCGATCCGTCCGGACGGGGCCGGCGGGCTCCTGCGCCTGCTCGCGGTCCGCGTCGAACCGGGAGCGGGCGAACCCGGCCTTGTCCTGGAGTGCGGCCCCGACGGTCCCCTCGTCGCGTGCGGCGAAAACGCGCTGCGCCTCCTCGAGGTCCTGCCGGAGGGCCGGAAAGCCATGTCCGGCGCGGAATACGCGCGCGGCTACCGCCTGGCGCCCGGCCTGCGATTCACCTGACCGCGGAGTCTCATCCCCGGTCCAGGAGTTCCCGCGCCGATCGAACCTGGTCCGGCAGGCCGAGCAGGAAAATCCGGTCGCCCGCCTGGAACTCGGTGTCCGGGTCGGGATTGATGATGCGCCGGCCGTCCCGCTCGAAGGCTACAATGGTTGCCCCCGTCCGCGTGCGCAGCTTCAGCGTCCGCAGGGTGCGCGCCCCGGGCTCCGCGCGGGACGGCGGAAGGACCAGGGGCACGAGTTCCATTTCATAGGCCAGGTCGGGAAGGATGGGCTGCCGGTCGGGCGGCTGTTGCTTCCGGTCGCTCGACAGCAGGGTCTGGATCGCGGCCTGGGCGCGGGCGTACACCCGGGCCATCTGCCGGTGCGCCCACACGGTGCTGGCCAGGGTCAGCAGCACGAGCAGGACGAAGACTTCCCGCGACGGCAGGAGGGTGGAACTCAACATGAACGTCAGCAGCACCAGGCCGATGCCGCTCGCGAGGAGGAGGGCGTGCGTGATGAAGGTTCGCACCGGGCGCACCCAGCCGGCGGTGAGCGTGGCGGGCAGCGCGGTTTCGGCCAACATCAGGGCCAGGGCCGCGAGCTTGCGCGCGGTCACGACGTAGAGGGGGAGGCTGGTGGCGGCGGCGGCCAGCCAGAGCAGGGCCGCGTACAAGCCGGGCCGGCCCAGGAGCCGTTCGCCGGCCGCGGCGGTGACCGTCTGCACATAGCCGGCGACGCCGAAGATGGCGGCGATCAGGATCAGGTTGACCGACACGACGAGCAGGGAGCGGCGGACCACGCGCCGCACGGCGCGGTTCTGGCCGCGCTGGCCCACCTGCGCGATCCATTGGCTGTAGAAGTAGATGCCCGCCCTCCAGCGCCGGCCGCGCGGGCTGCGCGCCAGGCGCCCGGCCGAGCGATCCATGACGCGCAGGAGGTAGGGATTCAGGAGCGTGGTCAGGACGGCGGCGCTGACGCCCACCTGGTAGACGATCTCCCGGCCCGCGTGCAGCGAGAGGGCGAGGGCGGAAATGATGAACGCGAACTCGCCGATCTGCGCCATGCCGGCGCCGACGAGCAGCGAGGTGTCCAGGGGATGGCCGGTCAGCAGGCAGCCGGTCGCGTTGGTCAGCAGTTTCCCGCCCATCACCAGCAGCACGACGGCCCCGAGCGTCGGGAGGTGGGCCCACACGGCGAGCGGGTCCAGCCGCAGCCCGATCGTGACGAAGAAGACCGCGCTGAAGACGTGGCGCAGCGGCTCCACGAGCGCCGAGATGCGCGGGAGCGCGTGCGATTCCGAGGCGAGGGCGCCGACCAGGACGGCGCCGAGCGCGAGGCTCAACTCCAGGCGCACCGCCAGCAGGGATACGCCGAAGCACAGGCCGACGAGCACGACGATCAGCACCTCGTCGTTGCGGAAACGGTGGATGCGGTCCAGCAGGCGCGGCACGGTCAGCAGCCCCGCGACCGTCACGAGGACGAGGAAGAGGACGAGGTGCCACAGGCGGACGGCGACCAAGCCGGTCTGCACGGAGCCCGTCAGCGCGAGGCCGGTCAGCACCGCGATCATGCCTACGGCCAGCACGTCCTCCACCACCGTGATGCCGATGGCCACGCCGGCGAACCGGTCGTGGGACCGGCCCATTTCATGCAGGATCTTCGCCAGGATCGTGGTGGAGGAATCGCAGAGGATAGCCCCGAGAAACAGGCTCTCCAGCGGGGTCCAGCCCAGCTTCCGGCCGAGGAGGAACCCCAGCCAGATCATCACGCTGACATCCAGGATCGCGGTCAGGACGGCGGTGGCCCCGACCCGGCGGAGCCGCCGCAGGTTGAAATCCAGGCCCAGCGAGAACATGAGGAAGATGATCCCGATGTCCGCCAGGGTGCGGATGGTGGCCTCGTCCTGGATCAGGGCGAACGGGGGCGTGTGCGGCCCGATGAGGATGCCCGCGAGCACGTAGCCGACGACCTTCGGCTGGTTCAGGACGTGGAACAGCCAGGTGGTCAATCCCGAGATCAGGAGGATGACCGCCAGGTCCTGTATCAAAGACGGTGCCATGATGTTCCGCCGCGCTTGTCCTTTGCTCACCCTAGCGGCCGGGGCGCGGGATGGCCAGCGCAAACCCGCGCGGGCCTAGCCGGGACAGCTTCAGCAGAACGCGGCATGCCATCGCGCCTCCGCTGGGCAGGGGGGTGTCCTGCGGATTTCGCGGCCGCTTGAACAGCGGTTCGTCGGCTTGCCGTGTCCGGTCATGCTAAACGAATACAACCAAACGCGGGGAAATCCAGTCGGCCCGCCGGCCGGATCAGGCCAGGTCTTCGGCCCGGAGGGCGTACAGGTAGCGCTTCACCTTGCCCGTCGAGGTCTTGCCGAATTCCTCCCAGCGGACCTGGATCCGGCGCGGGCGCTTGTACTCGGCGATCCCGGCGCACACCCGCTTCACGTCCCGGCGGACGAGTTCCACGGCCTCGGCCTCGGACAGCGTCCGGTGCCCGCGCCGGGCGTGGGCGTCGATCTCCTCCTGGTTCGGCACGACGATGATGCCGACCTGCTCGCCGACCTTGACCTCCGGGTCCCGGAAACCCAGCGCCAGGCATTCCCGCACGAAGGGGCTCTTGCTGACGGCGTGCTCGACCTCCTCCGGATAGATGTTCTTGCCCTCGCGGTTGACGATGAGGCTTTTCTTGCGGCCGGTGATGGTCACGTAGCCGTCCGCGTCCAGGCGGCCGAGGTCGCCGGTGAGGAACCAGCCGTCCCGGAATGCGGCCGCGGTGGCCTCGGGGTTGTTGTAATAGCCCTTCATGACGTTCGGGCCGCGGGCCGTGATCTCGCCGATGCCCTCGGGATTGGGATCCTGGATGCGGATCTCGACGCCGGGCAGCGGACGCCCCACCGTGCCGGGCCGGGGTCCGCCCGGCGGGTTGAGGGTGAGCACCGGCGCCGTCTCGGTCATCCCGTATCCCTCCAGGATCGGGAAGCCGAGATTCGAGAAATTCACGAGCACGTCCGGATCGCACGGGGCGCCGCCGGTGACGATGAGGCGCAGCTTGCCGCCGAGCCTGGCCGCGATGCCGCGGCGCACGAGCCGGCGCAGGCCCAGCCGGTAGAGCGCCCAGGCCGCCTTGTTCTCCCGCAGCCCGGCCCAGATCCGGTTGTACATCTTCTCGATCAGCAGCGGCACGCCGATCAGGACGGTGGGAGAGACCTCGCGCGTGTTCTCGCCGACGGTCTTCAGGCTCTCCACGAAGCTGATTTCGCAGCCCGCGGCCACGGGCGTCAGGAGGTTGGCCGTGAAGGCGAAGGCGTGGTGGAGCGGCAGCACGAGCAGGAAGTTGTCGTCCGCGCGGATCTCGATCGCATGCAGGATGGCTTCCACGTTGGCGGCGAAGTTGCCGTGCGTCAGCATCGCGCCCTTCTGCCGGCCCGTGGTGCCGGAGGTATAGATGAACGAGGCGATGTCCCCCTCGGCCGGCGAGTGGCGATCGTAGGCGCGGCCGTCCGCGGCCGCCGCCGCGGCGGCCGATTCGAGGGCCTCGCGGTAGTCCTCGTAACGAACCCGCCGCGAGGGCGGGGGGCCCAGGTCGCGGCCGCCGACCAGCAGCGCGGCCTGGAGGCCGGGCAGTTGCGTCTCGATTTCCTTCAGGAGGGGATAGCTGCGGGCGTCGGCGAAGAGGAGCCGCGCGCCGGAGTCGCGGAGGATGTGGGCCACTTCCTGTTCCTGGAGCTTGGCGTCGACGGGCACGGCGGCCAGGCCGAGGCCGGTGATCCCGAAGTACATCTCCGGCCAGTCCGGCGCGTTTTCGCGGAAGATCGCCACCCGGTCGCCGGGTTTCAGGCCGCGCCGCGCCAGGAGTTCGGCGACGCCCCACGCCCGCGTCAGCAGTTCGCGGTAGGTCAGGCTTTGCCAGCGGCCGCCCTTCTTGTGCCGCAGCGCGACCCCGTCGCCGCGCCGGGCCACCGAACGGGCCAGCCATTCCTTGATCGTCATGCGGGTTCTCCAGATCCGCTCCGCCGGTTGTGAAGATAGCAGGCCGGCCCGGCCCGCGGAAGCCGCTTTTTTCGGCGCGGACGGGCGGTGGATGAGGGCCCCACTCTGGTATTGACCTGGGCGGCCGGATGGCGACATTATACCGGCCTATTTTGCCAGGAAGAAACCATGAACCTGCGAAAGGTCCTGACCCCGTCGGCGATCAACGTGGCGCTGAAAAGCAGCGCGAAGGACGCCGTCATCGGCGAACTGATGGACCTGCTGATGGCGACCGGTAAGATCCGCGACTTGGACGCCCGGCAGAAGGCCATCCAGGCGGTCCTGGACCGCGAGCGGAAGATGTCCACCGGCATGCAGAACGGCGTCGCCATCCCCCACGGCAAGACGGATACGGTGGACACGCTGGTCGCCGCCATCGGGCTCAAGAAGGAAGGCGTCGATTTCCAGGCCCTGGACGGACAGCCTTCGCGGATCTTCGTGATGACCCTCTCGCCGGACACGCGGACGGGCCCGCACATCCAGTTCCTCGCCGAGATCAGCCGGCAGTTGAGCGACGCCGCCGTCCGCGAGCGGATCCTGAAAGCCGCCACGCCGGAGGAAGTGCTGGATATCCTGGCGCCGTAGGAGGCGCCGCTTCCCGCGGCTTCAACCCCGGACCATCGCCTCGTGGGCCTGCCGGGCCGCGTGTTCGTCCGCGACTTCCACGGCGGCGTCCGCCAGGAGCACCGCGGCGTTCCCGTTGACGTGCAGGAAACTCTCGTCGACGGCGAAGTACTTACGGCCCTCTTCCCGGCGCACGTGGAGCACCCCGCGCCGTACGGCGGCCAGCAGCGGCGTATGATGGGCGAGGATCCCGAGACAGCCGGCCACGCCGGGCGCGGTCAGGCTCTCCACGTCCCCCTCGAAAACCACCTGCTCCGGCGTCAGAATCGTGAGATGAAACGTGGCCATGGGCCTAGCCCTTCAGCTTGCGCGCCTTCTCGATCACGGCGTCGATCGAGCCCGCCATGTAAAACGCCTGCTCGGGGACCCGGTCGTGCTTGCCTTCCAGCACTTCCCGGAAGGACCGGATGGTGTCCGCGAGCGGGACGTGGACGCCGGGGATCCCCGTGAACTGCTCCGCCACGTGGAACGGCTGCGACATCAGGCGCTGGATCTTCCGGGCGCGCGAAACGGTCAGCCGGTCCTCCTCGGACAGTTCGTCCATCCCCAGGATGGCGATGATGTCCTGCAGTTCCTTGTACCGCTGGAGGGTCTCCTGCACGCCCCGCGCCACCCGGTAGTGCTCGGCGCCGACGATGTGGGGCAGCAGCAGCGTGGAGGTGGAGGTGAGCGGGTCCACCGCGGGGTAGATGCCCAGCTCCGAAATGGCGCGCGAGAGTTCCGTCGTCGCGTCGAGGTGGGCGAACGTCGCCGCCGGGGCCGGGTCGGTATAGTCGTCCGCGGGCACGTACACGGCCTGGATGGAGGTGATGGAGCCCTTCTTCGTGGACGTGATCCGCTCCTGCAGTTCGCCCATGTCCGTGCCCAGCGTGGGCTGGTAGCCGACCGCGGAGGGGATGCGGCCGAGCAGCGCGGAGACCTCCGAGCCCGCCTGGGTGAAGCGGAAGATGTTGTCGATGAACAGCAGCACGTCCTGCCGCATCTCGTCGCGGAAGTACTCCGCGACCGTGAGCGCCGAGAGCGCGACGCGCGCGCGGGCGCCCGGCGGCTCGTTCATCTGGCCGAACACCAGCGAGGTCTTGTCGAGGACGCCCGACTCCTTCATCTCGAGGTGGAGGGCGGTGCCCTCCCGCGTGCGCTCGCCGACGCCGGCGAACACGGAGTAGCCGCCGTGCTGGGTCGCGATGTTGTGGATGAGTTCCTGGATCAGCACGGTCTTGCCCACGCCCGCGCCGCCGAACAGGCCGATCTTACCGCCCTTCTTGTACGGGGTGAGCAGGTCGATCACCTTGATGCCCGTGACCAGCGGCGTTTCCGAGGTGCCCTGGTTTCCCAGCGCGGGCGCGGGACGGTGGATCGGCAGCCGCTGGTCCGACCGGACGGGGCCGAGCCCGTCCACCGGCTCGCCGAGCAGGTTCAGGACGCGGCCGAGCGTCGCCGGCCCGACCGGCATGCTCATCTCCCGGCCGGTGTCTTCGACCGGCGCGCCGCGGACGAGGCCGTCGGTGGCCGCCATGGCCACGGTGCGCACGACCCCGCTGCCGAGGTGCTGCGCGACCTCGAGCACCAGGTTGCCGGGCCGGTCGTCGATCGCGGGGTTCGTCGTCCGCAGGGCGGTGAAGATGGCGGGGAGGCGGTCCCCGCCGAACTCCACGTCCACCACGGCGCCCAGGATCTGGGCGATCCGTCCCGCGGGCTGGCTGGTCTGTGATATCGTCATGGCGTTCCGTCCTACTTTAGCGCTTCGGCGCCGGAGATGATCTCGATCAGTTCCCCGGTGATGGAAGACTGCCGCGCCTGGTTTCGCAACTTGGTGTAGCGGAGGGTCAGGTTGTCCACGTTGCTCGTGGCGCTGTCCATGGCCGTCATCCGCGCCCCGTGCTCGCCCGCCGCGTTCTGGAGGAGGGCCGAGTGGAGGCGAAGGCACACGAGCTGGCGGAGGAACAGCTCGATGAGCCGGGGCGCCTCGGGCTCGAACAGGTGCTCCGCCCTCGGGCCCGGCGCGGCGGGCGCCGCCGCGGTGTCCAGCGGGACCGGCAGCAGGCGCTCGATGACCGGCTCCTGGCTCATGGCGCTGTGGAAGCGGTTGTACGCCAGGTGGACCTCGTCGTACTGGCGGGCCGCGAAGGCGTCCGTCACGTCCCGCCCGATGCGGAGCGCGGCCCGGAAATCGGGGCGGGCCGCGACGCCGTCGTAGACGTTGCGGACCTCGACGCGGTCCCGGAGCGCGGCCAGGGCGCGGCGGCCGCAGAACGCGGCGCGCAGCTTGTGGAACCGCGCCCGCTGCTCCTCGATCCACTGGGCGGCGAAACGGACCAGGTTGGCGTTGAACCCGCCGCACAGGCCCTTGTCGGCCGAGAGGACGATCAGCAGGCCGTTGCGGACCGGCGCGCGCGGGAGGACGAACTCGTGAGCGCGGGCCTCGGGGAGGGCGAGGACGTGTCCCGCGACGTCGCCCATCCGGCCGGAGAACCGCGTGGCCCGCTCCTCCGCGGCCTGGGCGCGCCGCAGCTTGGTCGCCGAGACCATCTTCATGGTCTTGGTCACCCGCCGCATGCTGCGCAGGCTGGCCAGCCTGGCGTTGTATATCCGGTAGCTCGCCATGGTCGCGCGCCGTCCTACGGCTTGAACCGCCGCCCGAAGTTCGCCAGGAGCGCGTCAAGCGCCTTGGTGACCTCGGGCGTCAGGGCCTTGTGCTCCTCGAACAGCCGCAGGTAATCCGCGTAGAGCGAGCCCAGCGCCTCGCGCAGTTCCGACTCGTAGGCGCCCGCGCGGGCGAGCGGCACGGCGTCCAGGTGGCCGTGGACGCCGGCGTAGATCACGGCGACCTGCACGGCCGCGGGGAGCGTGGCCCGGGCCTCCTGCTTCATCAGCTCCATCAGCCGGCGGCCGCGCTCGAGCTGCTTGAGGGTGGCCGCGTCCAGGTCCGTCGAGAACTGGGCGAAGGCCTCCATCTCCCGGTATTGGGCCAGGTCGATGCGGAGCGAGCCGGAGACCTGCTTCATGGCCTTGACCTGCGCGTCGCCGCCGACGCGCGAGACGGAGATGCCGGGATTGACGGCCGGCCGCTGGCCGCGGTTGAACAGGTCCGCCTCGAGGAAGATCTGGCCGTCCGTGATCGAGATGACGTTGGTCGGAATGTACGCGGCGATGTCGTTGGCCTGGGTCTCGACGATCGGCAGGGCGGTCAGGCTGCCGCCGCCCAGGGCGTCGCTCATCTTCGCGGCGCGCTCGAGGAGCCGGCTGTGGAGATAGAAGATGTCGCCGGGGAACGCCTCGCGCCCGGGCGGCCGCCGCAGGAGCAGCGACATCTGGCGGTAGGCTTGGGCCTGCTTGGTCAGGTCATCGTAGACGATCAACGCGTGCCGTCCGCTGTCCCGGTAATACTCCGCCATGGTGCACGCGCTGTACGGGGCCAGGAACTGCATCGGCGCCGGGTCGGAGGCCGTGGCGGCGACGATGGTGGTGTAGGGCATGGCCTTGTGCTGGCGGAGCGCCTCGTGGATCTGCGCCACCGTGGAGCGCTTCTGGCCGATGGCCACGTAGAAACAGGCCACGTCCTGGCCGCGCTGGTTGATGATCGCGTCGATGGCCAGCGTGGTCTTGCCCGTCTTTCGGTCGCCGATGATCAGCTCGCGCTGCCCGCGCCCGATCGGGGTCAGGGCGTCGATGATCTTGATGCCGGTCTGCAGGGGCTCGCGGACGTTCTGCCGCTCGATGATGCCCGGCGCCCGGACCTCGACGGGCCGGAACTCCTCGGCGGCGATCGGCCCGCCGTCGTCCAGCGGGCGGCCGAGCGCGTCCACCACGCGGCCGGCGACCGGGCCGCCGACGGGCACGGAGGTGATCCGGTGCGTCCGCCGCACCTCGTCGCCTTCGCGGACCTGCTGGTCCTCGCCGAACACGGCGACGCCGACGTTCTCCTCCTCGAGGTTCAGGACCAGGCCGGTCACGCCGCCGGAAAACTCCACCAGCTCGCCCGCCATCGCGCGGTTCAGGCCGAACACGCGGGCGATGCCGTCGCCGATGCTCAAGACGGTGCCGACTTCGCTGACGTCCGGCTTGAGCTCGGCGTCGGTCAGCTGCCGCTTGAGGATCGCCGCGATCTCCTGGGCTTTCAGGTCTGTGGACATGGAAGGCTTCTCTCCCTTCTCCTACGCTTGGGCCAGGGCCCGCCGCATCGACCGCAGCCGGGCCGCCACGCTGAAATCGCGCACCTCGTCGCCGACCCGGACCTGGAACCCGCCGAGCAGGGCGGGGTTCACGGACAGCGTCGTCTCGACCGTGCCCCCGAGGCGGGCGGCCAGCCGCTCCCGCAGGCGCGCGGCCTGCGCGACGTCCAGCGGCTCGGCCGAGACGATCTCGGCGTCCAGGATGCCGCGCGAACGCCGGAAGAGGGCGTCGAACTCCCGCGCGATGTCCGGCAGCCGCCGCAGGTGGCCCTGCCCGTTCACCGCGAGCAGGAACCGCAGCAGCAGCGGATGCGCCCGGGGCTCGAACAGCTCGCGGAGGACGGACTGCCGCCGGGCCTGTCCGAGGGCGAGTTGGCCGACGAAGAGCCGCCACTCGGGGCAGGCGTCGAAGAGGGCGGTCACCGCGTCCAGTTCGCCGCGGAGGCGTTCGGACAGGCCCTGCGCCTCCGCCAGGCGGAAGAGGGTTTTCGCGAGGGTCCGTATGTCCCGGGTCGGTTTCAAGGGGCTACACTTCGTCCGTAAGTTTCCGCACCAGTTCGCGCTGGGTTTCGCTGTCCAGGTTCCGGCGCACGAGTTTCTCCGCGAGCGTCAGGGCCAGGTCGGCGCTTTCGCGGCGGAGGTCGCGGATCACGCGGTCGCGCGCCTCGCGAATCTCCCGCGTCGCCTGGTCCAGCAGCTCCCGGGCTTCCTCCCGGGCCTTCGTCTCTACCTGGGCCGCCAGGCCCTGGGCGGCGTTCCGGCTCTGGTCGAGGATCTCCGCGGCCTGCCGGTCGGCTTCCGCCACGATCTGCTTTTGCTTGGCCTGCAGCGACTCGACCTGCCGCTTCGCGAACTCGACGTCCTGCAGGGATTTCCGGATCGTCTCCTCCCGTTTCTCCAACGCGGCGAGGATGGGCTTCCACGCCAGCTTGTACAGGAGATAGGCGGCGGTCAGGAAGCTGATCCAAGTCAGGATCACCATGCGGCCCGAGACATCCATCTCGCTGCGCTCCTGCTGGGGCGGCGCGGAGGGGACTTCGGCGACGGCCTGGTGCGGCGCGGCCGGCGCGATGGCCAGCGGGAGAGGCGGATGAAAACCTGATTTCACGGCATGGGTTTTCGGCGTGACATCTTTCCTAGATTTGCAGGAAACAGATCACGGCGGCAAACAGCCCGAATCCCTCGATGAGCGCCGCGGCGATCAGCATGGTGATCTGGATTTTCGGCGCCGCTTCCGGCTGGCGCGCGATCCCCTCCACCGCGGAGGCCGAGACGCGGCCAATCCCCAGGCCCACGCCGACGGTGGCCAATCCGGCCCCGATGCTGGCCAATGCCAATCCTGCTGTCATGGTGTACCTCTTTTCTTCGCTGCCTTTTACTCAATGTTCCGCGTGCACGAACTGCCCGATAAAGATGGCCGACAAGAGGGTGAAAATGTAGGCCTGAAAGAAGCACACAAAGAGCTCGAAGAAGAACAGCACAATGGCCAGCAAGATGGCCGGAAGGGCCGCGTAGCCGAGGATGACGACCAGGCCCAGGAGGCAGAAGATGATGACGTGGCCGGCCAGGATATTGGCAAACAGACGGATCATCAGCGCAAACGCCTTGCCGAGCGTGCTGATGAACTCCACCGGCACCAGGATGATCAGGAGCGGCCAGGGAACGCCCGGGGGCGCCATGGCCTTGAGCGGGCCCCGGAGCCCGTTTTCAAAGACGCTGCCGACGAGCATCAACCCGAGCGTCAGGAGGGCCAGCGCGCCGGTGACGTTGATGTTGTTGGTCGCGGCGCTGAACAAGGGCACGAGTCCGAGCAGGTTCATGGTCAGGATGAAGAGGAAGAGGGTGCAGAAATAGGGCGTCAGGCGCCGGCCCAGGCGATCCCCGATGAAGGCCCCGCAGATCTTGTCCCGGATAAACAACACGTAGAACTCCAGGAGGGCCGTCATGCCCCGCGGCGGATCCCGGCGCCGGCGCCAGATGAGGCTGACCGCCGCCACGAGAAGGAGGGCGGACACGATCACCATGGTCGCGTCGTACCTGAAGATGTCCAGGAAGCGAAGGTGGACATACGGCAGGTTCCAGGAGTCCGACTCGGCCATGTGGTACATGGCGTGGCGGACAATGTAGTCATGGACGGCTGTCCTGGTTTCGACAGACGTTTCCGCCGCCGCCACGGCCGATGTGACATCCAGGCTCACGGTGCATGAAAGAAGGCCGCCGGTTCCCCCCCAGGAGAACCGGCCGAATTGAGCGGTCATCATACGCTCCGGGAATCCCCCCACAATTAAAAAAAGAAGCTGTACAGGGCCTTGAATCAAGGCCCGGGTGCGGGGGCGTCCTTCGAGCGGGATTCGCGCTCGATCGCGCGGACCATGTTCCAGAGTTCGTGAAGGCCCAGGAAGAATCCCAGCAGGGCGCCGGCCAGGGCGCCGCCCCGGCGATGGCCGCAGCGGGCGCCGACGGCGGCTCCCAGCCAGGCCAGCCCCAGTACGGCCACGGCCATGAAAGAGAGCAGGGACATGGTCAGCCCCAGCATCTTTCCCGTCGCGGACCGGTCTCTGGGATGAGTCGTGGGCATGAACGGCTTCCACTGTACCCGGCGTCGGCCGTGGGGCCATAAAAAAAACGTGTCCAGGGGCCGGGCCATGATATGATGCACGTTCATCGCAATACTGGCCATGAATACGACGCGCCCGAATCATCTGGCCTTGATCAAGCAGTTCCTGGCCAACCGCCAGGACGTCGAGATCATCGAAACCGGTTACCCCTTCGTGACGATCTCGCGGCAATCCGCCGCGGGCGGTCACACGCTGGCCCGCTGCATCCTTCAGGAAATGGACGGGTATGCCGACGAGGAACTCCTCCAGGGCTGGGACATGTTCGACGAGAAACTTTGCGCCATCGTGGCCGTGGACGACGTGAACAGCGCGTCGTATGAATCGCTGGTGACGGAGGAATACAAGTCGGACCTTCACCACGCGATCTACGACATGATCGTCGGCCGCTCCGAACAGTTTTCCACGTACAAAAAGATCTTCGAGATCCTGCGCGCCCTCGCGAAGCTGGGCAAGGTGATCGTCATCGGGCGGGCCGGAGCGTTCGTTACGGCCGGCATGCCGGCCGGTATTCATTTGCGCCTGGTCGCGGACGAGAAGGACCGGGTCCGGTGGGCGATGGAGCGGTTGAGCGTGGACGAAGCCAAGGCCGCGGAGACGGTCCGCCGCCAGGACCGCGACCGGGAGCGGCTGGTCCGGGAGTTTTTCAACCGGGACGTGAACAACCCGGTTCATTACGACGCCGTCTTCAACACCAGCCGGATGAGCCACGAGGACCTCGCGGCGATCATCGTCCGGATGATCCGAAGCAGGGCCCTGAAAAACGGCAAATAGAAAAGGTCGCGTGGACGACAACCTGATCAATACGGCAACGAGCATCGTGGCGGCCGCCGCCGCGCCGGCGGCGCCCGCCAATCCCCACGAGCTGATGACGCTCCTCGTCCTGCAGCTGGCGGTGATCATCATCGCCGCCAAACTGGGCGGGCTGCTCTTCCGGCGTTTCCTGCGCCTGCCGAGCGTGCTGGGCGAGCTGGTGGCGGGCATGCTGATCGGCCCGTACGCGCTGGGCGCCGTCATCCCCGTCCCCGGGATCGGGCCCCTGTTTGCGCTGACCAACCCGCATTACCCCGTTTCCTCGGAACTTCAGGCGATCTCCCAGATCGCCGCGATCATCCTGCTCTTCCTGTCCGGCCTGGACACGAACCTGACCGTGTTCCTGCGCTACTCCGTGGTCGGCTCGCTGGTGGGGCTGGGCGGCGTGATCTTCTCCTTCGTCCTCGGCGACCTCTGCGCCGTGTTTTTCGGCGTCGCGCACTCGTTCCGCGACCCGCAGGCCCTGTTTCTCGGCACGATCTCCACGGCCACCTCGGTCGGCATCACGGCGCGGGTCCTGGCCGAGAAGCGCAAGATGTCGTCGCCGGAGGGCGTGACGATCCTCGCGGGGGCGGTCATCGACGACGTGCTCGGCATCATCGTGCTGGCGGTCGTGATCGGCATGACCACCCTGACGCGGTCCGGAGAGCAGGTCCACTGGGGCTCGATCTCGATGGTGGCGGTCAAGGCGGTGGGCTTCTGGGTGATCTGCATGACCGTCGGCCTGCTCCTCGCGCGCCGATTGACGGGCACGCTCAAGCACCTGCGGTCCCCGGAGACCATTGCCGGCGTGTCGCTCGGCCTGGCGCTGCTGCTCTCCGGCTTCTCCGAGATGGCCGGCCTGGCGATGATCATCGGGGCGTACATCATGGGGCTCTCCCTCTCGCGCACGGACATCGTGAGCCTGCTGCAGAGCCACCTGCAGGGGCTCTACGACATGCTCGTGCCCATCTTCTTCTGCGTCATGGGCATGCTGGTGGACGTGCGGGCGACGCAGCAGGTGCTGGTCTTCGGGCTGGTGTACTCGCTGCTGGCGATCATCGCGAAGGTGGTCGGCTGCGCCCTCCCGGCCTACGCGACGCAGTTCAACGCCCACGGCGCCCTCCGGATCGGGTTGGGCATGGTGCCCCGCGGCGAGGTGGCCCTGATCGTCGCCGGCATCGGCCTCTCCTCGCATACCATCGGCCAGGACGTCTTCGGCGTGTCGATCCTCATGACCATGATCACGACCTTCCTCGCGCCGCCGCTGCTGGAGCGCTCCTTCGCCCGGGGCGGCACGGGGCTCAAGCGCGAGGTCTCCGCCGCGGAACAGGAGGGGACGCGCAGCTTCCAACTGGAGTTCCCTTCCGCGGACCTCGCGGCCTTCGTGCTGGAGCGGCTGGCCCAGGCGTTCCGCGACGAGGACTTCTACGTCTTCCGGCTGGGCCAGGAAACCCAGACCTACCAGATCCGCAAGGAAGCGATGGTCTTCTCGCTTTCACAGGAGGGGCAGACGATCCTCCTCACGGCGTCGGAGGTTAATGAGCACGTCGCCCGCTTCATCGTGCTCGAGGAACTGCTCGAACTGCAGGACATGGCCCGGGCCTTCGAAAGACTGCGCGACATGGACGACATGAAAAATTCGCTGCTCAAGGGCCTTTTCGATGGCGGCAACTAGACGCGCGGGCCCCGGCTGACCGGGTCGCGCTCCTCCCATGGACTTCCTCCTCTATATCAAGGCGGCGATCCTCGGCGTGGTCGAGGGCGCCACGGAGTTCATCCCCGTCTCGTCGACCGGCCACCTGATTGTCGCGCAGAACCTGCTCGGCTTCACCGGCGCGAAGGAGAACGCCTTCATCATCTTCATCCAGCTCGGCGCGATCCTGGCCGTCGTGTGGCTGTACCGGCGGCGGATCGGCGAATGGGTCTGGAACGGCGACCGCGCCGGGGAGGCCGGGCGGCTGCTGCTGAACCTGTTCGTGGCCACGCTGCCCGCGGTCGCCATCGGGTTGCCAACCCATGCGTGGATCGAGGCGCATTTCTTCCGGCCGCTGCCGGTGGCCCTGGCGCTCATCGGCGGCGGCGCGGCGATCCTGCTGGTCGAACGGTTTCACCGCCCGACGGAGGTGGAGGTCCTGGAGCGGATCCCGCTGCGGACGGCCTTCGGGGTGGGGCTGATCCAGGTCCTGTCCATCCTGTTCCCCGGCGTTTCGCGCTCGGGCGCGACGATCCTGGGCGGGATGGCCCTGGGGCTGTCGCGGCCGGCGGCCGCGGAGTTCTCCTTCTTCCTGGCGCTGCCCGCGATGGCCGGCTCGTCGCTGGTCGAATTGGCGGGGGCGCGGGAGGCGCTGGCGTGGAGCGACGCGCCGCTCTTCGTGCTGGGGTTCGCGGTGTCCTTCGCCGTGGCGCTGGCGGTCATCCGGGCGCTGCTGGCCTTCGTCGCCCGGCATTCCTTTGTCCCGTTCGCCTGGTACCGTTTCGCCGCGGGCGCGGCCGTGCTGGCCTGGCTTGTCCTCGCGCATCCTTGAAAGGAACAGCCGCCTCCATGAATTCCCCCGAGCAGAAGAAGGCGCCGCGCGGGCTGGCCCGTCACCTCCGGCGGCGGCTCGTTTCGGGCGTGCTGCTCCTCGTGCCGCTCGCGATCACGCTGTTCATCCTGAACCTCATCTTCAACGCGCTCACGGCCTTCGCGCTGCCCCTGCTGCGGCCGTGGCTGGGCGAGTGGCCGGAGTACGCGCTGGTCGCGGTCGCGCTGGCGGTGACCTTCGCGCTGATCTACCTGGTGGGGCTGATCGCCACGCACATCATCGGCCGCCGGATCATCCAGTTCGGCGAGGCCATCCTGCTGAAGCTGCCGATCGTGAAGTCCGTGTACTCGGCGTCCAAGCAGGTGGTGAACACGTTCTCCGCCTCCACCGCGGCCGCCTTCCAGTCGGTGGTGCTGGTGGAATTTCCGCGCACGGGCTCCCTGGCCGTCGGCTTCGTCACCGGCACGATCCTCGATCCCGGGGAGCGGCGGCTCTATCGGGTGTTCGTCCCGACGACGCCGAACCCGACCTCCGGCTTCCTGGTGCTCCTACCCGCGGAGCAGGTCCGGTTCACGGATATCTCCGTCGAGGACGGCGTGAAAATGATCGTGTCCGGCGGGATGCTGTCGCCGGAGCGCTACGCCGAGACGCCGCCCCCGGCGGCGGGCGAGGTCGAGCGGCCCTCTTCCCCTTAGCCGGCCGGGCCCGTCAGCCGTCGCCCGCGCCGCCGGACCAGTCCTCGCCCGTGAAGGCCTCTTCCATCTGGACCTGCGTGTCGCGGCGGTACAGCCGCTTGTACAGCTTGCCGATCCAGTAAAAGACCAGCAAGGGCACGGCGACGACGGCCAGCAGGTAGTTGGCCAGCGAGACGAGGTAGTAGGCCGAGTCGGCGAACCCGCCGGTCATCTCCCGCGCCCAGGGCATTGTGAAAACCGGCACGGGCGCGAACACGTTGATGTTCCAGAGGATAATGCAGAGCGAGATGTAGTTGACCATCTGGTTCGGGAATGGCGAGGCGGACGTGCTCCACCGCAGGCCCATGGTCCGCTTATGCGTGAAGGGCGGGAAGAGGTTGGAGCCCAGGAAGCCGGTCTGGTCCACGAGGACGTGGCTCCAGAAGGCGAGGATGGCGATAAAAAACGCGTTGACGGCGAACGGGTTGGCGAACGCGGCGAGGTCGCCCCGGAACAGCGCCGGCCAGTCCGCGAAGAGCGCGAAGCCGACCGGGCCCAGGCAGAGGCCAAGGGTCAGGCTGTGGGTCCAGCGGCGGTGCCAGGGGATGAAGTCCACGCGCACCCGCCCGTCCGGCTCCGGCACGAACTCGTAGTCGGGCCCGGAGAACACGCCGATCTCGGTGTCCATGTAGTAGGTGTTGTTGATCTCGGTCTTGAACGTGGCCACGTGGCTGGTCGGGCCGGGCGGGATTGTGTCCGGCAGCGCCGGCAGGTTCCGGGCTAGCGACTCCATGAAGGCTGCGGGGCCGTCCTCCTCGATCTTGCGCCGGCGGATGGTCTCGCTCGGCAGGCGTTCGCCGCGGGCCATGGACTGGCTCATGGTCTTGAGCGGGCCGATGGTGCAGGTGACGGTCCGGTTCCGGTCGTCGATCTGGACGGCGTACGTGCGATAGTAGCTTCCGGACACGCGGATCGTGTCGAGCTTCAGCCGGACCGGGCGCTTCTTTTCCGCCGCCTCGTCGATCGCCCGCGCGATGGCCTCGGCGGGGAGGCGCGGATCCAGGTTATCCTCCGTCAGCCGGATCTGGTAGTCATGCTTCCAGAAGTAGCGGGCGAACTTGAAGTCCAGCGTGTCGCAGAGGATGCCGCAGACGCCGCCGAGGACCATGAGGTAGGCCTTGTCGTCGTACGCGGTCCGGATGGCGAGCGGGAAGCAGGAGGCCGTCGCCACCCCCGTCAGGAAATGCGTAATGCCTTTCATCGCCCTCGCTCCTCGCTCACCGGAACCCGAGCCATTGCGCGACCTGGTGGCCGACGCCGGCCATGTTGAGGCTCACCGGGACCATCAGCACCGCCAGCAGCGGCACGCGGCGCGTGTGCCAGAAATTGGGCACCAGGCCGAGCGCGGTCGAGACCGCCATCAGCACGAGCCCGCGCCAGCCCGTGATGAACAGGACCATGGCCACCAGCAGCAGCACGGAGGCGGCCGAGATCCAGTGGTAATTCACGCGCTGGGTCGTCCGCGCGCAGAAGCGAGCGTAGCGCGGCAGCAGCCAGAGCGCCGTTGCCCCGCTCAACGCGATCACCCCCGACACGGCCAAGTACTGCTCGACGGTCTCGGGCACAAAGAAGAGGCTGATGTTGATCGCGGCGCCGCCCCGGCGCATGTACACGTCCGGCATGAAGAACAGGACCAGCGCGCCGATGTAGTAGAGGACACGCGCGGCGCCGCCGCCGACAATGAACTGCTTGTCGCCCGACGAGGCCGTCGCGTGCCCGGCCACCAGCAGCGCGGGGCCGGGGGTCATCCCGGGGGTCAGGCTGGAGAAGAGGCCGGCGACCGTGCCGGTCAGCGCGCCCCGCGCCAGGTCGTGGGGCTCGGCGTCCACGCTGCCCGCGAAGTGCTGGGGCGGGATCGTCGCCCGCGTGATGACGGTCATGATCTGGCTGGGCAGCGCGAACAAGCCCATGAAGACGGGCATCAGCGACTGGAACGCGCTCTCGACCGGGATGATCGTGTTGTAGAAGACGAACATCCCCAGCACGGCCGCCGCGACAAAGGTGAAGAAGCCCATGCCCAGCTGCACCCAGCCGTCCGCCAGGCGCTGCCGCACGGTCTTCCCGACGCCGTGGTCCTTGGGCCATTCGCCGATCAGGATGAACGCCGAAACCAGGCCGAGGATCCAGTAGACGTGTGGCCGGATCAGTTCGCGCACCAGGCCGATCGGCTTGGTCAGGAAGGGGAACAGCCCGGCGATCAGCACCAGGGCGATCAGCGAGCCGAAGCCGGCCAGGATCACCGCCTCGTACCCGCGCCCCTCGTACAGGAACCGCTCGTGCGGCATCATCATGGAACGGAAGCTGTCGTCGCACGGCTGGAAGAACTGGCTCGAGACCGTGAAGAGCACCGAGAATCCGACCACCATGCCCAGGATGAAGCTGGTGGTCAGCAGGGGATCCAGCGCGGCGAAGAACTCGACGAACGCGAAGGCCAGCATCATCGTGAAGGCGATCACGTTGTAGATGTGCAGGCCGGGAATGAACGAAAAGACCGCGGCCACGGCCACGCCCAGGAGGGCCGTCGGAATGCACATCAGGACCAGGTTGAGTTCCATGAATCAGTCTCCGCCCGCCGCGGCCACGGGCTCGATGGCCCGGGGATTGCCCCGGGCCGTCATGATCTCCCAGTAGCCCATCTTTTCGAAGTACACAAAGTGCCCGCGTACCGCCACCTTCTGCCCGACCGTCAGTGACCGCCCGTCGAATCCGAACACCATGACCGTGTTGGTCTGGCCGGGCTCGCGGATGCGGACGATCGGGTGCGTCGCGGCGACGTCGGCCACCTCGGCCGCCGCCACGACGATCCAGCGGTTGCTGAAGCGGCCGGGCTCGGCGAGCAGTTCAGCGATCGTGGCAGGCATGTCCTCCCGGGCCTCCGGCATGCTCCCGGCCGGCCGGGACTTGATCTTCAGCAGGCTCGCGCTGTTGACGCTGATGAATCGGTACGACGAGCCTGCGAAGAGCGAGCCGGCGACCTCGATCACGTCCCCGCGGCGCGGCGGATCCTTCAGCGCTACGAAATCGAGGGCGGCCTCGCCTTCCAGCCGGACGGACAGGCGCTGGCGGGCCGGCGCGTCGGCCGTCGCCAGGTCCTCGAGGTCAAGGCGCACGAGGGGCGCGTTGTACCGGTCCTGCGTGACGTTGACGTTGACCACCCGCCCGGCTACGCGGACGCGCTCGAAATTCATCTCGGCGGTCAGGTCGCCGAGGGCCGTCAGGCGGGGCCGGTATTGCAGCGCCGCGGTGAAGTGAATCGCGGCGATCACGAGGAGCAGCAAGGCGCCTCGCCCGATCCAGGCCGTCGAGATGCGGGTCCGGAGCGAGGCCGCGCAGAAGCGGCAGACCCCTGACTCGGCGGGGAGGGGACGACCGCAGCTCGGGCAGAGCAGGGGTTCAGGGCCCGGCATTGTCCGCCCTCCATTGCGCCTCGTCCGCCGGCTGGATGTCCTCCGGCCCGGCCAGCGCCAGCTGCCAGGCGGATTGCTTCTGGCTCCGGTACCGCTGCAGGGCGCCGTAGCACGTGATGAAGCTCCCCTCGCGCATCTGTTCCAGTTGGGCGCCTGCCTGCTCCGCGCGCCGGGCCTTGACGACATCCTGGGAGAGGTTCACCGCGAGCCGGTTGCCGCCCTCGTCCTCGATCAGCCAGACCATGTCGTAGGAGCTGGGGATGCGGGACTGGATGCGGCCGGTGACCTTCAGGCGCGTGCCTTCCTCGAGTCCCTCGCGGAACGCCCGCACGACCCTGGCGATCGGCGTGGCCTCGCCGGGTTTTTCGCGGACGATGTCGAGGTCTTCCACGGCGCTCAAGATCATGATCTGGCGCCGGGCCTTGTACTGGTAGTTGCCGATCAGCGAGACGCGGTCGCCGAAGACCGGGATCTTGTCCGCCTTCAGCAGTTCCTCCGTCGTGTCGTCGTAGCAGCGGATGCGCATCAGGCCGGTGCCGTCGTCGACTTCGAACTCGAGGCTGCTGTTGCGCCCCTTGGCGTCCGCGGGATAGTAGCGCAGATCGCCGCTGATGCGCCCCTCCACGCGGACCTGCGCGAAATTGGTCTTGCGGCCCAGGCTGGAGATCTTCACGGTCGGCGAGCCGTACACGCGGCCCATGTGCGAGAGCAGCACGATGCCGGCGATGGTCAGGAAGGGCGTGCTGTACTTCAGGAGGCGCACGATCCGCCGCTTGGGATTGAATTGGCGGCAGAAGGGACACCGCTCCCATGAGCCGATATACCGCCCGCAGGCTCGGCAGGTGGTCTCCGCCGGATTCTGGCTCATCACCAGCCGGCTAATCTCGGGGTCCAGTTTGATGAGCCGCATTCTACACGCGTTGCGGGGAAAGGACAAGGGATATCCGAACGAGGGCCTGACCAAGTTGCGCGGCCCGGGGAATTTCCACACTTTGCAAAGTGTGGAAATTTTTTCGGGCGGACCGCGGCAACGAGGCGAACGGCATGGCAACGGGGGCCGAGTTATGCTAGAGATGGCCTCGCCCGCGATGGCGCGGAAAGAACCATGGGCTGGTGGAAACAACAACGTAGAAGACTGGAAGTCGGGCTCGCGCGATTGGCGATGGGCGTTGTCAACCGGCTGCCGCGGCCCGTTGTTCTCGGCCTGGCCCGATTTCTCGGCGCGGCCGGCTACCTGCTGGCCCGCTCCCTGCGGCGCATCGGCCTCGCGAACCTGGACCTGGCCTACGGCGAGGCGCTGACCGGCCGCGAAAAGCGGCGGCTTCTCAAGCGGTCCTTCCAGTCGTTCGCCCTGGTCACGCTCGATGTCTTCTGGTTCTCACGCCGCACGGAGCAGCGCATCCGGCGCTGGGTATCGTTCGAGCGGCCGCTCTCCGAGGTGCTGGGCCGCGGCGCCAACGTCTGCCTGACCGGCCACCTCGGCAACTGGGAAGTCCTGGGCCTGGCCTGCGCCGTCGAGGGCTATCCCCTGGCCAGCGTCGCCATGCCGCTGAAGAATCCCGACGTGGACGTCCTCTTCAACCGGCTTCGACAGTCCACCGGCCAGACCATCATCCCCCGCGAGGGCGCGGTCCGCGCGCTCCTGCGGCTCCTGCGCGAGGGACGCAACGCGGCGCTGCTGCTGGACCAGAACACCCGGCCGGAGCACGGCGGGCTGTTCGTGGATTTCTTCGGGCGGCCGGCGACCGTGTCGGGCGCCGCCGTCTTCCTGGCCGCCCGCGCGGGCTGCGGCATCGTGTCGGGCTTCTGTCTGCCCGACGGGCGCGGCGGCTACCGCGTGCGCCTGCCCGACGGGCTGGGCGTGCCGCCGCCGAAGCCCGACGATACCCGGGTCCGCGAATGGACGGAAAAGATCACCCGGCTTTACGAGGACGAAATCCGCCGCCGCCCCGAGTGCTGGCTGTGGACCTACAAGCGGTGGAGGATGATCCGGCCGGGAGACGATGTCCGAGCCTATCCGTTCTACGCCGTGCAGCGAAGGAATGGAGTGCGACGGACCTCCGCTGCCGAGCGGTCGCCGGCGGGCGGCGTCCCTACGGGTTCTTCGTAGGGCCTTCGCTTACCGCGGGCCGGGCTGTTTTCCCTCGCAGCATGCGCCAGGCCAGATCCCACACCTCCGCCGACTCCGGCAGCCGCAGGGCCAGCGTCAGGACGAAGTAGACGGCGACGGCCGCGGCCATCGCCGCGCAGAGCGCCAGGATTTCCCCCGGCAGCCCGGCGGGCAGGAGCGCGAGCAGGCGGCCGTGCGCCGCGGCGGCGCTGAACCCGCAGGCCGCGGCCGCGGCCGCGACGACGGCCAGGAACCCGAACCAGCCCGTGCTTCCCGGATGGACCAGACGGCGGAGATAGATGAACAGCTGTGTCCCGTTGATGAAAGCGAGCGCCGCCGTGGTGGTCGCCAATCCCACATGGCCCCAGCCCAGGACCTTGACCATCAGGAGGTTCAGCGCCAGGTTCACGCCGATGCCCAGCAGGCTCACGCGCAGGGGGATGCGCGGGCGGTCCAGCGCGTAGAAGCACGGGGCCAGCACCTTGATCGCCGCGTATCCCGTCAACCCGAACGCGTACGCCCGCAGCGCCAGCGCGGTGTTCGCGGTGTCCGCCGCGGAGAACCGGCCGTGCTGGTAGATGAGGCGGATGATCGGCTCGGCCAGCGCGAACAGCCCCACCGCCGCCGGCAGCGTCAGGAACACCGCCAGGCGCAGCGAGGAGGTCACGGTCGACCCGAACGCCGCGAGGTCGGACCGCGCGTGGTGGCGCGCCACGGCGGGCAGCGTGACCGTGGCGATGGCCACGCCGAAGACGCCGATCGGGAACTGCATCAGCCGGAATGCGCAGTTCAGCCACGACCGCGCCCCGTCGATCTCCGAGGCGAACATGCCGTTGACCAGCACGTTCACCTGCACCGCCGCGCCGGCGATCACGCTCGGCCACATCAGCCGCCAGACGATCCGCAGCTTGTCGTCGCGGAAATTCACGCGCCAGCGGAACCGGTAGCCCAGCCGCCACAGGGCGGGCACCTGGACCGCCATCTGCGCCACGCCGCCCAGCAGCACGCCCAGGCTGACGCCCCACAAGGCCCGCTCGCCGAACTGCGGATGCCGCCAGTCCGGCTGGGGATCGAAGAGATAGGCGAGGCCGACGCCGAGGACGATGGAGACGATGTTGAAAACCGTGGAGGCCGACGCGGGCAGGCCGAAGATGTGCCGCGCGTTCAGCGCGCCCATGATCACCGCGGCGATCGACACGAAGAGGATGAACGGAAACAGCACGCGCGTGAGCTGCACCGTCAGCTCGAACTTGCCCGGGACCTGGTGGAACCCGAAGTTGGTCACGTGCACCAGCAGGGGGCTGGCCGCGATGCCGAGGATGCACACGCCGCCGAGGATCAGGATCACCGACGACAGCAGCAGGCTCAACAGGCCCCAGGCGGACTCGTCGCCCTCCTTTGCGTGGGCCTTGGTGAACGTCGTCGTGAAGGCGACCGACAGCGCCCCCTCGGCGAACAGGTCGCGCATCAGGTTGGGGATCTGGAAGGCCGCGAGGAAGGCGTCGAGGAACTTCCCCGCGCCGAACATCGCGGCGAAGACCAGTTCGCGGACCAGGCCGAAGACCCGCGAGCCGACCACGGCCAGGCCCACGATGCCCGCCGATTTCCGGGTGCCGGTCATGCCGGACCATAGCACGGCGGCAAAACCGCTTTCAATGCCGGCCTGGTTTGAAAAAAGAAACGCCCGCCGGGTGGAGGGCCGGCGGGCGTGGAGGAAGATGAGAAGTTATTGGCGGCTGGCGATCAGGATGTGATGGTTCCACCCGCCGTTGTTGTCCCAGAGCGTGTAGCCGCTGGGCAGGGTATAGAAGAGCGCGTATTCCACCTCGGCCTTGCCGCCGCCGAGCAGGCTGCGGCCGTTCCATGAGGCCGGTCCGATGTAGCTGTTGCCCAGGACGCCGGCCGGCACGATATCGATGCCCCATTGCTCGTAGCCGTCCCCGCGGGTGTATTCGTAGCGCGCGAAGGCGTAGCGAACCGTCTGCCAGCCGTCAGGCGTCCAGACCGCGCCGACGGTCTTGTGGTAGGACCAGTTCGGAACCTTGACATCCATCCAGACGCTGATGTCCTCGGTCCATTGCAGGATGGGCGGGGTGCTCGCGGAAACCCAGGAACCATGCCCAATCAAGCTCAACTCACCGGCGTATCCGGTAACGGCCAGGCACAGCGTTGTCAGCACAAGCATGAAACGCGGCGTCTTCATTTCCATATCCTTTCGGCAACAGAGTGTAGCGTTTTACTAAATCGCTCTACTAGTACGCAGGTCAGCTGCTGCTGTTAAGTCTTTTTTAAACTTTTTATTGGGGAGGCTGACCGGGGCCCACCACCGGTATCGGTTCGGTCCTGTAGGGTTCGGGAGCAGAAGGATGGTAGGGGCCGCCTTGCGAGAAAAAGGGCGCAAGGTCCCGCTGGGTCTCGCGGTAGATGGTTTCCACGTCGCCCATGAACCGGCGGACCGCGTTGGCATCGCTCAAGCCCAGCGAGCGCGCCAGTTCGGTCATCCGGTACTGCCGGTCGGCCCTGTTGAGTTGAATGACTTCGCCCATGAGCGGCAGCAGGCTCTCCGTCAGCTTGCGTTTTTCCTCCGGGGTGGAAGCCTGGAGCATCCGTGTCTGGATTTCCTCCAGCGCGGCCAGCTTTTCCTCGAGTTTCACGAGGATAGCCCGCTCGTTCGGATCGCTTGCAGACGCCAGCCTTCTTTTCAAGCGGTCCGCTTCAAGAGCCCGCGCATCCTTCTGCGCGGCCGGAAGCGGTCCGCTTTCCGTCGCGGCTGGGGAGGGGATGGGCGCGGCGGGCGCCGGAGCGGCTTCGATCGGTAGCGGGCGCTGCGTGGACGCCGCCGTGGCCCTGACAAGTTCCTGCCGGAGTTCCTCCAGTTGGCCTCGGAGCCGGAGGACCTCTGCGGGGGGAGACAAGATCTCGCCTGTGGCCGGGTCTTGGACGGATTGCGCAACGCGACAGGGCGACCGGGTCCACAGTGCCCATGTCAGGCCGCCCAGCGCCGCCGCGGCGACAAGCCAGGGGATGATGATTCCAGCCTTTCGCATGTCCCGCATCATAAAGAGCCCGCGCCGGGCGCACAAGCGCGGGCCGGCGGGAAGATCCGCCGAGCCCGGACGACATGAGCAGATAGGCAAGAGGGGAGAACATTGATGAAAACGTTTTTGATGATCGCCTTGGTGAGCTTGGGGTGCCTGTCCGTTCTGGCCGAGGATATTCCCGTGGCCAACGCCAACGCCCTCGTGGCCGCCCTGGCCCGCGCCGAATCGGGCGACCGGGTCCTGGTGAGCCGCGGTAATTACGTCGGCAACTTCACGGTGCCGCCGGGCGTTTCACTGCTTGGCGAGCCGGAGTTCATGCCGGCGGGCGGGCTCATGCCCCTGTTTTCGCCCTGGGGCGATACGCCCACCGTCGTGGAGCAAACCCGAATCGGGGAGAAGCATCCGACGCAGGTGCGCGGAATCTTCTTCACTGGCGCCAAGATGTCGGCGCTCGAGGTGCGGGGCGACGGGATCGGCTATGTCTGCCACAACATGTTCGAGCAGAACCGCGGTCCGCGCGGGGGCGCGATTTATTCCGGGGCGGCCGGTACGATCTACATCCAGACTAACTACTTCAGCGCCAACACGGCGGAGACAGACGGCGGGGCGGTCTTCATCGGGGGCACGGCGAGCGTCTCGCTGCGCATGAACGAGTTCCTGCGCAACGGGGCCGGCACGAGCGGCGGCGGCTTCGCCGTGCGCGGCACCAACGCGGTGGCCTCGGACCGGGACTTTTTCATGGATAACACGGCCGGGGTGGATGGCGGTTCCGTGTCCGTGGTGTTGAATCCGAAGCCGGTCATTTTGAACCGGGCCAGCCTGTTTGGCAGCGAGGCGGGCCGCGACGGCGGGGATGTGTCGGTGGATCGGTCCTTGATGATGGTCCTGTCGGGCTCCTCGAGCGGCGCCATGGCGGGCCGGCACGGCGGCTCACTCGCGGCCATCGACGGGGTTATCGGGGTGAGCGGGTTCAACTGTAATTCGGCTCGCGCCGCGGAGTTGGGCGGCGGCGTCTATTCGGAGGCGTCCCTGATCTCGTGCCAGGGCAGCGAGTGGACTTCCTGCGCGGCGCGGTTTGGCGGGGGGATGGCGATACGCGGGATGCCGGCGGCGGGCGGCAATCCGCCGTCCATCCAGCGGAACACCTTTCGACAGAACCGGGCGAACAAGGACGGCGGCGCTCTTTACCTGGCCGACCTCAAGGAAGCCCGGATCGAAAACAACGTGCTTTTCATGAACACGGCCGGCGTAGGGGATGGAATGGCCATCGACCCCGACGCGACAGCCCTCGTGGATCACAACACCGTCGCGCATATCGAGTACCGCTCGGGCCAGCCCCGGCCGACGGCCGAGGCCATCCGGGTTCGCGGGGCGGGTAATACCACGCGCGTGGTGAACAATATCATCGCCGGGCACGCCTGCGGCGTCATCGGGGACGCTGGCGGCCGGGTCCAGGTCCTGGGCAATGATTTCTGGCTCACGATGCTTCCGTGGCGCGACGTGCCCAACCCGGCCGGGTTGCTGAACCGGCAAGTGGATCCCCTGTTTGTCCGGTTCGATCCGCGGCGGCTGATCGGCGACCTGCACTTGCAAGTGAACTCGCCGTGCCGCAACGCGGGCGTCGTTCCGATCCTCACGACGCTGGACCGGGACGCGCGCCGTCGCGATGCCCAGCCCGACCGCGGCGCGTACGAATTGCCCGCGCCCTGAACACGACGCGGAGCTATTCCTCGCACGCGCCCACCTCTACGGGCCGGCAGCGCGCGCCGTCCGCGTACCGGCCGCCGCTGAAGCAAACGGCGGAATGTCACGGCCGTTTCCTGGAAGGCGACCCGTCGTCCCCGCCGCGTTTCGCCTCCGCCCGCCTTCGCGGATGCAACTGCGGCGGGCAAGCAAGGCCGCGCCCCCCGCTGGAAATGGCCAAAGCACTTCTGAATCCGCTTCAGCGTCCTTCCTCTGCGGCTGGCCGGCCGGCTGCTCGTCGATGGCAGCCGTCCATATTGGCTCTGAACGAACCGACTTCAGGACCGGGCTTGATGCGCGGCCATTTCTCTGGCCTCGCTATTGTCCCTTGTACGTGACTCGGCTATGTCATGCGCGACCTCCTTTCCACCTGCGGTCCGTTCACCCCGGTTGTTTCATCTCGGAACTCGCCGCGCCCCTGGAATGACGAGTTCCGGCTCCATCTAATAGAAAGTAAGCAGGGGGGCGGAATTCCATGAAAAACGAGGCGTGCGCAACTCGTGTCATGATAATCGGTTACCTTGGGGCCCGAAATGAGCCTGAAAAAATGGCGCGGGAATGCTTGACCGATGTTCTGCCGTGCCTAAACTGCAAAATCACCTCGTGGTAAAAGGAGCATCAGGAGGTGTTCCGGGGGCGGCGGCGCGGAGGTCGAATTCCGACGGCAGGACAAGGCTTCCGCGCGCCTAGGGATCAAGGAGTCGGGGTGAAGGCATCGGTTGTCGCATGCATCGTGCTGGCCGGAATGGCCGTGTGCGCGCACGCGGGGCGCGTGTTCTTCCAGGACTTTACCAACTCCACGGACTGGACCTCCTATCGCGGCGCGAATTCCAATTGCTTCAACGCCTTCATTGCCAGCAGCGGCGGCAGCGCCAGCAACCAGTTCCGGGTCGCGGAGGAAAGCCTGGAAGCCGCGCGCACCAACTATGTTTCCTGGGCCCTCTGCCGGTTGACGGACCTGGGCGTCAACAGCTACGCGCAATACGAGATCGAGTTGAACATCACGACGGTGGAACAGGCCAGCGCGGGGGCGATGAATTTCTACTTCGGCGACGGCCTGCACAGCAACGCGAATGCCGAGGTCACCACCGTCCTCGCGATGAAATTCACGGTCGAAACGCTGCCCGGCAACCGCTTCCGCGCCTACCATGCGAACTTCAGTTCGCCGACCAACAGCGGCCCTGTGAAGTTCACGATCATCGTCAACTCCGGCGAATCGCCGCGGGAATACACCGATCCCCTTGGCCGGACCCAGGTCGTAGAGGGCGGGAACGTGGATGCCTGGTGCGGGGAGCAGCAGTGGATCGACGGATTGCACAAGATCAAGGCCGGCGTCATACCCCGGGAATTCAAGATCCACTCGCAGAGCGGTTTCGCGGTCACGCGGTTCGATTCCTTCGCGGTGTACAACAGGCCGCCCGGGGAGGAGAGCGTGTACGTGTGGGCGGCCAGTCCGCAGGAGGGCCCGGGCGAGGAATGGTCCAACGCCTTCCACGATATCCAGTCGGCGATCGATGCCGCGCCGACGGGCGCGGTCATCGTCGTCACGAACGGCGTGTACGCGGCGGGCGGGTGTCCCGCTCCCGGGTCCGGCCTCACCAACCGGATCTGCATCACCAACGCGATCACCGTGCGCAGCGTCAACGGGCCCTCGAGCACGTTCATCGTCGGCAGCGGTCCCTTCGGGCCGGCGGCCGCGCGGGGCGCCTACGTGGGCGCCGGCGCCGCCTTGATAGGATTCACGGTTCAAGGCGGGCATACCCTGACGAACGGCGATGAACTCCGGGACCAGTCGGGTGGCGGAGTGTTCTGCGAGCGCGGCGCCTGCGTGCAGGAATGCGTCCTGGCGGAGAATCTTGCCTGGCGGGACGCGGGCGGAGTCCGGGGCGGCGCGCTGGATGGGTGCGAATTGACCGGGAACACGGCGTGCCGGCTGGGCGGGGGAGCCCTCGGGGCGTCGCTGGACAACTGCCTGCTGCAGTACAACGAGGCGGGCGACTGGTCCGGGGGCGGCGGCGCCGCGGAAAGCGTGTTGAGCAACTGCGTGGTGCGGCACAACATCTCCGCCGCGGGGAAGGCGGGCGGGGCCTGGCGTTGCGCGCTGGCCGGCTGCGTGGTCAGCGGCAATACCGCCGCGGCGTACGGCGGGGGAGCGAGCGAGTCCACGCTGCGGGATTGCCGGGTGGTTCAGAACCAGGCGAATGAACAGGGCGGCGGCGCGGCGGCCAGCGAACTGCTCTCCTGCGTGGTTTCCGGGAATTGGGCGTCGGTGGGCGGCGGGGCCTGGGAGTGCAGCCTGACCAACAGCACGGTTTCGGACAACGAGGCGGAATTCGGCGGCGGGGCCGCCGACTGCATCGGCCTGGACTCCTGCGTGCTGTCGGGCAACCGTGCCGCGTACGGCGGCGGGGCCTGGGGATGTGTCCTGACCAACTGCGAACTGGCGGCGAACACGGCCATGGACGGCGTCGGCGGCGGGGTCGCCACGAGCCTGCTGTTCGATTGCGTCCTGCGCGGCAATTTCGCGGCCGGGAATTCCGTGGGCGGCGGGGCTTTCGAGAGCGCGCTGCACGGCTGCCGGCTGGACAGCAATCGCTCGGATGGGGCCGGCGGGGGCGCCTATAATTCCCTGCTGGCGGCCTGCGTGTTGTGCAGCAACATGGCCGTGTACGGCGGGGGAGCCGCGACCGGCGCGCTCGCCGGCTGCACGATCGTTGGCAATCAGGCGACGCAGGGCGGCGGGGCCTGGCGGGCGGACCTCGCCGGCTGCCTCGTGGAGAGCAACTCCGCCGTAGATGGCGGCGGCGCGTACGAGGGCCGGCTCGTCGGCTGCCGGATGGAGCACAACGAGGCGGCCAACGGGGGCGCGGTGTGCGGCGGCGTCCTGTTCAACTGCCTGCTGGTGAACAATCGCGCCGCGGAGAGCGGCGGGGGCGGATGCCATAGCGAACTGCACAATTGCACGGTGGTGGGCAACGAGTCGGCCATCGGGGCGGGGTTATGCAACGGCGCCGCCGTCAACACCATCCTGTATGCCAACGTTTGCCCCGAAGGGCAGGATCATACCAACAGCGCGTTGAGCCATTGCCGCGCCCCGCCGCCGGCGGACGGACCCGGCAACATGACGAACGATCCCTGTTTCCTGTCGGCTGCGACGGGGGACTTCCGGCTGGCGTCCTCGTCCTGCTGTATCGGGACGGGTGTCGAGGAGGACTGGATGACCGGCCCGGGGTGTCGCGACCTGGCCGGCCTCCCCCGCGTCGTGGGCGATACGGCGGACCTGGGCGCCTACGAGTATCCCTATACTTCTTCCGGCATTTATGCGCCGTGGCTGGAGCAATTCGGGTTGCCGCTGGACGGTTCCATCGACCACCAGGATCCGGACGGCGACGGCTATTCCACGTGGCAGGAATGGCGGGCCGGCACCATTCCCACGAACGCGCGCTCGCTCTTCCGGCTCTGCTGGGACGACAGCGGCCCGCCGTCGGGCCGCGTGCTTCGCTGGCCCGGCGCCGCCGGCCGGCGCTACGCGGTGGATCGCACCCAGGATCTGCTGTCGCCCGGCCTGGACCGCATCGCGTCGGGCCTGGAAGGCCGCGACGGCTTCATGACGTACACGGACGCGACCGCGACGGCCGACCGGCCGGCCTTCTATCGGGTCCTTATTGAAGACGAGGGCGGCCCCTGACCGGCCGGCCTATCGCTCCGCGCTTCTCCCGGGTAACCTGATTTCCAGAACGAATCCGCGCGGGACCCCATGCGCCGGCATGAACAAAGCCATAACGGAGCGAGTCGTTGGGGCGCAACAGGCTTGTATGGGCTGATCGTCCTGTCTTTCGCGTTCCGATCCGTGGCCGCGGAGCGCTTGTCCGGTGCTGATGAGCATGGCGTGTACGGAGGCGGGCGGGGGATCCGGGTCGACGACCTGCCGGCGTGCCCGTTGCGCGCGAAACTGGAATCGCTCGTTCCCGCCGCGCGGGCGCGGGCGCTTCGGAACCTGGAAGCCGTTTCGTTCCATCGTAACGACCTGGCCTCCCTCCGCGCCGACCGCGAAGGAGGGATCTTTTATGCCTGCGCCTTGGAATCGATCCGCGAAGAGCCGCCCGGGCCGACCCGGCCGCTCCAGGCGCGGGCCGCGTCGCTCTCCGTCACCAATCCGCCCCTTTTCCACAGCCGCCCCGGGTCGACGAACGTGCTGTTCCTCGACTTCAACGGGCACGTGATCACCAACACGATGTGGAACAGCGACGAGGGTATCCCGCGATGGGATTGCCCCCCTTTCGACGAGGACAGCGACGAAACCACGTTCAGCGATTTGGAGCAGCGGCATATCCGCGAGATATGGGAGCGCGTGGCGGAGGATTTTGCGCCCTTCGATGTGGACGTGACCACCGCGCCGCCGCCCGCCTGGCATTTCCGGACGGGCCACGCGCTGATCACGTCCGCCTACGATGCCGAGGGCCGCGAGACGCCGCTTGTCTATCCGGGGGGCACGTACGGCGGACTCGCCTACCTGAATGCCTTCACGAATTCCGCGTATTCCTACAACGCGGACAACTGCCGGTCGCCCGCGTGGATTCGGCAGAGCCTGAACCTGGACCTCTGCGTGCAGATCGTGGCGGAAACCATCTCCCACGAACTGGGTCATAACCTGGGCTTGAGCCACGATGGCACCGCTTCCGGCGTCGAATACCACGCCGGCTTCGCCGCCACGACCAACGCGCCGTCGTGGGGGCCGATCATGGGTTCGGTGGCGGGCCGGGACGTCACCCAGTGGAGCCGGGGTGAGTACTCTGATGCCAACCAGAAGGAGGACGACCTCGCGATCATGGCCCTGCGGCTCGGGTATCTCGCCGACGATCACGGCGCGAGTAACGGCGCGGCCACGGCGATCTCGCCGGCCGGCTACGCCTTTTCCGTCACCGGCCGGGTCGAGCAGACGTTGGACCGCGATGTCTTTGCGCTGACCACGGGCGTGGGCATCGTCACCGCGGCGGTGTATCCCTTCCGGGCGACCAACTTGAGCTGGGGCGCGAACGCGGACCTCGTTCTGTTGCTCTGCGCGTCCAACGGGACGGTGCTGGCCTCCAACAACGCGCCCGCGGACGTGAAGGCCGTGCTCGCGCCGCGGCCGGTCGCCGCGGGGACCTATTACCTGCACGTGTACCCCGCCGGCGCCGGCTTCCCGTCCAACGCGTCGAGCAGCGGCTACACGGTCTACGGCTGTCTCGGCACCTACCGGCTCGCCGGCGCCGTGGCCCCGCCGGCGGACACGGTCGTCGTGACCGCGCCGACCCACGGCAGCCGTTTATTCCTTTCCAACGCGACGGAGATCGCGTGGCTGTCCGGTTTCACGAACCCGGTCCGTGTCGAGCTATGGCGGGGCGGGGCGATGCACACGATGATCGCGACGAACCTCGCCAACCAGGGAACCCATTCGTGGACGGTCCCTGCGTCGGTAACGCCGGGGTACGGCTACCGCATGCGCGTGGCCCGTGCTGACAGCCCGGCCGTGTGCGGGGAAAGCGACGGCCAGGCGGCGGTCTATGGCTTGCCTGTTTCCCTTTTCTTCGAGAACTTCGACGGATCGGGCTCGTTGCCGGCGGGCTGGAACGAGGAATTCGTGACCAATACGGTTTCGTGGCGCCTGCAGGGCGGCGGCGGCGCGAGCGGAGGGAACAGCCCGGCCGCGGCGTATACCGGGTCCAACAACGCCCATTTTTTCAGTTCGCCCCGGGCGCAGACGCGGCTGGTCCTGCCGGCGCTGGACATCGGGGACGTTCTCGACCCGCGGCTGTCCTATCGCCTCTGCATGGCGGACATCGCCATGGAGCAACTGCGGGTGCTCTACCGGACCAATGCGCTGGCGGAATGGGCGCCGCTGACCAACTACTACGGCCGCTATTTCACTTCCTGGACCCAGCACTCGTTCCCCTTGAGCAACGCGGCGCCCGATTGCGCGCTGGCCTTCGAGGGACGGGCCGCTTCCAGTTCGTATGGAATCTGCGTCGATGACGTCGAAGTGACCGGCATTGTCCTGGCCGGCGAGCTGTTGACCAATCGCCTGGAGGTCGCGTCCGATCTCGGGCTGCCCGACCCGCCCGCCGGGACGAACTGGCTCTCCGTCAATGCGCCGCGGACGATTTCCGCCGGGACCTCGCCGCTGACGGCGGGCTCGACACAGTTCGTGTGCGCGGGCTGGACCGGCACGGGGGACGTGCCCGCGTCGGGCACGGAGACGGCGCTGGCCTTCACGCTCTATGTCCACTCCTCGGTCACCTGGCGGTGGCGTACCAACTACAGCTTCGACTGCTCCGCCGGAGACGACGGGACAGTCGCCGGCGCGACCAGCGGCTGGTACGCCGCGGGCGCCTTGATCACCGTGACCGCCGCGCCCAACCCGTACTGCGATTTTACGGGGTGGGGCGGGGACGCGGCGGGTGATACGAACGACCTGGCGCTGACCGTCACATTGGACAGGCCGCGGCAGCTGGTCGCGAACTTTACGCCGCGCCTGGCGGCCCACCACGGCACGCCGGAATCCTGGCTGGCCGAGCATTATCCAGAGGCCGGCGATCTCGACGCCGTGGAGATCAGCGACACGGACGGCGATGGGCTGGAGGCCTGGCAGGAATACATCGCGGGAACGTTGCCCGGCGACGCCCTGTCGGTACTGGAGTTGGAGAGCGGCGGCGCGGTGAGCGAGGGCCAATGGCTCCTGCGCTGGCCGGCGATCTCGGGCCGTTCGTATTCCCTGTGGTTTTTCACCAACCCGATCTCGCCCGAGGACGTGCCCGTGGTCACCAGCCGCCTCGCCGGCGCGGACGGTGTCATGGCCTGCACCAACGCCATCCCACCGGAGATCCTGCGCGGTTTCTACCGCCTCACCGTGCGGCGCGAATGAACCGATCGCCGGCCCCCCCATTCGCGGACAAGGACGCGGCCATCCGCTGGCCCTGCCGATTCCGCCCGGCTGCAACGGCCGCGACAAGGCGCGGCCCTCCCGTTTGAGATATCCAGTAACCCGTGACAAGGGACGCTGGAGGGCGCCGCTCCGTCGGCGCCGTCAGGCCGGGGCGCGACGTGCCGTCCACATCGCCTGCAGGATCTTGTCCGCGAATCGGAGGCCCCGTTTCTCCTTGCATTCGCCCGGGGTGTTGGGGATAAAACGGCGTGGTCGCATCGACGCCATGAACTGTCCCGCGTGCAAAGCATCCATGGCCATCCTGGAATATAGCGGGGTGGAGCTGGATTTCTGTTTTTCCTGCAAGGGTTGCTGGCTGGACGCCGGCGAACTGGGCCTGATTCTCACCGGCGCGCCCGACCGGCCCGACGACCTGAAGCTGGAAAAGGCGTCGAAGGGCAAGCGGCGCTGCCCGCGCTGCGGGTCGCGCATGCTGGTGGGCCCGGCGCCCGCCACCGGCGTGGAAGTGGATGCCTGCCCGGCCGGCCACGGGTTCTGGCTCGATGCGGGCGAGCTGGAGCAGATCGTCCAGGCGCGCGGGGCGTCGGGGCGGGCCGCGGCCGTGGCGAAATTTTGCGCGGATGTTTTTGGTAAAAAATAACAGGAAAAGGAGAGCGCCATGGGTCTCTGGATAGTCATCGGTGTGATCGTACTGGTGGTCCTCGCGTACATCGGGATGTACAACAGCCTCGTCTCCCTGCGCAACCAGGTGAAGAACGCCTGGTCGCAGATCGACGTGCAGCTCAAGCGTCGCCACGACCTGATCCCCAACCTGATCGAGACGGTCAAGGGCTACGTCAAGCACGAGCGGGACACGCTCGAGAACATCACCAAGGCCCGCACCAACGCCATGCAGGCCAGCGGCGCGGCCGCGGCCGGCAAGGCGGAGGGCGAGTTGAGCGGGGCGATCAGCAAGCTGATGCTGGTCGTCGAGAACTACCCCGAGCTCAAGGCCAACCAGAATTTCCTCGCGCTGCAGGAGGAACTGTCCTCGACGGAGAACAAGGTCGGCTTCTCGCGGCAGTTCTACAACGACGCCGTGCTGCGCTTCAACACGAAGGTCGAGACCTTCCCGTCGAACATCGTCGCCAACATGTTCGGTTTCAAGCAGGCCGAGTTCTTCGAGATCCAGGTCGCGACCGAGCGCGAGGCGCCGAAGGTGCAGTTCTGATGATGTAGGGGCGTCGCTTGCGACGCCCGCGGCCGCGAGCGCGCCGGGCGCCGGCGAGCGGCGCCCTTACGCCTCCCCTCATGTGGGAAACCATCCAGTCGAACAAGCGGAAGTCGGCGGTGATGATCGTCCTGCTGGCGACCGTCCTGATGTTCGTCGGGTACGCGCTGGGCGCGGCGCTCGATCCCGCCGCGGGCGTGCTCGGCGTGCTCGCGGCGATGGTCATCTGGGTCGTGCTGACGCTGACCGCGTTCGCCGGCGGCGAGAAGATGCTGCTGGCCTCGGCCGGCGCGCGGGAGGTGTCGCGCGAGCAGGCGCCGCAGCTCTACAACCTGGTCGAGGAGATGAAGATCGCCTCCGGCCTGCCCGCCATGCCGCGGATCTTCATCATGGATTCCGACGTGCCGAACGCCTTCGCGGTGGGGCTCAAGCCCGAGCGCGCGGCGGTCGCCGTGACGACGGGGCTCATGGCGCGGCTGAACCGGGACGAACTGCAGGGCGTGATCGCGCACGAGATCGGGCACATCTCGAACCGCGATACGCTCTTCATGACCCTGGCCGGCGTCATGGTCGGCGCGATCGTGATCCTCGCGGACGTGTTCCGGCGCAGCCTGTGGTACGGCGGGGGGCGCCGCCGCTCGTCCTCGTCGTCGAAGGGCGGCCAGGCGCAGGCCGTCATCGCGATCGTGGCGATCGTGGTGGCCATCCTCGCGCCGATCCTGGCCCGGCTGCTCTACTTCGCCTGCTCGCGCAAGCGCGAGTACCTGGCCGACGCCTCCTCCGCCCAGTTCACGCGCTACCCCGAGGGCCTGGCCTCGGCGCTGGATAAAATCTCGCAGTTCAAGCCCGGCGCGCTGAAGGTGAACCAGGCGGTCTCGCCGATGTTCATCATCAACCCCCTCGCCGCGACGGGGGGCGGGCTCTCCCTGTTCAGCACTCACCCGCCGACGGCGGATCGCATCCGCGTCCTGCGCGGGATGGGCAAGAGCGCCTCGCTGGCCGCGTACGAGGAGGCCTTCCGCGCCGCGCACAAGGGTTCCGGCGTGATCGCATCGCGGGACCTGGGCGCCTCGGTCGAGGCGGCCGCCCGGGAGGGCGCGGCGGGCGCCGCCGACCCGGCCGCGCAGTGGCGTTCCGCGCGCGACCTGCTGCACCAGGTCAATCGCTTCCTCGTGCTCCCGTGCGCGTGCGGCCTGAAGATCAAGCTGCCGCCCGACTTCAAGGACTCCTCCGTAACCTGCCCGCGCTGCGGCACGAAACACGAGGTGCCCGTGGCGGAACTGGCCGCCGCCTCCGCCGCCCTCGAGGCGGCCGGCCGGAAATGACCGGTCCACGCGCCATCCTGATCCGAGGCGCCCGTCTGCTGGATCCCGTCCGGAACCTGGACGCGCCCGGCGACCTTTTCCTCGCCGGCGGGCTTATCGCCGCGCCGCCTCTGCGTATCCCGCCGGACGCGGAGATCATCGAGGCGCGGGGACTCGCCGTCGCGCCGGGCTTCATCGACCTGCACGTGCACCTGCGCGAGCCGGGCGGCGAGGAGGCCGAGACGATCGAGACCGGCTGCCGCGCCGCCGCGCGCGGCGGGTTCACCACCGTCGTCGCCATGCCGAACACCCGCCCGCCGCTGGATACGCCCGAACTCGTCTCGGCGCAGATCCGCCGGGCGGAGGAGGCCGGGCTGTGCCGGGTGCGCCCGGCGGCGTGCATCACGAGCGGCCGGACCGGCGGCGCGCTCGCGCCGCTGGCCGAACTGGCCGCCGCGGGCGCCTGCGCGTTCACGGACGACGGCACGACCGTGGCGGACGAGGCGCTGATGCGCCGCGCGCTGGAACAGGCCGCCGCGCTGGGGCGCCCGATCCTCGATCACGCGCAGGACCCGGCCCGCGAGAAACAGGGCGTCATGCACGAGGGGGCCTGGTCCGCGCGCTGGGGCCTGCCCGGCATCCCGTCCTCGGCGGAAATCGAGGTGGTCGAACGCGACATCCGGCTGGCGCGGGAGACCGGCGGCCGCGTGCATATCCAGCATGTATCCGCCGCCGGGAGCGCGGCCCTGATCCGGCGCGCGCGGGCCGCGGGCCTGCCGGTCAGCGGCGAGGCGACGCCGCACCACCTGGCCCTGACCGACGCCGACGTGCGGCCGGAGGACGCCCGCTGGAAGATGAACCCGCCGCTCCGGTCGGAAGCGGACCGCGCCGCGGTGCTCGGGGCGGTGGAGGAGGGAACAATTACCGTCCTGGCGACCGATCACGCCCCGCATACCGCGGCCGCGAAGGCGCGCGGATTCCGCGACGCGCCGTTCGGCGTTATCGGGCTGGAGGCGGCGGTCGGCGTGACGTACACGCGGCTGGTCGCCGGCGGCCGGATGAGCGCGCTGGACTGGGTACGCCGCTGGACGTCCGGCCCCGCGCGCGTGCTCGGCCTGCCGGAGCCGTCGCTGGCGCCCGGCCTGCCGGCGGACGTGGCGCTGCTGGACCTGGATACGGAATGGGAAATCCGGCCGGAGTCCTTCGCGTCGAAATCCCGGAACACGCCGTTCGAGGGCTGGCGCGTGCGCGGCCGGGCGGTGCGGACGTTCCTGGGAGGCCGCACGACCGCCCGCGCGTGAGGGCCTCCTGCCGGCTTGACTTTCGTCGGGGCGGATGTTTCCGTGTGCGCTCGTGAACGGGGTGAAAAGACCTTCCGTGTGGACGCTGGTTCTCGGTTGGAACCACGCCGAGGACACGATCGAATGCCTGCGCAGCCTCCAGGCCAGCGAGGGCGTGGACCTGAAACTTTTCTTCACGGACAACGGCAGCGCGCCGGACCAGGTGGAACGGGTCTGCCGCGAGGTGCCGGCGGCCACGGTCATCCGCCATCCGCAGAACGTGGGGGTGCCGCGGGGCTTCAACGCGGGCATTGCCTACGCGCTCCAGCACGGCGCGGATTACCTCTTCATGGCCAACAACGACACGACCGTGGCCCCGGACACGATCCGGATCCTGGTCGAGGCCGCGGAGCGGGATCCCCGCGCGGGCATCATCATGCCGCGCATCTTCTATTATGACCACCGAGACCTGGTCTGGTCGGCGGGTTCCCGCTTCCGCCGCTTCCCGCCGGCGATCGTCATGCGCAAGGGCCGGGGCGGGTTCGAGCGGGAGGAGGACATCGAGTTCTCCAGCCTCTGCACGGTGCTGCTGCGGGGGCGGATGTTCAAGGACGCCGGCCTGATGGACCCGAACTTCGTCTTCTACTACGAGGACTACGACCTCTGCCTCCGCATCCGCGACGCGGGGTACGCGATCAAGCTCGTTCCCGCGGCGCGCTCGTGGCACAAGGTGGCCCGGATCACGCGCGCCGGCTCGACCAGCCCGACGTTCTGGCGGAACTACGGGCGGAGCGTCGCGATCTTCCAGCGGCTGCAGCGGCGGCGCCGCTGGCTGGCCGGGCCGGCCTTCCTGGCCTTCCAGTACTTCCGCGCGCTGGTCGAGGGCAAGCGGCAGGCGTGGGCGCCGTTCCGGGAGGGACTGCGCGAGGGCCGCGCCCTGGAGCTGAAGCCCGTGCCGCGCTGGGATCAGCCGCCGATGGATCCCGTCGAAGTGGCGCAGGCCCCCTGACGCGGCGGCCGGGCCGCCGGGAAAAACGCCGTTGCTTCCCGAAACCGGGTGTGTGATCATTTTACCCGCCATGAAGCTCGTGGTGCAAATCCCGGCCCTGAACGAGGAAAAGACGATCCAGGACGTCATCCGCTCCATCCCGCGGAATATCCCCGGCATCCGGTCTACGTCGGTCCTCGTGGTGGACGACGGCTCGACCGACCGCACCAGCGCGCTGGCCGCCGAGGCGGGCGCGATCGTGGTCCGGCACGACCGCCGGCGGGGCGTCGGCGCGGCGTTCCGGACCGGCCTCCAGAAATCCATGGAACTCGACGCCGACGTCATCGTCACCATCGACGCCGACGGGCAGTTCAATCCGGAGGACATCCAGAAGCTGACCGAGCCCATCCTCCGGGGCGAGGCCGACTACGTGACCGCGTCGCGGTTCCTGGATCCGTCGCTGACCCCGGAGATGCCCCGCATGAAGCGGTGGGGCAACGACTTCATGGCGCGCTGGATCAGCTCGCTGGTGGGGCAGGATTTCAAGGACGTTTCCTGCGGGTTCCGGGCCTACGCGCGCGACGCCTACCTGCGGCTCGTGCTGCTCGGCGATTTCACCTACACGCACGAGACCTTTCTCACGCTGGCCTTCGCGCGCCTCCGGATCCGGGAAGTGCCGATCCTCGTCCGCGGCGTCCGGGAGCATGGCCAGTCGAGGGTGGCCAGCAACCTGTGGCGGTACGGCTGGCGCACGGCGGGGATCATCCTGCGGACCTACCGGGACTACCGCCCCCTACGGTTCTTCAACTACGTGGCCGGCGTCCTGCTGGTGGCCGCGCTCGGGTTCCTCGGCTTCCTGATCTCCGTGAAGGTGCGCACCGGCATGTTCACGCCGCACAAGTGGTCCGGCTTCCTCGCCGCCGCGCTGGCCGGGGCCGCCCTGGTGCTGTTCCTGATCGGCCTGGTCGCGGAAATGCTGGACCGCCTGCGCGTGGCGCAGGATGAACTGGTCTTCCGGGTCCGGCGCATGGAGATGGACCTGAAGCGCGCGAAGCAGCAGCCGTCGTAACGCGGGAAGCCGGCGCATGGCCAAGCCCCTCGTGCTGTCCTACTGGAACGTCAACCGGCCGGTCACCGGTGGCCTGCGGCGCGTAACCGCCCTGCTGGAGGCCCTCGGCCCCGACCTTGTCCTGTGCCAGCCCGAACCGGCCCACCCCGTGTACGAGACCGCGGCCTACCGCACGAACTGGACGCGCGCTGGAGGGGGCGGCATCAACCGCGGCCTGTTCCATTTCTTCCTGCCCGAACCCGCGCGCGCGGCGCGGGAAGCCTGGCGGCGCGTCCGGCCCGGGCTCATCGTGCATACCTCCATCTGGACCTTCTGGCCGCTGCGGCGGGCGGGCACGCCGATGGTCCTCGACGCGCACGATGCGCTGGGCGCGGCCATGACCGGGCGGTACGGGCGGCGTCATCCGTTCACGCTCCTGGTGCGCGCCTGGGAACGCCGCGTGGCGCGGCGGGTGGACCGCCTCTTCGTCTGCTCGGACGTGGACCGGGCCTACTTCGCGCGCGAGTACGGGGTCTCCGAGGATCGGCTCTCGGTCGTCCCGAACGGGGTGCATGTCCGCCCGCCCGCGGAGGGGCCGTTGCCGGCCGGTTGGGAGGGGCGGCTGGCCGGCAAGACCGTGCTCTTCTTCATGGGGAAGCCGGCCTACCAGCCGAATGCCCAGGGCCTGCAATTCCTCCGCGACACGGTGCTGCCGGAACTGGAGCGGCGGCAGCCCGGCCGGTTCTGCGTCGTGGCCTGCGGCGGCGAGGCGCGGCCCGGCATGGCGCACCCGGCCCTTCATTTCGCGGGCGTGGTTTCCGACGAGGAGTTGCAGGCCTTCATCCGGCGCGCGGACCTGTGCCTTTCGCCCACGTTTTCGGGTTCCGGCACTCGGCTGAAAATCCTGGAGTGGCTGGCGGCGGGCAAGGCCGTGATTTCCACGCCCAAGGGCGCGGAGGGCCTGGGCGCGGTTCCGAGCCGGGATCTGGTCGAGGCCGAAGGCCGGGATTTCGCCGCCGCCATTCTGTCCCTCGCGGAGGCGCCGGATCGAGTCCGTGCCCTGGGACGGGCGGGCGCCGACTTCGTGCGCCAGCGGTACGACTGGTCGTCCAGCAGCCAGCCGCTGTGGCGGGAGGGGATGAGGCGTTGGCTCGATCCACGGCAGACCGGATGAACGGCGTTCCCGCGAGTCGGCCCCGGCGGGCGGCGGCCTTCCTGCTCCGGCAGGCGCCTTTGCTGCTGGTCGGCGCCGTGATCCTGTGGGGCGCGTGCCGCATTCAAACCTATATCTGCGCCCAGGATCCCTCCACGTACATCGACCAGGCCCTGCGGTTACTGCGGGCGCCCTGGGGCTCGCCGGAGATGTGGCAGGCCCTCACCCGCTATTCGCCGCTGCACACCCTGGTGCTGGCCGGCAGCATCCGGTGCTTCGGCACCATGGCGCCCTACTGGGTGAACGTGTTCTTCGCGTGGGCTTTCCTGGCCTGCCTGTGGTGGTTCCTGGCGCGGCTCTGGCCGTCCGCGGGGGATCGCGCCCTGGCGCTGGCCGTCGCGGTGACCTGTCTGCTGGCCGGCCATGACGCGAATATCCAGTTTCTGGTGTATCCCTTCCGGGAGGCGTCGGCCTTCTTTTTCATCTTCCTGTCCTACGGGCTGCTGCTGAAGGGGGACGCGGAGGACCGGCGGAGTTTCAGCGCGCTGGCCGGCCTGGCGATGCTGCTCGGCGTGGCCGCCCGCGAGCCCTTTGTCATGGCCGTCCCGGGCCCGCTCCTCCTGGCCGTGACGGGCCGCGGCCGCCCCTGGGCGCGACGCCTGGCCCATGCCGGCCTGTTCCTGCTGCCGTTCCTGCTCGCCGGCGGCGCGTGGTTTACCGTCACGGCGATGACCGGGCAGGGCACGACCGCCCAGTTCAAGGACTGGGCCGAGCTGATGCAATCGCACGGCGCCGGAACCTTCGCGGCGCGCACGCTCGGCAACGTCCGGTACCTGGCCGGGGTCATTCTCGGCGAGATCGGGTGGTCGGGCGTCGCCCTGCTGGCGGCGGGGCTCTACCCGGGGCGTCGCGCCCGGATCGTCTACCTGCTGCTGGTCGTGCCGGCTCTTACGGTCGGCCTCTTTTACAGCACGTACAACATCTACATGCGCTACGTGATGTCCGTGCTGCTGTTCCTCGGGCCCTGGGCCGGGACCGGGCTGCTCAACCTGCTGGCGCTCGCGCGGTTCCTGGCCCGCGGGACGCGCCTGCGGCTGGCCTGGGCGCCGCTCGCGGGGAGCCTCCTGCTGCTGGGCTCCCTCGCGGTGCAACTGGCGAGCCTGCCGGCCAGCCCCTTCACGCGGCGGGAGGTCGGCGCGTTCCTCGGCCGGCTTTCAGGCCTGGGCACCGGAACCGTCTACTACGTGGAGCGGATGAACCGGGACATCTGGGCCGCGCTTCGCAATCATACCCACCTCGAAACCAGCCGCGCCCTCGATGTCCCCCGAAACCTGGAAGCCGGGCGGCCGATGGCGTTTCTGAAGCCGCTCAACGCCGCCAGCCGTGCCCGCGCCAAAGGACGCGAGGACGGAGTTCGGATTGAGGAACTGCTTCTGCAATCGGGCGACCTGGTTCCGTGGCCGGGCGTGGTCGAGCCGTGGCGCCTGGGCCGGGGTGCATATGCCGTCCTGCAGGTCGTGCCGCGAAGCCGGACGTCGGTGAGCGAGCCGGTGGCCATCCCCGCCGGAACGGCCGGCGTCCTCTGGCTGAACTTCCGGGATGTCCGGCCGGAAGCCGTGAAGAAAATCCGCCTGCTCGGACCCGATGGCCGTGAACGCCTGGCCACGGAGATGATGGGGCAGGGCTTGCAGCCGGTGTGGTGGCCCGGCGATCCGGCCGAGGAAACCAATCTGGTTCTCGAGACGGCCTCGTCGGCGCCGCTGCCCGCGCGGGTGTACACCGGATTCCAGCCTGCGGCGGAGGCCCGTGAGTTTCCCCTGGACGCCCGGCGCCTGCTTTCGGCGACGCGGTGGTTCGAGCCGCCGTTCGGCCAGGCGCCGGCGCGCTTCAGCCCGGCCGTATTTTTTTCCGAGGGGGGCCGATTGCGGCTGCCCTGGCCGAACGATCCCCGCGCGGACCGGCTGCAACTGTCCCTCGAGGGCCGCGTGCCGCCCGACCGGGAAAAGACGGGACAGCTCACCGTGCGGTCGGGTCCCCGGGAAGTGCCCTGCGAAGCGAACCGGGTGGGCTACCGCTCCTGGAACATTGACCTGACGATCGAGAGGGAGTCCGGCGCCCGCGAGGCCGTGCTGGAACTGTCTTACGAGCCGGTGAACACGAACAGGCCGCTCCATCTCACCGTGAGCCAGGCGGCCTTGCGCTACTTCGGCTCGGAATAGAAGCCGACGCGGTCCACGGGAATGCCCAGTTGCCGGCTGTCGCCGACGCCCAGGAGTTCGTGCGGCGACCAGGTCGTACTGGACACGGTCAGCGTGTTGGTGCCCGGCTGCACCAGGGTCGCCGGGATGGCCGCCTCAACGCGGTTGGAATCCACCAGGTGGGCCGCCAGGTCCGTCCCGTTGAACGACAGCGCGATCTCCGCCGGCGGCGCGTTGGTCGCGCGGATCTGCGGCTTGAAATCCACGCGCACGACCCGGTCCGTGCCGTCCGCCGCCAGCCAGAACGCCAGCACGCCCTTCCCGTCGGTCCATCGCATGGTGTCCTCCCCGCGGCCCTCGCGGGCATAGAAACCCGAGACGATGTGGGGGAAGTCCACGCCGCTGCCGATATCCACCGACCGGATGGCGGACAGATCATGGACGGTGATGCGATCCAGTTCCGGGGGGAAGGGCGGCTCGGGCGCGCCGGACATGACATCGAGCGTTTCCAGCCCGATGCGGCACACCTGGCCCTCGCGCGCGCCGGCGGGGATGCGCAGCACGCGGCGGTGAAAGATGTAGCTCCGCAGGATCCGCCGGGTCTCCGGCGGCTGGCCGTCGGGCGTAAAGCGCACGTCGACCGGCACCTCGAGGCTCTCCTTGGTCGTGGGGCGCACGCGGAGATAGAAGGATACCTGGATGAGATCGTTCGGGGGGTAGGGCATGGGCACGGCCACGGTCGCGCGGGCCGGCCAGTGCGGCTTGCGGCGCGTCTGGCCCTTGAGGATCGTGAAGCCCTCTTCCAGCACGGCGTCGTGCACCGTGTCGCCGCTGCTGGCGAAGCGCAGCACGAGCGGCTCGTCGCGCCGGACGAGTCCGGCCCCGAACGTGTTGGGAACCGGCTGGTCGGATTCGAGCGTCAGGCGGTACGGAGGGGTAAAGGACGGCCAGTCCACTCGGTAGTATTGCGTGCCGTTGCCGACGCGCGGCGCGATGACCCGGCCGTTCAGGCTCAATCTCGCCCAACGGCGCGGCACGCCTTCCAGCCAGAGCGTCGCGCCGTTGAACAGGAGGATGTCGTCGGCGTCCGGGGCGGCCTCCAGCGTGAGGCTCGTCGCGGTATTGGTCCAGAGCGAAAGGCGCGAGAGCGCGAGGTCGCCCAGCCCGACGGCCGGCTGGAAGTGGTAGCGGTCCGCCGGGGCCCGGGCCATGGTTTCCGTGTCGAACAGCTGCCGGACGATCCGGCCGAAGGGATCGTCCGTCGAATCCATGAGATACAGGGGATGCCCGGCGGCCAGCCGCTCTCGGACATGCTGATGAATTTCCACCTCCAGGTTCGTGGGATTCAGGATCGGAATCGCGTAGGCCTCGAGCCGGGTGAAGTAGGACACCAGCCCGCCGAGGCCGGGCGGGGTCAGGATGACGGCGTCCCGGGGCACGGCCTTTTCGATATCCGCTTTCAGCCGCCGCGCCTGCGGGATCTGGAACGGCGGCATCTCCGGCGGGCGCAGGAGCGGAATCACCGCGACCAGGACGAAGAGGGCCGCCAGGCTGCGGAGGGCCGGAAGGATCCATCGCTGCTTGCCGGCGGCGCACAGGAGGCGTTCCGCCAGGGCCAGCGCGCCGCAGGCGGCCAGGGGCACCGACCACAGCACGACGATGAAGAAGTACCGCTTCACGAAGACCCAGTAGAAGCAATAGAAGATGAAATGGACCAGCGCGGCGGGCAGCAGCAGATCCCGCAGGAGGCTTCGTCGCCGCACAACGGCCAGGCCGATGCCATAGACCAGCCCGGCCGCGTACAGCCATCCGCCCCGCCACCAGAAATAGCGGAGGGCGTGGATGAGCGTGGGAACAAAGGCCCGAAGATGGAGTCCGGGCAGCAGGCGGCCCTCGACCACGGCCTGTGGCGGCACCACGGCATGCCCGGTGCGGAAGTACGATTGCAGCACCAGCGGCAGCACGCCCAGCGCCAGGAACGCGCCGAACAGGATCACCGAGCGGCCGAGCGGGATGGCGCGGTTCTTCCGCCACGCCGACAGGCCGTACCAGCCCATCACGGGGGCCATCAGCACCGCGGTCTCCCGGACGTCCGTGGCCAGGCCCAGCGCCAGCGCCGACAGCACCAGGGCGATCCAGGGCCGGCCGCCCCGGCCCAGGTAGGCGATCAGCAGAAGGACGGATGTCAGCAGCAGGACATGCGAGAGGGGATCACGATAAGGATTGGTCAGGTAGACCAGGATTTCGGAATCGAAGTAAAGCAACCCGGCCGCGGCGGCGACGCCGGCGTACGCGGCCGCGCGCGCGTCCATGCATTCCCGGGCCGCGAGGACGGTCAGCCGGGCGACCAGGAGCACGATCGCGACGAGCAGCGGCAGGTTCGAGACGAACACGTAGAATGGCCCGACCAGTCGAATCACGAAGCGGAGGAAGACCGGGTAGGCCAGGGGGAACCGCTGGAGGTGGTCGGTCGGGTGGAGGTTGTGGGCCAGCGTCAGCCAGTTCAGGGGATCGGAGTACGGCTTCAGGTAGTAGTAGTTCCAGACGAACCACGCCAGGCCGGCGACCACGAAGGCGATCAGCGCGCCGGGCCGGGTAAGGGCGGACAGAACGGCGGCGAGCCGCCGCGCGCCGGGCCCGGACAGGATCTTGTGGCGCCACGGATGGAGCATGCGCACCCGATGCCTCACTCCACGGGCGCCTGCGGCTCGACCTCCGAGCGGGCGCTCTCGGGCTTGGCCATGCGCTCGTACATGGCTTCCCAGTACTTGTTGAGCTGCAGGGCCTCGTTGCGGGGGATGTAGGCGGCGTCGACCAGGCCCTCGTTGAGCAGGTAGTGGAAAATCGCCTCGGCGGCGATCCGGTGCGCAATCTCGCTCGGATGCCCGTCCGCGCCGGGCAGGGTTTCCATCCGGGTCGGCGAACGGCCCCGGAGCGAATCCAGCAGGTCCAGATAGCGGATGTTCTCGGACTGGAGGTGGGCGATGATCTTGTCGTGTGCGAACTGGAAGGGGTAGGGGGTCCGGTCCACGAAGGACAGGCAGGGCCAGATCACCACGAGGAATTCAACCTGCTGGTCGCGGCAGGCCTTGTGGAAGTCGCGCGCGGCGTCCTGGAACAGCTTCCAGCCGCTGTAGTCGTCGTCGTACAGCCGTTCGTAGTAGCGATGGAAGCCCCGCCCGCTCTTCACGTCGCCGATCTTCTTGTTGAACCACGCCAGGGCCCGCGAGCGGCGGATGAGCGGGGCCAGCCAGCCGGTGGGCACGGGGGGCATCATCTCCGTCCGCCAGGCGCGCAGTTCCTTGTAGTTGTTGAAATTTTCCGTGTCGTTCAGGTACATGGCCAGGATCACGAGGCGCGGCCGCGTCGCCAGGGCCTCGTCCAGGAACCCGCGCTGCATGTAGGTCGAGGTCCCGCCCTTGGCGAAGACGTCCACGGCGGCCGGCGTGGCGTCCTTCTTGAGGTTGAGCAGTCGCTCCAGCCGCATGCCGAAGGTGTCGTCCGGCTGCACGCCCTGGCCGGTCGTGAACGAGTCGCCCACGATGGCGACGCGGAGCACGTGGTTGGTGTCCCGCACCCAGGGATGGATCCGTTCGGCGTCGGAAGCGAAGTAGAACCGGCTGCGGTCGAAGAGCGGGGTCTGCTTGATGGACTCCGGCATCGGGCCGCGCAGGCGCAGCGCGAGTTCCAGCGCCGCGAGCGCGCAGAACAGTACAAACAGCATGAGGACGACGCGCAGGATGATGGATTTGACGATGGGCTTCATATTTTCTTGATTACATCCGATTGTAAGGGCGGGGGCGGCGCGCCGCAACGTCATTCCGGGGTCAGGGGGGCGGGCTCGGCAACCGGCTCGCCGTGTCCGGCCAGCCTGTCCGCCTCGTCCTGCTTGACCGCGGTCACATCGTTCATGAAGGCCGACAGGATGCGCCACTGCTCCTCCGGAGACCGGCTGGCGATTGCCGGCAGGTATTCGGGATAGATCAGCTTTTCGGCCAGCAGGTACTTCAGGATCGCCTCCGCGGCGATGCGGTGCCCGATCTCGTTCGGGTGGGCATCCACCCGCGGGATGGCTTGCAGCCGTTCCGACGGCAGCCCCTTGTAGACGGGGAGCAAATCCAGATACGGTATTCCGGCGGCATCGAGTTCCTCGTGGACCTGCTCATGGATCCAGTCGAACGGATAATCATCGATGTGGCTAAGGAGCGGAAAGACCACGGCCACCATCTTGATGTTGTTCCGGCGCGTGGTCTCGGAGAAATCCTTGAGCGCCTTGGTGAAAAGCTTCCAGCCGCCGTACTCCTTGTCGAACAGCTTGCGGTTCATTTCCAGGTAGCCGCGGCGGGCGCGGGCATCCTCCAGTTTCTGGTATACAAGCGTGGCCAGGCGCGACCAGCCCAGCGAACGAGCGAACCAGCGGGAGGGTTGATGGGGCAGGGCATCCATGCGCCATCGCGTCAGTTCCTCCTTGCGCCGGGGGTCCTCGGTATCGTTCAGGCAGATGCCGAGGATCAGCAGTTCCGGCTTCCATGCGACGGCTTCCTCCAGGAATTTCAACTCGCCGAAGGTGCACATGCCGCCCCGCGCCCAGACACGGACCTCGGCGGGCCGTTGACCGTCGTTGAGGTTCAGGAGGCGCTCGAGCCGCGCCCCGTAGGCATCCTGGGGCTGGCTTCCGGCGCCCACGGTGATGGAGTCGCCCAGCACGGCGATGCGCAGCGCGTTCGTCGCGCCGCGGCTCCACGGGTGCATCCTGGTCTCGCCGTCGTAAAAGGAAACGGGGGGGCGATCATGACGCAGTTGCTGGTCGGGCGCCACGCGGTAGTAGGCGCGCAGGCCCAGTTCGCAGAAGGCCAAGATCATCAATAACAGAATTCCCGAGAACACGATCTTTTTCACGCTGGTCCGTCCGGTGTGAGCATGGGGCGATTTTGTAGCGCGTCGGCGGGCATTTCACAAGAGCGAACACCCGCAACCTTGCCGATACTTCTGATGAGTCTGCGCCGGCCCGGTCCACGGATGGGCTGGAACCTCTTATGTATCCTGTAGATGAAAAGCGGAGGCCGGTCAGCATCGCCATGCTCACACTTCTAGAAGTGTGAGCATCAGTCCGGATAGGCAATTATGAGAACTGCGTCACAAGAATTTGCATTACAGCATATAGTGTCGATTTATATTAGCATCACACTTCTAGAAGTGTGAGCACAAGTTTACTGACGTTTTTTTACAGGAACGATCCTCACTGGAGACCGAGCCGTGCCATCGCCGCCTGTTTCCATCCCAAAAGGAGGCCGGTCGGCATAGGCGCGATGCGTTGGCGGCATGCCCTGTCGGATGCCGGTCCGTGACGACGTCAACGTTCCCGACGATTCCCCGACCAGTATTGGCGATCGGATCCGCGGGTGAATGCCGGGGCCGGGACTCCCGTGGGCGGCCGCCGGTCGCGACGCGCGGCTTAGGTCGCTTTCCCGCCGGCGAGATCCTGGAACACGGTCTCGTACCGCGCCGAAATGACCTCCCACGAGAACTGGTCGCGCGCCCGCTGCCGGCCGGCTTCGCCCAGGCGCCGGCGCTCGGTGTCGTTCCGGAGAAGAGCCGCCACCGCAGCCCGCATGGCCTCGGCATCATCCGGCTCCACCAACCGGCCCGTGACACCGTCCTCCACGGCCTCCAGGATTCCGCCGACACGCGTGGCGACGGACGGCAACCCCGCCAGGGCCGCCTCGAGGAACACGATCCCGAAGCCCTCCACGTCTCCCGGGATGTCCCGGGCCGGCAGTGCGAAGACCCTTGCCTCACGGTACAGGGCCGCCACTTCCTCGTCGCGGAGCCGGCCGGCGAGATGCACGTGGCGGGCCAGCCCCAGCTCCTGCACGCGCCGCGCGATCAGGTCGCGCCTCCGCTCATGGTGCACAAGGGAATGATGAGCGTCGTCCCCGACCACGACGTACAACACGTCGGAAAATTCCCGGACCAGCGGGGGCATCACCTGCTCCACGAACTCGAGGACCCCCTTGCGCCGGATGAGCCGACCGACGGTCATCAGCACGCGGCGCCCGGCCACGAGGTCCGACAATTCTTTCGGCAGCGGCGGCGGGGAGACGTCGGCGGGCGGCACGAGGACGCCAGGCGGAACGACAACGATCCGCTCCGGCCGCTGCCCGGCCGCGATCAGCAGGTCGCGCGTCCGCCCGCTGTTCGCGCACAGCCGGTCGGCCCGGCCGAACAGCCAGCGGACGGCGCGGGTGTACAACCATCCGGGGTAGAGGATGTCGCTGCCGTGCGCCAGCACGACCAGCGGCCGGCGGAACAGCCGCGAGAGCATCCATCCCGCCGGCGCGGACACGACGCTCGAGCATGCGATCACGTCCGGCCGTTCCCCGCGGCAGAGCGAAAAACCCCGGGCAAGGGAAAACAAGACATAGGCTTTCAGACCCGGCCGCGCCGCGCGCCAGGTGTCCGGTTCCGGCGGTGCGTCCTTCGCATGGGCCGTGACCACGCGGACGGCGTGGCCCCTCGCCCGCAATCCGCGGACGAGATGTTCGGCGACGTACTCGATCCCGCCCGTGACCGGCGGGTAGTTCCAGGTGAGCATCAGGATGCGCAGGCCCATGTCATTCCGTTTCGTTGCGGCCGGCCGCGGCCGGCTCAATCGCCGCTTGGACCGTTTCGGTGGCAAACCATAGCGTTGTCCCGCCGGGCGCATCAATAAAAAGGTCGAGCGGCCTGGCCGCCTGCTGGGGATCCAATATCGCGCCCGTCCAAATCCTGGATTGGGGCAGGGCGACCGCCCAGTTCGTCACGGCCCGGCCATCCTGCTCGTACCGGAAGGACACCGTTCCCTGGAAGGGGGCCGCCTTCATGCCGAGGGCCAGGTTGAACGCGCCGTAGGATCCGTGCACGGCCGGCAGGCGGAGCCGTCCGCCCGACGAAGCGGGCGCGGCCAGCGCGGCGCCGACGAACGCCGGCTCAAACCAGCGCTCCAGGGACGGGCCGCGCTGGGGGCCGGCTTCGAACCGCGCCGGCTTGCCGGCCGGGACCACCGTGTACACGAAGCCGGAGGGACCCGGTCGGTCGCCCGATACGTCGACGAGGGCCGCCCCGGGCTCCGCCGGCTTCTCGAAGATGAAGGCCTGCAGAAACCGCGCATCCTCGACGAGCCACGAAGCCAGTGTTTGTCCCCCGTCCGTCCGGACCTCGACGCGCCGCGCGGCATTCGACGGGCCATCCTTGAAATCCAGCCAGAGCACGGCCGTGTCCCCGGCGGGCAGGGTCACGCGCGCGGAGACGCTCGTGGCGGACCAGGGCCGCACGTCGTACACGCCATACCGGCCGCCGCCGAGGGCCAGCTGGAGCGGTTGGCCGTCCGGGCCCACCCGCGCCTGGACGTCATGCCGGTAACGAAGGTGGCGCGACGCCGAGTTGGCCAGGTCCCGGCGAAAGGAGCCGGGCGGGAAGCAGTCGCGCGTCAGGGGCTCCAGGTAGAAACACCGGGCGCCGCCCCCGTCCATCCCCGCGCGCGCGGGATCGGCGGGCCGGTGCGCCAGGTGATAGATCATCGTCTCGCCGAGATGCCGGCAGATCGGCTCGATCACCACGAGATCCTCCGGCCGCACGACCGCATCGAAGTCCCGGCGGAATTGCTCCACGTCCTGACGCGTTATCCGCGGGCCCCACGGCTGAAGGGTCCAGGCCGTGCGGATGAGCCCGACGGCCAGCAGGGCGGCGGCCAGGACGCGCGCGGGTCCGGCGATGGGACGGCGGACCAGCCGGACAGCCAGAACGGACAATTTATCGATGGCCAGGTGAAGGCCGTACGCGGCGAACGGGCAGAGCGGCAGCAGCACGGCCAGGGCGTACCGGCGGTGCGCCGTGTAGGTCGCGTACAGGAAGAGATAAGCCAGGGCGCTGAACAGGAAGAACCAGAGCGCCGCGCGGTTGCGCCGCAACCCGGCGAGGCCCAGCAAGCCGAGCAGCAGCCACGGATAGCCCAGCGCGTCCCGGAGAAAGACGAGCAGGGCGCGCAGGGAATGGACGTAGGCGTCCCGGAAGGCCGGGGGCGGCGTGTGCAGCAGCCGCGCGCTCCACCACTGCCATTGCCCGCTGGACGGGGAGCCCACGGCCTGCCGCGCCAGGAGCCAGGTCCCGCCGGCCAGCAGCCACGGCAGGATCGCGCCGAAAAAGCACGCCCGGCGCGCGCGCCCGCTTTCCTTCCGCCGAAAGAGCAGCCACAGGTACGGGCCGATGGCCCCGCAAACCGCCGGCTCCCGCATGGCGGCCGCGATGACGAACGCGCACCCTCCGGCGAAAAACAGGCCCGGCTTCCGCCGGTCGTCCGCCAGGAGAAAAAGGAGCCACCCCGCGGCCACGAACAGGAACGACGGCGTCTCGCGAAACGCGTACAGGAGAAAGTGCGCGTTCAGGACATACCCGCGCAGGAGGATCAGCAGCGTCGCGAGCAGGCCCAGCCCGGCGGCCCGGTCGTCCCCGAAAACGCGGCGGAGAACCAGGAGATACAGGCCCAGCAGGAGGCCGGCGAGCGCGACGTTGATCCAGGCGGTGACCCACGGCCCGGCCACCCGGATCGCCAGCGCCAGGAACAGCGGCCATCCCGGCGCGACATGCGTAAGCGCCTGGCGGAATTCCGGGGAGGACCGGTCGGCGGACAGGATCGTGCGCGCGAAAATCCTGTGCGTGGCGTCGTCCTGGCCGCTGACCGCCGTCCGGATCTGCCAAGCGGCCAGGGCCAGGATGCCCAGGGCGAACAGCCAAGCCGCCAGGGGCGCCAGGCGGGGCGCCGGCACATGAGGTTTGGGGTCCATGTTGCTGCGGCAAATCGTATAACTCCGCGACCCTGCCCGTAAAGCATCAAGGTCCGGCCGGACCGCCTCGCTTTTTTTTGTGTGCCGGGAGTAAACTTGGCGTATAAAGAAGTGTAGGTTGCAATCATGAGGCGCTCCTGTCAGGCCGGCGGCATAACCTGCGCGTTGCTTGCGGCGGGCTGGCTGGCGACGGCCTGGTCCGGCGAGGTCCCGCGCGTCGAGGTCGGGGGCGCGACCGTGTCGGAGGAAACGCCCGCCGTGCGGATTGTCCGGAAAATCGCGAGGCCGGCCGCCGTCGGCCGCCCCGTGGATGTCGTGGTCAGCAGCGGCGAATCCCCGCAGACGAACGGGTGGGATGTGGCGGACGGCGACCTCGAGACCGCGTGGGCGGGCCGCGCCGGCGAAAACGGCTGGTGGCTGGCGCTGGTCTACGAGCCCCCTCTGAAGATGACGGACATCGAACTGCTCCTGGCGCCTTCCTCGACGACCAACGTCATGATCCTCGGCAGCGCGGATGCGCTGGACTGGATCGAACTGCCGGCGGCCCCGGAGTCGGGCCTGGACCGGATCCGCTATCTCTGGATCGTCTTCGAGCCGGATGCCTCCGGACGCCGGCCCGTGGTCCTGGAAGTCAAACCCATCCCGTAGCCGCCGGCGCGCCCGGCGGGACCCATCCGGCGGGAGGACCGGACAGGCCTATGCGAGTAACGGCTGTGCTCAAGGAATGCGTGCGGCAGGAAGTGGAGGCGCGCGCCTCCCCGTCGCGGCAACGCCGTCTCCAGTCCGCGCGGCTGGCGCGCCTGGTGGCCCGCGCCGCCGTGCGCGTGCCGTTCTATCGCGAGGCCTTCGCCGCCGCCTCGCTCGACCCGGCGATCGTGCGAGGTTTGGACGACCTGGCGCGGATTCCCGTCACCCGCAAGCTGGAATACCGCCGCTGCCCGCCCGGGGAGCGGTTGGCCGCGGGCGTGCGTCCCGAGGACTGCCGCGTGGAGCACACGAGCGGGTCCACGGGGATCCCGCTGAACGTCTACCTCTCGGAAGGCGAGCAAGCCCAGCGCTCGGCGCTCTGGCTGCGCGCGCGGCTGCGGTGCGGATTGTGGCCCTGGCGGCGGCACCTCCTGGTCGGCTATTACCAGCCCCCGCCCGTGCCGTGGTTCCTGCGCCGGAGACGGATCCACGCGACGGCCGCCGAGGCCTGCGCGATCCTCGGGCATTTCCGGCCCCAGGTAATCGGCGCCTATACCTCGCAGCTGCTCCTCCTGGCCGTGGAACTCCAGCGCCGCGGCATTCCGCCGCCGCGGCCCCGGGTGCTGCGCACGGGCGGCGAGACGCTGTCCCCGGCGGCGCGGCAACGGCTGGAACAGTTCTTCGGGGCGCCGGCGCGGGATTTTTACGCGGCCGTCGAGTTCGGCCTCATCGGCTCCTCCTGCCCGGCGCGGGGCGGCTACCATCTTGCCTCGGGCGACCTGCTGGTGGAAATCGTGCGGGACGGCCGCCCGGCGGCGCCGGGCGAGGAGGGGGAAGTCCTGGTCACCTCGCTCGTGGCGCACGCCATGCCGCTGATCCGGTACGAAATCGGCGACGTCGGCGCGCTCGCGCCCCTGGAGTCCTGTCCCTGCGGAAATCCCTTTCCGCGCCTGGCCGGCCTGTCGGGCCGCTCGGAGGATATGATCGTGCTGCCGGGCGGCCGCCGCGCCTCGCCGCGCCTGGCGGCCATCCCGTTCTGGGAAAACACCAGCATCCTCCAGTACCGCGTGACCCAGCGCGCCGTGGGCGAGTTCGAGGTGGAGGTGGTGCCCGACGGACCGCTCGACCCCGGGCTGGCCGACCGCGTGCGGAGCTATTTTCGCGAGCACTTCGAGGCCGCGCGCACGGACATCCGCGTGCGCGACCGGATCGATCCCGATCCGCAGGGCAAGCTGCGGAAGGTCGTCGTGCTGGCGTCAGACGGCCGGTGATCCCGCGCGGAAACGGTCCCAGTAAACCGACGGGTCCTGCGCGACGCCGTTGACCCGCAATTCGACGTGGAGGTGCGGGTAGTCGTAGTCGCCCAGCCCGCGCGGGATGCCCGTGCGGCCGGAGTAGCCGATGATCTCCCCCATGGCCACGGGGCCGCGCCGGCGGACGATCCGGTCGAGGTGGGCGTACAGGCTGACCGTGTTGGTGAAATGCCGGATGCGCACGGCCCGCCCGTACGCGCCATTCCAGCCCGCCCGCCGGATCTCGCCGTCCGCCATCGCGCGGACCGGCGTGCCGGGCTCGGCCGGCAGATCGATGCCTTCGTGGCGCCGGTCGGCGATCCGGTACGCGCCGAATGCGCCCACCGCCCGCGGCGCGGGCATGGCCTCGATCGGAGGGGCGAACCACGGCCGGCCGAGGCGCCGGATGACGTCGCCGAGCGCGAGCTGGTTGGACCCCTTGAACAGCGCGACGTCGCCGGGCCGGAGTTCATCTTCCAGCCGGGCGAGCAGCTCGAACTTGCTGTCCGTCTGCGCCGTGCGCTCCGCCGGGAAGCCCGCCTCAACGGCGCCCTGAAGGATGAACTCCGAGAGCGGCGCGTACCCGAACAGCCGCTGGATGCCGGGGAACGCGCGGGCCAGCCGGCGCCCGAGTTCGCGGTGCAGGTCCGGGCCGCGCTCGCCCAGCTCGAGCATGCTGCCGAGCACCACGACCTTGCGGCCGTCCAGCAGGTGCATCGCCTCCAGCGCCGCCCATGCGGCCTCGGGGTTGGAGCTGTAGGTGTCGTCGAGGACCGTCCACTCGCGGTTCGTTCCGACGCTCACGCGGGACGGCGCCGGCCGGAACCGGGCCAGCCCGCGCCGCATCGCCTCGGCGTCCAGGCCGAAGAGCGACGCGCAGGAGGCGGCCGCGAGCAGGGGATACACGGCGTGGCGACCCAGCAGTTCCGATTCGATCCGCGCCAGGACGCGGCCTTCACGGACCAGGTCGAACCGCACGCCGCGCGCGTCGGCCTCCACGTTCCGCGCCCGGAAATCCGCCTCCTGTTCAACGCCGAACGTCTTCGCCCGCGGATCGCTCCGCAGCGTCCCCAGCAGGTCGTCGTCGGCATTGACGAGGAGCGTGCCGCCGGGTTTGAGCGCGCCGAGGAGCGCCTTCTTCTGTTCGAACACGCCCTCGCGACTGTGCAGCCATTGCAGGTGGGTATGGCCGATCATCGTGAGGATCAGCACGTCCGAGGCGACGGCGGCGTTCCAGCGCGGGGCGTTGGAGGCGCTTTGGATGCCGGCCTCCAGGACCAGGATCTGCCGGCGCCGCCGGGCGCCGAGCCGGAAGACGAACCGGTGCTGGTGGCAGTCGATATTGTCGTTGTCCCGCGTGCCCACCGTCTCGCATCGCTCCGCGAGCAGGCTCTGCAGCAGCAGGCACGTCGTCGTCTTGCCGCTGCTGCCGCTGATGAGAATGACGGGGACATCGGAGCGGTACGCCAGCCAGGCGCGCGTCGCCGCGCGCAGCAGCGGCCCGCCGCCCGGAATCCAGCCGGAGACGAGGCCGGCGGCTTTTCTCGCGCCCGCCCGCCAACCGGTTCCCGCGCCGTTCATGGCCCGCTCCCTGCGCCGGCGGCGCGGCGCGATAAGGATCCTGACCGGGCGTCGCGGACCAGGTCGGCATAGCCGCTCTGGCACTCCGCCGCCAGGGGCGCCCAGCGCGCGGCCTGCTCCGACCGGATTTCCTGCCCATGCCCGTGAAGCCGCGCCAGCTTCCCGAGCAGGAGATCCCCGCCGCCGGGCCCGGCGGCCGCGGCGATGTCCACGAGCTGTTCTTCGAGACCGAGCCGCTCGAACAGGTTGCTGCTCTTGCGGACGTACCCGATCCCCAGGGTCGGGACGTTCATGCCGAGGGCCAGGATGGCGCTGTGGAGGCGCACCCCGACGAAAAGATCGCACAGGCCGGTGAGCGCCTTGATCCGCCGGGCCGGGATGTCCAGGTTCAGGATATGCGAGGGCAGGCGAAGCCGCCGCCCCAGGTCCAGCGATTCCAGGTCGTCGCCCTCCCAGGGGACGGCGTACATCGGGAAAAAAAGCAGGCGGAGCCGCCGGCCCTCGGAAAACCGGCCGAGGGCGCCGGCCAGGTTGTGCAGCAACTGCTCGTGGGTGGGCGGGGCCTCCGGCCGCCGGCCGGTCAGTCTCCATTTCCACTGGAGCGGAAAGAAACGGCGACCGATGTGGAACCAGCGCCGCAGCCCGATCCCGATCCGGACCTCGTCCGGCCGAATCGGGACGCCCTGGTGCTCCAGTTCCGCGCGCGCCTCGGATTCGGCCGCGGGCTGGAGCCCCACGGCAGGATCCGGCAGGACCCGGATCGGCGGCGGGGGACGGGCCCATTGCCGGACCCACTCCGCCGAATCGTTGTCCCGCGCCGCGACGCCGTCGAGCTGGCGGATCGCCTGCCTCGCGAAGCACCGGCCCCACGCGGTGTCAATGGGGCCGATGCCGATCCCGCAGCCGATGATCGGGCAGCGCGTGCGCCGTCGCAGGGCCCGGAGCACGAAGGCCCAGTAGACGTTCTTGACCTTGCTCGAATCGTCCTGCAGGAGGTGCCCGCCGCCCCAGAGGACCAGTTCGAGGTCGCGCAGCAGCGTCGCGTTCTTCAGCAGCCGCGAAACGGAGGAGGCGGCGACCTCCACGCCCCACTCTGCGCGGTCCGCTTCGGGGGTGCGGGACACGACGGCGATGCGGGCGGCCGGATCGGCGGCCCGCAGGAAGTCCACCAGGGCCGCGCGGATCGCGCGGTCCCCGCGATTATGGCTCGTATCTCCGCCCAGGATCAGGATCACGGTTCAGGTCCCCGTGTTCGACAACGCTTCGCGGTAGCGGCGCCAGGCCGCCGACCAGTCATGCTCCATCGCGGCGCGGCGCGCGGCGGCGCCCAGCCGTTTCCGCAGGCCCGGGTCGCGGAGCCGGTCCAGGGCCGCGCGGATCGCGTCCGGGCGGCCGGGCTCGACCAGCAGCGCGTTCTCGCCGTCCCTCAACACGGAGGGGATACCCCCGACGGGCGTCGCGATCACGGCCAGGCCCGAGGCCATGGCCTCGAGCAACGCCAGCGGCAGGCCCTCCTGCAGCGAGGGCAACGCGAACACGTCGGCGCCCTGCAGTCGCGCCGGCATGTCGGCCGGCGACACGGCGCCCGCAAACTCGACGCGGTCCTGCATCCCGCGCGAGGCCGCCAGCGCCCGCAATTCCGCCTCCTGCGGGCCGGTCCCGCAGAGGGCCAACCGCTCTTCGCCGGCCAGCGCGGCGACCAGGTGGCGGAGCCCCTTCCGCTCGATCAACTGGGCCGCCGCGATCACGCGCAGCGGGGCGTCCCCGGCCGGCCGCGGCCCGGCCGGGCGGAACAGTTCGGTGTCCACGCCGTTCGGTATGACGGAGATGGACCCGCCGGGCCAGGTCCGGAGCGCCAGGTCGCGCAGCGAGTCGCTCACGGCGATGACGCGGTGGGCGTCGCGCCAGACCCGGCGGACCACCGGCTTGAGGGCGGCGTACAGGAGGCCGAACCGTTCGGGCTGGTAGCCGGGGACGTCCGAGCCGTGCAGCACGACGGCGTAGGGTATCCCGTGCCGCCGTTTCAGGCGCCGGGCCAGCAGGCCCGCCGGGAAGGAGAAATGCGCCAGCACGCGATCCGGCGGCGGGCCCGCAAACCGGTCGACGGCCCGGCGCGCGGCGAGGTAGAAGCGGCCGAGTTCCGCGGCCGTGTGCCGGGTCCACTCCTTCTTGGGGGCGCGGATGCGCCGGATGGCCGCGCCGTCGCGCGTCTCCTCCGCGGGCAGTCGTCCGCCGAGGTCGGAGGTCAGCACGTCCACGGCCCAGCCGTCGCGCGCGGCCTCGCGGGCGAGATACCCGGCGGCCAGTTCCGCGCCGCCGTGATAGGGGGGAAATCCGTGGCAGATCACCAGGAGGCGCGGGTTACTCATCCCCGTTTTTTCCGCGTTGCTGTTCGAGTTCCCAGAAGAGGCTGTTGTGAGAACTGATTTCCTTGCGCAGGCTGGCGATCTGGTCCGCGAGCAGCCCGAACAGGAACAGGATCACGCCGGCCAGGATGGCGAGGATCGCGCCGCCGACGATCTTCAGGCGGAAGGCCATGATCTCGTAGAGCTGGTATACGGCGCCGACGGTCATCAGCGCCACGGCCGGCACGCCGAGGACGCGCAGGGGATCGAACAGCATCACCAGCCGGAGCGCCAGCAGCACGGCCTTGATGCCGTCGCTGAAAATGCGGACCGAGCTCTTGCCGACGCGCGGCCCGCAGTGGACGGGCACGAAGACGTAGGAGTGGCGGCTCTTGATGACGAACATCAGCGAGGTGATGGAAAACGAGAACCCCTCCGGCAGCAGGTCCAGCATGCGCATGAACAGCAGGCGCCGCCCGGCGCGCAGGCCGCAGTTGAGGTCGGGGATTTTCCGGCCCGCCAGGAACTGGCAAACGTGCTGCAGCAGCCACTTGCCGGGCTTCCGGACGAGCGGGATGCCGGCGCCGGGAGGCCGCGCGCCGAAGACGCATTCGTGCCGCTCGAGCTCCTCCAGCAGCCTCGGCAGGTCGGCGACATCATGCTGACCGTCGCTGTCGAAGAAGAGCACGTTCCGCGCCTGGGTAGCCAGGATGCCGGTTTTCAGCGAGGCCCCGTATCCGCGGTTCGAGGAGTGCCGCCGGACGATCACCCGTTCGCCCAACCCCGCCAGCACCTTGTCCGTGCCGTCGTCGGAGCCGTCGTCCACCGCGATGATTTCCATGTCGCGGTTTTCGGCGAAGCGGACGAGGGCTTCCAGTACGGGCCCCACCGCTTCCCGCTCGTTGAACACGGGCACGATCACGGCCAGATGACTCGATCGCTTCATGGCATCGCCCCGGGGGAAAGATAAGGCAACAAGGGCCGCCGCGGCAAGGGAAAGCGGCCGGCGGGAGGGGGGCCCGTTGACTTTTCAAGGGCAGCTTGTAGAGTACTGCGGAGTCTCTGACCGGCTGGACGACGCCGGGCCTTCATGAACACGTGCACGCTTAAAAAGGGCATGAATATACCGCTGGGCGGGGCGCCGGAGGCCGTTCTGGCCGAGGGGGGGCCCGCGGCGCGAATCACCCTTTACCCGAACGAGTTTGAGGGGATCAAGCCCCGGCCCGCGGTCAAGGTCGGCGACGCGGTGAAGCGCGGCACCATCCTATATTATAGTAAGAGGCACGCCGCCCTCACATTCCGCTCGCCGGCCGCGGGAACCGTCGAGGAACTTGCGCTGGGGCATCGCCGCATGCTGGAGCGCATCGTGATCCGGTTCGGCGCGTCGGACGACGTGGAGCCGCTGTCCCGCTTCGAGGCCGGGCGGATCGGGAGCTTGTCCCGCGAGCAGATTCTGGCGGCGCTGCTGGATACGGGCTATCTCGCCTTGCTGAAGCAGAGGCCGTTCTCCCGCATTCCCGACCCGGCCGCCCGGCCAAAATCCATTTTTGTCAACGCCATGAACACGGCGCCGTTCCAGCCGGACGCGGCCGTGATCGTCCGCGGACAGGAAACCGCATTCCAGGCCGGCCTGGACGCGATGACCCGGCTCACGGCCGGGAAGGTGCGGCTGTGCCTGCCCGGCGGCCGGGCCGACCTGCCCCCGGCGCTGACCGCCGCGAAGAACGTGGAGATACATTACTTCGCAGGCCCGCATCCCGCGGGCAATTCCAGCGTGCATATCCACCACCTCGACCCGATTCGCCCGCACGACGTGGTCTGGACGGTCAGGGCCGTGGACCTCGTGCAGATCGGGCGGCTCCTGCTCGACGGCGCCATGCCGCCGGACCGCGTCGTCACGCTGGCGGGGCCCGGCGTGCGCGAGGGCGAACGTCGCTATTATCGGGTCCGGCTCGGCGCGCCGATCGAGGCGCTGCTCCAGGGCCGCCTCGCGCCCGGGGAGCAGCGGATCGTCGCGGGCGACGTGCTGGCCGGCAAGCGCGTGGCGCCGGACAGCGCGCTCCGGTTCCAGGATTCGGGAATCTGCGTCCTGCCCGAGGGCCGGGAGCGGCATTTCCTGGGCTGGATCGCGCCGGGCTGGAACCGGTTCAGCTGGTCGCCGACTTTCCTCTCCACCTGGCTGCGGCGCGGGGCGCAGTGGGCGCTGGACACGAGCCGCCGCGGCAGTCCGCGGGCCATGGTGCTGACCGGCCTGTACGACCGCTACGTTCCGATGCGGATCATGACCGATTACCTCCTGCGCGCGGTGCTGGCGCGCGACACGGACGAGGCCGTGAAACTGGGCCTCCTGGAGGTCGATCCCGAGGACTTCGCGCTGTGCGCGTTCGCCTGCCCGTCGAAGATGGACCTCGTCGGCATCATCCGCCGCGGCCTGGCCGAGGCGGAGAAGGAAGGGATTTGAACGGAAGGCGCGAAGGGCGCGAAGACGGAAGAGCAGGAGCAGGAGCAAGAAGCTGAATCCTGTACCCTAGAAATGCTTCGATGAAAATTGCGGAACAGATGCTGGACAGGATGCGTCCGCTGTTTGCGCCGGGCAGGCCGCTGCATCTTTTCCATGCCGTGTTCGACGCGACGGACACCTTCCTGCTTACCCCGCCGGACGTGACGGACGGGCCGCCGCACGTCCGGGACGCGGTGGACATGAAGCGGGTGATGATGTTCGTGGTCATCGCCCTGATCCCCTGCACACTGTTTGGCGTCTTCAACGCTGGGTATATGTACAACACGGTCAACGGGGTGCCCGGGGCTGGCTTCGTGCAGCACGTTCTCCGGGGCCTGCGCCTCGTGCTTCCGATCATCATCACGTCGTACGCCGTCGGCGGGTTCTGGGAGGTCGTATTCGCCACGGTGCGCAAGCACGAGATCAACGAGGGCTTCCTGGTGACCGGCCTGCTGTTCCCGCTGACCCTGCCTCCGACGATCCCGCTCTGGCAGGTGGCGGTGGGGATCTCGTTCGGGGTGGTGATCGGCAAGGAGATCTTCGGCGGCACGGGGTTCAACGTGCTCAACCCGGCGCTGACCGCGCGGGCGTTCCTCTACTTTGCATACCCGGCGCAGATCTCGGGCGACAAGGTCTGGGCCGGCGTGGCCGACTGGGCGCACGTGGCCGACGGGTTCACGGGCGCGACTTCGCTGGCCGCGGCCAAGGCGGCGCCGGCCGGCGCGAACGCGATGGAGTTCCTCAAGGAATCCGGCTTCACGCTCCAGCGCATGATCGTCGGCCTGGAGCCCGGCAGCATCGGCGAGACGTCCGCGATCGCGGTGGCGCTCGGCCTGCTGGTCCTCGTGCTGACGGGCATCGGCTCCTGGCGGATCATCGCGGGCGGCCTGCTGGGCCTGGCGGTGACGGGCACGCTGCTCAACCTCCTCCCCGAGGCGACTCGCCTGGCGAACCCGGTGCTCCAGTTGCCCTTCTACTTCGACTTGGTCATGGGCGGCGTTTTCTTCGGCATCGTGTTCATGGCCACCGACCCGGTTTCCGCGGCGGCTACGCCCGCGGGCAAGTGGATCTACGGGTTCCTGATCGGCCTGATGACCGTCGTCATCCGCGCGTTCAATCCCGCGTACCCGGCGGGGAACATGCTGGCCATCCTGTTCTGCAACGTGACGGCCCCGCTGCTGGACCATATCGTGCTGCAGGCGCACATCCGCGGACGGCAACGCTACCTGGCGAGGATGAACCATGGCTAAGGGCGACGCCTATACGCTGGGCTACGCGGCGGCCGTTTGCGTCGCGTGCAGCCTGCTGCTGTCGGGCACGGCCGCCCTCCTGAAGTCGAAGCAGGACTTCCAGGTGGAACTGGATCGCAAGGTCAACGTGCTCAAGGCGTTCGGCGTCGCCACGATCGACGGGCAGGGGCGGGCCATCGGCGGCGAGGAGGTCGAGAAGATCTTCGGCGAGCACATCTCGGAGGTCGTGCTCGACGGGGAGACGGGGCAGGTCCTGCCCGGCCTCGCGGTCCGCGACGTGTCCCGGGACGACCTGGAGGGCAAGAAGAAGCTGCCCCTGTTCCTCTGGAAGGACGGGGACCGCGTGACGCGCTATGCCTTCCCGATTTCGGGGAAGGGCCTGTGGTCCACGATCTACGGGTACCTCGCCCTCGGCGAGGACTTGAGCACGATCCTCGGCGTGACCTTCTACCGCCACGGCGAGACGCCCGGCCTCGGCGCGGAGATCTCCACCGACGCCTTCCAGAAGCAGTTCGTCGGCAAGAAGGTTTTCAAGGACGGGCGGCTGCAGCCGATCGAGGTGGTCAAGGGGCGCGTGGCGAACCGTTATCCGGAGGGAAGCGACCGCGCCGTGGACGGCATCAGCGGCGCGACGCTGACGGGCAACGGGATCAACCGTTTCCTGAACGGGGACCTTGAGAAGTACGAGACATACTTTGCCGGCATTCGCGGCGGAGGATGAGCGGCATGGCGGGCAACCTTAAAAAGGTGCTGGTGGATCCGTTGTCGGAGAACAACCCGGTGACGATACAGATCCTCGGCATCTGCTCGTCGCTGGCCGTCACCGTCAAGCTGGAGACCGCGCTGGTCATGGCGATCGGGCTGACGGTGGTCACCGCCGGCTCGAACTGGGTCATCTCGCTGCTGCGCAACACGATCCCGAGCAAGATCCGGATGATCGTGGAGATGGCCGTGGTGTCGGTGCTGGTGATCGTGGCGGACCAGTTCCTGCGGGCCTACCTGTTCGAGATCAGCCGGCAGTTGAGCGTGTTCGTGGGCCTGATCATCACCAACTGCATCGTCATGGGGCGGCTGGAGGCCTATGCTCTTCAGAATCCGCCGGGGTTGTCGTTCCTCGACGGGATCGGCAACGGATTGGGCTACAGCCTCGTGCTGGTCATCGTCGCGTCGGTGCGCGAGATCCTCGGCTCGGGGAAGTGGCTCGGCTTCCGGGTCATCCCGGAGGCGGCCTACAGCGCGGGGTACATCAACAACGGGTTCATGCTGCTGGCCCCGGGCGCGTTCATCGTGCTGGGGCTGCTGATCTGGGTGCAGCGGACGCTGTCGAAGAAGTTTGAAACGGACTAAGGGCGAACATGGAACTGATCAGCCTGGCGATACGGTCGATCTTCATCGAGAACATCCTGCTCTCGACGTTCCTCGGGATGTGCTCGTTCCTGGCCATCTCGAAGCGGATCGACACGGCCATGGGCCTGGGCGCGGCGGTGATCTTCGTCCAGTTCATCACCGTGCCGGCGAACTGGGCGATCAAGCATTTCTTCCTGGAGCCCGGCGCCCTGGCCTGGACGGGGGTCCCGGCCCTGGCGGCGCTGGACCTATCGTTCCTGATTTTCATCTGCTTCATCGCCGTCATCGCCTGCCTCGTGCAGTTCGTCGAGATGGTCCTGGACCGGTTCTTCCCGCCGCTCTACCAGTCGCTCGGCATCTTCCTGCCGCTGATCACGGTCAACTGCGCGATCCTCGGCGGCTCGCTGTTCATGGTCGAGCGCAACTACACCTTCGTGCAGTCCGTCGTGTACGGCTTCTCGTCCGGCGCCGGCTGGGCGCTGGCCATCACCTGCATGGGCGCGATCCGCAAGAAGCTGCGCTACTCCAACATCCCGCCGGGCCTGAAGGGCCTCGGGATCACGATGCTGCTGACGGGCCTGATGGCGATGGCGTTCATGTGCTTCTCGGGGATCAGCCTGTAGGCGGAAAACATGGAACACCCGGTCCTCTACATCCTGGCGAGCGTGGCGGTGTTCACGGGGATCATCCTGTTCCTCACCGCCGGCCTGATGATCGCGTCGCGCCGCCTGGCGCCGAGCGGGCCCGTGACCATCGACATCAACGAGGGCTACAAGAAGCTGACGGTGGACGCGGGGGCCACGCTGCTGTCCTCGCTGGCTTCCGAGCGCATCTTCCTGCCGTCGGCCTGCGGCGGCGGCGGGACCTGCGCGATGTGCAAGTGCACCGTGACCGACGGCGGCGGGAGCATCCTGCCGACGGAGACCGGGCATATCAGCAAGCAGCAGGCCAAGGAGGGGCTGCGCCTGGCGTGCCAGTTGAAGGTCAAGCGCGACCTCAAGATACGGATCCCGTCCGACGTGCTCGAGATCCGGAAGTTCGAGGGCACGGTGCGGTCGAACCGCAACGTGGCGACGTTCATCAAGGAGCTGGTGATCGACCTTCCCGCGGGCACGGACCTCAAGTACCGGGCGGGCGGGTACATCCAGATCGACATCCCGCCGTACGAGCTGGCCTACCGCGATTTCGACATCGACGAGCGGTTCCGCGACGCGTGGGACGCGTTCAGGCTCTGGGACCTGAAGGTGAAAAGCGCCGAGCCCATCTTCCGAGCCTACTCCATGGCGAGCTATCCCGCCGAGGGCAACCTGGTGAAGCTCAACGTCCGCATCGCCACGCCGCCGCCCGGGATGAACGCGCCGCCGGGGATCGCGTCGAGTTACATCTTCGGCCTCAAGCCTAGCGACAAGGTCGTGGTCAGCGGGCCGTACGGCGAGTTCTTCGCCAGGGAGAGCGACCGCGAGATGCTGTACATCGGCGGCGGCGCGGGCATGGCCCCGCTGCGCAGCCACATCATGGACCTGCTGGTCACGAAGAAATCGAATCGCAAGATCAGCTTCTGGTACGGCGCGCGGTCGCTGCGCGAGATGTTCTACGAGGAGGACTTCCGGAAGCTGGAGCGGGAGCACCCGAACTTCAAATTCCATATCGCGTTGAGCGAGCCGCGACCCGAGGATGACTGGAAGGGGCCCGTGGGTTTCATCCATTCGGTCGTCCACGACCGCTACCTGGCGAACCACGAAGACCCGTCCGAGATCGAGTATTACATGTGCGGCCCGCCGCCCATGATCGCCGCCGTCAACGCCATGCTGTACAATGTCGGCGTGGACAAGGACATGATTGCCTACGACGAGTTCTGACGCATGCTCGTCCAGCCCCGCAGAATGAATCCATGGAAGCTGCTCTGGGTCCTGGCGGTGATCTTGGCCTTCGCCGCCTTCACCTGGCGCCGCGATCCGCCGGGTCCGAAAAATCCCTCGTGGGCCGGAGAGACGATGGGCACCCTGTACTCGATCAAGCTGGCCGATTCGCCGTTGGGGCAGGGCGCGCTGCGCGAATTGCAGGCCGAGGTGGACCGCTGCCTGGTCGAGGTTAACCGCGAAATGTCCCACTACCAACCGGACAGCGAACTTTCGCAGTTCAATCGTCACGAATCCGCCGAGCCGTTCCCGGTGTCGCCCGGGTTCGCGAGCGTAGTCCGCTTTGCCCTCGAGTTAAACCGGCGGTCGGGCGGTGTTTTCGATCCCACGCTGGGCCCGCTCATCGACTTGTGGGGATTCGGCGCGCCGGGTCATGTGAGCGAGCCGCCTTCGCCGGCGCAGGTCGAGGAGGCGCGGGCGCGGATCGGCGGACAGCATCTCTCCGTCACTCCGGCGGGACAGCTGGTCAAGGGGATTCCCAGCCTTCGCCTGAACCTGGGCGCCGTGGCCAAGGGCTACGGGGTGGACGAAGTGGCGCGGGTGATCCGCGCGAACGGCATCAGCAACCTGTTCGTCGAGATCGGCGGCGAAGTCGTCACCGCCGGCCACAATGCCGAGGGGCAAGCGTGGCGGATCGGCGTGGATGCGCCGCGCCCCGATGCGCTGCCCGGGCAGGAGTTGGAGACCATCCTTCACCTGTCCGGCCTCGCGGTCGCCACGTCCGGCGACTACCGGAACTACTTCGTGGACGGCGCAGGGATGCGGTTCACGCACATTCTCGATCCGCGCACCGGCCGGCCGATCCAGCATAACCTGGCCAGCGTCTCCGTGGTGGCGCCGGATTGCATGACGGCGGATGGCCTGGCCACGACGCTGTTCGTCATGGGCGCCGAGGAGGGGATGAAGTGGATCGGGTCCTGGCCGGGCGTCGAGGCGCTTTTCATCCTGCGGGAGCCCGATGGCCGGTTCGTCTGCCGGCCGACCCCGGGCTTCGTGGCCTTGACCGGCTGTGCGCTCCCCGAGTGATCCCCGCGCGTCCGGGCGCCGGGTCGTCTTCCTGGCTCCGGCTGTTCTGCTCATGCCGGCTCGTTCAGGGCCCCCGCCCGCCAATCCTGCCGGACTTGTATTCATATATAGCCATATGGCTATATATGAATAAAAGACCGGCTTTTTCGCAACGCGGAGCCGGGCGGGCCAGCGGGGACGGCGACGGGCAATCTGGCTCGGCGCATCGTTGCCGCCAATAGCCGCGCTTGCGCCGGCCGCGGGCAGGCCTTATCCTTTGAGCCCATGGACAAAACGCACTCGGGCTCTCATGTCGGATTCTGGGCCGTCATCCTGCTGCTGCTGATCGCGCTCGTCGGCAGCCTGGCGATGAACGCCGGGCTTCTCCTGGGCCGCGCCCTGACGGGCTGGAGCCCGGAAGAGGAGGAAGCCGAAGACGAGTTTCCCGCCTTCGACGAGGTCTGGTCGTGGGGGGAGGGCGAGGCCAAGGTGGTCCGCATCCCCATCCAGGGCGAGTTGTTCCACTATGTCTCGGAGGGCTCCCTTTTCTCGCCCTCGTTCGACCCGATCGAATCAATCCTCCGGCAGATCCGCGCGGCGCAGAACGACGAGGACGTCGTGGCCCTCATCCTGGAAGTCAGCTCGCCGGGCGGCGACATGACGTCCGCCGACGAAATCTACCAGGCGGTCCAGAAATTCAAGGCCAGCGGCGAGGATCGCCGCGTGATCGCCCACGTCCAGGACCTGGCGGCCTCCGGCGGGTATTACGCCATCCTGCCGGCCGACCGGATCGTCGCCGAGCCCACCGCCATGCTGGGCTCCATCGGCGTGATCATGCAGACGCTCAACTGGAAGACGCTCGGCGAGAAGCTGGGCATCGCCGATACCACCATCAAGTCCGGCGAGCACAAGGACCTGCTCAATCCCTTCCGCGAAGTGTCGGAGGAGCAGCGGGCGATCCTCCAGAAGATCGTGGATTCCGCGTACAGCCGGTTCTTCGATCTCGTGGTGACCAACCGCGGCGTCGAGCCGGCGAAGCTGCGCGAGCTCGCGGACGGGCGGGTCTTCGACGCGTCCGTAGCCCTGGAAGGGGGGCTGATCGACGACATCGGCTACTGGACCGACGTGCTCGACCAGTTGCCGGAAGTGACCGGGGAGGACTCCGTGAAGATCGTGCGGTATTCCCACTCGCTGACTTTCTCCGACTGGCTGGGCTCCGTGCATGCGCGTTTCCGGTGGCCCCGCTGGATCCAGTCGGACGCCCCCCGCCTGATGTACCTGTGGCGGCCGTGAGCGCCGGTCCGGCCTCTCCGGGGATGGGAAATGCGCGCCCGTTTTCCAAGCAACGGAAAAACTAGGCATCCGGCGGGGTTTCGCTAGAATAACCAAGGAGAGATGCTCTACCGCCTCATAGTGTTGAGCGGGCCGCTCAAGGGCCGCCGCCTGACCGTGGAGCGCGCCCCGACCACGGTCGGCCGCGATCCTGCCTGTTCCATTCATCTGGACGACGAGGAGGTGGCGCTCCGGCACGCCGTGTTCGAGCATAACGACACCGGGCTGGTCGTCCGCGATCTCGGCACGATGAACCGCGTGCTGGTGAACAAGCGGGAGGTCCGCGAGGCGCACCTGCGGCATGGCGACGAGATCGAGATCGGCCGGACCCGCTTTCTTGTCCAGGCCCTCCTCCAGACCGAGGTCGAGGCGCCGGCGGAAGAGGAGGGCGAGCCCCGCCGCGGGCTGGGCGCGACGCCGAGGGTCCTGCTGCTGCTTCTCCTCTTTCTCGCGCTGTTCATCGCGTACCAGCGATGGGCCGCCCAGCGCACCCGCCCGACGACCGCGTTCCGTCCCCCGGTCGAGACGCCGGCCGTCGCGCCGTCCAATGTCCCCGCCCCGATCGAGCCGCCCGCCTTGCCGCCCCAGATGGAGGAAGAACTCCGGTCCATGCGGGCGACGCTGGCCACGATCAAGGAGACCGTCGAGGACCTGGGCACCCGGACCGCCATGCCGCCCGCCGCGCCGGTCAGCCCGGCGGTCCCGTCGGAGCCCCCGGTCCCTTCGCCGGACTACACGGCGTGGCTCGCCATCGAGAGCGTCGAACAGGTCAAGCTGCCCCAGGACGACTCCCCCGACGAAGCCCGCCTGCTGCGCCTGCGCCTGCGCGCGGCGCCGGGCGTGACCATCGAGCCCGACGGCGTGCGGATGGAGGTCCAGCTGTTCATCCGCGAGGAGGAGACGCTGCGCATCTTCCCCGCCCGCGTCGAGGTGCTCGTCAGCCCGCCCGAATTTCACGACGGGGTTCTGACCAACGGCGGCTCGGCGATCGCCACGATGCAGTGCCGGGTCCCCGGCGCCGCGGGCCGCCTGGGCCGGTACTACGGGTTCCGGCTGAAACTGTTCTACAAGGACGTGCTCCAGGCCGAGGTGGACCGGCCGCGCACCCTCGCCGCCGACCTGTGGCGCGAGACCGACGGCGAGCTTTCTCCGGACTGATCCGCCATGCGCGAGAAGATATCCGCCTGCGTCATCTGCTTCAACGAGGAGCGGAAGATACGCCGCTGCCTCGCCAGCCTCTCGTGGTGCGACGAGATCATCGTGATGGACAGCTTCAGCACCGACCAGACCCCGGCCATCTGCCGCGAGTACACGGAACGGTTCTACCAGCACGAGTGGCTCGGGTACATCGCCCAGCGCAACATGGTCCGCGACCTGGCGTTGTACCCGTGGATCCTCTACCTGGATTCCGACGAGGAGGTCTCGCCCGCGTTGCGCGACGAGATCCTGGCCGAGTTCGAGCGTGGCACCGATCCCTTCGTGGGCTACGAATTCCCGCGCCAGGTGTATTACATCGGGCGCTGGATCCGGCACGGCGAGTGGTACCCCGACGTCAAGCTGCGCCTGTTCCGCAAGAGCCGCGGCCGCACGGAGGGGATCGAGCCGCACGACACCGTGGTCGTCAAGGGCCCCGTCCAGCGGCTCCAGGCGCCCGTCTGGCACTATACCTACGACGATTTGCGCGACCACATGGACACCGCCAACCGGTTTTCCACGATCTCGGCCCAGCAGAAGTTCGTGCAGGAAGTGCCGTTCCGGTGGCTGGACCTGTTCCTGCGGCCGCCCTTCCATTTCCTCAAGGGCTACGTCCTGCGGGCCGGGTTCCTCGACGGGATGCACGGCTTCATCATTGCCGTCATCAGCGCCTACGCCGCGTTCGCCAAGTATGCCAAGCTGTGGGAGCTCGAACGCCGGCACAAGCACCACTTCCGCGAACTGCCGTAGGGCAGGGTCAGCCTTTTTCCAGCCGGTACTCCAGCATCTTGTCCCCGTCGAAAAGGAACCGGCCATGGAATGGCGTGCCGGCCAGCATCAGGGGAATCCACACGCGGTCATCCTCCCACATGCGGTCGAAGGGGATTTGGTCCAGCGGGGTCCACAACGGGATCGCCTCGCCGGTCTCCTGCGGCTCGCCCTCGATGCCGGTCGCCGTGAAAACGTAGCCGTGGATGGAAAACCCGTCCACGAACTGGAACATCAGTTCGCCCGCCTCGCGGACGCCGGTAGGGGTGACGACCAGCTCCTCCTGCACCTCGCGGATCGCCGCCTGCCGGGGCGTCTCGCCCGGGTCCAGCCGGCCGCCGGGTCCGTTGATCTTGCCCGCGCCCAGCCCCTTTTTCTTGTGGATCAGCAACACCTGCCCGTCGCGGATCACGAACATCAGCGTCGCGCGCTCGGTCGGGTTCCAGTGCGCCCAGTCCACCTCGGAGAAATGCGAATATCGTTTCATGGAATGACCAGGAAATACACGAAAGACACGGAAACGGAAAGGCTCTTATTGACCCGCCGCGGCCCGCCGGATCAGTTCCAGGAACGAGCGTACCTTGTCGTTGCCGGGGTCCGCGCGGAGACAAGCTGCAATCACGGCCTCCGCGTCGTTGAATTTCCGCCGTTGCATGAGCACGTCGGCCAAGCGGTAGTTGGCCTCCGGGCTGTCGGGGTACAGGGCTAGGGCCTGGCGAAAAGCATATTCGGCCTCATCGAACAGGCCCCGATAGGCATAGAGGCCGGCGATGGCGCAACGAAGCTTGCAGAAGCTCCTGCGAGCCGCCACGTCCCGCAGGAAGGCAGGCCGGTCGAGCAGGCGCCGGGAATACCAGTTCCAGAATGCGCGGTCCTGGTTTACAAGCTCCGGCGGGAGCGACGGCAGCGGCTCGGCATGGAGCCTCATGATCAGGCCGTGGGGCGCGAGGTGCGGGAACATCCACGGGATGACGTAGCTCTCCTCGATGTAGAAGGCGTGCCGGTCCTTGTTCGCCTCGAAAAACCGCCGAGCCAGTATCCCATTAATCGCCATGACGCCGGCTACGCCTTGGACGGTGACCCGATCGCCCTGGGGCTTGGCGCCGGTGCCCGGCGGCAGACGGCCCGCCTGAAGTTCTTCCATGTACTGATAGAATGCGGCGTCCGCATCCGCCGGGGACGGGATACGTATAGCGCCTCCGTAAAGGTCCCGCAGGGCATTCAGGTAGGTACGGTCCGCGAGCGCATTCTGGGTCAGCAGGAATACGTCGGGCCGGATCCCGGCGGAGAAGATCATGTACGTGGGCACGAACCGTCCGGGGTCCGTGCCGCCAAACAGGAGAGCGCCGCGTTCCAGCGGCGGCGGATAGTCGCGGGCGGGCAGCGGTGTTTCTCCGGGTTGGAGGTCCGCGACGATGCCGCCGAGGCCTTCCAGTTGATGGCGCCCGAACTGCCAGCCGAAGTCATGACCACTCTGACTGCTGCCGCCATACACGCGGACCAGCTCCCGGTCCCGCTGCTGACGGACCAGTGGCACTAATGGGAGCAGGAGAGCGGCGAAGAACACCGAGGCCAGGACGGGCCGGTGCCGGGAGGCCGCGCTGAAGATCCATCCGAGTCCAAGTCCGATGAGGATGGCGGCGAGGGCATAGGAGGGTATCCACACCACGCGGCAATAGTACAGCGTCTGGTGGTCGAGCGGTGGATTCATGCCGATCGTCGTGCCCGTGCCGTAGAGCAGGAAGGCCGCCAGCAAGGCCGGCTTCCACAGGCCGCCATGCCGCATGCCGAACAACGCGGGGATGCCGAGGACCAGCACCGGTGTCGAGAACTGCGCGGCCAGCAGGCGGATATAGGTGGCCATCTGAGCTAGGAAGACGTCGGGAGCGCTGAAAACGGGCGTCAGCGTCATGTGTTCGTACTGCCCGCGCGTGACGAGGTGGATGAATCCGTCGAGCGTCCGCGCATAGCCCCAGTTGACCGGCGGATTCTGCGCAGAGGCGAGGGGGAGGTAGGCCATCGGGAGGAGCCCCAACGCCAGACACAGCAGGAGCGCGGGGACCTGCCTCCACGTCCCCCGCTTGGCCCAGGCGGCTGCAAACAGGGGAATCATCAGCACGAAGGTGGGGCTGTTCAGGAACCCGATCCCCAGCAGGAAGGCCAGCGGATAGAGAAAACGTTTCCCGTCATCCAATACCCCGCCCTGTAGCAGCGCGAGGAACAAAACCACGGAGAACACGTTCAGTGTATTGGTTTCCGCGATGACCGATTGCGCCCACATGAATGGACTGAACGCGAACAGGAGGCCGGCCGACGTCCCGGCGATCCAAGCCGCGCAGCTCGCCTGTGGATCGGAGACCCCCCGGGATTCGGACCGAACGGAGCGGCTGACCATGTGCGCGACCAGCCCGCATGAAAGGCTGCCGAAAAACGCGGACATAAAATTAACGCCCCACGCCGGGTTGGGCGCGCCGTGATAGCGGACGAAGCCGAAGAGCTTCTGGAAGAACCAGGCCAGCAAGGTCCACACGGGGTAGCCCGGCGGGTTGGCAACGCCGAGGCTGTCGGCTGCCGTGACGAGCGAGCCCGAGTACTCCAGCGTAACCGAGGGAGCCAGTGTGATCGTGTACAGGAGAAGGGAAATTCCGGAAACCAGCCAGAAGACAGGCGGCGACGTGTGGCTTCCGCTTGTCATGAGCGTTGAGACAACCTGCCGCGGTGATGCGTTCACTTCCGCCGTCAGACGTTGAAGTACTTCGCTGCTGGATGGTGCGCCACGAGCGCGGAAGTGGTCACCTCCGGCACCATCATGAAATTGTCCGACAGGCTCACCCCGATATCGGCCGCGTGGACCAGGTCGCAGCAGACCTTGTTCATGGAGAGGTCCGGGCAGGCCGGGTAGCCGAACCCGTACCGCGAGCCCCGGTATTTCTGCACAATGTAATCCTGGATCGCCAGCTTCGGCTCGGTGAAGCCCAACTCCGCGCGCATCCGGGCGTGCCAGTACTCGGCCAGCGCGTCGGTGACCTCGACCGCCAGGCCGTGCAGCAGGAAGTAGTCCTGGTAATGATCACGCTGCAGCAGCCGGGCGTTCTCGGTCTCGAGCCCGGGCCCGAGCGTCACGACCATAAACCCGATCACGTCCTCGTCGCGCCGGAAGAAATCGGGGATCGAAAGGCCCGGCGAACGGGATTGGCGAGGGAAGACCATGCGGATCGGTTCTCCGCCTTCCGAGGGGAACACCGTCAGCGCCTCGCCTTCGGCCCGGCACCAGAACCAGCCGTGTGCCGCCTTCGGCCGGAAGAGGCCCGACTCGGCGCACTGCTTCTTCAGCGCTTCGAGACGGGGCTTCACCTCGTCCTCGATCAGCCGGTCGTATTCCTCCGCGCCCATCTTGCCGCGCCGGTAACCCCAGCGCCCGCGGATCAGCGCAGTCTCGTTCAGGTGCGGATACACGTCCTCCAGCCGGATGCTCTCCGTGATCCGGTGGCCGAGGAACGGCGGCTTGGGCGGCGGCAACGAGAGATCAATCGATACCGGGGGCGCCTCGAAATCGGGGGGCGGCGCGCTGGGTGGCCGCGGTTGCGCTTTTTCCAGGCGGCCGGTCTCGGACAACTCGCGCATTCTGGCCAGGCCCTCGAAGGCGTCCTTGCAGTACACGACGGGCGCGGAGTAGCGGGGCTGGCACGAGTCGGCCACGAACCCCGGCGTCAGCGCCGCGCCGCCCAGGAAAACGGGGATCCGGATGCCGGCGGCCTCCAGCGCCTTCATGTTCTCCGCCATGATCGCGGCGGATTTCACCAGCAGTCCGCTCATTCCCAGCACGTCGGCCTTGTGCTCGCGCACGGCCGCGATCATCCGCTCGATCGGGATCTTCGTGCCCAGGTTGACGACGTGGAAGCCGTTGTTGCTCAAGATGATGTCCACGAGGTTCTTGCCGATGTCGTGGACGTCGCCCGCGACGGTGGCGAGGACCATCAGGCCGCGCCGCCCGCCGGACTCGTCCTTCTTCATGTGCGGCTTGAGCAGGTCGACGGCTTTCTTCATGACCTCGGCGGATTTCAGCACGAAGGGCAGTTGGAGGATGCCGTCGTTGAACAGGCGGCCGACCTCCTTCATCGCCGGGATCAGGATCTCGTTCAGGATGAATTCCGCCGGGTGCTGGCCGAGCAGTGCGGGGATCGCGGCCTCCAGCGGCTGCGGCCGTCCCTTGATCACGGCCCGGGCCAGCGCTTCCGCCGGCGGCAGGGCGGCCGCGGCGGCCTCCGCCCCCGCGTCGACGGCTCCCTCGAAGAACCGTATGAAGTTCTCCAGCGGGTCGCCCGCCGACGCGTCGTTGTCCAGCAGCGCGCCGGCCACGCGCAGGGCGTCGGGCGCGATGTCCGTCAGCGGCACGATGGACGCGACGTTGATGATGCACGCGTCCATGCCGGCCTTCAGGCAGCGGTCGAGAAAGACGGTGTTGAGCACCTTCCGGCCCGCGGGCTTGAGGCCGAAGGAGATGTTCGACAGGCCGAGGATCGTCCGGACGTCCGGCAGTTCCTTCTTGATCCGGCGGATCGCCTCCAGGGTCTCCAGGGCGGCTGTGCGCAGCGTCGGGTCGCCGCTGCCGATGGTGAAGGTCAGCGTGTCCACGAACAGCGCGTCCCGCCGGATGCCCTCGGCCTCGCAGAACTCGACCAGCCGCCGCGCGATGGCGACCTTGCGGTCCGCGGTCATGGCCATGCCGGTCTCGTCGATCGTCAGGCAGACCAGCCCGGCGCCGAATTTCCGCGCGAGCCCGGCGACGTGCCGCGCGCGTTCCTCGCCGGACTCGAAGTTGATGGAATTGACCAGCGCGCGCCCGCCGTAGAGCTTGAGCGCGGCCTCGGTGACATCGGCCTGCGTGGAATCGATCATCAGCGGGGCGCGGCACTCGCGGGCGGCGCGCGCAACGAGGATCTCCATGTCCTTCTTCTCGTCGCGGCCCGCGTAGGCGCAGCTCAAGTCGAGGACGTGGGCGCTGGCCTCCTCCTGCTCCGGAAGCACGGCGAAGGCGTCGTCGTACTTGTCCGCCAGCAGGGCGTCGCGGAACTTCTTCGAGCCCGTGGCGTTCGCGCGCTCGCCGATGTACAGCGGCGGCGGGTCCTGCGTCAGGTCCACCGGCGAGAACACGCTCGCGGCCTGCTGCGGCGCGCGCGCGGCGCGGGCCGGGGCCTGGAACCCGCGCAGGCCCTGGGCCAGCGCGCGGATATGGTCCGGCGTCGTGCCGCAGCAGCCGCCGACGACGTTCAGGCCGACCTCGCGGGCCATCGCGCCGAGTTTCTCCGCGAAGAACGCGGGTCCGAGCGGGTAGCGGACCCCGCCGGCCTTCATCTCCGGCAGGCCGGCGTTCGGCATGCAGGCCAGGAGGCGGGGCCAGTTCGCCGCCAGGTAGTCCAGGTGAAGGCGCATCGCCTCGGGCCCGGTCGCGCAGTTGAGGCCCAGGATGTGGATGGGGTAAGGCGACAGCGCGGCCACGACGGCGGCGATGGACGACCCGATCAGCAGCGTGCCGGTCTGCTCCACGGTCACGGAGACGTACAGCGGAACCTTCGCCGAGCGGCCGACGACGTCGTCGTACGCCGCCAGCCCCGCCTTGATCTGGAGCAGGTCCTGGCAGGTTTCCAGCAGGATGCCATCCGCGCCGCCTTCGAGCAGGCCCTCGATCTGGACCCGCAGCGCCGCGCGCAGTTCGTCGAACCCCACCTGGCCGAGCGTCGGCAGCCGGGTGCCGGGCCCTATGGAGCCGAAGACGAAACGCGGTTTTTCAGGGGCCGTGAAAGAAGCCGCCGCCTCGCGGGCCAGCCGGGCGGCCGCCCGGTTGATCTCCCGCGCGCGGCCGCTCAATTCGTATTCCCCGAGCGTGATGGGCGAGGCGCCGAACGTGTTCGTCTCGACGGCGTCGCTGCCGGCCTCGAAATAGGCGCGATGGATGGACCCGATGATGTCCGGGGCGGTGACGTTGAGCAATTCGTTGCACCCGTCGCGGCCCTGCCAGGCGTCCGCCGGCACGGCGCGGGCCTGGATCTGGGTGCCCATGGCCCCGTCCATCACGAAAACGCCCTGTAGAATTCTGGCCAGCAAGTCCATTTGTTCCTCTCCGCGCAAACGGTCACGATACCAGCGGACAGGTAAAAAGCCAGCCGGTTTGCGCCATAAGAAGCTGGATGGAGGAGCGAACTCCCGCGAGCCCACGCGGCGTCGCGGAGATCCGCCCTCCATGGACCTCGCATTACGGGCGGGGGACGACGCCTATCGGCGCGGACGAGACCTCGTTGCTCGCGCCGGAAATGGCAACGCGGTAGTAGGCTTGGGGAACCGTGCCCGAATCCCACACGTTCGTGAACCCGGTCAGCGCGCCCGCGACGGGGATGTTGGAAGCCACGCAGGTCCAGCCGTCGCCGTCGGCCATGCTGGTCGACCGGTAGAGATCGTACGTGCGGCCGGAATCGAATCCTTCCTGCCCGCTCTGCCACGCGACGGCCACGGCGTTGGATTCCGAAGGCAGGGCCTCGATCAGTTGAAGCACGGAAGCTCCGTTCGTGGGATCGGTGTTCGCGCTGAATTCCTGCCCGTTGAGCAGCCCGTCGCCGTCGGGATCGAAGCCGGCGTCGGCGGCGTTTGTCGGGTTGAGGTCGAAGACGATTTCCCACCAGTTCGGCATGCCGTCCGCGTCGTCATCGTCGAGCCCCACGGCCCGGTAGGCGTCCACGCGGCCCCAGCCGTACGTGTTGTTGGGCACGTTCGTCCCGGACAGGCCGCCGCATACCTGGGTCGTGGTGCGGGGCAGGGCCGTGCGCGTGAGCAGTTTCTCGATCCGGTCCACCTGGCCCCGCAACCCGGGATGCGCGGAGAGCACCAGCGCCACCGTGCCCGCGACATGCGGCCCGGCCATGCTCGTGCCGGTCTTGTAGCCGAATCCGGTGCCCGGCACGCAGGAGCGGACGCTGGTGCCCGGCGCGCTGATGTCGGGCTTCATCCGCCCGCTGCCGTCCGCCGTCGCCGGCCCGCGGCTGCTGCCGCTGTTGATGTTGTCGCTGGAGTCCGTGTTGCCGACGGTGAAGGAGTCCTCGTAGAAGGACGGCGGATCGCTGACCGTGCCGCAGGACGAGCCGCTGTTGCCCGCCGAGACCACCACGACGATGCCCGCGGCCCGCGCGGCGGCGACCACGCCGCTCAAGACGTTGGGGTCCGTGCAGCCCTCGGCGGTGGGGCATCCCCAGGAGTTGTTGATCACGTCCGGCGCCCTGGCCGGGTCGGGGTTCCCGTTGGCCAGGTCGGTGGGCGCAACGAACCACTGGAAGCACTCGGCATACGTGGCCGGGGTGCCCCAGCCGACGTTCATGTTGCGGCAGCCGATCCACCGCGCGCCGGGGGCGACGCCCACCTGGTTGGTCCCGTCGTCGCCAACCATCGTGCCCATGGTATGCGTGCCGTGGGTGCCGTCGTCGCACGGGACCGGCGAATCCGGTCCGCAGCCGCCGCCCCCGCTGTGGATGGCGTCGTGCCAGTTGTAATTATGGTCGGCGCTCTCGCCGTCCCAACCACGATACTGGGCCTTCAGGGCCGCATGGTCCCAGTCGTAGCCGGTGTCCTGTCCGCCGACGATGACGCCCTGCCCGGTGAAGCCCAGGGCCCAGGCGCCGGTCGCGTTGATCTTGCTGATGTTCCACTCCGCAGCCGCGGGCGCGTCCGGGGCGCGCGGCGCCGCCCGGTCGCGCGGCAGGCGCGCGTCCACCCAGGGATTCGCGGACAGGCGGCGAACGTCGGGCCGCTCCGCCAACTCGCGGACCAGGGACGCGTTGCCGTGCACGAGGAGCATATTGTCGATCCAGAAGGCTTGTTGAATTGCGCCCAGCGTTTGCAGGCGCGCGCGCAGGGCCGGCTGCGTCCGCGCGGCGGTCTGGGTTAGCGCGCGGTACACGAACCGGCCCTTTTCATCCTTCGTGCGCAAGGCGTCCGCGCCCGACAGGTCCGCGCGCTCCTGGAGAAAAACGAGGAATTCCGTTTGCGCATCACCGGAGCCGTCAACGGATTGCAGCACGCGCGGGTCCACCTTGTCCTGCCATTCGCCGGCCGCGGGGTGGCCGGCCAGCAGCGCGAAGAGCAGGCTCGAATGAAGCAGCCGTTTCATCAGCCTCTTTTTGTACCAGCCGCGGGCGATCAGGTATAGTATGCTTATTTGAGGGAAAAATGTTTGGAGAAGGGACGGGCGAATATGGCGTCAACTAAAACAGGGAAACAGTCAGGCGAGTTGATGTCCAGGGCGCTACCGCTGGCCGGGCTGGCGGACTACCAGGCCGGCGCCGTAGTCAGCCGCACGATCCTCTCCAAGAAGGCCGGCACGGTGACCGTGTTCGCGTTCGACAAGGGGCAGGGTTTGAGCACCCATTCCGCGCCGTATGACGCGATGGTCTGGATCCTTGACGGCGAGGCGCGCATCACGATTTCCGGAAAGGGGCTGCGGGCGAAGACCGGCGACATGGTCATCATGCCGGCGAACCAGCCGCACGCCCTCAAGGCCGCGAAGCCTTTTAAAATGGCTCTAGTCATGATCAAGAGCGAGTCATGAATCAGCTCGTGCAACTGGGCATCGTGCTGGGCATCGTGGCGCTGTGCGTTGTCGGGCTCGGATTCGCGTTGACTCGCCGCAACCGCCGCCATGGCTCCTGCAGCTGCAAGGGTCTCTCCGGCGAAAAGTCATCCTGTGCCTGTTCTTCCCCTGAATCCTGAATCCTCCCATGACCCGCAAAGGCAACATCCAGTGGCTCCTCGGCGAGTTGCCCGGATGGGTAGGCCAGGGCGTCCTGACGCCGGAGCAGGCGGAATCCTTGCGCCGCCACTATCGCTCCGCCCAACCGGCCGCGGGCCGCGGGTGGCTGCTGACGCTCTTCGCGATCCTGGGCGCCGTGCTGATCGGGTTCGGCATCATCCTCCTACTGGCGCACAACTGGGAACAGATATCCCGTCCCGTGCGCGCGGGGATGTCCCTCGCCCTCCTGCTGTTCGGCCAGGTCATGGCGGGCCGCGCGGTCGTTCGCCAGGCTGCGGCCGCGGGCCTGCGGGAGGCGTCCTCCGCGTTTCTCATGCTGGTGGCGGGCGCGTCGCTGGCCCTGATTGCCCAGACGTATCACGTGGCAGCCGACATGGAGTCGTTCATCCTGACCTGGATGCTGCTCGGTTTGCCGCTGGTCTACACGCATCGCGCGGTCCTGCCGGCCGTGTTCTATCTCGCCGGGGTTTCCTCCTGGAGCCTGATGGCCCTGGAGACCTGCGGGCCGACGGGCTACTGGCTTCTGATCGCCCTCTTGCTGCCGTTCCTGTGGGCCCGGATCCGGGAAGACCGGTACCAGGCCCGCGCCGCGCTGCTGTTGTGGGGGCTGGCGGTCAGCCTGCTGATCCTGTCCGGGGTCATTACGGGTGAACAGGAAGACGAGTATCTCCTGCTGATGTTCAGCCTGCTGCTCGCGTCGTTCTACCTGGCCGACGCGCTCTGGCTGGAAGGGGCGCCGACGGCCTGGCAGCGCCCGACGAAGCTGCTGGGCGCCGGCGGCATCGTGATCATGGCCTTCATCTTGAGCTTCGAGTGGGAGGCCGGGCGGCTCTCATTCCAGGAATACGCGGCGTTCGTGGGCGGCGGCCTGTCCGGCGTCCTGCTCGGCGTGTGCCTTCCGCTGCTGTACCTCGCGACGGCAGGGCGGGCCGTGCTGGGCGGGCGCGGGGGCCGGATGGTATTCGGAGTCTTTCCGCTGCTCGTGTGGATCGGCGTGCTGGCGGGCCAGGGGCGGGGCTGGCTCATCGCCAACGGCTACCTGTTCGGGCTTGGTCTGTTCCTGCTGGTGTCCGGCGCCCGGCAGCGGCAGTTGGGCAAGACCAACGGCGGCATGTTGATCCTGGGCGCCCTCATCATCATACGCTTTTTCGACTCGGACCTGTCCTTCGTGGCTAAAGGCATTGTCTTTATCCTCCTGGGGCTCGGTTTTCTCGGCGCCAACTGGATCATGCTGCGGCGGAAGGGAGGCGCGCCATGAACCGCCGCGTCCTGCTCGTCCTCTTCCTCGCCGCCTGTGTCGCGCAGTGGGTCGCTGCGACCTGGAAGATCGCCGAACGCGAGCTGATCCTGCGCCTTGGCCATGTGTACAAGTTCAAGACGGCGCCGATGGATCCCGTGGACGCCTTCCGCGGCCGCTACGTGGCCGTCCGGGTGGAGCAGAACACCGCGCCGTTTGAAGGCCCCTGGACGCGCAAGCAAGGCGGCTGGTTTTTCGCGGAGTTGGCCGTCGGCGAGGACGGGTTCGCCCGGTTCGTCCGGTTACATCGCCGGCCGCCGGCCGGCGCGCCGGCGATCCGCACGAGGATTGCCTCGTTCAACGTGCAGGAACAAAAAGCCTGGCTCAACCTTCCGCTGGACCGGTTCTACATGAGCGAGCGACAGGCCCCCGAGGCCGAGCGCGCCTACCGCGAGCACAGCCGGCAGGACGCGCAGGACGCCTGGCTGGCCGTCCGCGTCTGGCGCGGGCGCGCGGCCATCGAGAATCTCTACATCGGCGACCGGCCCATCCTCGACGTCGTTCGGTAAGCCGGCCCCGCGAAGCGTTCGGGCGAGCCGTATCTCTTTATCCCCCGGTTGATTGCAGCATGCGTCTCCCGCGGGCGGGACGAAAGGAATCCCGCGGCGCGACTACAGGGCTGAAGTCCCGGCCCGTATCGGTCCGCGGAATCGAGAGTGGAGAAGGGCATGAAAAAGGCAATCGCGGTATTCGGTTTTATAATGATGTCCTGGTGCGCGTCCGCGCAAATCGTCCAGGACGGGGACATGGAGGCGGCGGACACGAATGCATGGCTGGACTGGAGCGTGCCGTTCGTCAAGGCCAAGGAATTCGACGCGGAACGCGGTTCGACGGTTCTCCACGTGGCGACCGGCGGCGTGCAGCAGTTGAATCTGCCCGTGACCGCCGGCGCCGAGTACACGCTGCGCTTGTCGGCCAAGGTGAAGACCGGCACGTTGCGCGTGGTCCTGGGCATCGGCGATTCCAACAGCGACTTCGAGAACCGGTACTATGATTTGAGCGCCGCCAACTACGGGACCTGGAACGCCATGGAGCGCCGGTTCACCGTGCCCGCCGGTTTTACCCACGACTTCCGCCTGGCCCTGGTCGCCAGCGCCGGCGAGGCCTGGGCCGACGACGTGGAGATCACGGCCGGGCAGGATGCGCGGATCGTCCTGGACGGCGACATGGAGAACGCTCAACTTGGCCAGTGGTGGCGCTGGGGCACGCCCGAGTTGAAGGAGAAAAGCGCGGCCGATCCGCACGCGGGCGCGCAATCGCTCCATTTCCGGACATTCAGTGGGACCAACTGGATCGCCAACCGCAGCGGCCTGCAGCAGCGTTTCGTCCCCGTCGCAACGGGGCGTTGGTATCGCTTGAGCTTCTGGTACCGCGTCGCATCCGGCACGCTGTGTCCCCGACTGGGCCACAACGATTCCAACAACGACTACCAGCTCGGGCTTGGCGAGTTTCCCGTCCTGGCCGCGACCGGCGGCGAGTGGCGTTTCTACGAGCGGGCGTTCAGGACCCCTGATGCCATCACGGGCGATTTCCGAATAGTGCTGCCCCTCAATCCCTATAATTATCTGACCCGGACCACCAACGATTTCGCCGAGGCCGAGGTGGACGACCTGGCCATCGAGCCCTACGACGCGAAGAGGGATCTCATCCCGGACCTGGACATCGCGGTGACCGGCGCGGAGGGCCTGTTCCAGTGGCCGGTCACGAACGGGCTGGTGTATTCCCTGGAGTACACGACCAACCTGACGCCGGGGTCCGTCTGGCGGGCCGTGCGGAACTACGGCGGGCTGCCGGGATTCGACGGGCAATGCTCGGCGACCGTGGACGTGTCGAAGGTGCTGACGGGATATTCCAACTTCTTCTTCCGGGTCCGCGCCCAGTAGTCGCCGCTGTCAGCGGAACCCGATGACCTTGAAGAACCCGCCTGCCGCGGACGGCGGCAGGTCGTTGCTGCAAACGCCCCCCGGCCCGGCGGCGGCCGCGCCGTTGGTCCTCCACGAGCCCGCCAGACTGTCGGCGGAAAGCACGCGGTAGCTGAAGCCGGTCGCGCCGGACATGACGACGCGCAGCGCGCCGTTCTCTGTCCATTCAATCCGCTCCACGGCCGCCGTGACCGGCGGGAGATGCCCCAGCAGGCGGGGGACGAAGGTCGGCTCGTATTGGATGCCCGTCGTGCGGTCGAGGTAGGCGAGGGGATTCCCGGGATCGATCACGCAGATCAGCGGGAGCGTGTAGGATCCCAGTCCTCCCGTGTAAGGATTTTCCTCCGTGGACGTGTCCACGGGGCAGAACCAGCAGACGTAGTCCGCATCGAGGATCGAGCGCACCGAGTTCGTCTCGCAGACCGTGTACTTCATGTAGTGGCAGTTCCCGCAGGACTCCCGTCCCGCCAGCAGCAGGATGAGCCGTCCGGAATTCAGCGCCTGCTCGACCGCCGCGGCCCGGGAATCGCACCATTCAATGGAATCGCTTCGCGCGGGAGCGGCGAACCCGAGGGTTGCCGCCGCGAAGATAAGGAGGCCGGGCCTGTTGATGCGAGACATGGTTTCCAGAGACCGTCGTATGATTACCCCAGAAAGCCGCGTCCGCAAATGGAAATGAAGAATGGATCGCCATGCGCCCGGCTTGGCCATTTCATCCAGGGACGGGGGGCCGTACAAGACGGATCAACAGGCAGGTTGATTTTCTGGTTGACCGCCAGAAGAATGCCGGGTATTGTCTGATTGTGAAATGATTCACAATGTGAATCGGATAACGAAATAAATGTTATCTTCTGAAAATACGGGAGTTCCGGCGAGGACCGTAGAAAGGCTTGTGCTTTATCGCCGGCTATTGAATGGCCTTACCGAGCAGGGCGTGGAGTTCATTCACTCCCACGAAATCGCCGAGAAGGCCAATAATTCGGCCGCCCAGGTGCGGCGCGACCTGATGGCGATCGGCTACACCGGCAACCCGGCGCGCGGCTACGCGGTGAACGACCTGGTCCGCAGCATCAACGGGCTTTTCGAGCAGAAACGCGACCAGAAGGCCGCGCTCGTCGGCATCGGCAAACTCGGGCGCGCGATCCTCGGGTACTTCGCGCTGCGCCAGGCCCGGCCGCGGATCGTCGCGGCCTTCGATAGCGACCCGGCCAAGGGACAGGGCGAGTTCGCCGGCTGCCCGTGCTATCCGGTGGACGCGCTGACGTCCGTGATCGCCCGCGATGGCATCACGGTCGGCATCCTGACCGTCCCCGCGGATTTCGCCCAGCCGGTGACGGACCTGATGCTGGTCGCCGGCGTCCGGGGCATCCTGAATTTCGCGCCGACGCCGCTGAAGACGCCGGCATGGGCGGTGGTGGACAACGTGGACATTGCGACGAAGCTTGAGAAGGTGGCGTTTTTCTGTTGAGGTACGGCCTCCATGCTTAAGACCAAACTATTCCAGGCGTTCGCGGCGCTGGCGATCGTGTTCGGGCTGCTCTCCTCCGTCATCGGCATCCAGATCATCCGCAAGCGGGTGATGGGCGAGGCGCAGAACCAGGTGAGCCTCGACATCGGCAGCGCATGGGCGATCTTCAATTCCAAGCTGCACGACCTGGAAACGGTCCTGGATCTCGTCGCCATCAAGAAGATCGTGGTGGACGCCGCATCCGAACACGACTGGGCGTCCGAGGACATCCAGCAGCGGCTCGAGACCATCCGCACGAGCTTCGGCCTGGATTTCCTGACCGTGGTCTCGCCGGAAGGCCAGGTGGTGCTGCGCGCCGCGCCCCCGTACCGTACCGGCGACTTCCAGAAGCAGAACCCTGTGGTGCTGCGCGCGCTGAAGGGGGAGCACGCCTCCGGCGTGACGCTGATGTCGCAGCCCGAGCTGGACCTCGAGGCCGAGGGCCTGTCCGAGAAGGCGTTCCTGGTGCTGGAGAAGACCCCGCGCGCCCGGGCGACCCCGCTGACCGAGGAGAGTCGGGGCATGGTCCTCGCGACCGGCGTGCCGATTTTCAAGGGCCCCCAGTTGCTGGGGGCGGTCTACGCCGGCGTTTTGCTCAACCGCAACCAGGACCTCGTGGACCGGATGACGGAGGTTATCTACAAGAACGAGCAGTACAAGGGCCTCGCCATGGGCACGGCGACGATTTTCCTGAAGGACTGCCGCGTCGCCACCACCGTGCGTCTGCCCAACGGCAACCGGGCGATCGGCACGCGCGTCTCCAAGGAAGTCGCGGACCGCGTCCTGGACAACGGCCTGCCGTGGATCGGCCCCGCCTTCGTGGTCAAGGAGCCGTACCTCACTGCCTACGATCCCATCCGCGGCTTCGACGGCGAGGTCATCGGCATGCTGTACGTCGGCCGGCTGGAGCGGCCGTTCAAGGCCCTGAGCCGGAATATCATGATGCGGTACGCCGGCCTGTCGGTTTTCGGCCTCGCGGCCGCGCTGGTCCTGGCCTTCATCATGGCCGGCCGGCTGGCGAATCCCATCCACCGGCTGGTGGAAGCCTCGCAGCGCATGCGGAAGGGCGAGCCGCACACCCCCGTCGAATGCCGGAGTTCCTGCGGCGAGATCGAGAACCTCGTCGTCGCCTTCAACGAGATGGCCACGGCCCTCGAGGAGCGCGAGGGCCGCCTGAAGGAAGCCAACGAGAAGCTGGAGAAGACCAACGAGGCCGTCTCCGCCCTCAACTTGAGCTACATGGACATGCTGGGCTTCGTTTCGCACGAACTGAAGAGCCCGGTGGCCTCGATCATGAACTACGTCTTCCTGCTGCGGCAGCAGAAGCTCGGGCCGCTGACGCCGGGCCAGGAGAAGGCCGCGCGCAACATCGAGACCAACAGCAAGCGCATCGTGGAGATGGTCCGCCACTACCTGAACCTCTCCCGCATCGAGACCGGCGAGCTGCGGCCCGTGCCGACCCGCGTCGCGGTCGCCGACGAGGTCGTGCGCCCGCTGCTGGAGGCCTCGGAGGGCGACGCCCAGGCCCGCCGCATGCGCGTGGAGAGCCGCATCGGCGACGACCTGCGGCTGAAGACGGACCTGAACATGACCCGCGAGGTCTTCGAGAACCTGGTCAGCAACGCGATCAAGTACGGCCGCGACGACGGGCTGCTCCAGCTCGACGCGCAGCGCCGGGACGGCTTCGTCGAGTTCAGCGTGTTCAACGAGGGCGCCGGCATCCCGCGCGACAAGATCGAAACGGTCTTCCAGAAATTCACGCGCCTCGAGGAGGCCGACGGGACCCGCCACCAGAAGGGCACGGGCCTCGGGCTCTTCATCACGCGCCACATCGTCGAGGCCCACGGCGGCCGGATCCAGGTCGAATCCGAGCCGGGCCAGTGGGTCCGTTTCCGTTTCACGCTTCCGGTCTTCCCCGAACAGGAGAAAGCATAAACCATGGCCACGCCGAAGGATAAAGTGCTGCAGATGCGCCGAGGGGCCGTCATGCGGCTATTCGAATCCAAGTTCCAGAATCCCACCCGCATCACCGTGGGCTCCGCGACGTGCGAAAACGCCGCGGGCGCCGGGGCCGTCTACGACGCGTTTGCCGAGCTGTTGTCAAAGCCCGGCGCGCCGAAGGTGGCCCTCGGGCGCGTCGGCTGCACCGGCCGCTGCGACCTCGAGCCCGTCGTCTCCGTGATCGCGCAGGGGCACATCCCCGTGAAGTACGTCAAGGTCACGCCCGCCCGCGCGGAGAAGATCGTCGAGCAGCACATCCGCGGCGGGAAGATCGTGGACGAGTTCACGATGCGGCACGTGGCGAATCTCCCGATGACCGGCAAGGTCGTTGGCGTGTGCGGCGGGATGCATTGCCGCCAGGGGCAGGGCATCCGGGAGGCCTTCCTCCGGGGCGTGGAGGAGCAGGGCCTGAAGGAGCAGGTGGCGGTCACGACCTCCGCGTGCTTCGGCCTTTGCGAACGCGGGCCCAACGCCTTCGTCTATCCCGACGGCGTGCTCTACCAGAAGCTCACGCCCGAGAAGGTGGCGAAGATCGTCGAGAAGCACCTGAAGGGCGACCGGCCGGTGGCCGAGTGCGCGTGGGGCGGCAAGCGGATCGCGAACCGGTTCCTCCCGCTCTACGGCGACGAGGCCTTTTTCGGCAAGCAGCTGCGCCTGACGCTTCGCAACTGCGGCGTGATCGATCCCGAGAGCCTCGACGAATACGTCGCCGTCGAGGGCTACGACGCGCTGGCAAGAGTGCTGACCGAGATGTCGCCGAAGCAGGTGGTGGACGCCGTGGTCAAGTCCGGCCTGCGCGGGCGCGGCGGCGGCGGATTCCCGACGGGGACCAAGTGGCAGTTCGCGGCGTCGCAGAAGGCCGACCAGAAGTACATGGTCTGCAACGCCGACGAGGGCGACCCCGGCGCGTTCATGGACCGCAGCACGATCGAGGGCGACCCGCACACGATCCTCGAGGGCCTGATGATCGGCGGCTATGCCATCGGCGCGAACCAGGGCTACGTCTACATCCGCGCGGAGTACCCGCTGGCCATCAAGCGGCTCGAGCGCGCCATCGCGGACGCCCGCGCGGCGGGCCTGCTGGGCAGAAACATCCTGGGCTCGAAGTTCGATTTCGACATCGAGCTGCGGCTCGGCGCCGGCGCGTTCGTCTGCGGCGAGGAGACGGCGCTGCTGAAGTCCATCGAGGGCTCGCGCGGCATGCCGCGGCCCCGGCCGCCGTTCCCGACCACGGCCGGCCTCTGGGGCAAGCCGACGGTGATCAACAACGTCGAGACACTGGCCAACGTGCCGGTCGTGATCATCGACGGGCCGGAGTGGTTCGCGTCGCTGGGCACGGCGAAGAGCAAGGGGACCAAGGTCTTCTCCCTCGCCGGCAAGGTCAACAACACGGGCCTGGTCGAGGTGCCGATGGGCACGACGCTGCGCGAGGTCGTCTACGACGTCGGCGGCGGCATCAAGGGCGGCAAGGCGTTCAAGGCCGTGCAGACCGGCGGCCCCGCGGGCGGCTGCATGCCGGCGGCGGCGCTGGACACGCCCGTGGATTACGACTCGCTCGCCGCGGCGGGCAGTATCATGGGCTCGGGCGGGATGATCGTGATGGACGAGGACACCTGCATGGTGGACGTCGCGCGGTTCTTCCTCGAGTTCACGCAGGACGAGTCCTGCGGCAAGTGCACGCCCTGCCGCGAGGGCACCAAGCGCATGCTGGAGATGCTCGAGCGGATCACGAAGGGGCAGGGGCAGGAGGGCGACGTCGAGAAGCTCTTGCGCCTGGCCGACACGGTGAAGAAGGCGTCGCTGTGCGGCCTGGGCCAGGCGGCGCCCAACCCGGTGATCAGCACGATCAAGCATTTCCGCGACGAGTACGACGCGCACATCCGCGAAAAGAAATGCCCGGCCGGCGTATGCGCCTCGCTGGTGACCTACTCGGTCATCCCGGAGAACTGCACCGGCTGCACGGCCTGCGCGCGGAAGTGCCCGGTGAAGTGCATCGACGGCGCGCCGAAGAAGGCGCACGTGATCGACCAGGAGCAGTGCATCCGGTGCGGCCAGTGCCTCGCCGCGTGCAAGTTCGACGCCATCTTGAGGAAATGACCATGTCCACCACCGAGAACGAAGTCACCCTGTCGATCGACGGCATCGTCACCAAGGCGCCGGCCGGGTCCACGATCATGGATGCCGCCGACTCCGTCGGGATCAAGATCCCGCGGCTCTGCTACCACCCGCACTTGAGCATCCTCGGCGCGTGCCGCGTGTGCCTGGTCGAGGTCGAGGGCCAGCGCAACCCGGTCGCGTCCTGCGCCTATCCCGTCGCGGACGGCATGAAGGTCCGGACCTCCTCCAACCAGCTCCGGCGCCTGCGCCGCGACGTGGTGGAGCTGATCCTCGACAGCCACCCGAAGGACTGCCAGACCTGCGAGCGCAACGGGAACTGCGAGCTCCAGAAGCTGTCCTACGACCTGGGCATCCGCGAGCGGTTGTTCGAGGGCGAGCGCAAGCAGCCGCCGAAGGACCTGTCTTCGCCGGCCGTCATCCGCGACCCGGAGAAGTGCATCCTGTGCGGGCGGTGTGTCCGCGTATGCAACGAGGTGCAGGGTGTTTACAACTTGAGCCAGCACCAGCGCGGCTTCCAGATCTGCGTCGCGCCAGCCCACGAGGGCGACATGCTGAACTCGGTGTGCGTGCAGTGCGGCCAGTGCGCGAACGTCTGCCCGACGGCGGCGATCATCGAGCACAGCGCCACCGACGAGGTGTTCAAGGCGCTGGAGGATCCAGCCAAGCACGTCGTGGTCCAGACCGCGCCGTCCATCCGCGCGGCGATCGGCGAGGGGTTCGGCTTCGAGCCCGGCACGCCGGCGACGGGCAAGATGATCAGCGCGCTGCGCACGCTCGGTTTCGACCGGGTGTTCGACACGAACTTCGGCGCCGACCTGACGATCGTCGAGGAGGCGCACGAGTTCATCCGGCGCCTGAAGAACAACGACCGACTGCCGCTGATCACGTCCTGCTCGCCGGGCTGGATCAAGTTCATGGAGCATTTTTATCCCGAGCTGATCCCGCACGCGTCGACGTGCCGCTCGCCGATGACGATGCTCTCCGTGCTGCTGAAGACGTACTACGCGGAGAAGCAGGGGCTCGACCCGAAGAACATCTACGTGGTCGGCGTCATGCCCTGCACGGCGAAGAAGTACGAGGCGCGCCGGCCCGAGCACGCGGACGCGAACGGGGTGCCGTACACCGACGCCGTGCTCACGACGCGCGAGCTGATCTGGATGATGAAGACCTTCGGGATCGAGTTCAAGCACCTGCACGACGGCGACTTCGACAACCCGCTGGGCTTCTCCTCCGGCGCGGCGGACATCTTCGGCACGACGGGCGGCGTGATGGAGGCCGCGCTGCGTACGGCGTACGAGACCGTCACCGGCCAGCCGTGCGAGAACCTGGACTTCGTCGAGGTGCGCGGCGTCGAGGGCGTGAAGGAGTCGAAGGTGAAGATCGGCGACCAGACGCTGAACGTGGCCGTGTCCAACGGCCTGCAGAACGCCAAGCGGCTGTTCGACCGCGTGCTGAAGGGGGACAAGAAGTACCACATGATCGAGGTCATGGCGTGCCCCGGCGGGTGCATCGGGGGCGGCGGCCAGCCGTACCCGCCGCCGGGCCTGCACATCATGGACGCCAAGCTCCTGCGCATGCGGGCCAAGGCGCTGTACGCGATCGACCACCACAAGCAGATTCGGAAGTCGCACGAGAACCCGTACATCCAGCAGCTCTACAAGCACTACCTCGGCGAGCCGAATAGTCCCAAGGCCCATGAACTGCTGCACACGCATTACGAAGCCAAACTGCCCCGGGGGACCCGATGACAGCCCAGGAAGAAAAAGTCACCACGCTGGCCGAACTGCCCGAGCCCATCGCGCGGTTCATCGACGAGACGCGCGACCGGCCGAACGCGGACAGCTACCTCGTGGCCGTGCTGCAGATGATCCAGAAACATTTCGGCTACCTGCCCGCCGGCGCGCTGAACACCGTGTCGCAGAAGATGCAGATCCCGGCCGCGAAGGTGACCGGGGTGGCGACGTTCTACCACTTCTTCACCTTCGTCCCCAAGGGCAAGCACACCGTGTCCGTGTGCATGGGCACGGCCTGCTACGTCAAGGGTGCGGGGATCCTGGTGGACCGCCTGAAGGACCTGCTCGGCATCCGGCAGATCGGCCACGCGTCGAAGGACGGCCAGTTCACGCTGGAGGTCGCCCGCTGTGTGGGCGCCTGCGCCCTGGCGCCGGTGCTGATCGTGGACGACAAGGTCTACGCCAACGTCCGGCCGGACGAACTGCCGAAAATCCTGTCGAAATATGGTTTCAAACCGAAAGCGGAATAGTTATATGTAACAGGCAGGGCGCGTTGGCGCAACGCGCCGTGATGCGAATGAGCGACGGCAAGACCATCCTGATCGTGGACGACGATCCCGACTTCGTGGAATCCAACCGGGACCTCCTCGAGGCCTACGGCTACTCCGTCCACGCCGCGCACAACGGCGCCGACGGCCTGGACCTGGCGCGGAAGGTCAGGCCGGACGTGCTGATCCTCGACGTGATGATGGCGACCAACACCGAGGGTTTCGAGGTGGCGCGCAAGATCCCCGAGACGCCCGAGTTGAAGGGGCTCCGCGTGCTGCTGGTCACGGGCGTCACGAAGGACATGCACCTGCCTTTCGGCTTCGAGCCGGACGCGAGTTGGCTTCCGGTGGACCGCGTGCTTGAAAAACCCATAGCCCCCAACCGGCTCCTGACCGAGATCCAGAAGGTGCTGGGCGAGGCGAACCCCAAAGGAGAGAACTCCCATGCCGGCTAGCAAGAAAACCATCCTGATCGTGGATGACGATCGCGATTTCGTGGAATCGAACAAGGACCTGCTCGAGGCCAACGGGTACCGCGTGATTTCCGCCCACGACGGCGCGAGCGGCCTGGCGCTGGCCAAGAAGGAGCGGCCGGCCCTGATGATTCTCGACGTCATGATGGCGACGAACACGGAGGGGTTCGAGGTCAGCCGGAGAATCCCCGAGTCGCCCGAGCTCAAGAACATGCCGGTCCTCATGGTCACGGGCATCCGCAAGGAGATGCACCTGCCCTTCGCCTTCGAGCCGGACGAGACCTGGCTGCCGGTATCCAGCCTGTTCGAAAAGCCCATCGAGCCCGCCACGCTGCTGGCCGAGATCAAGAAGCGGATCGGGTGACGCGGGCGGAGCCGCGCCCGCTCCGAACTACTGCTTCGCGAGAAGGGCCGCGTAAGCGCAGCCTACGCGGGGCGTTGTGCGGAGGATGAACCCCGTTTCCTTCGCGATCCTCACTTCCGCCTCGAAAGCCGGCCCGTCCACGTGCCCCTTGGGCTCGGCGATGAGCAACGTGCCGCCCGGCTTGAGCGCCCGGTGAAAAGCGGCCAGCAGGCGTTGGACATCCGGCACCTCGTGGATGACCGCGAAGGCCAGGATGAAATCCATGGCGCCTTCGAATTCCTGCAACCCGAAGTCCTCGTGCCCGCAACGCCGGATGAAGATCCGGCCCGAAAGCCCGCGCCGGGCCGCGCGCCGTTTCAGCTGGTCCAGCATGCCGTCCTGGACATCCACAGCGTACACCCGGCCGGTCGGCCCGACGAGTTCGGCCAGCGGCAGCGTGAAGAACCCCATGGCGCAGCCGAAATCCAGCGCGCGCATGCCGGGCCGGACGCAGGGCGCGAGGATCTTCCGGGGATCCTGGAGCAACCTGCGGAGCGGGTTCAGCAGGAGCCAGCCGATCCAAACGGGACAGGCATGGTGTTTATGCGGGGCTGTCATGATGTATTACTCCGCCGGTTGAAGCCGCAGGGAATCCCCCCGCTCCAGGCTGGCCGTGCGGCCGGCCAGTCGGATGGCGCGCCGCGCGGATTCCAGGTCCGCGCAAACGCGCTTGTCGTACAGGCGGTAGCTGGCGCGGTACGAATCAGGAGTCCCGTTGACCATGATCACGTTGCAACCGAAACGCAAGCCGGCGGCGAAGCCCTCGGACGGATCGAGCGTGGCCAGCGCGGTCGTGGCGGGCAGGTGCGTGCCGGGCGACGCGATGCGGGCCAGCGCCAGCAGGCGGAGCACGGTCTCCCGCTCGCCAGCCTGCTGGTCGGCGAACGGAGTGTCCGCCTGCGGAAGGAACGGGCCGATCCCGGCCATGTCGGGCTGGAAATCCTGCAGGAAGAGTATTTCGCCCGCCAGGTCCTCCGCGGTCTGACCCGGCAGGCCGACGAGAAAACCGACGCCTACCTGGTAGCCCAGTTCGCGCAGCCGTTCGATGATGCTCATCCGCACGGCGTGGGACTGGCCGGGATGAATGCGGTCGTACAGCGTGGCGTTGACGGTCTCGTGCTTCAGCAGGTAGCGATCCGCGCCCGCCTCGCGAAAGGCCTCGTAGTCCTCCAGGGGCCGCTCGCCGATGGACAGCGTGATGGCCGCGCCGGGCGCGTCGGTCTTGATGTCCCGGATGATGTCGCACAGCATGGCCGTGGTGTAGTGCGCGTCGTCACCGGATTGCAGGATGACGGTGCGGAGGCCCCAGCGCAGGAGGGTGGACGCGGCCTGCCGGATTTCCGCGGGGCTCATGCGGTAGCGCTTGAGGCGGCGATTCTCGCGGCGCAGCCCGCAGTACCGGCAACTCCGCGCGCAGCAATTGGAGAACTCCACGATGCCGCGCAGGAACACCCCCTCGCCGCAATGCTCCCGCCGCGCCGCGTCCGCCCGGCCCCTCAACGCATGCGAGTCCGGGGCCCGGAGCTCATCAAGAATATCGTTCTTCGACAGCATCGGAATCCTCAACTGCGAAACACGCGAAATACGCGAAAGAAAAGATGAGGAACTCAATTTTCGCGCGTTTCGTAGTTCCTTCTTCTACAGGAACAAATCCCGCTCCCCCCGCGCCGTCCGTTCGTAGAACTGCATGAACACCGGATAGCCCTTCGGGTTCTGCTCCCGTATCTCGGCCAGTTCGTGCTGCAGCACTTTTTCGCCCGCCGCCTGCGTGGCCGGGCTGGCGAAGTCGTCCAGCCACTCGCGGAACGTCAGGACCGCGTTCAGCTTGCAGAACTTCCCTTCGCGCCCGCTGCGGAGCAGGTCCATGATGCACTGGCCCGTCCGCCCGCACCGGTAGCCGGCCGTGCAGAACGAAGTAATATAGCCCATCTCCGCGAGTTCGCGCACCACGTCGTCGAGACTGCGGGTGTCGCCCAGCAGAAACTGTTGGCGCGAGCCCTGTTGCGACTCGTAGGCTTCGCTGTACGCGCCGACCCCGATGCGCGACGACGCGTCGGTCTGCGTGCAGCCGAGCGGGATCAGCCGCCGCCGCATCCCGGCGTTTTCCCGCGCGGTCAGGATCATGCCGGTGTACGGCACGGAGAGCCGGAGGACGACCACCGCGCGCTCCATGTCCTCGTCGCTTACGAGGAACCCGGACTCCTGCGTGAAGGGCGTGCTCTCCGCGGGCTCGAGGCGGGGGAAGGAGATCGTGTGCGGGCCGATTCCGAACGCGCGCTCCAACTCCCGCGCGTGATAAAGAAGCCCCATGACCTCGAAGCGCCAGTCGGCCAGGCCGAACAACGCGCCGAGACCGACGTCGTCGATCCCGGCCTCCATCGCCCGGTGCATGGCGTACAACCGCCAGGCGTAGTCGCCCTTGATCGTGCCGGCGGGATGCAGCCGGGCATACGTGTCGTGGTGGTAGGTCTCCTGGAAAACCTGGTACGTGCCGAGCCCGACCTCGTGCAGAATCTTCAGTTCCTCCACCCGCAGGGGCGGCGCGTTGACGTTGATGCGCCGGATCTGCCCGAAGCCGATCCGCGCCTTGACCCTGGCGCTGTAAATCGTGCGCAGCGATTCCGCCATGTAGTCAATCGCGGAATCCGGATGCTCCCCGTAAACGACAATTAACCTCTTGTGACCGATTTGCCCGGCCAGCACCTCGGCCTCGCGCCGGATCTCGTCCTGCGTCAGCACGCGTCGCTCGATCGCCGCGTTGGCGCAGCGCAGCCCGCAGTAGAGGCAGTTGTTGACGCACCGGTTGCTTAAATAGAGAGGGGCGAACGTGACGATGCGGTTGTCGTAGACCTTCCGCTTGATCCGCGCGGCGGCCGTCTTCATCTCCGTCCACAGGTCGGGATCGGTGACGTGCAGCAGGGCGGCGGTCTCGTCCGGTTCCAGGGTCTGGATGGCCTCGGATTTCGCGATGATGGCGCGGATGCGAGCGGGATCAGGCTCCCGGTTCGCGCGCAGCCGCGCTTCGATCTCGGCGTCGGGGATGAAATCGCCGTCGTCGGTCCGGTACTTGTCGATCTGGTCCCGCGCAATGCGGTTGCGGATCCAGGAGGAGCGTTCGGTGAGTTGTGTGGTCATGAGAGGGTCGGGGTTCAGGACGGGGCTCCTGCCCACGCCGTCTTGCTTTGCGCCTTCTGTTCAATTCCGAATGGTTCCAGCACCCGGGGCAGCACGCCTTGCAGGTGCGAGATGCACAGGCCGTAGTTCGTGATCGGCACGCCCGCCGCGGCGGCCTTCTCGATCCGGGCCAGCACCTCGCGCTGGGTCAGCATGCACGCGCCGCACAGGATGATGAGCGAGTACGACGCCACGTCGTCCGGCCAGTCGCGGCCCGAGCAGACCGTAACCTCCACGTCGAACCCGAGATGCTTCTTCAGCCAGCGCGGGATCTTTACGCGGCCGATGTCGTCCTCCACGGCGTGGTGCGTACAGGCCTCGGCGATCAGCACGCGGTCGCCGGGCCGCAGCCGGTCGATGGCCGACACGCCCTCGGTCTGCCGCGCGAGGTCGCCGCGGAACCGGGAGAAGAGGATCGAAAACGTCGTGCACTTCACGCCGGGCGGCGTCTCCGCGACCATCCGGTGGACGACCTGGGAGTCGCACACCACAAGATCCGGCGGGCGAGCCAGTTGCGAAAGCAGGGCGGTGTACTCGGTTTCCCGGCAGACGGCGACCATTTCGCCGTGGTCCAGCGCGTCGCGGATCGCCTGGACCTGCGGGAGAATGATCCGCCCTTTCGGCGCCTCCTTGTCGATCGGGATGATCAGCACGATCAGCCCGCCGGGCGGGACCAGGTCGCCGAGCAGGCTGGGCGCCGCGACGACATGGTCGGGGCAGATTTCCAGCAGGTGCTCCTTGAACTGGTGAACCACGCGATCGCGCTCCGCGCCCGTGAACGGGTGACTGGCACACTGGAGCAGGCGCGGGATTTTCGCGCGGACCGCTTCGATAAAAGCGGCCGTCGGTTGTTCCAGGTCCGCTTTATTGATGACCGCGATGACCGGCGTCTTGCGTTTGGTGAATTCGCCGAGCAGTTCGTCCTCGAACGCCGTCCAGCGGTTCGGCTCCAGCAGCAGGACCGCGACATCGCTGCGATCCAGCGCGCGGCGGGTGCGGTCGACCCGGCCGGCCCCGAGCTCGGACGTGTCGTCGAGACCGCCGGTGTCCAGGAACGCAACCGGGCCGACGGGCAGCAGTTCCATGGCCTTCTCCACGACGTCCGTGGTCGTGCCGGGTATGGGCGAAGTCAGGGCGACGTCCTGGCCTGCGACGAGGTTCAGGAAGCTGGACTTCCCGACGTTCGTCCGGCCGAAGAGGCCGATGTGCAGCCGCAGGGATTTGGGTGTTTTTTCCATGAGCTTGATTCAATTGTAGGAAGCCGGCTTGCTGGCGACTGCTATCGCGAGCAAGCTCGCTTCCTACTTCGAGGTCATCGCCGATTTGACAGACACGCCCTCGATCTGGCCCAGCTTGCCCGTCAGGCTGCCGACCTCGTCTGTGGTCGCGCGGACGATCAGGGTGATGACGCTATGGTCCTCTTCCAGGTGGGGAATGCCCATGCGGCCGTAGATCAGGTTGCCGAACTCGGTCAGCACCTGGTTGACCAGCCCCGCGCTCTTCTTGCGGTTCTCCACGACGATCCCGACGAATCCCAGTCTTTTCTTCATATGTTCCTCCCGATAATAAAAAAACCGGCCCGCCTGAGAGGCGATGCCGGATGCATTTTTTCCGTTCCGCCCTTGAACTCAGAGTTTGCGCTCCTCGTCGCAGGTTTCGCGCACTGTACATGCCGCCGAGTCCGGCGTCAAGGCCGACCGGGTTTTCGTTTGGCCTGCGGGGCGGGCGGGGGTAGCATGTCCCGCATGCGGATCGCGTTTCTATTGCAGGACACCGGGCGCATTTACGGGGCCGAGCGGGCGACGCTGGACCTCGCGCGCGGCCTGCGGTCCGCCGGCGTCGAGGTCGCCGCGTGGCTGATCGAGGAATCGCGGCTGGGGCTGGAAAAGAGCGAGTTGAAAACCGCGATCCTCGAGGCGGGCCTGGAGTGTTCCGCGTTGCCGGTTCACAGCGCCTTCTCGCGCGATCTTCTTCGGATGCTCCGGGAAAAAGCGGGACGCGAAAAACCAGATGTCCTTCATACGATCGGCCCGAAGGCCACGGTGCATGCGGCGTGGGCCTTGCGGGGCCGGGTGCCGCTGGTGACCACGGTCCACGGCTGGCTGTTCCGGCCCGATCTGAAAGAGCGGTTTTACGAGTGGCTCGAACTGCGCGCCTTCCGGCGGTTCGACCGGGTGATCACGCTGTCGCGCCATTACGAGCAGTGGCTGGCCGCGCGGGTGGGGGCCGGGCGCGTGGTCCGGATTCCATCGGGATTCGACGCAAGGTCTGTAGCCGCGGTCGGCGACCGCGGCCACCAGCCCATGACGTTCGGCATGCTCGGCCGGTTGAGTTGGGAGAAGAACCACGAGCTGTTCTTCCGGGCCGCGCGCCGGCTCCAGGATGACAAGGCGTCCGCACGCTTTCTCGTGGCGGGCGAGGGGATGGAGCGGCCCCGGTTGGAGGCGTTGCGGGCCGGGCTGGGGCTGGAATCGGCCGTCGAGATGGCGGGATATGTAGCCAGCGAGGAATTCTTCCGGCAGGTCCATGTGCTGGTACAATGCTCCCGGATGGAAAACCTCCCGTACAGCATCATGGAAGCCATGGCACGGGAGCGGCCCGTCCTCGCGACGCGCGTCGGCGGGCTGCCGGACCTCGTGGAGGACGGCGTCACCGGGTTCCTGGTCGAGCCGGGCGACGACGCGGCGCTGGCCGACCGGATGAGGAAGTTGTCCGACGATCCGGACCTGGCGCTGCGGATGGGAAAAGCCGGCCGAGCGAAACTGCAGCAAGAGTTCGCGCCGGAAGCCTGCATCAAGCAACATCTGGAACTATACGGTGAACTGACGGCCTGATCCATGTCCGAACCCCTCGTCAGCATCATCACCAGCACCTACAACCGGTCGCCGATGCTGCGCCGCGCGGTGGAGTCGGTGCGCGCGCAGACGTTCACGGATTGGGAGCACATCATCGTCGGGGATTGCACGCCGGACGACACGGAAGCGGTGGTGGCGTCGTTCAACGACCCGCGGCTGCGGTTTTTCAACCTGCCGGAGAAATCCCCGCCGGGCAGCCACGGGGCGATCGCGAAGAACCACGGCATCCAGCGGATGGCGCGGGGCGGGTATATCGCGTACCTGGACGACGACGACCGTTACCGCCCGCTTTTCCTGGAGGTCATGATGGGCTACCTGCGGGTGCATCCGGACGCCGCGCTCGCGTACTGCCGGTCGATGTACCGGGACAAGGACACCGGCCACCGCTTGTGGGGCAACCCGTTCCAGCGCTGGCTGCACGGCTACTCGAAGGAGAAGCTGCGCCGCTACAACTTCCTGAACACGAACTGCGTCATCCACAAGAAGAGCGTCGCGGAGGAGGTGGGCGGGTGGGATCCCGGCTACTACTTTGACGATTACGAGTTGTGGCTGCGGATCAGCGAGCGGCACGATTTTCACTACGTCAACCGCGTGCTGGTGGAAACCTTCGTGAGCGAGCCGTCGTTCCTGGTCCGGGCGGTCACGAAGGGCTGGCGGATCCTGCGGCACGGCCGGACGACGCCGGTGAACTGACGCCGCGCGTTGGTCTTGACAGGGGCCGAACAATGGTCATCCTATGACGGTGCCGGAAGGGGAACCACGGACATGATCGGCGGGAAAAAAATAACGGTGGTCATGCCCGCGTACAACGCGGCCCAAACCCTCGAGAAGACCGTCCAGGCCCTGGACCGCCAGGTGGTGGACGATATCATCGTGGTGGACGACTGCAGCTCCGACGAGACGGTCGCGCGGGCGAAGGAACTCGGGTTGTTCGTCCACCGCCACGAGCGCAACCTCGGCTACGGCGGCAACCAGAAGAGCTGCTATCGCCTCGCGCTCCAGCGCGGCGCGGACATCATCGTCATGGTGCACCCGGACTACCAGTACGACCCGCGCCTCGTGCCGGCGATGGCCTCGATGATCGCCTCGGGCCTGTACGACGCGGTCCTGGGCTCGCGGATTCTCTGCGGCGGCACCCTGGCCGGCGGCATGCCGTACTACAAGTACATGGCCAACCGGCTGCTGACCGCGTTCCAGAACATCCTGATCGGGCAGAAGCTGTCGGAGTACCACACGGGGTTCCGGGCGTTCTCGCGCAAGGTGCTGGAGACGCTGCCGCTGGAGGAAAACTCGAACGACTTCGTGTTCGACAACCAGATGCTGTGTCAGGCCGTCGCTTTTCGTTTCCGGCTGGGCGAAATTTCATGCCCGACGAAATACTTTGCCGAGGCCTCCTCGATCAGCTTCCGCCGGTCCGTGACCTACGGGCTCGGCGTGTTGCGCGCGACCATGGCCCTCGCCCTGCATCAGCGCGGCTGGGCGAAGAACGAGCGCCTGTTCGGGGAGCAGGGGAGACGGCTGACCCCATGAGCGAGGAAGCCAGCGGCGCGCCCGGGTGCCCGGCTTGCGGGGCGGCATGGGGTAATGAAGTCATGGCGTGCACGGCCAGCGACGGCCGGGAGTTCCGCTACGGCCGGTGCCCCGGGTGCGGGTTGTATCGGCTCACGACCCTGCCCGGCCCGGCGGAGATCGCCGGATTCTACGACGCCGCGTATTACGGGGCCGGGGAACGGAAGTTCCCAGCGCTCATGGACCAGGTGCGCAATCTCTTCCTCCGCCGGCGCGCAACCCGGGTCGCGGGCTGGGCGGGCCGCGCGGCAGGTCGCGCGCTGGACGTGGGGTGCGGCGACGGGCGGTTCCTCGGACATATGCAGGGATTGGGCTGGCAGGTCGCCGGCACGGAACTGCCGGGCGCGGCCTTCGACCGGGCGCAGAAAATCCCCGGCATCCAGCTGAAGGCGGGCACCCTGACGGGCGGGCTCTTTCCGCCGGCCTCGTTCGACGCGATCACCATCTGGCACGTGCTGGAGCACGTGCCGGACCCGCTGGCGATGCTGCGCGCCTGCCGGGAACTGCTCGCGCCCGGCGGGCTGCTGGTCGTGGAAGTGCCGAACACCGACAGCTGGCAGAACCAGTTGGCCGGTCCGCTGGCGTTCAACGTGGATCCGCCGCGCCACCTGTACCAGTTCGGCCCCGAGTCCCTGGGCCGGCTGCTCGCGCGGGCCGGGTTCTCCATCCGGCGTCGCGAAACATCGTCGCTGGAAATGGGCGTCATCGGGGCGGCGCAGTCCGTGATGAACGGGCTGATCAAGCCGCGGGACCTGTTCTACGACCTGCTGCGGTCCCGCGGGAAATGCCCGGGGGCTCCGGCGGCGAAATGGATATCCCTGCTGCTGGCCGTGCCGCTGGTTCCCGCGGGGCTGCTCTTCACCGTGGCCGAAACCCTGGCGGGACACGGGCCGGCGTTGAGGCTGATTTGCGAAGGCGCCGCGAATTCGTCCGGAGGGAGTTGACGTGGCGAATTTCCAGCCCATGAAAGATCGGTTCCTCGTGGTGCTGGGCGAGAACCTGCGGCTCTGCGGCGCGGGCGGGCGCTTCCTGGATTACGGATGCGGCCGGGGCGACGTGGCGGAGTACCTGATCCGCGGCGGGGGTTTCACGGAGGGGCTGGCCTACGATCCCTCGGTGACGGCCGGGCAGGAAAGCTCCTCGGGGCCGCGCGAGGGCGGCCGGCAACTGGCCTATCGCCGGACGCTTCCGGAGGCGCGCGGCGACTTCGACGTGGCGGTGCTCTTCGATGTCATCGAGCACGTGCCCGAGCCGGCGCGGGTCCTCGAGGATATCCGGGCCCAGGTCAAGCCCGGCGGCTGGCTGGCGGTCACGGTGCCCTACAATCCCCACGAGTGGGGCGTGGACGACGATTTCTACGGCCACCTGCGCCGCTTGAGCATGCGCGGTGTCGTGTCCATGCTCGAGGCCGGCGGCTGGGGCGTGATCCGGGCGCTCGACCCGTCGTTTCCCTCCTTCTGGTTCATCCGCCGCGTCTACCTGATGACCCGGCGTTTCCTGCGGCAGCCCATCCCCGCCGGCGCCGACGTGGCGGGCACGGACATGCATCGCTCGCTGGCCTCCTCCCGGCAGAGCGCATGGGACACCGGGGGGCCGGTCCAGCGCATGTTGTCCGGCGGGCTCCTGCCCTGGAAACTGATCCGCCGCTTCGATCTCTACTTCGAGTCCATCTTCCGGGGCTTCGAGCTGTTTATCCTGTGCCGGAAACGCGAGGGCGAGGCCAGCTGCGGCGTCTGCGGCTGCGGCCGTTTTGTGTACCACCGGTTTTTCCACCGCTACAGCCTGCAGCGCTGCACGTACTGCGAGACGGAGAAGATCCTGGCGGCGGACAGCCGGGAGGCGGGGTCGGACGGCTTGCGGCCGTCGCCGGTCCACGGACTGATCCGCCGGTGGCGCGCGCGGCGCGTTCGCCGTCTTGCCGGCCGGGCCTCCGGCGCCATGGTCGCGGTGGTGCGGAATCCGGCGGAGGATATTGACCTGGCCGAACTCCAGGCCGGGGGCCGCGAGGTCCGGTGTCTGGGCTTGCCCGAGTGGCTGGCGGCGCCGGCGCAATCGTGCGCGGTCGTAGCCCTTTTTCACGTCATTGAACTGGCGCCCGAGGTGGACATGGTGCTGGACCGATTGGATGCAGCAGTGGCGCACGGCGGCCACGTGCTGCTCGAGTACCCGAACAGCGGGTCGTGGCTCAAGCGGGCGTTCCGGTGGCGCTGGTTCGGTTACGATCCGCCGAACCACCGGCATATTGTCGATTCCCGGAAACTGTGCGACCGGATGGGGTTGCGAAATTACCACCTGGTCCGGGAGCGGCATTTCGCGCCGGAATACTCCTTCTTCATCTTCATCCAGACGCTGATAAACGTCCTGCTTTCGTTCCAGCGGGATGCGTTGTACCGTTGGCTGCGGGGCGTCGGCACGTCCCCGGTGGACCGGGCGGCAGCCTGGCTGTCCATTCCGCTGGCGGTGCTGCTGGCGCCGCTGTTCGTCATCTACCAGCCGCTGGCCTCGTGGTTCCGCCGGGGCTGCGTGGTGCAGCAGGTGTACCGGAGGACCGACATCGCGTCCGCATCGCAAGGCGGGGGTGCGTAAGAAATGGATCCCGAGATTCCAGTGCGGAGCGGCGGGGGCGTGGCCTGGTTGGACCGGCATTACCTGTTTCTCGTCACGGTCCTGCTGCTGCTCGTGTACATGTTCACGTACTTCGGGCTGAACCAGCTTCCCATCCGAGACGACGGGGCGGGGTATTATGCGTACCTGCCGTCGCTGCTGCTCTACGGCGACCCGAGTTTCGAAACCGACGCGCGGGCGCACTACGGCGGGGAATTCCCGCGCTGGACCTACGTGCGGCGTTATCCGCCGACCGGGCGTTACCTGAACTCGCTGAACATCGGCGTGTCCGTGATGACCGCGCCGTTCTTCGTCGCGGGGCACGCGCTGACGTACTGGTTCGGCTGGCCGTGGAAGGGGGGGTGGCCGTGGATGGAGATGCGGTACCCGCCGGACGGGTATTCGATGTTCTACCAGCACGCCGCGGGGCTGGCCGGGCTCTTTTACTCGCTCATCGGCCTGGTGCTGTGGAAGCGGCTGCTGGCCCGGCGGTTTTCCAAGGGTGTCGTGCTGGCGACGATGACCGCGCTCCTGCTCGGAACGAACCTGCTCAATTACGTCGCGGCGGAGACGGTGCACGCCCATTCGTTCACGTTCTTCCTCGCCGCCGCGCTGATGACCCTGACGGAGGCCTGGTACGAACGGCCGGGTCGGCTCCAGGTTTCCCTCGCGCTCGGCGCGGTGGCCGCGCTGCTGTTCCTGGTCCGCCAGCTTAACGTCCTGGTGCTGCTGTGGGTGCCCCTCTACGGGATCGTCGGCCGGCGGGATGTCGGCGCGCGCGCGGTGTTCTTCCTGAAGAATGGGCGGGACATCGCGGTGATGGGCCTGACCGCCTTCGCGGTCATGATCCCGCAGTTCCTGATGTGGAAATACTCCTCGGGTCATTTCATCGTAAAAGCCTACCAGCACATGGGGGCGTCCAGTTTCGGCTCGCCGCAGGTGCTGGATGTCCTGTTCGGAGTGTACAAGGGCCTGTTTGTCTGGTTTCCGATCTTCGTGCCGGCGGTTCTCGGGATTCTTTGCCTGAAGGGGCCGGCCGCCGCGTACCGCCTGCCCGTGATCGTGATCTTCGCGGTCTACATCCTGGCCATATCCAGCCTGAAGATATGGACTTCGGCCGGCGGGTTCGGCAACCGGTACGTGGTGGACACGGTGATTCTCATGGGCTTTCCGCTGGCGGCTTTCTTCAGTTCCTTGAGCTCGCGCTGGACCCGGCGGACCGTCGCCGTCATCGTGCTCCTGTGTATTTTCCAGGCGTTGTTTTTGCTGACGCTTCTGTATCGCCGGGAGATGACGTTCTACGGGCTGGACGCGCAGGGCTTTTTCGACGTCTTCTGGTGGCGCAAGGAGTCGCTGGTAAACTGGTTGCGAACCAGGTTCTAGGCCGTCTCCCGTTTTTGCAAAACGGCGGTTAAAGCAATTTACACCAACGCTTAACCGGGTATTATATATTAAGGACGTGAGGCGTATCAGGTTGTGGGGCGGGCCGGGTTCTGCGGCCGGGGCACAGGCGGGCGGAAGCGTTGTCTGCAACGACGAATCAAGGCTTTACGAAGACGGACAGAGGAAGGCGGATAGCACTGTGAACTACCATCACTTTACCCGGCGCCGGTGGAATAGCATGGGATGGCCCACGCTGCTGTTGATTCCCCTTTTCATGGCGGCCGGCACCGCGCCGGCGGACGCCGCCACGTACTACGTGAATGACGCCTCCACGAACGGCGACGTGTATTGCAGCAACATGGGCAGCGACGCCAATCCCGGCACCAACGCCGCCGCGCCCAAGCTGACGCTGACCAACCTGTTCGCGAGCGTGACGCTGCTGCCCGGCGACATGGTCTACATCGACACCGGCGGCTATTCGAATTACACGGTCAACGTGCCGGCCTCGGGGACGGCGGGCAACCTGATCACGTTCCAGGGCAGCACCAACTACGGGGCGGGCGGAACGGTGTTCCGCCAGAACAACGCCGCCTCCAACGTGTTCAGCCTGGCGGGCCGCTCGTACATCGGCCTGCGCGACCTGACCGTGCGGGACGGACAGTGCGGCGTGTACATGACCGGGTCGTTCTGCGATTTCCACCGGATCACCGCCATCCGGAACTCACGCGGATTCTGGTCGCAGAGCGGCGGCGTGAACGCCATGCGCTACTGCGTGGCGGCGGAGAACGTCATCGGCGTGTCGGGGTTCGACACGACCACGTTCAACCAGGGCGTGCTGTGGAGCAACACCACGGCCATTTCGACCTACACGAGCTCCTCGATCGCGTTGAGCAACAGCGTCATCGTCGGCGGCATCGCCTTCACGCTGCTGCCCGAGGCGGCGGAGTATAACGTGTACTGGCGCACGGATATGAGCAGCAACACCGTGCCCTCGGTCCGGACGCTGTCGGAGATGCAGGAGGCCATGGGACACTCGTTCCGCAGCATCGTGGCGGACCCCCAGTTCGGGGATCCCGCGGGCTACGACTTCCATCCGCGCAGCGTGACGGGCCGGTACGTGCAGGCGACCAAGACCTGGACGACCGACGCCGTGCACTCGGTGCTGATCGACTTCGGCAACCCGGCCTCCGCGTACGTCAACGAGCCCGCGCCCAACGGGAGCAACATCAACGCCGGGGTCTGGGGGAACACGGCGGAGGCCAGCAAGAGCCGGACGAACGCGTGGCTCCTGGCGGTCAGTTTCAACGACGGCGGCACGCTGCAGCAGACAGGCCGCCTGTACTGGACGGCCGGCAACATTCCGACCACCGAGAAGGTGCGGCTGGACTATTCCCGCGACAGCAAAGCCACGTGGCGGATGATCGCGACCAACGTGGCGGTTACGAACCTGTACTACGCGTGGGACGCCTCGGCTGTCACGTCCGGCGCCGTGATGTACTGGCGGGTGGCCCGGGAGACCAACACCAACTTCTTTGACGTCTCGGACACGAATTTCGCTTTGCGCGGTCTGACGCCGGTCCCGTACTACGTCAACGATACCGGCACGTGGGGCGACGTGTACACGCATTTCCCCGGGTCGTCGGCCAACGACGGGCTCACGCCCGACACGCCGAAGGACACCATCCAGGGGATCCTCGACGCCTATTCGCTGGGCGGGGACCACACTATCTACGTGGACACGGGGTACTACACGGGCCAGACCGTGGTCGTCACCACCTCGGATTCCGGCTGGTCGAACCGGTACATGACGATCCAGGGCAGCACTAATTACTTGTACGACGGGACCGTGCTGAACCGGGGGAGTGCCGCGGCGGACGTGGTGATCCTCTCGGCCGTCCGGCGGGTGAAGCTCCGAGATCTCACGCTCCTGAACGGCCGCTACGGCGTGTTTGCCAGCAGCAGCCTGGACTGCGAGTACGAGCGGCTGACGGCCCGGTTCAACGACACGGGCTTCCGCGGCTCCTCGGGCAACAACCATGTCTTCCGGCGCTGTGCGGCGGCCCAGAACACGACGGGCGCCGCCGGGTTCAACCTTTCCGTGCTGTGGGACTACGGCGTGAGCTGGAGCAACACGACGGCCTTCGCGCCGTCCGTCCCCTCGGCCTGGAGCGTGAGCAACAGCGTGATCGTCGGCGGGACGGCCTTCGGCGGGGCGGCGGCGCCCGGCGGGGGCGACTACAACCTGTTCTGGAACGCGGCGATTCACTCCAGCTACACGAGCCTGTCCGCGCTCCAGAAGGGCGCCAACGGCTGGTGGAACTGCGCCTACCGGGAGCCGTTCTTCGTCGACCCGACGAACGCGGACTTCCACCCCCAGAGCATGGTCAACACCTACTCGAACGGGACGTGGGCGAAGTACGCCAACCACAGCGCCTGCATCGACCTGGGCGACCCGGCGGGGTCCTATGCCCTGGAGCCCTGGCCGCACGGGACGAACGTCAACCTCGGCATTTACGGCAACACGGCGGAGGCCAGCCAGAGCCGCACGAACGCGTGGCTGATGGCCATGAATTACAACGACGGCGGCGTGCTCAACGCCCAGCTCGGGGAGCGCGTGTACTGGAAGTTCGGAGACATCTCCACGACCAACCGGGTGCGGATCGAGCTCTCGCGGGACGGCGGGGCGACCTGGGTGGTGGCGGGGTCCAACATCCTGGCCTCCATCGGGTACTGGGACTGGGCCAACACGAACTTCGCCTCGGCGCGCCTCGCCCGCTGGCGGGTGGTGCTGGAATCCAACACGAACATCTTCTCCGCGACCTCGTACACGAACTTCACGTTCCAGAATGGGCGCTACGAGTACTACCTGAACGACGAGAATATCACGAACGATGTCTACTGCACCGGGCCGGGCAGCGACACCAACACGGGCACCTCGGCCGGGAGCCCGAAGTACAGCCTCAAATCGCTCGTGGACGCGCACGAGATCCAGCCCGGCGACATCATTTATTACGATACCGGGCTCTATCACTACTCGGCCGACCAGGCCGTCAGCAGCCTGGACACGGGCGTCAGCAACCTGCCGGTCACGATCCAGGGCAGCACGAACTGGGCGGCGGGCGGGACCGTGATCGAGCGGCGCACGGGGCCCTACGGCCTCGACTTGAGCGGCGCCGCGTACTACTGGATCGAGAATCTCACCGTCACCAACGCGCAGACGGCCGTCCGGATCCAGGGCACCAACGGGCTGCGCCTGGTCCGCGTGAGCGTCAAGCGCAGCGGCAACGGGTTTGAGGTGGCCAGCGCGGCCGACGTGGTGCTGGAGCATTGCATCGCGGCGGATAACACGGGCAACGGGCTTCTCGTCAGCGGCGCGGGCAGCGACGTCCAGTACATCCGCGGGGTGCATTGGCAGAACCAGGGCGCCGCCGTGCGCGTGGCCGCCGGGCGCGTGGCCGTGAGCAACACGGCGATCGTCGTGTCGCACCCGACGGCGTTCGGGTACCACGCGGCCACCCCGACCAACATCGTTGGCGATTACAACGCCCTGCACGTGGAGAGCAACGGCGTGGCGGCCTATCTGACCTCCCTGGGCCGGAACCTGGACTCGCTGGACGCCTGGTCGGTGGAGACCGGGCAGGAGCGCATGAGCCTGCGGACCGACCCGCTGTTCGCGAACCCGTTTTACGGGGATTTCCACCTGAAGACCGACCAGCGCGACAGCCGGTGGATCACGGGCTCGGGCTGGTATCCCGGCTGGGATGCGCAGACCTCGCCGCTCATCGACGCGGGCGATCCCGCGAGCGGCTTCACCAACGAGCTGGCCTACAACGGCGGCCGCATCAACATCGGCCGGTACGGCAACACGGCGGAGGCCAGCAAGCGCGGCATGAGCAACCGGCTGTACGCGGCCAGCCTGCGGCAGGGCGGGTGGGTGCGGGGCACCAGCACGCTCCACTGGGTCGTGGGCGGCGCCGCGACCGGCCACTTCGTCAAGATCGAGTTCTCGCCCGACGGCGGCGCGTCGTGGCTTACCCTGACCAACCGGATCGCCGCCTCGGCCGAGTCCTTCGCGTGGAATACGTGGGCGGTGACGAACACGCCGGCTGGATTGTGGCGCGTGACCAGCACCAACACGCCCGCGCTGTTCGACCAGCCGACCAACTTCTTCGCGGTCCGCAACGCCTCGCTTTCCGTGTACATCAACGACGCGTCCACCAACGGGGACGTGTACGCCGCCGCGGTCGGCGGGCCGACGAACTGGCAGGCGACCGCCGCCCGGCCGCTGAATTCGCTGCCGCGAGCGCTGACGGCGTTCGACCTGGAGCCGGGCGACACCGTCTACGTGGACACGGGCGCGTACACCAACAGCGAGGACACGGTCTTCCTCCGGCGGCACAACGGCTCCAGCGCGCAGCCCCTGCTGGTGCTCGGGAGCACGAACGCCGCCGCGGGCGGGTCGGTGCTGACCCGCGCGGGCGACGGCGCGACCGTCAACAACCTCCGCTTCGACTACGCGCAGTTCGTGATCGTATCCAATCTGGCGCTACGCGGCGGGCGGACCGGCGTGCGGATGAACGGCGGCGGCCAGGTCCAGTTGAGCCGGGTCGACGTCAGCGGGTGCGTCAGCAACGGCGTCGAGGTGCTGAACTCCACGAACGTTCTCCTGTCTCGCGTGGCGGCCTACAACAATCCCGGCTACGGCCTGAACGTATTCATGGCCAACGGCGTCCAGTGGCTGCAGTCCGTCCTCTGGTCGAACGCCGCCGGAGCGGCGAAGATTGTGAACGGCAGCCTCGTGGTCACCAACAGCGTGCTTGAAGCGGCCGTGGACGGCACCTATGTCTTCACGCTGGCATCCAACGCCGTCGTGCGGTCCGACTTCAACGACATCCTGGCCCGGAACGGCGCCTATCCCGCGCTGGACGGCTTCTATGTCTACAAAAACTTAAGCCGGTGGAAAGACCGGACCACCAACGACATCCACAGCCTCACGCACGATCCGCTGTTCGTGGACGCGGCCAACGGCGATTTCCACGCCTTCAGCCAGGCCGGGCGCTTCAACCCGACCTCGCTCACCTTCGTGGCCGACTCCACCAACTCCCCGCTGATCGACACGGGGCCGACGGACTGGCCCTTTGCCGCCGAGACGGGCACGAACGGATACCGGGTCAACCTGGGGCTGTACGGCCATCACGGGCAGGCCAGCCGGAGCCGGACCAACGGATGGCTCCTGGCGCTGACCCTGAACGACGGCGGCAGCATCCGCGGGACCGGCACGATCTACTGGGTGGCGGGCGGGGTGACGACGGGCCAGCAGATCACGATCGATTACTCGTGGGATGCGGGCGAGAACTGGACCAACATCGCGACCAACGTGGCGGCCTCCGCGGGGAACATCCCGTGGGCGACCGACCGGGTGCGGGCCACCAGCCAGGGCGTGCTGCGCTACCGGAGCCAGCCGGACGCCTCCGTCGAGGCGATGACGGAGAGGTTGTTCAGCATCAACAACACCTCGCTGACCTTTTACGTCAACGACGCCTACACCAACGGCGACGTCTATACCACGGCCCCGGGGCAGACCAACTACGACGGCTTGACCGAGGACTACCCGGCGGATTCCATCCTGACGATCCTGCGGCGCTACGATCCGCAGCCCGGCGACCGGTTCCTGGTGGACAGCGGGACCTACGTCATGCCGAGCTCGGTGACCATCGACAGCTCGACGATGGGATCCCTGACCAACCTGGTGCTGTTCCAGGGCAGCACCAACCAGGCGGTGGGAGGCACGGTGCTGGACTTCGGCGGGCAGGTGTACGGATTCAGCATCGAGAACACGGAAGGCATCAACCTGCGGCATCTGCGCATCCAGAACGCGCGGAGCGGCGTCCGGCTCCGCGTGGTCACCAACTGCTTCGTCGAGTCGGTCTGGGTGCGGGGCGGGGGGCATGGATTCGAGATCGAGGGCAGCCGGAATGTCGAGTTGACCCGCTGCGCGGCCGTCGGGGCGGCGACAAGCGGCGTGTATAATGTGTTTTCATCCAATACGATATGGCGCAACGGAGTCCTCTGGTCCAATGCGATCGGCGTGCTGCTGGCGAACGTCAGCGCCGTGCCGAATCCGCCGGCGAACTACATGGTCTTCTCCAACAGCGTGGTGGGCGCGTTCGGCACCTCCGCGGTGGCGTACACGATCAACAGCGGCGTGCTGCTGGCGGATTATAATGGCCTCCATCTGGCGGAAGGGGCGCGAATGGCCCGGTCGTACCGCGTGCCCTTCGAGGTGCTTTCCGACGGCGTGGCGCGCTGGCGCGCCTGGTCCACGCAGGACCTGAACAGCGTGGCCGGCGACCCGGCCCTGTGCGATCCGGGGGCGATGGACTTCCACCCGTTGAGCCCGCGGGGACGCTACAGCGTGCTGGGCAAGGGATTCATCGCCACCGACACGGTGGCATCGATCCTGATCGACGTCGGGCCGACCAACGCCACCGACTGGGCCAGCGAGTCGAGCCCGAACGGGTCGCGCGTGAACATCGGCATGTACGGCGGGACCGTCGAGGCGAGCCGCACGCCGACCAACTCGTTCCTCGGGGTGATCAGCCTGAATGACGGGGGCGTGGCGTCCGGGACCAATTTCCCGCTCCGCTGGATGGCCCGGGGCAACGCGACGGGCCACCTGGTTCGGCTGGATTTCTCCTGGAACTACGGGACGAACTGGCAGACGATCGTCACGAACTGGCCGGCCCGCGCCGGGACCTATACGTGGAACACCACCAATTTCACGTCCACCCTGTTCGGCCTGTGGATGGTTTCGGACGAGACGGAACTGGGGCTGGCGTCGGTCTCCGCGCAACCCTTTGCCCTCCGGAACACCAACTTCCTCTTCTACGTCAACGACACCGGGACTGTGGGCGACGTGTATTGCGACGCCGCGGGCGCCGAGGGCCAGACGGGCCGGGGCACGAATGTCCCGATGCTTTCGATCCAGCGGGTCCTGGACGCGTACGACCTCGAGGGCGGGGACATCGTGTACGTGGACACGGGGGTCTACACGGGACAGGACGCGCGGCTGACCGTGTCGCAGTTGGACACCGCGCCTCCCGGCGGGGATACCCGCCTGTGCCTGGTGGGCAGCACCAACGCGCTGGCGGGCGGGTCGGTGCTGGACGGGGCGGCCGGGCTGTTCGGGCTGAACATGCAGGAAGCGTACGGCGTGGACGCGCGGGACTTCTCGATCCAGAACATGGCCAGCGCCGCCGTGCGGGTCGCCCAGTCCGGGCAGTGCGCGCTGTACAACGTGCAGACCCGGGACGGGGCGGTCGGCTTCGACCTGCAGCGGTCGATCGACAGCCTGTTGAGCCAGTGCTCCTCCGTCGGCTCGGATACCGGCCTGCGCAATCTCTACGCGACGAACACGGTGTTGCAGAACTGCGTGCTGTGGTCGAACCGGCTCGCCGTCAGCCTCGGGTCCTATGCCGGCGCGGCCATGCGCAACGGGGTTGTCGTGTCCAACAGCGTGCTGGGCCTGTTCGGGGCCCAGCGGTTTGCCTACGAGGGCGAGACCGCGTCCCTGCAGGCCGATTACAACAACGTGTACCTCCAGGGCGGGGCGTACGCGGCGCGGCGTCCAGGCCTTACCTTCTCCGAGACGATCGACACCGTGTCCCGCTGGGTGGCGCAGGCGGGGCAGGATCGCCACAGCTTGAGCCACGATCCCGGCTTCGCGCAGGACGGCGTGGATTTCCACCCGAAGAGCGCGCGGGGGCGTTGGGCGGTGACCAACTACGTGTATACGGATGTGACCAACTCGATCCTGCTGGACGCCGGCGCGCCGGGGACGAATTACTTCAACGAGCCTTCGCCCAACGGGAGCCGCCTGAACGTCGGCCCCTACGGCAACACGACGCAGGCCAGCCTCTCGCCCACGAACGCCCGGCTGACGGTGGTGAGCCTCAACGACGGCGGCCGCGCCCTGGGCACGAACCAGTACCTGTACTGGGTGGCCTCGGGCGACGCGACGGGGCATACGGTGAAGATCTCCTATTCCGGGGACGGCGGCGCCACGTGGACGACGCTGGTCTCCGGCGTGTCCGCGCTCGCCAGCAACTACCTCTGGGACACCACGACGTGGCCCTCGACCCTGCTGGGCATGTGGGAGGTCCGGAGCCAGACGGACACGAACATCTTCGGCCGCAACTCGACGGTGTTCTCGGTGCGCAACGAACCGATGCGGTTCTACGTCAACGACGCCAACACCAACTTCGACGTGTACTGCACGGCCGCTGGACATTCCACCAACAACGGCCTGTTCGCGCATACCCCCAAGACCTCCCTGCAGGGCCTCCTGGACGCCTGGGACACCGAGCCGGGCGACATCGTCTACGTGGACACCGGCGTGTACACCAGTTTCACCGGCATCACCATCGGGCAACTGGACGCCGGCGACTACAGCAACCAGGTGCGGACGGTGATCCAGGGGAGCACGAACGAAGCGACGGGCGGCTCGATCCTCACCTTTGTGTCGACGGCCACCGGCATCACGTTGGAGCAGGCCGAGGCCATGGAGTTGCGGAACCTGACGATCCGCGGGGCGCAGACGGGCGTGTCGTTGTCCCAGGCGCGGCGCTCCCTGCTGGAGTGGCTGCGGATCGAAGGCGGCAACATCGGCTTCTCGCTGGCCAGCGCGGAGGGCACGATCCTGCGGCACTGCCTGGTCCGGGACGCGACGCTGACGGGCGTTTACAACACGTCGGCGGACATCGCCTGGGAGAACGGCGTGCTGTGGTCGAACCGCTACGGGACCTACCTGGCCGGCGGCGTGCTGGGCTTCCGGGACAGCGTGGTGGCGGTCTTCGGCACCAACGCGGCCGCGCACTACATCAGCAGTTACTCCGTGCTCCAGGCCGATTACAACGCGTTGTTCCTCAACGAGGGGGCGCTCGCGGGCCTGCTGCCGCGCGTGACGCCGTGGCCTGACCAGTATTTCAGCGTGGCGAACTGGGCGGCCGCGACCAGCAATGACACGCACAGCCTGGCGTGCGACCCGCAGTTCGCGGATGCGACGGGCGGCAATTTCCGGCTGAAGAGCGTGGCCGGCCGCTACTCCCCCGCCATCACCGGTTACGTCGCCGACGCGACGACATCCCCTCTGGTGGACGCCGGGGATCCCGCTGCGGCGTGGACCAACGAGCCGCTGGCCAACGGCTCGCGGCGCAACATGGGGATGTACGGCCACAGCGCCCAGGCCAGCCAGACCCCGACCAATGCGGCGCTGACCGTGATCACGTTCGACGACGGCGGTTACGGGGCTGGGATCATCCCGCTCTACTGGCTGGCCCAGGGGGGCGCCACCTCGCACACGGCGCGCCTGCGCTACTCTTCGGACGGCGGCGCCCACTGGCAATACGTCGCCACCAACATCGCGGCGGGGGCCGGGGTGTACTACTGGGATTCCACGACCTTCACGTCCTCCATCCGGGGCGTCTGGTGGATCCAGAGCGAGCAGGACTCCTTGCTCCAGGACACCAACCAGGTCTTCTTCGCGCTCCGGAATGAAACGTTGCGCTTCTACGTGGACGACGCGTCCACCAACGGGAACGTCTATTGCTCCGCGCCGGGCAATCCCAACCACACCGGCACCACGCCCGCCGATCCCCTGGACAAGGTCCAGAGCGTCCTGGATCGCTGGGACCTGGAGCCCGGGGACTGGATCTACGTGGACACGGGCGAATACATCCTGTCCGACCGGATCGAGTGGGACCGCTTCGACGCGTGGCAGAACACCAACCTGGTGTACCTGGCGCAGGACCTGGACGGGCAGCAGGTGGTCCTGCAGGGCAGCACCAACGAGCCGGCCGGCGGCTCCCGCCTGATCCGCGAGAACGACAATGATTACCTGCTGTACCTGAACACGGCGCCGGGCGTCATGCTGCGCAACCTGACGCTGCGAAACGGCCTGGCCGTGCTTCGGGCGGACTCGTCCGCCTACGGGGGCGCCGAGTGGGTGCGTTTCGAGGAGGGGCGCATCGGAGTGGATCTGCACGATTGCCGCGCCTTCGAGATGGAGCACTGCGTCAGCCGCAACCACGCGGCGCAGGGGCTCTCCGTGGTGTCCTCGGAGGGCACCACCTGGCGCAGCGGCGTCATCTGGTCGAACCAGATCGGCGCGTACCAGTACCAGGAATCCGGCAAGCACAGCAGCCTTACGCTGGAGCATACGGTGATCGGCGCGTTCGGCGGCCAGAGCTACGCCCTCAACCACATCTCCGGCTCATGGACGTCGGACTACAACAACATCTACGTGACGGAAGGCGCCTGGCCGGCCGGCATGGCGGCGTGGCCGTCGCCCACGGCCCGCACGAACCGCCTCGAGGCCGTCTTCTACTGGACCCGCGAGATGGAGACCGACTACCACACCCTGACCGAGGACCCGGGCTTCGTGAACGCCGCCGGCGGGGATTTCCACCTGCAGACCACCCGGCCCGGCGGGCGCTATGATCCGATCCTCGGGATCTGGACCAACGACGCCGGCTTCTCCCGGATCATCGACGCGGGCAACCCGCTGGCCTCTTTCAGCAAGGAGCCGAACCCGAACGGCCGGCGCATCGATATCGGCCTGTACGGCAACACTGCCCAGGCCAGCAAGACCCCGACGAACGCCTGGATCAACCTGATCACGCTGCATGACGGCGGCTCCGTGCAGGGCTCCCAGTGGCTCTACTGGGTGGCCGGCGGAAGTGCGACGGGGCTCAACGTCTACCTCGACTTCGCCCACGTCAGCGGCATCGACATGTGGACCAACATCGCGACCAACGCCGCGGCCTCCCTGGGAGAGAACGAGTGGAACAGCAGCGGGTACGGGCGCAGCGCCGCCGGCGAGGTCCGCATCGTGGCGAGCGAGGACCGGAGCGTCAACGCGACCTCGCAGGTCCCGATTTCCCTGCGCGACGAGACGGGGTCCATCTGGTACTTCGTCAACAATACCGACACCAACGGGGACGTGTACACGACGGTGCCTGGCAAGTCCAGCTACCCGGGCACGACGCCCTACCTGCCGAAGGCCTCGATCCAGGACGTGATCAACACGTACAAGCTGGAGCCGGTGGACATCGTCTTCATCGACACGGGCGAGTACAAGCTGACCGCCGACATTCAGCTGGATGATCTCGACACGGGCTCGGGGACGAACCTCGTCACGTTCCAGGGCAGCACGAACTGGGCGGCGGGCGGCAGCGTGCTGAACCGCCAGGTCAGCGTCGGCACCGCGGTCATGAAGCTGCGGCAGGTCTCCGGCATCCAGTTGAAGGACCTGACGCTGCGCGGGGCGGCGGTCGGCCTGGAGGTCGCCTACTCGGACAGCTGCCTGTTTGACAACGTGCGCTCGCGCAACAACGGATCCACGGGCTTCCAGCTGCAGGAATCCGACGGCATCCAGTTCCGCCATTGCATTGCGTGGAACAACGGCGGCACAAACGGCGTCGGCATCGCCAGCGACCAGTCGAGCATGAGCTGGTCCAACAGCCTGCTCTGGGCCAACGCCACGGGGGCGCAGCTGACGCAGGCCGGCACGCATTTCTTCCGGAACTCCGTCCTGTACGCCTTCGGGGCCGGCCGGCGCATCTTCGACCTCGACACCGAGACCAGCCTTTCGGACGTGGACTCGGATTACAACAACCTGGTCCTGGGCAGCGGGGCCACCATCGCGGAGAAGGACCAGGTGTTCGGCGGCAGCGACCTGTACGGCACGCTGATCGACTGGCAGACGCGGACCGGGATCGACCCGCACAGCTTGAGCCACGAGTCCCAGTTTGCCGACACGGTCAACGGGGACTTCCGGCTGAAGAGCCAGGCCGGCCGCTTCCGCCTGAACGGCACCCTGACCAACGACACGGTCACGTCGCCCCTGATCGACACGGGCGACTCCGTGACGACCTGGACCAACGAGCCGGACCCGAACGGCAGCCGGGTGAACATCGGGCCCGACGGGAACTGGTCGTTCGCCAGCTTGAGCCGGACCAACCCGTGGCTGCTGGCCGTGTCCCTCAACGCGGGAGGCACCATCCGGGGCACCAACACCCTGCGCTGGACCTCGGGGAACATCGCCACGGACGCCCTCGTCCGCCTCGAGTACTCCCGCAACAGCGGCGTCGAATGGCGGCTGATCGCCAGCAACATCGTCAACGGCGTCACGGGCTACACGTGGAATGTTTCCGCCGAAACCACGACCGTCCAGGGCGCGTGGCGCGTGATATACCAGGCCGACACGAACGTGTGGGACCGCGCGGACGTCGATTTCATCATCAAGAACGGCACGGTGAACATCTACGTCAACGACGACAGCACGAACGGCGACGTGTACTGCCGGGGCCTCACCGCCCTGGGCAACGATGGGCAGAGCGGGTTGACCAACACCCAGCCGATGCGGACGCCCTCCTACGCCATCGCGCGGTACGCCCTGGGGCCGGGCGACACTGTGTACATCGACACGGGCACGTACAACATGAGCAGCAACCTGTACCTCGGCGAACTGAACCGGGGGACGGAAACGGAGCCCATCCGCATCTTCGGCAGCACCAACTGGGCGGCCGGGGGCACGCTGCTCAACCGCGGCAACGCGTTCGAGCCGGGCATCCGGCTCCAGAACACGCACTACGTGGAACTGCGCGACCTGCGCATCATGGACGCGCTGGACGGCATCGAGATCGACAACGTCATCGGCGCCGTCCTCGAGCGGATCGAGGTCTTCAAGAGCAAGAACGGCATTTCCACGCGGACTCTCCGGGACGGCCGGTTGGACCAGTGCGTGCTCTGGAACAACCGGAACTGGGGCCTGACCGCGCTCTCGCAGGGCACCCTCACGTTCCAGCGGGGCCTGTTCTGGAGCAACCGCACCGGGGCCATCCAGCTCCAGAGCTCGTCGCTGGCGATCTCGAACACGATTATCCACGGGCAGGGCACGAGCCAGCTGTACCAGATCAGCGAGGCGGTCCCCAACTCCGACTTCAACATCCTCTGGAAGGAGGAAAACGCGATCCTGGTTCGCGACACCTACAACGAGGTGACCTACCCCAACCTGCAGAGCTGGCAGCGGAACTTGAACGTGGACGAGCACAGCGTCCTGCTCAACCCCATGCTGTTCATGCCGACCAACGGCGACTTCCACCTGATGAGCGACGCCGTATCCGGGCGGTACAGCCGCGCCTCCGGGCGGTGGACGAACGACGCCTCGCACTCGTGGGCGATCGACGCCGGCCACCCGTCGGCCCCGTATGTCAACGAGCCGAATCCCAACGGGACGCGGATGAACGCCGGCCACTTCGGGAACACGTGGGAGGCCAGCCGGAGTTCCACGAACAAGGCCCTGCTGGCGACCAGTTTCAACGACGGCGGCCTCGTGAGCGGCAGCGACGTGCTCTACTGGTTGAGCCGCGGGCTGACGGCGTCGGACCTGGTGCGGATTGAGTTCTCCCAGAACAACGGCCTGGAATGGACGGTCGTTGCGTCCAACCGGCCGGCCACCGAGGCCGGGTACGAGTGGGACACCAGCAGCTATCCCTCGACGCCGCTGGCCCTGTGGCGGGTGGTCCTGCAGGCCGACACCAATGTCGCCGACGCGGTGGACCGGACGTTCATCCTGCGCAACGGGCCGATCATGTTCTACGTCAACGACGCCTCGACCAACGGAGACGTCTACACCCGGATGCCGGGCAGCGCGGCTTACGACGGCCTGTCCACGAACACGCCGATGAACTCGCTGCAGGGGATCCTGATCTACGATCTGGAGGCCGGCGACACCGTCTGGGTGGACACGGGCCGGTACACCAACTATGCGCCGATCGAGATCAACACCCTGCACAGCGGCGCCAGCACCGCCCGTGTTCACATCGTGGGCAGCACCAACGTGCCGGCCGGCGGCTCGGTGCTGATATGGGATTACTCCGAGTGCTGCCCGGGGAACGGCATCACGTTCCGCAACGCGTCATGGATCGAAATGTCCGACCTGGAGATCCGGGACGTGGAAACAGGCCTGCAGTTCGAGCTGTACAGCGGCAACAACCTGATCCGCAATGTTCAGATTTACAACGCCGAGGAATACGGCGTGTACGTGAGCTTGAGCTCCGGCAACCAGTTCAAGAACCTGCTCGTGGCCGGCCGCTCGGGCAAGGGGCTCGGGGTCAGTTCGTCGCCGTCTGTCTACCTGGACAGCTCGGTCATCTGGGGCAACGAGGATTCGGCGATCGAGGCCGGCACCACCGCGCTCTACCTGACCAACTCGGTGCTCTTCGCGTCGTCCTCGAGCAACTACTGCCTGCGGCTGTTCACGAACACCACGGTGACCGCGGACTACAACTGCTACTTCAGCACGAACGCGGCTCCGTGCGCCTTTTATAACGGCGTGGTCTACGACAAGCTTCTCCGCTGGACGGAAGCCAGCGCCCAGGATGTCCACTCCCTGAACGAGGATCCCCTGTTCGCCAATGCCACGAATTTCGATTTCCATCCCCGCAGCGTGATCGGCCGTTACCAGCGGGGAACGGGGTGGACCAGCGACGCCGACCACTCGCCGCTGATCGACGCCGGCGCGCCGACCTGGCCGTTCGACCTGGAATACGAACCCAACGGCGGCCGGATCAATATCGGTCTCTACGGCAACACGGTCGAGGCGAGCAACAGCCGGACGAACGAATGGCTCCGGGCGCTGACGGGGTCCAGCGGCGGCCGCATCAGCGGGCTCTTCTCCCTGGCCTGGGCCGGCTGGACCTTCGCGCCGACCAATACCGTGCGCCTGGACTACTCCTATGACAACGGCGGGAACTGGACGACGGTCGTCGAGCACGTGCTGCTGACGAACTGGTCGTACCTGTGGAACAGCACGGACGCGGCCTTGAGCCCGATCTGCCGGTGGCGCGTGGTGCTGGAGTCGAACACCAACATCTGGGACATCAACGACTTCTTCTTCGGCATCAACGGCCCGTTCCGGTTCTACGTGAACGACACTAACCGGACCAACGACGTGTACACGACCGCGATCGGCAGCGACACCAACTTCGGGCTGTATCCCCACATCCCGAAGGCGACGCTGAACAACGTGCTTGAGACCTACGACCTCGAGGGCGGGGACGCCGTGTGGGTGGATTCCGGCGTGTACATCATCACGACCAACAATCCCATTGTCTGGCCCGCCGGCGACAGCGGCAGCCCCGGCTATCCTGTGTACCTGTGGGGCAACACGAACGAGCCCCTGACCATCCTGCGCGGGCAATGGGCGCCAAGCCCGCTCCTGGCCAACCTCACGTTCCAGGCCACGGACCTGCGGGTGGCCGGGTTCAACTGCCAGGATGGGCACATGAGCGCCACCGGGTACCGGCTGGTGTTCGACGACCTGGAGTTCAGCAACGCGTGGTTCTACATGATCGGCGGGGCGCAGACGGCCCGGACGGTCCGCTTGACGGCCGGCACGGTGTCCGTGGCGGGCACGGGCCTCGGGCTGCACCGGTTTGCCGTGCGGGAAGGGAATATCGTCGCCGGAACCAACGCGGTGGAGCTCATCAATTCCCTGGTGACCGGCGGCAGCAACCCGGCCGTCTCCTTCTCGGGCACGGATCTGCTGCTGCGCAACAACACGCTGGTCGGCACCGGCACCCAGATCCGCAAGGCCGGGACCGGCAACGTGGTGATCGAGAACAACATCATCTCCGCGTCGGGCCTGGACCGGTTCTGCATCCTGCTGGAAGACGGGACCATGGAGTCGGACTACAACAATCTCTACGCCGTCAGCAACGCCTGGATCGGGAACCAGGACGGGTACTGGGAGCGCCTGATCTATTGGCAGGAGGAATCCGGGCAGGACCTGCACAGCGTAGCCACCGACCCGTACTTCGCCGACGCGACGAACGGGGACTACCACCTGCGCTCGGCGGCCGGCCGGTGGACCGACGGCGGCTGGACCAACGATGCCGTGCACTCTCCCTGCATCGACGCCGGCCATCCCGACAGCGTCGCGACCAACGAGCACCTGCCGAACGGCTACCGGGTCAACCTGGGCGCCTACGGCAACACGGAGGAGGCCAGCTGGAGCGTGACCAACGCCTGGCTGCGGGCGCTCACGATGAACGACGGCGGCGTGCTCCGGGGCACCAACATCATCCGCTGGACATCCGGCTGGCTCGGCGCCGGCGACCTGGTGAGGCTGGAATACTCGACGAACAACTTTGCGTCCTCGTACACGATCGCCGCCGGGATTTCGGCCACGGATGGCCAGTACATCTGGGACACCACGCTGGTGCCGTCCAGCCTGTCGGCCGGGTGGCGCGTGGTGCTGGAAACCAATACCGCGGTGGAGGGCCGGACCGAGCAGCCTTTCGCGGTGCGCAACTCGCCGCTGCCGTTCTACGTCAACGACGCCTCCACCAACAACGACGTGTACACGCTCCAGCCGGGGAGCGCGTCCCACGACGGCCAGTCCCAGACCACCCCCAAGGATTCGGTGAAGGGGATCCTGGACGCCTACGACACGGAGCCCGGCGACCTGATCTACGTGGACACCGGGTCGTACACCTCGCCCGTGGACACCCGCATCATATGGTCGCGCGGCGGCGAAGCCCTGCGCGGTTCGGTCCTGATCCAGGGCAGCACGAACTACGCCGCCGGCGGCTCGGTCCTGACGCGCAGCAGCCTGCCGGGGACCATGCTCTTTGACGTCAAGGCGTCCTACGTCAGCCTCCGCGACCTGGCCATCCAGGGCGCCAACCGCGGGATCTTCCTCGAGTCCAACCGGTTCTGCTCCCTGGAACGGCTGATGTTGAGGTCGAACAACTACGGCGTCGTCCTTCACGGGGCCGTCGGCACGACGAACCGGAACCTGGGCTTCTCGAACAACCGGCTCGGCGGCATGGACATCCTGGACGGCCGCACGACGCTGGTGGAGTTCTGCACGTTCGCCGGCAACTCCAACTTCTCGCTCCGGGTGGACGACTCGGTGGCCAACACGTTGCAGAACAACATCTACTACCTCAATACGATCTCGACGACGAACTATGCCGGAGACTCCAACGCCCTCTACAGCGCTGTTATCGACTACAACGTGTATCACTTCGTGACGCAGTTGGTCGTGCGGGCCGTCACCAATATCCTGCCGGTGCCGCCGGATAGCGCCATCACCAACATCGTCGTGTTCACCAACATCGAGCCACTGTGCATCTACGGGAGCTACTCGAACCTGCAGGCCTGGCAGTTGGCCGAGGTGCACGACTACCGCAGCAGCATCACGAACCCGATGCTGGCGGACGCGGACCGCGGCGATTTCCATCTGCGGTCCACGACCGGGCGGTACGTCGCAGGCTGGGGCTGGACCAACGACACCGTGAACTCGTGGGCCCTGGACAAGGCCAACCCGGCCTCGTCCTGGACCAACGAGCCGTGGCCCAACGGCGCCCGCGCCAACCTCGGAATGCACGGCAACACGGAGCAGGCCAGCAAGGGCGGCGTCGCCACGCAGACCCTGGTCCGCACGTTCAACCAGCCCGTGTATGTCAGCGAGACGAACAGCATCATGCCGCTTATCTGGCACGTGCGGAACGTGCCCACCGGCGCGGTCCTGAATGTCCAGTATTCCGGCGATTACGGCACCAACTGGATCACGATTCTCAGCGGGGTGAACGCCTACCTGGAGTACTACCTCTGGACGCCCACACCGTACTACAACACCTACAAGGGGAAGTGGCGCGTGGTAGGGGCGTTCGAGACCAATTACTGGGACATGAACGACGACATCTTCAACATCTTCTACGGTGAATTTGCGTTCTCCAAGGTCCGTCGTGATCCGACGCTGACCGAGGTTACGTGGCGCGGCGCCTGGGCGGAGGAATACCAGTTGCAGTACGCCACCAACACCACGCCGACCACGAATATCGTGGCCACCTTTATTTATACCAACATGGTGGGCACCAACGTGCTGATCCGGACGAATGTTGTGCGGGAGATCCTCATCAACTGGACCAACGCCCCGTCGGGTTCGGGGACCAACGAGCAGGCGAATTTCGTGTCGCCGAACGGCGGGGACCTGTTGTACGTGGATCCCACCTCCACGGGCGCCCCGCCGGGCCGACTCTATCGAGTGATCGACAAGAGAAGCGCGCCGTGACGGTCGGCCGGCGCGCCCTGGTCTGGATGGCGGTCCTTGCAGCGCTGCTGGCCCCCGTGGGGCAGGGCTCCGAGGACCGCTTGATGGCCGGCCTGCGGGACGCGCTGCATTTCCCCTTGTTCGCCCTGCTGACCTGGAGTTGGGGCGGCCGTTTTCTCCCGTGCTGGCGGACGGCCGCGGTCATGACCCTGGCGGTTCTCGGGGTTGAAGCCGTGCAACCGCTCGTCGGGAGGGAGGCGGAATGGCGCGACGCGCTGTTCGGCCTGGCGGGCGTTGTAATGGCGATGGCGCTCCAGGGGATGCGTCAGCCGCGGCACGCGACTTTCTGGAAAGCACTTATGATCGTTGCGCCGGCGATTGTGCTGTGCCCATTGCTGATCGTCGGCGCGGACCGTTGGGAGGCGCGCCGGGCCTTCCCCCTCCTGGCGGCATTCCGGTCGCCGTGGGAGATCGGCCGCTGGACGGGACGGGGTTGCGACCTCCGACGCGTGCGCCGGGACGGGGCGTGGGCGATGCGCGTGGCGGTCCGGAATACGGCCCCGGCCTATCCCGGCGCCTTTCTCATGGAGGCGCCGCGGGATTGGAGCGGGATGGCGGCGCTCCAGGTGGCGGTTTGCTGGCCCGGGCCCGATGAGAGGGAGTTGTGGGCGCGGGCCGACGACAGGCCGGGTTCGCCGCCGTACAGCGACCGGCTGCAGAAGGCGCTGGCCATGCGTCCGGGGACCAATCGCTGGGTGATCTCCTTCGAGGAGTGGAAGAGCACCCCGGGCGGCCGTCCTTTCGACTTCCGGCGCGTGCGGTCCCTGGGCCTGTTTTTCGCCGAGGCGGCCCCGGGCGAAGCGCTGGATATCCTGGAGATCCGGCTCGTTCCCGCGAGCCGGCCCCCCGCGGGGGCTGCTCAATAGTAGTTGCATCCGGGTCCCGTTGAAATATCATGACCGGAAGTGAATCATCGCCTCGGAGCCGCGGCATGAAGCTTTCCATCATCATTCCCGTCTACAACGAGGAAGCCACCGTCGAGAAACTGGTCGAGTTGGTGGAATCCGTCGCGGTCCCGACGGAGAAGGAACTCGTGATCGTGGACGACTGCTCCCGGGACCGGACCCGTGAAATCCTCGGGGAGTTGAAAATCCGCCACCCGAACATCCGGCTGGTCTTTCACGAGAAAAACCAGGGGAAAGGCGCCGCCCTGCGGGCGGGGTTTGCCGCGGCCGCGGGGGACATCCTCCTGATCCAGGATGCCGACCTGGAATACGATCCGCGCGAGTACCCGCGCCTTCTTGCGCCGATCCTGGACGGGCATGCCGACGTGGTCTTCGGATCGCGTTTTCTCGGGGGCGGTCCGCACCGGGTGGTCTTCTTCTGGCACTATGTCGGCAACAAGATCCTGACCACGCTGTCGAACATGATGACCAACCTGAACCTGACCGACATGGAGGTCTGCTACAAGGTGTTCCGCCGCGAGGTCATGCGGGGGATCACGATCCGCGAGAACCGGTTCGGGTTCGAGCCGGAGATCACGGCCAAGGTGGCGCGGGGGCGCTGGCGTATATACGAGGTGCCGATTTCCTACTACGGGCGCGACTATTCCGAGGGCAAGAAGATCACGTGGAAGGACGGGTTCCGCGCCCTGTGGTGCGTGGTGAAGTACCGTTTCGCCAGCTGACGGGGGCTCATGACCGAGCCGAACAAAGTCGAGATCATCTGCTCGGCCTGCGGCGCGGAGGCGCTGCTGATGAGGGAGCCCCGCTACGAGGGATTCCGCAGGATCGGCGAGACGCTGACCTGCTCGGCCTGCCGACACGAGTACCCATCCGAGGAGGAGGTGCCCTTCAAGGCGGCCGCGCGGCCCGTCGTTTTTTCCGACGCGGACCGGCCCGCGCCCGTCCGTCTGTTCCAGGAGGGCGAGGCCGACCGGTTGTGCCGGCACTGCCTGCACTACGTGGTGAACCCGTTCATGCAGTGGTGCGGTGTGCACAGGAAAGAAGTCGAGGCCACGGACACCTGTTCCCGCTTCAAACGCAAGCCGGACCCCAAGCCTCCCCCGCCGTGACGCCGGTTTACAGGATGCCGCCGCCGTCGTATGGTAGAGCGCATGAAAGGCAGGATATCCCATGGCTGAACTCCTGATTCGCAACATTCACACCCTGGTGACCATGGACGCGAAGCGCCGGGTTCTCCGGGACGCGGACATCCGCCTGGAAGACGGCCGCGTCGCGGAGATCGGGAGCCGCCTGCCGGCCCGGCCGGGCGCGCGGGAGCTGGACGGGCGGAACTGCGCGGCGTACCCGGGCTTCGTGAATACGCACCACCACCTCTACCAGACCCTGACCCGGAACATCCCGCGGGTGCAGAACGCGAAGCTGTTCGACTGGCTGGTCAACCTCTACGAGGTCTGGCGCGAACTGGGCCCGGAGGCGGTCGAGGTCAGCACGCGCGTCGGGGTGGGGGAGCTGCTGCTCTCCGGCTGCACGACGACCACCGACCATTTCTACGTCTTCCCGCGGGGGGCGCCGCAGGAGTTCCTGGACATCGAGATCGAGACGGCGCGAAAGATGGGCGTGCGTTTCCACCCCACGCGCGGCAGCATGAGCCGCGGCCGCTCCCAGGGAGGCCTGCCGCCCGACGACGTGGTGCAGACGCCCGACGAGATCCTGGCCGATTGCGACCGGTTGATCTCGAAGTACCACGACCCGAAGCCGTTCGCGATGTGCCGGATCGTGCTGGCGCCCTGTTCGCCGTTCTCCGTGACGACCGAACTGCTGGCCGAGACGTCGCAGTATGCGCGGACCAAGGGCGTCTTCCTGCACACGCACCTCTGCGAGACGAAGGACGAGGAGGATTTCTGCCAGAAGACCCTGGGCCTGCGCCCGCTGGACTACATGGAGAAGACCGGCTGGGTGGGGCCGGACGTCTGGTACGCCCACGGGATCTATTTCAGCGAGGCCGAGATCAAGCGTCTTGCGGAGACGAGGACGGGAGTGGCCCACTGCCCGGCCTCCAATCTGCGGCTGGGTTCGGGTATCGCGCCGATCCCGAAGATGCTCGAAGCCGGCGTCCGGGTCGGGTTGGCCGTGGACGGCAGCGCGAGCAACGACGCCTCGAACATGGTTCGCGAGATGCAGTTGGCCATGCTCGTGCACCGCGTCGGCACGGGCGTGGAAGCTATGCCGCCGCAGAAAGTGGTGGAGATGGCGACGCTCGGCGGCGCGGCCGTCCTGGGGCAACCGGAGATCGGAAGCCTCGAGCCCGGAAAGGCCGCGGATCTCGCGTTGTTCCGCCTGGACCGGCTCGATTACGCGGGCGCGATGGCGGATCCGGCTTCCGCGCTGCTTTTCTGCGGCGCCGGGCCGCGGGCCGAGTACACGATCGTCGCCGGCAGGGTCCTCGTGGAAAAGGGGCGGCTTGTCGGCGAGGACGAGGAAGCGCTCACGGCCCGGGCCAACGCGGTGGCGGAGCGCATGCTGCGGGCCGCGGAAGAAAAACGCGGCGTGTTGTATCGCTAGGGGCCGATGGACCCGGACCCGCCGGGATAGGTGGAGTCGAGGTATTCCTCGCTGTTGGGAACGAGATCGCCGTCGGGATCATCGTCCCCCTCCCAGATCAGCGAATTGAAGTAGTACATCTCCCAGGCGTCGGGCAGGCCGTCCAGGTCATCATCCTGCAGGTACAACGGCGCGTTCGTGTCGGATGACCAGGCCCCGTAATAGACGTTGGTGCCCGTCACAGCGCCTTCGTCCGAGTAGCGGTACACGTGGAACACGCTGCGCACGCGCCAGTACAGGGCCTGCCCGGTCGGCATCGGGTCCGAGAGGATGGACCACCCGTGGTAGCTGGAGTAAGCCTGGGCCTCGACGTTGGTGACGGCAAAATCCGGGGACGTGCTCAACTGCCATTCGTAGCCCTGGCTCTGGTCGATGTAGGACCAGCTGAAGAAAACAGAGGCATAGGTGGCCGTTCCGCCGTTCGGATACAGGGAGCTGATGGGCGTCCACAGCCGCAGGAAACGTTCCCGGAGCCAGGCCTCCGCGACTTCCGGCACGTAGGTGGCGTGCTGGAACTCGCTGGTGAAGCCGGGCCGGTTGACCAGCACGCTCGCGGAGTAGGGCACCACGATCTGCGCGTTGAAGGACGTGGAGGCCGCGTGTGCGACGTCCTGGGTCAGCCACGTGATGTTGTAGGTGAAGTTGGTGACGCCGTTGGTGACGGTCGGATACGGATAGGCCTGCGCCATGACATAGCTGCCGAATCCCAGGTTGGTCGACGCGAGGTCTTTCACGTACTGCAGTTGCAGCCGGATCTCGTCCTCGGTTCGGGACGGCGATGTCCCGTAGGAATACGTGCGGGTGTTTTCCATCACGATCCAGTCCAGATGGGGTATGCGGGCAAGCAGGCGCAGGTCGACGCCGGAGTTCAGGGCCCAGCCCACCGAGGGAGAAGCCAGGTAGATCGAGCCCTTCCATCGGTAGTTGCCGGAGTTCAGTTCAGCCAACTGCCGCGTGTACCCCTCCATCAGGTGGGCGAACACCACGTATCGCCACTCCCACCACTTGGCCCACAGGTCGGGATCGATGCTCAATTCCAGGCGGTTGGTCACGGAGTCGTCCAGTGTCACCCGGCTGTAACTCGGCGGGTTGGTCTCGTCCGGCGCGCGCACAGGGATGGGGCTGATGGGGAAGCGGATGGAGGCGTATGCGGGCCCGTACTTGGCGGTGGTGTATTCCCGGAACCAGGCGAGCGCGTTGGAGCTGTACGTGGGGCTGTCCGTGTAGGGATCGCCGACCCACTGGAGCGAATCCTCGTTGAAGAGGAAATACGAGTAGTCCGAGTACATCGAGAGGTCCTGTCTCCAGGCCGCCAGGAAGTTGCTCACCGTGGCGCGGTCGCCGACATCGAACGTCGTGGCCATGTACTTCCCGTCGTGCATCCAGTTGACCGGCGCCAGGACCGCCCGCCCGACATCGCCCTCCGGGATGATCTGAATCCGTTCCGCCCACTGCGGGATCGAGTTGGTGTACTTGCGGCATATCTTGCTGTCGAAATGGAACCAGCTGCTGAGCGCCACGTCCAGTCCCTCCTGGTTGCCCACCTCGATGGTCGTGCGGATGTTGTCCTCCAGGATGTCCCAGGTGGATGGCGACTGGTCGCCCTCCCCGAGCCAGGCCATTTCGCACTCCACGGCGTCGGCCACCTGCTTGTAGCGCCGGATCAGGACGGTCATCTCCTCCGGGCCGATGTAGTCGCCGATGTCCCCGGGGCGGGTGATGCTCTGCAACAGGGCCTGCGGGCGACCGGCCGCCGGCGCCGTCTTGTCGATCTCGCTGAAGGAGGGCGTCGGGTTGGTGGAGACCATGCCGAAGGCGTCCGTGTGGAGCCGGCCTCGCACGATCGTGGCGTTCAGCGGGTGAGCGCCGCTTTCCCGGCTGCCGAACCAGACGCGGTTGGACGGGACCGCCGCGCTCCACTCGCCCCGGATGTACGCGGCCTGGTAGTACCCGTCGCCCTGCTCCCAGTTGTACATCGTCAGGCGGGGATTGTTCACGCGCGTGCCCAGGGTCAGGTTCCTTTCCACGCCGTTCAGGAACAGCCGCATCTCCAGCGTGTCCGCGCCGCTGTTGAAGCCCCGCCAACTGGCCGTGATGCGATTGGTCTGATGCAGCCACAGGTGCCCGCCGCCCAGCAGGTCGCGGTGCCGGATGGAATGCCTCGCGCCGCCCGCGTCGTACATCGTGAACTCCAGCGTGTCCCTTTCGACGAACAGGTGGATTTCGTGCGACGGATTGGGATCGTCGAAGAACGCGAGATATTGCAGCGGGTCGTTGGTCGTCCAGGCGCCGGGGACGAATGTGATGTCCAGCGCGCCCTCCACGGCGGGGGAGGCAGTCGGCGACCGCGGATCCAGGCCGGCCCGGGCCGCCTCCAGGTTGCTGATGCCGTCGCCATTGGCATCCGCTTCCGCCTCGAAGAGGGCGTGGATGTCCTCCGTGGAAAGGGCCGTCGTGTAGATGCGAACTTCGTCCAGCCGGCCCTTCCACCCGGAATTGGTCGAGCTCACGTGCCCCTGGCCCAGCCACACTTCCGGTCTTGCGGCCGACTCGAAACGGTTACTTTGCTCTCCCACGATGCACCCGTTGATCAGCAGCCGGGTCAGCCCGTTATCCTGCACCAGGGCCACGTGCGTCCAGCGGCCGGCATAACGATCGGGCCATTCGGCGAGGCCCACCTCGCGCGAGGCGTCCGTGGAATTGCCCACCAGGCCGCTGAACCGTCGCGAGGTTTTATCCGCCCGCACCAGGAACCCGGGCCACTTGTCGCCCACCCACCGGCTGTCGGAGCACACGGTGGCGAAATCCTTCGGCTGCGCCGGGTCGTACCAGACCCAGGCGGCGATCGTGAAGCCGGGGCCGCCGACGATGGGCAGGTTTGTCTGGACGATGGCCACGTAATCATCCAGTCCGTCGAACACGAGGGCCCCGCCTCGCACCCCGTTGGTCCGGCTGGAGCCGGGCATGCCCCGCGCCGTCGCCCGCCATTCCGCCGAGGCCGAGTTCACGAGCGTGGTGCCGCTGGCCTCGTCGAATTTCAGCCAGCAGGCCAACTGCTCGCGCGCCTCGATGCCGGACAGCGGGTTGAACCCGTATTGCAGCTCCCATCCGTCCGGCAGCCCGTCGGAGTCCGTGTCGGCGACGCGGGGATCGGTGCCGTGGAGGTTGAGTTCGGCGGAGTCGGTCAGGTTGTCCGAGTCCGTGTCGTTGTTCATGGGATGCGTGCCCAGGAGGTACTCCTGCAGGTTCGTCAGGGTGTCGGAGTCGGGATCGCCGTCCGCCCCGTTCAGGCCCGCGTCGGAGAGGGGATCCAGACCCGTGCCGGCCTCCCAGGCGTCGGGCAGGGTGTCGTCGTCCGTGTCCGGGTCCAGCGGGTTCGTGTGGTGGATCGCCGCCTCCTGATAGTCCGACAGCCCGTCGTCGTCCGTGTCCGCGTCCCGCGGGTCGGTCCCCGCCTGGTACTCCTGCAGGTTCGTCAACCCGTCGGAGTCCGCGTCCGTCGAGCCGTTGGCCACCAGCGGATTGAAGTACTGGTTCACTTCCCACCCGTCCGGCATCCCGTCGGCATCCGTGTCCGCCTGCTGCGGCTCCGTCCCGCGCCCGTATTCCTGCAGGTTGGTCAGCCCGTCGCTGTCCGGGTCGTCCGCCGCGTCGTGTGCGTTCGCATTCGTCCCGTGCCCGATTTCCCAGCCGTCCGGCAGCCCGTCGCTGTCCGTGTCCGCTTGCAGCGGGTTCGTCAGGTGCACCGTCAGCTCATCGCCGTCCGACAGCCCGTCGTCGTCCGTGTCCGCGTCCCGCGGATCGGTCCCCGCCTGGTACTCCTGCAGGTTCGTCAACCCGTCGGTGTCCGGGTCCAGGCTCGGGTCGTTCGAGAGGGGGTTCTGCTGGTTCGCCAGCTCCCAGTCGTCCGGCATCCCGTCGCCGTCGCTGTCCGCCTGCAGCGGATCGGTTC